>Ga0157370_10000744_pt1 | contig 40725 bp, 46 predicted proteins | sample C35metaG_FD_113463 | JGI IMG/M metagenome (GOLD analysis project Ga0157370, IMG submission 113463) | Corn rhizosphere microbial communities from Kellogg Biological Station, Michigan, USA - C3-5 metaG | ecosystem: Host-associated > Plants > Roots > Rhizosphere > Soil | place: USA: Michigan... | reverse complement strand
GCGCCCGCGAAGTCGACACACGGCGGCATGATCTTCCAGGCCAGCCCGCCATAGATGGCCCCCGCTGCCTGGCCGGTGGCCGATATGCGATTGCCCAGCGCGCCCGCGTAGTGCTGGGCGAAATAGCGCATGGGGTGGCCGGTGAGGTGGCGGAACAGGTCGACGCGCAGGTCCACGCAACTGGCCACCACCGTTCGACAACCCAGCCAGCCGCCGAGGCGCCAGAACACGTTTTCAATAACGATCAGGCCAATAAACACGCTCAGCGGAAACCACACATCGGCGTGCTGGCGGTCGCTGGTGGCCATGGCGTCCACCAGCAGTTTCATGCCGTATTGCACCGCCACCGCGCAGCTGCCCGCGCCAACGATCAACAGAAACATGCCGCCGAAATGCCAGGGCCGGCGCCGCACGTAGTGGGCGAGAAACGCGACCGGGCGCCCCGGTAACGGCACCTCGTCGGCTGCGGGACGGCTGCTCATGCGTGCTCCACTAACTGGCGCTGCAAAGCAGCGAACTGGGCCTGTTGAAAGTGCAGCTCATCGGCCAACGGTTGGCACAGCGGACGCTCGCCCTGGGCGTTGGCAAAGCCGAACAGGCCCACTTCGCAATGGCGGTCGTCGGTCCAACCGGGGTAGTCGAGCATGGGATACAAGCAGATACCCTCCATGGGAATGCCGCGTTGCATTGCCAGGCGCACTTGCTCACACACATAACGCAGCCAATCGGCGCGCAAGTCGCCTTCGGCGCCGGTTTCGGCCACCAGTAAGGGCCGCCGATAACGCTGGTAGACCTCGGCCAGCATGCCGCTGAACGGGCGATACAACGGTTCGCCACGCCACAGGGTGCCGCCGCCGGCGAACCACTGGTTGTTGTTGTAGAAATTCACGCCGACGATGTCCAGGTACTCGGGTTTGCCGCCGAGCCCCGGCCACTGTTTTCCGGCCAGCATGTCCCAAGCCTGGAACTGCGAAAGACGATAGCGCTCGGCGTCTTCCTGCTCGGCGGCGCTGCTGCCTCGGGGCACCACGTGAATAATCGGGTCGACTTGCACGAAGCGCGCTCGCGGTTCCACTTCCCGAATGGCTTCGATGGCGGCGATGCTGGCGCGCACCAGTTGATGTTTCAGCTCATCGCCACGGCCCTGGCCCAACGGCGAGAAGTAAGCCACTTCGCCGCCAGCCCACGACCAGAACGACATTTCGTTGAGCGGTGAATAAAACGGTATCGCGTCGCTGTGTTCGCGGATCAGCCGTGCGGCCGCTGCCGCAAACCGAGCGAAACGCTCGACAAACTGCGGGCGCCAAATGTCGATATCATCGGGCCAACCGTAGTGGCACAGATCCCAGATCACCTGTACGCCCGCCTCGTTCGCGGCCTTGAGCTGCGGCAGAAAACTCGACCAGTCGTAGTGCCCCGGCGTGGTTTCGATCAGGTGCCAGCGCAACCCATCACGCACGCTGCGAATGCCGTGTGGTTGCAGCGCGGCGAAATCGTTGGCCGCCCAGCGGTCGTGGCCGGTGCCGTGCAACAGGTCGAGCCGGCGCCCGTCCTGGCGCCGGTGGGTGGAGCATTCAAAACCGCCGAGAAAAAAACTGCTGAACAGCGAAGGTACATGCATCGTCCGTCCTCATCGCACCTGCTGGGCCAGCGGTTCGCTCTGCTCGGCGCGCGCACGGGCGGCCGCCTCGCGATGGGCTTCCTCGATCCGCTGATACAACGCCAATGCCTGGCCCACCACTTGATCCATGTTGTAGTACTTGTAGGTGCCGAGCCGCCCCACAAAAGTCACGCCCGGTGTCTCGGCCGCCAAGCGTTGGTAGCGCTTGTACAGCTCGGTGTTTTTCTGACACGGGATAGGGTAGTAAGGATCGCCATCGGCGGATGGGTATTCATAGGTGACGCTGGTTTTCGCGTGCTGTTGGCCGGTCAGGTGTTTGTATTCGCTGATGCGCGTGTACAGCACATCTTCGGCCGGGTAGTTAACCGTGCCCACGGCCTGGAAGCATTCCTGGTCAAGGGTTTTGTGTTCAAAGGTCAGCGAGCGATACGGCAGTTTGCCGAAGCGGAAATCGAAATATTCGTCAATCGGGCCGCAGAAAATCAGGTGGTCGTATTCCACTTCGTCACGCACTTCGCGGTAGTCGGTGTTGAGCATGACCTTGATGCTGGGGTGATTGAGCATGCGCTCGAACATACGGGTGTAACCGTGCAGCGGCATTTGCTGGAAGGTGTCGCCGAAGTAGCGGTCGTCGGTGTTGGTGCGCGTGGGAATGCGCGCCGTCACCGATTTATCCAGCTGCGAGGGGTCCAGGCCCCACTGCTTACGGGTGTAGCCGCGGAAGAATTTCTCGTACAGCTCGCGACCGATCTGGTTGATCACCACGTCTTCGCTGGTGCGAATGTCTTCGACACGTTCGGCGCGGCCGGCCAGGTACTCGGCCGCTTGTTCATCGGTTTCCAGGCTCAGGCCATACAAGGCATTCAGCGTGGTGCGGTTGATCGGTATGGGCACCTGTTTGCCATCCACCGCCGCCAGTACGCGGTGCTCGTAGGGGCGCCACTGAGTAAAGCGCGACAGGTAGTCGACGATGCGCTGCGAGTTGGTGTGGAAAATATGCGGCCCGTAGCGGTGCACCAGCACGCCCGCTTCGTCGTAGTGGTCGTAGGCGTTGCCGCCTATATGGGGGCGGCGATCCACCACCAGCACGCGCTTGCCCAAGCCTGCGGCCAGGCGTTCGGCGAGCACGCTGCCGGCAAAACCAGCGCCGACAATCAGGTAATCGAAACCATGGCGGCGCGGCTCGGTGGCGTCATCATTGCTGGGTAGGGCCAGAAAGCTCTCGGGAATCAACGAAGGCATTTGATCATCTCCTGCATGGTCGCCTGGGTGTGATCCCAAGACATGTCGCCGAGCACACGGTCGGCATCGGTTAAAAACGTCTCGCGGTCGGCGCCGATTTCCAGCGCCTTCTCACAGGCCGCGACAAACTCTTCAGCCGTGGCGGCGATCAGCACCACGCCGCTGTCGCCGTAGCCGCTGACCACATCGGCAATCGGCGTGGACACCACAGGGCAGCCGCCGGCCAGGTACTCAGGGGTTTTGGTCGGGCTGATAAATCGCGTGGATTCGTTCATGGCGAACGGCATCAGGGCGACGTTCCAACCGGCCAGGTAGCCCGGCAGTTCGTCGTAGGTTTTGCCGCCCAGGTAATGAATGTTGTCGCGCTTGGGCAGGGATTCTGGGTCGATTTTCACCACCGGGCCGATCATCACGAACTGCCAGTCGGGACGCAGCGCGGCGATTTGGTCGAGCAGGTCGATGTCGAAGCGCTCGTCGATCACGCCGTAGAAACCGAGGCGTGGCGCGCCCAGGCCGGCCTGGTCTGGCGGGTTGTTCTGGAATTTGCGCGCGGCGGCGAAATGCGCCACGTCGACACTGCTGGGAAAGGCATGCACGTTCGGGTGCAAGGTGTGTTTGGCTTTCCAGATGCTGAAGCCGCCGGTGAACACCACGTCGGCACGCTCGAGCAATTGCTGTTCGCGCTCGACCAGTTCGGGCGGCGCACCACGAAATGCCGAGAGCTCATCCATGCAGTCGTAGACCACGACGTTGGCCTTGAGGTGGTCGGCAAAGCTCAGGCTCATCGGCGTGTAGTACCAGACCAGCAGGTCTTCGACGCCCAGCTTGCCGAGGTAGTCGTCGAGCAGGTAACGCAGCGCGGTGTGGGTGCGCTGTTCATCCAGCCCGGCCGGCAGACGCGGCACCAGCACTTGCACGCCCTCCTCGTCTGGCCGCACTTCGAGCCACGGCGAGACTTCATCGGTGGGTACCGGCTCTTCAAAAAACAGCACGTTGTACTCGCGGGCGAACCGCGACATCAGGTGCTGCGGACGCTGGTAGACGAAGCTCCAGCGCAAGTGCGAAAGGCACAACAGCGTGGGTATGAGTGGGTCGAAAACCACGACCGGTTCGGTCGCGATATGCGGGTGAGGCGATTTGCCAATTGGCTGCTGTGAGGGTCCTGCCCAGCTCATAATTTCCATCTCCGTGCCGCGGTCCATGCGTGTGCGCAACGCTCTGGCACCGCCGTTTCGCTTAAAAAATGGCCATTCGAAAAATGGATTGAGCGTTGTTCGAGGTAGTTCAACCGATCGAACACGCCATCCGTCGCCCGTTTGGTTTGGCGTTGGCACGCGCGAAATGCAGGCGTCGTCAGCCATGCAGCGCGCAAAAAAAAGGCCCACGTCAACCGTGGGCCTCGACACACTCAACTGTCTTTTTTGTAGGCCGCGCCCATGCCCAGATCGGCACCGGTGAGCGGGTCGGCCGATGGGTCTGATGCCGTGCGCACCGCCATCTGCTCAAGCGTGGTGAGCTGCTTGGTAGGCAGATCCACCGTGGCCATACCATCGCCGCCATCAACGGCCGGTGCTGGCGACTCGACGAATTCCCACTCATCGCCCTGGTTCCACGAACCGCGCTGGTCGCCTTCGCCTTGCGACAGGTTGTAGTAAACGCTGACGTACTCCGGCACGCCCGGCAGTTTCCCTTGCGGGAAGTTGGGCTGGATGCTGTGCAGGGCTTTTTCGAATGACTTCTGGTGCGCCAGTTCGCGGGTCATCAGAAAGCCCAGCGCATCTTTGATGCCGGGGTCATCGGTGACGTTAATCAGCCGTTCATACACAATTTTCGCCCGCGCTTCGGCGGCGATGTTGGAGCGGAAATCGGCGGTGGGCTCGCCAATGGTGTCGATGTACGCAGCGGTCCAGGGCACGCCGGCCGAGTTGGTCAGCGCCGGGCCACCGCCGTACAGCAGCGAGGTGATATGGGAGTCGTTGCCGCCGCCGGTTAGCGAGCGGTACAACTCGGCTTCCTGTTCGATGCCTTCGGCCAGATCGCCCTTGGCGCCTTTGTTGAGCATGCCGACGATGGAACCGATGATTTCGAGGTGGCTGAGCTCTTCGGTGGCGATGTCCAGCAGCAAGTCTTTGCGCCCTGCATCGTCCTCGGCCAAGCCTTGTGTGAAGTAACGCATTGCGGCTGCCAGCTCGCCTTGCGGCCCCCCAAATTGTTCCAGCAGCAGGTTGGCCAAACCTGGATTCGGTGCACCGACGCGCACCGTATATTGCAGCCGCTTGTTGTGTACGAACATGGTGTTTTTTCCTCTCACGGTTAACGTGTTCAGTCCATTTCCATTGCTCCTTGGCATGGGACGTTTTCATTGCCCATGACGTAAATGAGGGGAGTGGCGCGAAGAAGGTTCAGGCAGTTTTTTCCGTTGTACGGCTCGCTTGTAAAACCCCGCAAAGCCCCGCCGCTTCGCTTGTTCAGCGTTTTTACGAGACTGCATAAAGAACTTGAACCGACGCGAAAATGCCACGCTCCCAAGTAAGGACTGACCTAAACCGGATCACTTCAGGAGAGTGGAAAATGGCGACAAAACTGGAAAATCTTTTGGACTGGCTGCGCGACGCACACGCCATGGAACAACAAGCCGAACAGATGCTGACCGCGCAAGCGTCGCGCTTGGAGAATTACCCGAAACTGCGCACCCGCATCGAAAAACACATCGAAGAAACCCGAGGCCAAAAACAGCTGCTCGAAGAGGCGCTGAAAAGCCTGGGCGGCGAAGCGTCGACGCTTAAAGACATCGGCGGCAAGTTGATGGCGTTCGGGCAAGCGGTGGGCGGCATGGCCATGAGCGATGAGGTGATCAAGGGCGCAATGTCCGGCTACGTATTCGAGAATCTGGAAATTGCCACGTACACCGTGCTCATCGCCGCCGCCAAAGCTGCCGGCGCGAAAGAAGTGCAACAGGCCTGCGAGAAAATTCTGCCGCAGGAAATCGCCATGGCCGATTGGCTCAGAGAGCATTTGGATGAGTTGACGCAAGCGTTCCTGGATCGCTCCGAAGCGCCAGGGCTGGACGCCAAACGATGAAATCCATTTTCCAGCACGGCTGTTGCGCACCGCGCGACACTCAAGCGCCGCTGGCAAAAACCCTGTCGTTCGCGGTGCTGCATTTCAGCATCGCGTTCACAGTGGCGTACCTGTTAACCGGAAGCGTGTTGACCGGTGGGCTGATCGCCCTGATTGAGCCGGCCTGCAACACCGTCGCGTTCTATTTTCACGAGCGCTTGTGGCTGCGCCGAGGCGCCAAAGCGGACCGCGAGCGCGGTCACGGGCATGGAAATTTGAGTGGTTTGTTGGGCGGCCAAGGGCGTGAGCATCAGCGCTAATCACGCCCTCGCCGCTCACGCATTCATCAGACGCACCAGCCGATACGCGCCGTAAAAGGCAACAGGAACCACGGCAATAAAAAAGCTCAGCGTGAAGCTGAGCCCGATGAAGGAAAACAGGAAGAAGAATGCGGCGACGCCGAGCACTGTGAGCAGCGGCGCGATCCACCCCTCGAGGTGAGCCACGTCGGTGGCGTCTTTCTTCCAGCTGTTGCGGGGGCGGCCGTGAATGTCGCGGTGTTTTCGTAGCAGAAACACATCCGCCAGAAAACTCAGCATCCCTTCAAGCAACTCGCCGATGAACCCAAACATTGGCATTTCCCTCATCACTGCGCCATACGACGGGCGCGCATCTGAATTTAGCAGACGCGCCGTTCAGCAACCGGCACCGGTCGAGGTTTGGCGTAGAACCGTTGGGCTGGCTTCACTGCGAAGCCCACCCTGATTACGAGCGCGACAAGGCTTTGAACAATCCCAGGCGCTGCCACCAATGTTTGGGCCGCGTGACCTTGTTGCCGGTATAGGTTTTTTGCGAGTACTTGGGGAATGGCCCGAACACCTTGGCCATGCGGTAGGTGTCGAGGCTGTAACCGGCCTCCAGCGCCTGCTGGTAGTAGCGGTCGAACAGCACCTGCAAGTCCGGGCGTGGATGCGGCATCACGGTTCCGTCGAACCAATGGGTGCCGCCTTCGCGCTGCAACCGCTCGAACGACAGTGCATGGGAAAACTGAGTGCCCATGTCCGAGTAGTGAAGAATTTTGATCTGTTCGATGGGCGAGTTTTCGCCGTCGATGTTGTTGTATTGCGTGTCGAACGGTTGAATCACTTGCGGGTTTTTCTTGTAGTACTTTTTCAGCTGCTGGTGGATTTCCGGCTTGCTGCGTAGCTCGTCGATAGCCGGCAGATGATCGCGCGCGGCGGCGCAATCCCACATCGATACACAGAAGCGCCACGACTGCTCGCCTCCCTTGGCCATGACGACTTTGCCGGGCTCGAATGGCGTGTTCCAGATTTCCGCCAGGTCGCAGAGCACGATGACGTCGGTGTCCATGTAAATGGCTTTGCCTTGGTAATCGCAAAAAGCCGGAATGCCCCAACGGAAGCCGGAAAATGGCGTAGTCCAGGCTTCGGTGCGCCAGCCCTGCAGCGCTTGCGGGTCTGAAAACCAAAAGCTCTGCGGGTCGCGCGACAGCTGCATCCAGTGAATATCCACCGGCTGCGAGCAGTGCTTACGGATGCTGTAATCCAGCACCATCATTTGCTCGAGGTCGCAGTCGTTTGGGTCGCAACCCACAAATACCCGAATGGTTTCGGTCATTCCCATGCTCCTTGCTTACCGGCTGTGCGTGCCGGAATGTTGCGTGAAAATCTGATGCAGCCTTCTCAATATAGAGGCTGCTTTATGACGGTCGTGAGCCAGTTCCGCCCGACGGTAACGCCGCCGTTCGCTTTAACACTGGCGCAACTGGCGCTCCAGTTGTTCGCGTTCCCAACGGCTCAACAGATGAATCGGGTCGGTGCCGTAGCGAGACCAGGTCTCTTCGTTGACGGTTCGGCCATCGGGTGCGGTGCAGCCTACGCAATGGTCCAAATCGCCGCTTTCGTTGAAAACGGTGAGGTGCCAGCTTTCCACACTCACAGTGAACGCGCCGAATTCCAACTCATGCCAAGCCGGCCCGCCGCAACGACTTATAGACCGCACGCCGAGGGCCACGTCTTTTAGCAATTGGTACACCTCGCGGGCACTAAGCGGCGGCAGTGTGGGCATCCGGTTTTAACCTGACAGAAAGACAGGCGCACCATTTAGCATTTATTGGCGGCACAGAGCAGTCCCCGCTTTGAATTATTTCTTGGCCCGTGCCTCCGGCTACAGCGCGAACAGACACCTGCATGTCTTGCTCAGACAATACCTGCGGCGCATTGCGCTCTAGGGTGGTGTCTTCTTCCCTACCGCTGGAGCTGACCGTGGCCAACCCACCGATTACCGTTTTGCGCGAAACCCAACCGATGCCCGTTGTGGATGCCTGCAAATGGGAGCGCATCGAGGGCGACCCGCATACGGTGAACCTCAACGCATACACCTCCGATGACGGCAGCAAAATCATGGGCACGTGGATCTGCACACCGGGCAAATGGCGTGTGGAGTACGTGAAATGGGAGTACTGCCATTTCCAAGAGGGCTACTGCATCATCACGCCCGACGGCATGGCGCCGATTCACCTCAAAGCGGGCGACATTTTCGTGGTGGAGCCGGGCATGAAAGGCACGTGGGAAGTGGTGGAAACCGTGCGTAAGTATTTTGTGTTTGCCTAACCGGCAGTGCCGCTAGAAGAGCATCTGAAAGCGCACCAGGCGTTTGACCTTTTGGGTGAGGCCCTGGCGCAGCAGTAAATCGAATAGGCCTGCACTGTGAACGGTGGGTTTTTCAGGGAGCGAAAATGCTGTTGCGCAGCACCGAGCACGGCCGCTTGATCGAGGTCGGCGAGGTCAGCAATAAATTCGTCCGGGTGCACGGCTTCGATGTCATAGGCGGCCAGCGCATGGGCGGGGAAATCCTTCAGGTTGAAGGTCACCACCACGTCGGCCTTGCAACGGATGGCAGCTGCCAGCACGTGGCGGTCGTCGGGGTCGGGTAGTTGCAGACCCGCACATAAGCGCTGATAACCGCGAACCACCGCATCGGGAATGGCGGCATCCATTAATCGTGATGTTCTGTCTAGCTGTTCGGCTTGGATATCCGAACGGTCCTTCAGCAGATTGCGCTTCCATTCCTCGTGAATCTGCTCGGTCCAGCGCGCCCTAAACAAACCGGACAATCCCAGCCACATCAGCAGGTCCCTTAATGCAGCTGGGTACAGCACGTTGGCGTCAAACACTGCGGTAAACGGTGAGCATCTCATTCATATCCCATACGCAGCTCCTGCGCCTGTTGGGCCAACGCATCCATTGCGGCGGCACTGAGTTGGTCACGCTTGGTTTTGTAAGCCATGAGATCGGCAAACAACACCCGGCGATGACGTCCGGTTTTGGTGAACTTGAGTTCGCCATTTTCCAGCATCTTGACCAAGTGCGGGCGCGACACGTTGAGCATGTCAGCCGCTTCCTGGGTGGTTAGCTCGGCGTGGATGGGCACTACCTTCACCGCATTGCCCAACGCCAGCTCACCGAGAATATCGACCAGCAAACGCAGCGCCGAGGTGGGCAATTCCACCGTGTGGGCGTTGTCGTCTTTGTCGAAAATTTCGATGCGCTGGGTCTCGTGGCCGGTTTCGAGATAAGCCGCGAGCGTGCGCTGCCCTTGCACGGCTGCGGCAACTTCGCGCTCGGCTGGCGGCAACGGGGTTTGTACATCAGCGTGGGTCATGGCAAAGCCTCCGAATCGCAACAAATACAACACGGAGGAAGATTATTCGAAACAAACGAAAAACGCAATAAACGAAACGAGCGCGGACTGGGGCATCTGATTCGGCGAGCGACGTTGCATCGCTCGCCTCGCTTTTAACCGATTACGCCGTTGCAGCCGCCGCTTTGGCAGGCCGACTAACACGCAAGGCAACCACGCTGCCCACCACCGTCAACGCCGCCAGGCTGTAGAGCGCGGCATCGGTGGAGCCGGTCTGGTCTTTGATCCAGCCGACGATATACGGGCTAAGAAAGCCCGCCATCTGACCAATCGAGTTGATCAGCGCTAAGGCTGCCACCGCCACGCTGGCGCTCAGGAACGCCGTGGGCAGCGGCCAGAACATCGGCAGTCCGGTGAGCGCGCCCATGGTGGCGATGGTCAGGCCCAGGATGGCGATGACCGGCACCGCAGCGAAATTGGCGGCGATCACCAGGCCGATGGCGCCCATCCACATCGGTATAACCAAATGCCAGCGCCGCTCGTTGCGCAGGTCTGCCGAGCGGCCCACCAGCAACATGAAAATGCCCGCCATCAGGTACGGCAACGCGCTGATCCAGCCGATCACCAGCGCATCGCTGAAGCCCAAGGTTTTGATGATTGAGGGCAGCCAGAAGTTGATCGCGTACACGCCGCTTTGAATGCAGAAGTAGACGAAGCCCAGCACCCACACGAAGGGCATGGTCAGCACCGACAGCGCCGACACATTGGCTTGCACAGGACGGCTGCGGTCGTCGAATGCGATGTCTGCCGCCACGCGGGCGCGTTGTTCTGGTGACAGCCAGCGCGCGCTTTCGGCGTTGTCGCACAGCAGCACGAAGGCCAAGGCGCCGAGCAGCACGGTGGGTACGCCTTGAATCAGGAACATCCACTGCCAGCCAGCCAAGCCGCCCTGGCCCGCCGCGAAGTGATTGAGAATCCAGCCAGAGAACGGCCCGCCGAGTAGACCCGACACCGGGATCGCCGACATAAACAACGCCATGATTCGCCCACGGCGCTGGTTCGGGTACCAGCGCGAGAGGTACAGCACGATGCCAGGGAAAAAGCCCGCTTCCGCCATGCCGGTCAGAAAACGCAGCACGTAGAACTCAATGGGCGTGGTGACAAACAGCAGGCAGGTAGAGAACACGCCCCAGGTGATCATCATCAGACCAATCCAGCGCCGTGGCCCAAAGCGGCTCAGCGCCAGGTTGCTGGGCAAACCGCAGAGCACATACCCGATAAAGAAGATGCCGGCGCCAAACCCGTACACGGTTTCGCTGAAGCTCAAGGCGTCAAGCATTTGCAACTTGGCAAAGCCCACGTTGACGCGGTCGAGGTAGTTGAACAGGTAGCAAATAAACAGGAAAGGAATCAGGTGCAGCGTGACGCGACGGTAGACGTGATCGCCTTCAACGTCGCCCACATCGCGAATCGAGGGGGTAGGCATGGGATCATTCCTCTGTGCTTTGTTGTTGTATGCAAGGTCTGCTGGACGCCTGTGCTAAGCGCGTCTCGAGCTTAGTGATTTGGACGTAACCGGGCTTTGGGGGTTTGCACCCATTTGCCGACAAATTTCTGTGTGCTCGCACAAAAGCGCGGTGAGTTTGCCGGCTCATCTACGCACGCGTGCTGCCCCACCTTGCCGCCTTTGGCACTTGGAACAATTCGACCCGAGCAGTTGTTGTATGGTTGCCCAACTGTTTTTTCAGGGCCAGGGCCATGTTCGAACTCACACATCAGTTGGCGCAAAACATCGTGGACCGGGCGATGGCCATTCTTCCTTACAACGTCAACGTGATGGACAGCCAAGGATTGATTCTGGCCAGCGGCGAGCCGAACCGCATCAATACCCGCCACGAAGGCGCGCAATTGGTGCTCGCCAACCACCGGATCGTCGAGCTGGACGAACAAGCCGCGCGCACGCTCAAGGGCGTGCAGCCAGGCATCAATTTGCCCCTGATGCACGACGAGCAATTGATCGGCGTGCTGGGCATTTCCGGCGACCCGCAGGCGCTGCGCACTTATGCCGAACTGGTGCGCATGACCGCCGAAATGCTGGTCGACCAAAGCCGCATTCAGGCCGAACAGCAATGGCGTAAAACCCGCTGTGATGACTTATTGGCCGTCATGTTGGGCGAAACCGGCGGCTCGCAACGGTTGATTGACGAAGCCCATCAGCTTGGGCTCAAGCCACACTTGAGCCGCACGCCACACCTGATCGAAATTGCCGACGGCCAAAGCTCGGCCGACCTCGCCGATTGGCTGCGCAGCCAGTACGCCGACAGTTGGTGCAGCGCACCGGCGCCCCACACGGTGCTGTGGTGCTGCCCGGTCGCCATCGAACCCTCACGGTTTGCCGACCGCTTGAAAAACCAGGGCTGGAAACTGCAACGCATGGCCTCGGGCATGCCCTGCAGCGACGTGCACGCCTTGCGCCGCTGCTGCCACCGCATCGCCGAATTGCTGGCCTATGGGCAGGCGGTCAAACCGTATCGGCAATTGCTTTCGCTGACCCGTTGCCGCCTGCCGACGTTGCTTTGGACGCACCGCGCCGAAGACACCCTGAGCGAGCTGTTGGTGCCGTTGCACCACATCGTCGCCCGCGATGGCAACGGCCAACTGTTGCGCACGCTACGCAGTTGGTGCGAACACAACGGCCAGCCGCAGGCCTGCGCTGACGCCTTGGGCATTCATCGCAACAGTTTGCGCTATCGCATGGAGCGCATCGCCGAGCTGACAGGCAAAGACATCACCCGCCTAGACGACCTGGTTGAGCTTTACTTGGCCGTGCAGTTGATGCCCAGCAGTGGCTGATTTTGTGAGCCTGCACAAACCGCGTCGTGCTGCCTTGTAGCCCCGGCCAAAGCGCGGCGCCGATAAAGCGTGCCAGCATGGACGCCCTCACCTGCCGGAGCCCGTTATGAAAATCGTCATCGCCCCCGACTCGTTCAAAGACAGCCTGAGCGCCGCCCATGCCGCCTCTGCGTTAGCGCGCGGGTTCCAGGACGTGTGGCCCGAAGCCGAGTTGGTGCAATGCCCAATGGCAGACGGTGGCGAAGGCACGGTAGAGGCCATTCTCGCCGCGTTGCAGGGCGAAGCGCGCACCACGCGGGTAAGCGGCCCGCTGGGGCAGCAGGTGAACGCCCGTTGGGGTTGGCTGGCGCAATCACGCACCGCGATTATCGAAATGGCCGAAGCCAGCGGGTTGCAGCTGGTGCCGGTGCAGCTGCGGGATGCGCGCTTCAGCTCCACCCGTGGCACCGGTGAATTGGTACTCGCCGCGCTGGATGCCGGCGCGCAGAAAATCATTCTGACCATTGGCGGCAGCGCGACCAACGACGGCGGCGCCGGCATGTTGCAGGCCTTGGGCGTGAAGCTGCTGGACGCCGGCGGCCATTCGATCGGGCCCGGCGGCTTGCCGCTATCGGTGCTCAATAGTGTCGAAATAAACGGGCTCGACCCGCGCCTGGCCCAGGTGCAGGTGGAAGTGGCTGCTGACGTCGATAATCCGCTATGCGGCCCCCACGGTGCCTCGTTCACCTTCGGCAAACAGAAAGGCGCCAGCGCCGAGCAGATCGAGCAATTGGATGCCGCCCTCGCCCACTTTGCCGATTGTGCAGCGGTGGCCCTGGGAACTGATCGGCGTGACGAGCCGGGTGCCGGTGCGGCCGGTGGCATTGGCTTCGCCGCCAAGGCTTTTCTTAACGCCACGTTCCGGCCGGGCGTGGAAGTGGTGGCGGAGCTGACGGGGCTCGCGGAAAAAATGCACGGCGCCGATCTGGTGGTTACCGGTGAGGGTCGGTTCGACGCCCAGACCTTGCGCGGCAAGACGCCACTTGGCGTAGCGCGGGTGGCCAAGCAATTCGACGTGCCAGTTATTGTCGTCGCAGGCACGTTGGGAGACGGCTACGCCGAGGTGTACGAGGCTGGCATCGATGCCGCGTTCTCGCTCGCCAACGGGCCGATGACCTTGGAAGAAGCCTGCAAGCAAGCGCCCACACTATTGCGCGAGCGCGCTCGGGATATTGCTCGCCTCTGGCGCATCAGCGCCGCGCAGGCGAGCCATTAGGTTACGCGGGGTCGGACATGCTCACGCGGTCCCGAACGCTGGGCCGCTCCTGCATCCGCGCCCACCAGCCGCGAAGGGCATCCAGCTCTTGCGGGATTTCCAGCTCGACCAGGCCGGCAAATATCAACCCGCCAATGACCGTGATGTCGGCCATGGTGAACTGGTCGCCGGCCACAAACGGTTGGCGACGCAGCACCTGGTCGAAATAGCGCATACCGCGAAGTGCCTTGTCGCGCTGACGCAAGCCCCATTCTTGGTTCTGATAAAGCTCCGCGTCAGGCCCGAGGCCGGGAGTGGCGTGGTGGAAATACACGCTGATGGCGTCGAGCAGCTCCAATTCGGCGCGCTTGCTCATCATATGGATCACACCCATTTCCTTAGGCGTGCGGCCTGTCAGGCTTGGCGCGCCGTCGAGCGCATCGAGGTATTGGGTGATGGCGGTGCATTCGGCGATCAGCGTGCCGTCTTCAAGCTCCAATACGGGCAACGTGCCGGAAAAGTTTTTGGCTAGGAACTCGGGCTTTTTGTGCATGCCTTTCCACAAATCCACCGATTCAAAGCGCACCTGCTTTTGCAGGCCTTTCTCTGCCAAAGCGATGCGAACGCGAGTCGGATAAGGGCCAGTGGGCCAGTCGTAAATTTTCAAAGCGGTCATGCTGCGATCTCCTACCTATCAATTGGTAGACAAACCTTAAGCTCGAAATTTCAGGCCGTCAACCTCTATCTATCAGTTGGCAGGTAAAGATGATCCAGCTACCATTTCACCTCCCTTTTCACTAACTACGAGGAAGCCGCCGTGAGCGCAAACGCCCGGGAAGCCATTCTCGACGCCGCCAGACTAGCCGCGCAGGCCCATGGCTACAGTGGTTTGAATTTCCGCGACCTGGCCGCCACCGTCGGCATCAAGAGCGCGAGCATTCACTACCACTTCCCGACCAAAGCCGATTTGGGCGCGGCTGTGGCCGAGCGGTACTGGCAAGACACCGCCGCCGTGCTCGAAGACTTACTCGAGCAAACGGCCGATCCACTGGAAAGCCTGCGCCAGTACCCGAACATTTTTCGCCGCTCGCTGGAGAACGAAAATCGCCTGTGCATGTGCAGTTACATGGCGGCCGAATACGACGATTTGCCAGAGCCGGTCAAAGCCCAGGTGCAAACCTTTGCCGATGTGAATATCGCCTGGCTGAGCAAAACGCTGACGGCGGCCGATGTGGTCAGTGCCGAACACAGCGACCAGCGCGCTCGGGCGATTTACGCGGCCATTGCCGGTGCGCAGCTGGTGGCAAGAAGCCGTTCCGACATCGCGTTGTACGACGAATTGGTAGCGGGCTATCAGCAGGCCGGCTTGCTGCCGGCTTAAGGGCGCGGGCAAAGCCATCGCCGCCATCAACTTTCTCAATAAGCTTCGCTGCGGCACGCCCTCTATGCTTCGCGCATTCCTACTTTTGCACGGAGCCACACCATGACCGACGCCGCCTTGCTTGATGACGAAACCCTGGCCTTCGCCGAGCGCGTTTTCGATGCCGCCCGCGCCGGAGCCACCGAGGATCTGCAAGCGCTGTTGGGCCAAGGCCTGCCGGCAGATTTGCGCAACCACAAAGGTGACAGCCTGGTGATGCTCGCCAGCTACCACGGCCACCTGGAAACCGTAGCCATGCTGCTTCAGCACGGCGCCGACCCGGACCTGCGCAACAATAATGGGCAAACCCCGCTGGCCGGCGCCGTGTTCAAAGGCAATGTGCCCATGCTGGAGTTACTGCTGGCCAACGGGGCGGATGTGGAAGGCGCGACGCCGGACGGCAAAACCGCATTGATGATGGCGGCGATGTTTAACCAAACCGCAGCCATTGATGTATTGCTCGCCCATGGCGCGAACCGCGACGCCCGCGAACAAGGCGGGTTGAGCGCGCTGGATCTGGCACAACGAATGAACGCGCCATTGGCACTGGAGCGTTTGCAGCGCGGCTAAACCCTGCGCGCCAGCCTTGAATACGACGGCAAATCCGGTAGGCTCGTGGCCTTTCTCAGAGGAGTTCCTGCCATGCCTAAAGCCACCGCTCGCCACATCCTGGTTTCCACCGAAGCCAAGTGCAATGAACTAAAAGCTGCTATCGAAGGCGGCGCCGATTTCGCCCAGGTGGCCAAAGACAACTCGTCCTGCCCATCCAGCCGTGAAGGCGGCAACCTCGGCTCGTTCGGCCCTGGTCAGATGGTTAAAGAGTTCGACACCGTGGTTTTCAGCGCCCCGGTCAACGTGGTGCAGGGCCCGGTGAAAACCCAGTTCGGCTACCACTTGCTGGAAGTGACCAGCCGCCAGGACTGATCCGCCCGTAACGCCCCCGGTGCCACTGTGCGCCGGGGGCGTTTTTGTATGGGCTCACCGCTCGTTAACTGGCGACCGCGACGGATCGCCCGCAACCACGAAGATGCAATGCGTTCGCATTGAGATCCCCTTGACCCAAGGCAACGCTGCCGCGCAAAGGCCGCCGTATAACCGTGCGACCCGCGCCACCGCGCTTCTTTTGCCCCCGAGGTCGAGCATGAACACCACTCCAACCACCACTGCCGCCACCATCTGCGCCGCCGCAGACGAGCTGAAAGGCTTCGTCGGTTTCAACAGCAAAACCGGCCAGCACATCGTGCGTTTCAGCGAAGACTCCTTTGGCCTGGACGTTGTTGAAAGCAGCATCACGCCCACTGCCGAGTTCGTCTGGGTACAGGTAGACGGCGACGTGATGACCCTCAGCCGCGAATGCCTGCAACTGCTGTTCAACCAGAATATCGACGACCGCCTCAACCTTTCACCCGCGCTGCACGTGTACATGGGCCGCCGCGACTTACCGGAAATTCGTGCCGAGCGCCGCCTGCAGAAAACCTGCAGTGGCAACTGCCAGAACGGTACTTGCAAGAATGGTCACAGCCACCACCATGCTGAACGCCTGTCTTCTACTACCCTTCTTTAACCGCGCGGAAATGGACCTACACGGTGACGCCCGGTCGATGCCCTGCCCGGGCGGTCGACCGGGGCGCAATCGCTGGCTCCAGCGACGCGCTCTTTCAGGAGAACCTCTATGGTCCGTGACATCTTTATCAACCTTGCGGTTAAGAATCTGCCAAACGCCATCGCCTTCTTCACCCACCTGGGCTTCACCTTCAACCCGCAATACACCGACGACACCGCCACCTGCATGATTCTCGGCGAGCACATCTACGCCATGCTGCTGACCGAGGAAAAATTCAAGGGCTTCACCCCCAAGGCCATCTGCAACGCCCATACCCACAGCGAAGTGCTGACCTGCGTGGCCGTGGCCGACCGCGAAAAAGTGGATGAGCTGGTCAGCAAAGCCCTGGCCGCAGGCGGGCGCACCCTCGGTGACCCAAAGGATTACGGCTTTATGTACCAGCATTCGTTCGAAGACCTGGACGGCCATATCTGGGAGCTGATCGCCATGCAGGAAGACGCAGTGGCGTAAAACGCAGGCAACAAAAAGCCCGGCCAGTGCCGGGCTTTGAAGGGGGGTGAAACCTGGCCGGTAATCAGGCCAGGGTATGAGCCTGCAGACGATCAGCACCGCCTTCGGCTACACGGTTGGTACGTTCAGCGCCACCTTCGGCAACGGTGTTGGTACGGTCGGCACCGCCTTCGGCTACACGGTTGCTGCGTTCAGCGCCGCCTTCGGCAACGGTGTTGGTGCGGTCTGCACCACCTTCGGCGACTGTGTTAGTGCGGTCAGCACCGCCTTCAGCAACGGTGTTGGTGCGCTCTGCACCGCCTTCAGCTACGCGGTTGCTACGTTCAGCGCCGCCTTCAGCTACACGGTAAGTACGCTCTGCACCACCTTCAGCCACACGGTTGGTACGTTCTGCGCCGCCTTCGGCTACGCGGTCAATCACCATGTAGCCACCTTCGTCGGCGACACGGCGGTCAGCGCCACTTTCGGCCAGAACGGTTTGCACAACGGCAGGGCTTGCAACGGAAGCGGCCTGGGCAGCTGGAATGGTGAACAGGCTAGCGATGAACAGTGCAGCGAAGGCTTGAGATTTCATGGTGGTTGCTCCAGAAGATTGGGTGTGTAAGTGAGTACGGAGCCAATCTTACGGATCGCCAGTTGTTTAAAAAGTGAACGCTCGAGATAGCTATCATCGATGAGAATGATATTGCTGAAAAGGTTTGGCTATCAGCAAGTTAAGCCCAACCCCCCGGCCTATCAAACGCAAAAAGCCCGAGGTTTTACGCTCGGGCTTTTTCTCGCAGCGGTGTGCTTACAGCAAGGTTTTGATCGCGAATGCAGCGCCGACTGCCAGGGCAAACGCCAACACGGCGATCAACCCTTTGTTCACCGGCCGCGCTTCAACCACGGCTTCTTGTTGCGCACTGGCGGCGTTGGCCGTTGCCACTTTCAGCGGGTTGACCGTGGCCGCCTGCACGCTCGGGCGAATCACCGTGGGCTTGGGCACGTTCAGCGCCGGCATAAACAGCGTCGCGTCTTCATCATCCGATTGCGCCACTTCCACTTTAGGTCCGATCACCAACAGCGTGACCGAGCCCATGCGCACCTGATCACCGGGTTGCAGCACAGCCATCGCCACTTTCTGGTGATTGACGAACACGCCGTTGGCCGAGGCGAGGTCTTTGATTTCCAGCACTTCGTCTTTAAGGAAAAACTCGGCGTGGCGGCGCGACAGTTCCAGGTCGCCAAAGCACATTTCGCACTTCACCGAACGGCCAAAGGTCATTGAGCCGGTGACGTGGAATTTGTGCCCCTGATGCTGCTCGCCGGTAATCACCTGCAAGAACCAGCGCGGCGCGGCCACCGGTTTGGGTTTGCTTTTGGCCGGATCGATAAGCGTCAGCTCCAGGTCGCCGAGCTTCACTTTATCGTCTGAACGCAACTGATAGCGCGCCCCAACCCGCTCGCCATTGACGAACGTGCCAGCGGCCGTGCCGCAGTCGGTGAGGTAGTAAAGGCCGTGGTCCTGGCGGATTTCCGCGTGGAATGGGCTGATGTCGGCATCGCTCAAAACCAGGTTGTTGCGGCTGTCCTGGCCGATGGTGAAACGCTCGTCAACCAGCCAGATAGGCGCCTGACGGTTGTCGCTGAAATGAATCCTGAGCATGTGCGGCACGACCTTGAGAAATGACAACCAAACGGGAGCAATTAATCGTTAACGCGAGGCCCGCCGGAGCCTCGCGCAACAAGGGTGTCACTTTGCCACTAGTTGAAGAGTTTATTCCACAAGCGTTTGACGACGTTCGGATTATTTTCTTCAGCGGTCGTTGGCGCTGCACTCTTCGTAGCGTTGGCGGGGGCACGCGCTGGCTTGGCGGCGGCGAGTGCGGCTTTCTTTTTCGCTGCAGCGCGGGCCGCAATCTCGGCCTCGGTTTTGCGCATGCGTTCTTCGTGGCCATTGAGACTGGCGAGGAGTTTTTCGTTTTCGGGCTGCGCTTCCAGGCCGCTTTTGATCAATTGCAGCGCCTGGTCATATTGGCGCTTGTCGTAGGCCACTTCGCTCAGGTCGAGGAACCGTTCAGCCACGGCTTGCAGCCCGGTCAACGCTTGCTCGTTGCCCGGCGACCAGCCCAGCACTTGCTGGTAGTAGAACACCGCATTGTTGCCTTCGGGTTGCAGCAAGTGGTCTTCGGTGGCGGCCTTCTGCGCCAGGTTCAGGCTGTTGGCGATGCGCGCTTGCAACACCCGTTGCAAGCCATCCAAAGCCTCGTCGTTGTTTTGATCGATCAGCAGCACTTGGCGATAGAAGTAGTCGGCGTTGTGCTCCGGCGGTTCAACCAGCTTGCCCTCGTTGAGGCTCAATTCACCTTGAGTAAGCAGCCCGGCGATTTTCTGTTGTTGCTGATAGTAGTAACCGCCCAGCCCGGCGCCACCGGCCATAAGCAACACCGCCAACGCTGCGACCCACAGGGCGCGCTTGCTTCGCGGGGCGCGTGGCGCCTTCGCTGGTTTCGGCGGTCTGGCTGGTTTAACCGCTGCCACGTTGGCGGGCGCGGTTTTTATGGCGGCAAGCTTGGCGGTGCGGTCCGCTTTTTCAGCCTTGATGGGAACCACTTTGGCGATGCGGGTGTGGTCCAGTTCCTGTTCGTTCAGCTCGGCCAGACTCGCCAGTAACACGTGGCAATCGGCAAATCGTTCGTCCGGGTTTTTCGCCAGCATGCGGCTCAGCAAGTGCTGGTATTGGCGCAGATGATCCGGCAACTCCGGCGCGTCCATCTGCACGTGATTCATCACGGTCTGGGTGTAGCTCGACCCTTTGAACGGGTTATTGCCGGTGAGCATTTCCAGCAAAATCACGCCGAGGCTGTAGATGTCGGTGCGCGCATCCAGCGGCTCGCACTGGGTCTGTTCGGGGCTGCTGTAGGCCGGGCTGCCGACCGCCACGTTGAACTGGGTCAGCTCGCTGTTGATGTCCAGCTCTTTGGCAATACCGAAGTCGGTAATGACTGCGGTGCCGTCGGCACGAAAGAGGATATTCGCGGGCTTGATGTCGCGGTGCACCATGCCCTTGTCATGCACCACCGCCAAGCCGCTGGCGATTTGCCGGACGATGCTCAAGGCGCGCTGCGGCTCGAACACTTCGCCTTTGTGTTGGGCCAGGTCGCCGCCCGCCACGAACTCCATCGCCAGGTAATAGCGGCCGTCGGGCAACTGGTCGATGTCATGAATGGTGATGATCGAGGGGTGATGCAACGAGGCAACGATGTGCCCTTCTTTGATAAAGCGCTTGCTGAAGGCTTCGTCGTCAGCGCTGAGCAGCACCTTGATCGCCACTTGGCGGTGCAACGACTCCTGGGTTGCCAGGTACACCTCGGCCATACCGCCTTTACCCAACCGGCCATGCACGAGATAACCGGGAATTTCTAGCAAGCTGTCATTCATAAGAAGGTGGTACGCGTCTTGTAGTTATCGGCCCAGAGGCTCTAGGTCAGGGGGCGAAGAAAAATCGGCAGTGCCGCCAGCCAGGTGTCACGAAAAGCCTGGGAAGGTTCGCTCAAATTGGGCGCATTTTCCAACAAACTGTCAGAGTTTTCCTAGATTCAAAAGTTTCCTGAGGAAACTTTGCGGGCGTTGATTCGCGCCCATTTGTTCCACGACTGCGAGACCGATCACGATGCAGGAAATATTGTCGCGCCCGCCCGCCTCGTTTGCCGCCGCGATCAGTTGCTCCACCACCTCGTCCAAGGTGCTGGCGCCAGCGCATACGGCCTGAATATCTTCGTCGCGCAATTCGCCGCTGAGGCCGTCGCTGCACAGCAGCAACAACTCGCCGGGCGCCAGGCTGCCCTGCTCCACGCTTACTTCCAGGGTTTGCTGGGCCTGGCCGAGGCAACGGGTGACCACGTTGCGCCGCGGATGATTGCGCGCTTCTTCAACGCTGAGTTCGCCGGCGTCCACCAAACTTTGCACCAGGCTGTGGTCGCGACTGAGCTGAGCGATGCCCTGGGCGCTGAGGCGATAGGCGCGGCTGTCGCCGACCCAGGCCAGTTCGAACGCTGCGCCATTGAAGCGCGCCGCCACCAGGGTGGTGCCCATGCCGGCCGAGTCCGGGTCTCGCTCGCCGGCGGCAATAATCGCCTGGTTGGCGCTGTGGGTGGCGGTGTCCAGCGACTCGCCGGCCTGCACCGCTTCGAGCAACGTATCCAGCGCAATGGCGCTGGCCACTTCCCCGCGCTGATGCCCGCCCATGCCGTCGGCCACCGCCCACAACTGCAACGCGGGGCAGCACAGCAGTGAATCCTCGTTGTGCGTGCGCACGCGGCCGCTGACCGAAAGCGCTGCATAACCGAGGGAGACTGGGGCAAAGGGAGTAGGCATAGGCCGATGGCGGACCGTTTGAGAAGTGGATAACGAATTAAGCGACGTCGAATCATGCGACCCCGCCACCGGGCTGTCATCGGTTTTACGCAAAAGTGTTAAACAGTCGAGCCTTGGCCATGCGACAGACAACTCGATTTGAGGGGGTGCCAGCGCGGTGCAGAGCGACTAAAATCGGCAACCTTATTTCGTCGCCCTGGTTTTACCGCCCGTTAACAGGCCCGTAAACACCGCGCCACGACCCGCTTACCAACCAGTCAGAGCAAGAGAGCCAGCATGGGCGCACAGTGGAAAGCCAAACCTAAAGAAGCCGCCGCCAACGCCAGAGGCAAGATTTTTGGTCGTTTGGTGAAAGAAATCATGATCGCCGCACGCAACGGCGCCGATCCGGACCTCAACCCCAAGCTGCGTTTGGCCATCCACCAGTCGAAAAAGGCCTCGATGCCCAAAGACACCCTCGAGCGCGCCATCAAAAAAGGCGCCGGCCTGCTGGGCGACACCGTTACTTTCCACTCGGCCACCTATGAAGGCTTCGCCCCGCACCAAGTGCCGGTGATCATTGAGTGCCTGACCGACAACATCAACCGCACCGTGGCCGAAATTCGCGTGCTGTTCCGCAAGGGGCAAATGGGCGCATCGGGTTCGGTGACCTGGGATTTCGACCACGTCGGCATGATCGAAGCCAGCCCGGAAGGCGACGCCGATCCTGAGCTGGCCGCCATCGAAGCGGGCGCTCAAGATTTCGAACCCGCAGAAGAAGGCGCCACGCTGTTCATCACCGAACCCACCGACCTCGACGCCGTTAGCCGCGCCCTGCCGGAGCACGGCTTTACCGTGAACTCCGCGACCTTGGGCTACCGTCCGAAAAACCCAGTGACCTCGCTGACGCCGGAGCAAATGGAAGAAGTCGAAGCCTTCCTCGAAGCCCTAGACAACCATGACGACGTGCAGAACGTGTACGTCGGTCTCTCGGGCTGATCGCAACAGCCGCTTCTACACTCAACCTGTAGGAGCGGCTTCAGCCGCGATTCCTGGAAACACCGCTCCACCTTTATTACCTCTCCCGGACTTCCCCAATGACCACGCAAACACCTTCGCCCGACCAGCCAGAGCAACCGAGCGAAGTGGACGCCACTGTCGACGCCTCAGCGAAAAAGCCTGGCTTCAGCTTTCCTTTCTCGGCGTTCGCCAAAGGCGCCAAAGACAACGCCCCGTTGGGCTACAAGCCCATCGACAAATCCAACCACGACAAGAAGCCCGGCCGCGCACCAAACGGCACCCGCCGCTCGATGGGCAAACGTTGAGCAGCGTCGTTGCCGGCCTGCTGCTCAAGGCCAACGAAGCGCGCGTCGTAACCCTGGCAGGCACCCGTGCCAGCCATGTGTTGGTGGCAGAGAAAGTGAATAAATTGGCCGTGGCCAAGAACCCGACCCGCGAAGACGTGGCGGGCTTCGTGCAGGCGCTAACGGCGTTCTGTAGCGCAAACAAGGTCGAAAAACTGGTGCTCAACCGCCGCGCCACGAGCGGCCAAGGCGCAGGTGGCGCCGGCACGTTTCTGTTGGAAGGTGTGGTGTTGGCCAGCTCGCCGGTGCCAGTGGATTTCGTTCATCCCGCCACGTTGAAAGCCACCGAGCGCAAAGCCGGTGACAGCAAGGCGCAGAAACCGGCCACCGTCGACTTGGGCAAAGCCTACGACCTGGCCTACGAAGGTCTGCTGTAGGCCGCGTCCGCGCCGACGAAAAAATCCGCCAGGCGTTCGATCAACAGGGGTTTGCTGTGGGTAAGCCAACGCTTGGCTGCCCGCTCCTGCCATTCTTCTGCGCGATCCAGGCTATGGCGCGGCACGAAGTCGGCGAGGAATAGCCCGAGGCTCAGCAGGTTGATGTCGTGCCCGGCCACGGTGATTTTCTCCAACAGCTCGTGCAGCGCTGCACGCAATTCCGGCGGCCAATGCTGACCGGCGCAGATCTGCTCTTCCAACGCGCGACAGGTGTCGAGGCGTTCCAGCATGTGCCCCCTCCTCCTACTTAAGGTTTAGGCCAGCACCGCGACAGATTTCACCTGCGCCCACAATGCCTGACCGATCTTCAATTCAAGCTGATCCCGAGAAAAACGCGTGATCCGCGCCAGTAACGGCGTGCCTTGCATATCCAGCTGCACCAGCACGTGGGCGCTGTTTTCCGCCGCCACTTCAGCCACCACTGTCACCGGCAATACGTTGAGAATACTGCTGTGCAGCGGCTTTTCCAGGGCCAGGCTGACGTCGCGCGCCTGCACCTTGAAACGCATCGCCTTGCCTTCCGCCAACGGCGTATGCGCCACCTGAAAGCGCAACGTGCTGCCGGCAAAGCCCAGGCTCAGCAAGTGATAGTTAGCGTCGTAACCGCAGACGTGCGCCTGCACCACCACGCCCGCGTCGTCGCCTTGGGCCATGGGCAAGTCGAGGCGCGACAACAACTCGCCCACCGGCCCGCTGGCCCGCGCGCGGCCGTCTTCGAGCAGCACCATATGATCGGCCAGCCGCCCGACTTCATCCGGCGCATGGCTGACGTACAGCACAGGAATATCCAGCTCGTCATGCAGACGCTCCAGGTAGGGCAAGATTTCCTGTTTGCGCTTGTAGTCCAGCGCCGCCAGCGGCTCGTCCATCAGCAGCAGCTTCGGGCTGGTCAACAACGCCCGAGCGATACCGACGCGCTGACGTTCGCCGCCGGAAAGGTGGTCTGGCATACGATCCAGCAAATGCTCGATACCCAACAGTTCGACGGCGTGGGCCATCTGCACCCGTTGCGCCGCCGCGCCAATGCGTTTGAAACCAAAGGTTAGATTGCGCCGCACCGAGAGGTGCGCAAACAGGCTGGCCTCTTGGAACACATAACCCAGCGCACGCTGATGCACTGGCAGAAAAACACCCGTGGCGCTGTCCTGCCACAACTCGCCGTTGACCCGCAGATAGCCCGAGCTGGCGCGTTCCAGCCCGGCCACGCAGCGCAGGCACGTGGTTTTCCCCGAGCCGGAATCGCCGAACAAAGCGCTGACGCCACGGCCGGGCAGTTGCAGGTCGACATTCAGACTGAACGCCGCATAGTCGACGTTGAAACGCGCTTCGATCATCGCACCACCGCCTTGCGCCCTTTGGCTTGCAACAGCAGCAGAATCGCGAACGAGAACACCAGCATGCCGCCCGACAGCCAGTGGGCTTGGGCGTATTCCATGGCCTCGACGTGGTCGAAAATCTGTACCGACACCACCCGCGTTTTATCTGGGATGTTGCCGCCAATCATCAGCACCACGCCGAACTCACCAATGGTGTGGGCGAAGCCCAGAATCGACGCGGTTAAGAACCCCGGCCGCGCCAACGGCAACGCCACGCTGAAAAACGTATCCAGTGGACTGGCCCGCAACGTGGCAGCCACTTCCAACGGCCGGTCGCCAATCGCCTCAAACGCGGTTTGAATCGGCTGCACCACAAACGGCATGGAATAAAACACCGAGCCCACCACCAGGCCCGCGAAACTGAACGGCAGAATGCCCAGGCCCAGGCTCTGAGTCAGTTGGCCAATGACACCGTTTGGCCCGAGGGTGATCAGCAAATAGAAACCGATCACCGTCGGCGGCAGCACCAGCGGCAACGCCACCACCGCGGCTACCGGCCCCTTGAGCCGCGAGCGGGTTCGCGCCAGCCACCAGGCGATAGGCGTGCCGATGATCAGCAGCAACACGGTGGTCACCGTGGCCAATTGCAGGGTCAGCCAAATGGCCGCGAAATCCGCGCCTGTCAGAGACATTCTCGATAACTCTTAAAGCTGATAGCCGAACGACTTGATCACCGCTGCGGCCTTGTCACCGCGCAGGTAATCGACCAACGCCTTGGCGGCTGCGCTGTCCTTGCCTTTGTTCAGGATCACCGCGTCCTGTTTGATCGGCTCATGCAAGTCGGCCGGCACCAACCACGCTGAACCGCTAGTGACCTTGCCGTCTTTATAAACCTGGGAAAGCGCCACGAAACCCAGCTCGGCGTTGCCAGTGGACACGAATTGCAGCGCCTGGGTGATGCTTTGGCCTTCAACCAGCTTGGGTTTCAGCGCATCGGTGAGCCCCAACTTTTCCAGCACTTGCGTGGCGGCCAGGCCATAGGGCGCGGCTTTCGGATTGGCGATGGCCAAGTGGTTGAACGCGTTTTTCTTCAACACTTCACCGTTGCTGTCGACGTAGCCGTCTTTCGCCGACCACAGCGCCAGCGCGCCAATAGCGTAAGTGAAGCGCGAGCCAGGCACCGTTTCGCCTTCGCGCTCCAGCTTGGCCGGCGTTGCATCGTCGGCGGCAAGGAACACCTCAAACGGCGCGCCATTTTTAATCTGGCTGTAGAACTGGCCGGTGGCGCCGTAGGAAGCGACCAACTTGTGCCCGGTGTCTTTTTCAAAATCCGCCGCCAACGCTTGAATCGGCGCGGTGAAATTCGCGGCAACCGCCACTTGCACCTCATCAGCGAACACACTGCTCAGGGCGAACGAGGCGGACAATGCAACAATCAGGCGAGACAGGGTTAACGTCATAAACAATTCCTTTGTAGAGGCAAGTTCCAGCGAAGAGGACAACCACCACACCGAGCGCTATGTTCGCGACTATATAGCGCTAGACGGAGTAGCGGATAGCGGTCCCGTAAAAACAACCGGCGCATCTTGGAAAATATCTGACCTTGCAGTCAAGTTCTGAATTTCGCGCGCATAAAATGCCAGTGCTACCATCGCTGCCACCGCGCTTGAGCACCCGCTGCAATGAAACTCGAAGGCCAATTCTGGATCACCCACAACGGTAACGACGTCGCTGGCGAGGCCCGCGTTGCCCTGCTGCGCGCCATCGACGCCACGGGCTCGATCAGCCAGGCGGCCAAAGCCGTGGGCATCAGCTACAAGTTTGCGTGGGATTCCATCGACGCCATGAACGGCGCGTCCGGCAGTCCGCTGGTGGCGCGTAGCGCCGGTGGCAAAGGCGGCGGCGGCACCCAACTGACCGAGGCCGGGCGCGCCTTGATCGCCAGCTACCAGCGTTACCAGCAAGAGCACCAAGCCTTCTTGCAGCGCTTGGGCGACGACGCTGGTGTGTCGAGCCTGCTGGAATTCATGGAGCGTCTGCGCATGAAAACCAGCGCGCGTAACCAGCTGTTCGGCAGCGTGGTCGCCGTTCACAACGGTGAGGTTAACGACCTCATCGAGTTTCAGCTCAACACCGGCGAGCGCCTCACCGCCTCGATTACCCACGACAGCACCGCGCGCCTGCAATTGCAGCCCGGCGTGGCGCTGTATGCGCTGATTAAAGCGTCGTGGGTGCAACTGATGGCCGCCAGTACCGACGCGGCGCAACCCGGCGACAACCGGCTGCACGGCCAAGTGCGCGAGATCACTCGAGGATCAGCGGAAACCGAGGTGTCGCTGACCCTGGCCGGTGGCGCCACGCTGGTGGCGGTGCTGAGCAACGCCCAGGCGGACACGCTGCAGTTGGCCGTCGATCAACCCATCGCGGCCTTGATCAAGGCCGCGCACATGATCCTCGGCCGGCTCTGACCCGGCGTTATTTCCACCCCCGGCGTTATTTCCACCACGGATAAAACGACGGCATCGCATTGGCTGACTGTTCGCTGTAGTCCGCAGGACGCTTCTCCAGAAACGCCTGCACCCCTTCTTTGCCGCCGCCAACGCTGGTGTAGAACATGGCGAGCGAATCGACCTTGTGCGCTTCCAGCGGATGAGGCTGGGCGGCGTTGCGGTACATCATGTGCCGCGTCAGGGCGATGGCCACCGGGTTGTACTGGGCAATGCGCCGGGCAATTTTGTAAGCCTCCTCGAGCAATTGATCGGCTGGCACCACGGCCTTTACAAAGCGCCCCTGCAAGGCTTCTTCCGGCTTGAGAATGTCGCCGCTGTACACCCACTCCAGCGCTTGGGAAATGCCGACAATGCGCGGCAGAAACCAGCTCGAACACGCTTCCGGCACGATGCCGATCTTGTTAAAAACAAACCCGATGCGGGCGTGCTCGCTGGCCAGGCGAATGTCCATGGCGCAGGTCATGCTCGCGCCGATGCCCACCGCCGCGCCATTGATGGCGGCAATCACCGGCTTCTTGCATTCGTAAATCGCCAAGGTCACGCGCCCGCCGGTATCGCGCACGCCGTCGCGAATGGCGGGGTCGTCCAGGCGGTTTTGCATATCTTCCAGGGTCGGCTGCTGGCTTTCGTCCAGGCCGAACACATTGCCGCCTACCGACAAATCCATGCCGGCACAAAACGCGCGGCCCGCGCCGGTCACCACAATGGCGCGAACGTCTTCATCATCACTGGCACGGTTAAACGCATGGATCAGCTCGTGCGCCATCTCCACCGTGAACGCATTGAGCTGTTCCGGGCGGTTAAGGGTGAGGGTCAGAATGTTCTCGCTTACCTGATAACTGAGGGTGTTGTAGGACATGCTCCGCTCCTGGCAAAACCATTGGGGTTCCTATCATGCCTAGCCAGACACGGCGCGCCCCGGCGATTCGTAGGGCATTTGTGCCAAGGCGAACGGGGTAAATGTTTTAATGCCGGCGTTTTCACCACTGAAAAACCGCCATGTCCGACCTCAGCTACGGCCCTCTCGCCGCCGAATTGCGCCCGCTGCTAAACAAGTTCTACCGCGCCCACCGCTCGCCCATGCGCGCCGGCGCTGACGAGCAACTGTGGGTGGCGAAAGAAACGGAAATTGTCGCGGCGCTGGGCTTGCGCAGCATCGGTTCGCACGCGGACGAAGGGGTTTGGTTGACCGGCCTGTTCGTGGCGCCGGCGCTGCGCGGTCGCGGCATCGCCCGCCAGCTCGTGGAGGTTGCCTGCGCCGAGGCGAACGGCGCCGTGTGGCTTTTTTGCCACCCCACACTTGGCGACTTTTACGCTCGTCTAGGCTTTAGCCCTGGTGAATCGTTGCCGGCTTCCTTGGCTGAACGATTCGCTCGATACCAACGGACCAAAACGCTCGTCGCACTGCGCCGCGATCGCCAGTGATTGGCAAGCCGTTGTCCGCTGTTACACTACGCGCCGCGCGGCCCCGGCCGCCTTCGCCCCACATCGCTTGCGTGTCAGGAACAGCATGAAAATCGACAAAAAAACCGCCATTGCCCGCCGTAACCAACAACTCGGCAGCGCAGTGCTCGGCGTCAACAACACGCACTTCGCGACCATCAACCTGAACAAAAATATCTGGTGGTTCGACATTCCCGTCGGCCGTCTGAAAATCGGCCAGTACGAATGGGTGCACCTGCTGATGCACAACCACGTGACCGATGAATTGCACCATCTGCGCGTACCGACGCTGTACTTGCGCACCCATGAAGATGGTCTGGTGACGCGTAACAAAGGCAGCCGCAACGCCACCGTCAGCCTGGAGCTTTCGGCGGATCGGGATTCGCTGTTTCAGGATGTGCGGCCGACGGGGACGGGCGTGAAGTTTGTGGAGTTTGTGCAGGGCTGAGGGGACGACCTGAAATCGCCGTTTGCAGGGATCGCGGCTAAAGCCGCTCCTACAAACTGCGTCCGGCCTGTGGCCGCGGCTGGTCCGGCGCCTTCCCTTACAAAACCTTTACACCTCACCCCGGCACTTCCTTAATCGAGACGCGTCTTACAGATACCCCGGATTCATCTCACCCGGGTATCAGGAGACAACCATGTTCAGTCTGCCCAAAGTTGCCCTGCTGTTAGGCAGCCTTGCCCTCGCCGGGCAAGCGTCCGCCCACGGTGGAGACGGTGGACCTTTCGTTTTAGGCGCCGTGGTCGGTGCCGTGGTAGGCGGCGCCGTGGTCGCCTCGCAGCGTGCACCGGTGTACGTCGAAGCCCCGCCGCCGCCCGTTGCCTACTATCCGCCGCCACAACCGGTATACGCACAGCCTGTGTATGCGCAGCCCGTGTACCCGCAGCCGGTTTATTACCAACCGGTGGTTGTGCAAGCGCCGCGCTATTACGGCCCGCGTTATTACGCTCCACGGCCGGTGTATTACGAGCCGCGCGGCTATGGTCACCACGGTCGCTGGTGATCGCCTGGCAAGAAAAACGCCCACCCCTGCGGTGGGCTTTTTTATGCCCTCAGCCGGATGAGGCGTCGTCCTTGGCGCGCTCGTTTTCTTCTTGCCACCTCGCCCAACGGGCAGGCATCACCCGCCCCGCCAGGTAAGACTTTTCTTCGGTAGTGCCGTCTTCGTTATGAATGATCAATGTTGCGTCTTTGCCGCGCAGGAACCGTTCGGTTTCCTGAAGTAGGCGCGCTTTGGTCAGCGCGCGTTTAGAGGGGCGGGTTGCGCCTTTTTTGATGAGTTGCCAGCCCTCTGGCACACGGTTGATGTGGTAGTCGCCCATGCCGTCTATGTCCCTGAATCACTTGCCCATCAGCACCCGGCCGCTACGCCTAGTGCTTGAAGGGTTTTATCGGTGTGTGAAACATCCGAGCAAACTGCCATCGCGGCAGTTCCGTGTAAGGGATGGGCGGTCATCCGCGCCGTTTTTATTGGCTGTAAATAGGGGAAAACGCGGCCGCCATAGTTGCTAAACCGACTTTGCGCAAGTTGGTTCGCCAATAAAAAGAAAGAAGAGAAGTTGCACTTTAATATCAAAAAACCGTTTGTCGCCAACGACTTAAATTCAGCCGAACGAAACTCCAGCGCTCCCCTTCAGAGTTCATGTAAGGCCCAAGCGGGTTTTGCCAAAACTCATAGAAGAGGAGAAACCAATATGACCACCAACAAAAACCCCGGTAACTTCGCTAATGATCGAGCGCGGGCCTCGGAAGCCGGACGTAAAGGCGGCCACAACAGTGGCGGTAACTTTGCCAACGATCCGCAAAAAGCATCCGAAGCCGGTCGCAAGGGCGGGCAGGCCAGCCACGGCAATAAAAGCTGACTAGCCGCCCCGCCAAGCAGTACCTACATTCCCTAGCGCCCCGCTAGTTGAATGCACAGAGGCCCGCGACAGCGGGCTTTTGTTTGCGCGGCGTAAAAGGGGCGGTTAGCGATTGCGCTGGCGCCAGTCGCCGCCATTGCGATTGTCGCTGCGATGTTCGCCGCGACGATCATTGCCCCGATGCCCATCACCCCGATGACCATCGCGGTCGCGGGCGTGGTGGCGATCACGGTCACCGTTATAGCGGTGCGGGGCTGGGTAGTAGCCGCGCGGCGGTTGATTCCAGCCGTTGTAAACCGGGCCGCGGCGTGGCGCGCTGTAATAACGCGGCGCAGGAGCCGGCACGTAGTAACGGGGCGCCGGTGCGCGGTAATAGCGCGGCGCCGAATACACCTCGTAGCGTTGAACGTACGGCGCGCCGTACACCGTGGTGTAACTCCCGGAGCGACCATAGCTGCGGTCGTAGTTGTCGTCGTAGTCATAACCCGCACAACCCACCAAAGACAGGCCCAACAGGCCAAGCAGCAGGGTTCGATAACGCATCATGGCAGCCTCCTGAGACCGCATGGGAACCGAGCGGCGAATGCCGTTCAGCAGTGTTCCCACGGTCTTGGACAGCACAGATTCCGCCCGGCTTGCTGTAGGGCCATTCATATTCCATTGCCATTTATTTCATACGCGCACCAAAGCGCAGCATACCAATACCCTGCGCCTCGTTTTCGCGCACGCGCGCTTCTCGGCCCGCGCTTGAAAAACACCGTGAGCCCCATGGGCGCTGGACACTGTGCAACTTGGCACGGCTCTCGCTTTAGCTCAGCTGTGCAGGATTAACCGGGCAGTTGCCTGGGTACGCGGCACCACAATTCGCAATGGATGACTAGGGTTCCGGCTAGCGCTTAAAACGCTCAGTGACTGGTCCGAGAGTTATCGACCTCCAGTGAGGTTACACGGCGGGACAAAAGCCCGGGAGACGAACGCCACGCCGCGTTGCGCCTGCCCGCTTTTATCTCGAACTGGAGGTTTTACATGCGCAAGTCCCCGTTATTCGCCCTCGTTCTCGCCGGCCTTGCTGCCACGTTCAGTTTCAGCGCCCAGGCTGCCCCCAAAGAAAAATTCAGCGTCTGCTGGACCCTCTACGCCGGCTGGATGCCGTGGGAATACGCGGCCGCCGAAGGCATCGTCGATAAGTGGGCGAAGAAGTACAACATCGCCATCGACGTGGTGCAGCTCAACGATTACGTCGAGTCGATCAACCAGTACACCGCCGGCCAGTTCGACGGCTGCACCATGACCAACATGGACGCCTTGACCATTCCGGCTGCAGGCGGCGTCGACTCCACCGCCCTGGTGGTCAGCGACTTCTCCAACGGCAACGACGGCATCGTGCTCAAAGGCAAGGGCAAAACCCTGGCCGACCTCAAGGGCCAGCCGGTGAATCTGGTCGAGCTTTCGGTTTCTCACTACCTGCTGGCACGCGCTCTGGAAACCGCCGGCATGAGCGAAAAAGACCTCAGCGTGGTGAACACTTCAGACGCCGATATCGCGGCCGCTTTCAACACCAGCGATGTCAATTCGGTGGTCACCTGGAACCCAATGCTGGCGGAAATCAAAGCCCAGCCCGACACCACTGAAGTGTTCAACTCCAGCCAGATTCCCGGCGAGATCATGGACATGATGGTGGTCAACACCGCCACCCTCAAAGACAACCCCGCCCTGGGCAAAGCCCTGACCGGCGCCTGGTTCGAAATCATGGAGCTGATGGCCAGCGACACCCCGCGCGCCACCGCCGCACTGGAGCACATGGCCAAGGCCTCGGGTACAGATCTGGCCGGCTTCAAGTCGCAACTGGCGACCACCAAACTCTTCTACACCGCCAAAGACGCCCTCTCCTTCGCCACCAGCCCGCAGCTGCCGGAAACCATGAGCAAGGTCGCCAGCTTCTCGTTCGCCCACGGCTTGCTCGGGGAAGGCGCCAAAGATGCCGGCGCGGTCGGCATGAGCTTCGCCAAAGACGTGGTCACCGGCGACAGCGGCAACATCAAGCTGCGCTTCGACCCGAGCTACGTGCAGATGGCGGCGGATGGCACGCTGTAACGCTGCCCGACGATGAACTCGACAAAAACCTCCGTCATTCCCGCGCAGCCGGGAATCCAGAGTGTTGCAGGTGAAGGAAATGGTCGGGGCAACCCGATCCCAAATTCGAGACCCCCATGCGCCTGATCAATCGCCACCCCGACGGTGCCGGCCGACTGCTGCTGATTTTGCTGCCGTTCGCGCTGGTGCTGTTCGCCTACTTCACCGGCTCCTCGGCGCGGTTGGCGGACAACCCCAATGACAAGCTGCTGCCCAGCGCCGTGCAAATGACGGACGCGGTCAAGCGCATGGCCTTTACCGAAGACAAACGCAGCGGCGGTTATCTGCTCTGGCAAGACACCGCCTCCAGCCTGCAACGCCTCGGCATGGGCCTGGGCATTGCCGCCATTATCGGACTGTGCCTGGGCATCGCCGCTGGCACCCTGCCGCTGTTCAGTGCGCCGCTGTCGCCCCTGCTGACGGTACTGTCGATGGTGCCGCCGCTGGCGATTCTGCCGATTCTGTTTATCGTTTTCGGCCTCGGTGAGCTGTCGAAAGTCATGCTCATCGTCATCGGCATCACCCCGGTGTTGGCGCGGGATCTGGAACAGCGGGCGCGGGAAATTCCGGCGGAACTGCTGATCAAGGCGCAAACCCTCGGTGCCTCGACCTGGACCCTGATTCTGCGGGTGATCCTGCCGCAACTGCTGCCGCGCCTGCTTATCGCCTTGCGCCTGGTGCTCGGTTCGGCCTGGCTGTTTCTGATTGCCGCCGAAGCCATCGCCTCCACCGACGGCCTTGGCTACCGCGTGTTTCTGGTGCGCCGCTACATGGCCATGGACGTGATTCTGCCGTACGTGGTGTGGATCACCCTGCTCGCCTGGCTGATGGACCTGGGCCTCAAGCGCCTGACTCAGTTGGCGTTCCCTTGGTATGAGGGGGCGAAGGCATGAGTGCGTTCATTGAAGTTAGAAACGTCTGGCAAACGTACGGCGATCAAATCGTATTAGAAAATCTCAACATCACTGTCGCTGAAGGTGAGTTCTGCACCTTGGTAGGCACCTCGGGCTGCGGTAAATCCACGTTCTTGCGTTTGCTGTTGGGCCAGGAAGTGCCGAGCAAAGGGCAGATTCTGCTAGGCGGCCAACAGCTGGTCGGCGAGCCGGATGCCAGCCGTGGCGTGGTGTTTCAGCGCTACTCGGTGTTCCCGCATTTATCGGTGCTGAACAACGTGGCGCTGGGTCTGGAACTGCCGCGCTCGCCGCTGCTCGGGCGCCTGTTCGGCCGGGCCAAACGCGACGCCCGCGAGCAAGCGGCCGAGCTTTTGAAAAAGGTCGGCCTCGGCCACGCGCTGGATAAATACCCGACGCAGCTTTCCGGCGGCATGCAACAACGCCTGGCCATCGCCCAGGCGCTGATCATGCAACCGCGCGTGCTGCTGCTCGACGAACCCTTCGGCGCCCTCGATCCCGGCATTCGCAAAGACATGCACGCGCTGCTGCTGGAGCTGTGGCGGGAAACCAAGCTGACGGTGTTCATGGTCACCCACGACCTGTCCGAAGGCTTCACCCTCGGCACCCGCATTCTGGTGTTCGACAAGGTTCGCCACGACCCGCACGCGCCCAACGCCTATGGCGCACGCATCACCTACGACATTCCCCTGAACCCCGACCGCCGCGCCACCCGCGCCGCCGTCGACGCCCTGCCGGCGCATGTCACCGGCAGCCTGCATTCCGTCTACCAAGGAGCCTGATCATGACCAGTGCCTTGAGCCTGCGCCCCAGCCTGTATGAAGAAACCGTACCGGGCGGCGGCCATACCTCGTTCGTGCTCAAACGCGGCCAACTGCTGCGCATCACCGACCTCGAAGGCGGCGCCAACGTCAGCCTCATGCTGCTCAATGCCGCCGAGAAAAGTGAGCGCCTGAACCTGCCCGACAGCCTCAAGGGCCAGCACACCGCCAAGCTCACCGTCGGCAATTGCCTGTACTCAGACATGGGCCGCGTACTGGCCGCCATTACCGCCGACACCTGCGGCTGGCACGACAGTTTCGGCGGCGTGTTGAATGCCGCCGAAGTGCAGGAAAAATACGGCGTCGGCCGCTATCAGGAACTGCGCAACGGCTTCTTCCGCAACGGCGTCGACAACCTGTTGGTGGAAATGGGCAAGTGGAACCTCAACCTGCAAGACCTGCTCATGACCCTCAATCTGTTCAGCAAAGTGACGGTCGACAGCGACGGCTGCTTCCACTTTGCCGAGGGCAATTCCAAGGCCGGCGACTACGTCGAGCTGTACGCGCCGATGGACACCTTGGTGGTGCTCACCGCCCTGCAACACCCCATGGATCCCAACCCCGAATACGCGCCGAAGCCGGTGCAACTGAGCTTCAGCAAAGTGGCTGAAGACGGCATCAGCGTGCTGTGCCGCACCTCGCGCCCGGAAAACGGCCGTGGCTTCCACAACACCGAACGTCTGTACATCTGAGGGCCTTAACCATGTCGCTAACCCACAGCCCCCGCCATGAAGAAGCCGCCGTTTACCGCGCCACCATTGCCGCCGGTGAGCCGTTCCTGAAAGAAGTGAAAGCCGGGCAAACCCTGCGCCTGCTCGACCTGGAAGGAAACCAGGCCGTCGACACCTTGTTCTACAGCGCCCGCAACCCGCGCGAGCGCTACGACGTGCAACGCACCCTGCGCAAACAGAACCGCGTGTACCTCACCACCGGCACCGTGTTGTATTCCAACCTCGGCAACCCGCTGCTGACCATCACCGCCGACACCTGCGGGCGCCACGACACCCTCGGCGGCGCCTGCGCGCAAGAGAGCAACACCGTGCGCTACGCCCTCGACAAACGCTACATGCACAGCTGCCGCGACAACTTCCTGCGCGCCAGCCTGCACGACGGCCGCCTGAACAAAGCCGACATCAGCGCCAACATCAACTTCTTCATGAACGTGCCGGTTACGCCTGAAGGCGGGCTGACGTTTGAAGACGGCATTTCCGCTGCCGGCAAATACGTCGAGCTGGTGGCGCACATGGACGTGATCGTGCTGATTTCCAACTGCCCGCAACTGAACAACCCCTGCAACGGCTACAACCCGACGCCCGCGGAGTTTTTGGTATGGGACTGATTCGGCGGTGGTTGTTTGCGCTGTGCCAGAGCCGCAGTGGGCAGGTTTTGCAGGTGAGCCCCCCTCTCCCGCCTGCGGGAGAGGGGCTGGGGGAGAGGGCTGCGTCTGACGCAGATTCAAAACCCTCTCCCTAACCCTCTCCCCTGTCCGGGCGACCGCAGCGGGCAGAGGGGACCGACCGATTAAAGCATTTACACCGCGGACGACCGCCGGTGCACACCCAAATACAGCGGGACGGCCCGCCTCCCCTTTCGAGGGCTTAACGCCATGTTCACCAAACTGCTGATCGCCAACCGTGGCGCCATTGCCTGCCGCATTTTGCGCACCCTGCGCGCGCTTGAGGTGCAGGGCGTGGCCGTGTATTCCGAGGCCGACGCCGCCAGCTTGCATATTCAGCAAGCCGACGAAGCCTTCAGCCTCGGCGAAGGCGCGGCGGCGGGCACGTATTTGCAGGTGCAGAAAATTCTGGCCGTCGCCCAACAAACCGGCGCCCAAGCCATTCACCCGGGCTACGGCTTTCTCTCGGAAAACGCCGCCTTTGCCGAAGCCTGCGAAGCCGCCGGCATCGCCTTCGTCGGCCCAACGCCAGAGCAACTGCGCGTGTTCGGCCTCAAGCACACGGCGCGCGCCCTGGCCAAACAGCACGGCGTGGCCATGCTTGAAGGCACCGAACTGCTGGAAAACCTCGACGCCGCGCTGCTGGCGGGCAAGCAGGTGGGTTATCCGGTGATGCTGAAAAGTACCGCGGGCGGCGGCGGCATCGGCATGCGCGTGTGCCGTTCGGCCGAGGAATTGAGCGAGGCGTTCGACGCGGTCAAACGTCTGGGCCAGAACAACTTCAGCGATGCCGGCGTGTTTATCGAGAAATACATCCAGCGCGCCCGGCACCTGGAAGTACAGGTGTTCGGCGACGGCGCCGGTGAGGTGATCGCCCTCGGCGTGCGCGACTGTTCCGTGCAGCGGCGCAATCAGAAAGTGCTGGAGGAAACCCCGGCCACCAACCTGCCCGCTGGCATGGCCGACGAACTCTGCGCCGCCGCCATCAAGGTGGCCAAGGCGGTGAACTACCGCAGCGCCGGCACCGTCGAGTTCGTCTACGACAGCGAAGCCAGCCAGTTTTATTTCCTCGAAGTGAACACCCGCTTGCAGGTCGAACACGGCGTGACCGAGCAAGTGTGGGGCGTCGACCTGGTCAGCTGGATGATTCAACTCGCCGCCGGCGATCTGCCGCCGCTCAGCGAATTGAGCGAGCACTTGCGCCCCAACGGCCATGCGATTCAAGCGCGGTTGTATGCGGAAGATCCGGGCCGCGACTTCCAGCCGAGCCCGGGCCTGCTGACCGCCGTGCAATTTCCGCCGGCCGATGGCAAAACCCTGCGCATCGACACCTGGGTAGAAGCCGGCTGTGAAATTCCACCGTACTTCGACCCCATGATCGCCAAGCTCATCGCCTGGGCGCCGACCCGCGAAGAAGCCAGCGCCGGGCTCTACAACGCGTTGGGCGACAGCGTGCTGTACGGCGTGGAAAGCAACCGCGACTACCTGCGCCAAATCATCAAAGACGCACCGTTTGCCAGCGGCAACCCCTGGACCCGCTGCCTCGAACAACTGGTTTACAAGGCCGACACCTTCGAAGTGCTCGGCGCCGGCACGCAAACCACCGTGCAGGACTACCCCGGCCGCCTCGGCTACTGGGCCGTTGGCGTACCGCCTTCAGGCCCGATGGACAGCCTGGCGCTGCGCCTGGGCAACCGCTTGCTCGGCAATGAAGAAGGCGCCGCCGCGCTGGAAATCACCATGAGCGGCCCGACGCTGCGCTTTAACACCGATGCCGTGGTGGCGATTACCGGCGCCGACATTCCCCTGAGCCTCGACGGCGCGGCTCAGCCGATGAACACCGCGTTACGGGTAAAAGCCGGCAGCACCCTAAGCGTCGGCACCATCGCCGGGGCCGGCGCGCGCAGTTACCTGTGCCTGCGCGGCGGTGTGCAAGTGCCGGATTATCTGGGCAGCAAGAGCACTTTCACCCTCGGCCAGTTCGGCGGCCATGGCGGCCGCGCCCTGCGTGCCGGCGACGTGCTGCATATTCCTGCGCTCAGCGACGACAGCCACGGCGCCGCACTGGACGGCGAACTGTGCCCGCCGCTGCCCACCGTGCGCAGCATTCGTGTGATTTACGGTCCCCATGGCGCGCCGGAATATTTCACCCCGGCGTACATCGACACCTTCTTCGCTACCCACTGGGAAGTGCACTTCAACTCCAGCCGCACCGGCGTGCGTCTGATCGGCCCGAAACCGCAATGGGTGCGCGAGAGTGGCGGCGAGGCCGGCCTGCATCCCTCGAATATCCACGACAACCCGTACGCCATCGGCGCCGTGGACTTTACCGGCGACATGCCGGTAATCCTCGGCCCGGACGGCCCGAGCCTGGGCGGCTTTGTGTGCCCAGTGACGATTATTGAGGCAGACCTTTGGCAGCTGGGGCAGTTGAAGGCGGGAGATAAGGTGCAGTTCACGCCGGTCAGCATTGGCGAAGCACGTTTGCTTGCAGCGACGCCGCTTTGCTCCCCTCGCCCGCTCGCGGGAGAGGGGCTGGGGGAGAGGGCCGGTTCCAACATTGATCCCACAATCCAAAGCCCCTCTCGCCTGCCCTCTCCCGAGTTAATTTCCCCCATCGTGCTCGACCTCGGCGACAACGACACCCGCCTCGTCGCCCGCCTTTCCGGCGACACCCATTTGCTGGTGGAGATCGGCGCGCCAGAGTTGGACCTGGTGCTGCGCTTCCGTGGCCACGCGCTGATGCAGGCGCTGGAAGCCAAGCAATTGAACGGCGTGATCGACCTGACGCCGGGCATCCGTTCGTTGCAAGTGCACTACCAGCCGGAAACCCTCAGCCTCACCGATTTGCTCGGCATCATCGCCGGCGAGTGGGACGCGGTGTGCGCGGCGCAGAACCTCGAAGTGCCGTCGCGCATCGTGCATTTGCCGCTGTCGTGGGACGACCCGGCGTGCCAGTTGGCCATCGAAAAATACATGACCACCGTGCGCAAAGACGCGCCCTGGTGCCCGAGCAACCTGGAATTCATCCGCCGCATCAACGACCTGCCCAATCTCGACGAGGTGTACCGAACCGTGTTCGAGGCCAGCTATCTGGTGATGGGCCTGGGCGACGTTTACCTCGGCGCACCGGTGGCCACGCCGCTGGACCCGCGTCACCGGCTGGTGACCACCAAATACAACCCGGCGCGTACCTGGACGGCAGAAAACTCGGTGGGCATCGGCGGCGCGTACATGTGCGTGTACGGCATGGAAGGCCCCGGCGGCTATCAGTTCGTGGGGCGCACGTTGCAGATGTGGAACCGCTACCGCGAAGTCGAAGCGTTCGACGGCAAACCGTGGCTGCTGCGCTTTTTCGACCAGATTCGCTTCTACCCGGTGAGCGCGGAAGAACTGCTGCAAATTCGCAAAGACTTCCCCCTCGGCCGCTACCCGCTGCAGATCGAACACAGCGTGCTCAACCTCGCCGACTACCAGGAATTTCTCGCCAAGGAAGCCGACACCATCGGCGCCTTCCGCCGTCAGCAACAAGGCGCCTTTAACGCCGAACGCGAACGCTGGATCGCCAGTGGCCAGGCCCATTTTGACAGCGAAGAAGCGGTGGCCGAACTCGGCGAAGACGCCCCGCTCGCCGTGGGCCAACACAGCATTGAAAGCCATATTGCCGGCAACCTGTGGCAGGTGCAGGTCGAGGCCGGGCACAGCGTCAAGGCCGGCGATGTGCTGGTGATATTGGAGTCGATGAAAATGGAAATCCCGCTACTGGCGCCGCGTGACGGGGTGGTTAAGGAAGTGCGCGTGCAACCGGGCTCAGCGGTCAGGGCTGGGCAGCGGGTTGTTGTGCTGGAAGAAATCTGAGGTCGAACAATCTCAACGGCTTTGCTCCCCTCTCCCGCCTGCGGGAGAGGGGCCGGGGGAGAGGGCTGCGTCCGACGCAATTTTAAAACCCTCTCCCTAACCCTCTCCCGTAAACGGGCAGAGGGGACAAATCGCGTTTCGCTCGCTATCTACGTTTGGAGCCAACCATGACCCACCCATTCGACCTGCGCCTGAGCGCCGTCAAAGCCGCCTACCTGGCCGGCACCACTACACCGCGTCTGCTTATCGGCGCGCTGCGTGAGCACGCTGCAGCACTGAATCCGGAATTCAATCTGTTCATTCATTTGCTTACGGCCGAAGAGCTGGAGCCCTACCTCGCCGCCCTCGACGGCAAAAGCGCCGACAGCCTGCCGCTGTTCGGCGTGCCATTCGCGATCAAGGACAACATTGATCTGGCCGGCATTCCCACCACCGCCGCTTGCCCGGCGTTTGCCTATACGCCAAGCGAATCGTCAACGTTGGTCAAGCAATTGCTGGCGCTCGGCGCCGTGCCGCTGGGCAAGACCAATCTCGACCAATTCGCCACCGGCCTCAACGGCACGCGTTCGCCCTACGGCCCGTGCCGCAACAGCGTGCACCCGGACTATCCGTCAGGCGGTTCGAGCGCGGGTTCCTCCTTGGCCGTGGCGCTCGGTGTCGCGAGCTTTTCGCTGGGCACCGACACCGCCGGCTCAGGCCGCGTGCCGGCGGCGCTGAATAATCTGGTTGGGCTGAAGGCCACCAAAGGCCTGCTGTCGACCGCAGGCGTGGTGCCGGCCTGCCGCACCCTGGATTGCGTCACTTACTTCACCGCCACCGCGCGCGAAGCCAGCCAACTGTTGGCGCTCACCGCGACGCTCGATCCGGCCGATGAATACAGCCGCAAGAATCCGTTGTGGAACGATGGCAGCGCGTTCGGCGTACCGCGCCAAGGCTTCCGTTTCGGCGTGCCGAAGCAGCTTGAGTTCCTCGGCTGCCCGGAAAGCCCGGCGCTGTTCGCGGCTACCGTGAAGCAACTCGAAGCGCTGGGCGGCGTGGCCGTGGAGCTGGATTTCGAACCCTTCGCCGAAGCCGCGCGCCTGCTCTATGAAGGCCCGTGGGTAGCCGAGCGCTACAGCGTGGCGGGCGAGCTGATCGAGGCGCAGCCCGACGCCGTGTTGCCGGTGAT
>Ga0157370_10000743_pt1 | contig 40731 bp, 40 predicted proteins | sample C35metaG_FD_113463 | JGI IMG/M metagenome (GOLD analysis project Ga0157370, IMG submission 113463) | Corn rhizosphere microbial communities from Kellogg Biological Station, Michigan, USA - C3-5 metaG | ecosystem: Host-associated > Plants > Roots > Rhizosphere > Soil | place: USA: Michigan... | reverse complement strand
TGCATGACAAGCATCCTGTTCAGGCTGGCCTGGTGGCAATTGGTAAATAACCTGCGCCCAAGCCTGGTGAATCTGTAGCAAGAATAATGCTGTGCAAACTACCGAAGCATTTTTTATATTAATAAAATGAAAAGGCATCGTGTGGTAACCGGCTAATTCTAATTAAATATACCGATTTTAATTTGCCTGGAAACTGAAAAATATGCAGAATCAGAAAATGGGTTCGAAAGTTTTTTTGCTATTGAAACATGAACTACAGGGTTAGTATTCGCAACTATTTTTTATTTACCTGACGCCATAAATATCCACTTTCAGATTTTTCAATTTTAGATGGATAGGCAACCCCTGCCGGAATAATGACAAATCAAAACTCAGGCTATCATACTTTTTATAATCATTCAATTCAAACATGTCGTTGGTAGAAACAAAATTCCATTGGCGGGGCTGGTACCTGTTTGTAGTCATTAAAACAATATCGCGTTTGGTCCAGTACAAATATTCTTTGCCTGTATTTCTTTTATTGATTAAGGAAAGCTGAAAAGCAGGCTGGCCGCCAGAATCGGGCATAGCAAGATTAACACCAGCCGAAACATTTGCATAGAGATAATGATATTCTTTTGGAATGGTGAACACAGGCATCACAGCAGTATCATCTTTGCCGGTAGAAATATTTTGCAAAGAATCGCTGAAACTGAATAACAACTTTCTTTCGCCAGGCATTAAATTTTTTTCTTTGGGAAATATTTTGTTGTTATCACACACGTAAGAATTGATGATTTTAAAATTTTCGAGTAACTGCTCAATATATTGTTTGATAGAATCGTTTTGATAGGGCTCCATCAGTAAGTCGGGTGTAAGTTTATACAGTTCACCTTCCGATAGCATATAATCTTTATAAATATAATCATCAATGGTACGGCTCCATTGCATAAACGCCATGGATTGCATATTGCGGAAGGTAGTGCAGGTATCCAGCACATCACCAAGCCAGTTCACTTCTTCGGGGATATAAGGCATTTTATAATTGTTCAAAATTAGTGCAGTAATCGTAGGCGCTAAATTGTTATGCGAATTCACTGAATAGAATTTATGCGGCGCTTTCAGCAGGGGCGAATAAATAATGAGTGGCACGTGGTAATCATCAATATTACCGGTGGAAGGAAATGAACCAATATGATGATCGCCGGTAATAAAAAAAATTGTATTGGAATATTCGGGACGTTTGGCATAATCTTCAAAAAATTTTTTAATGCAGTCATCCGAAAACATAAAAGTGATCAACACTTTTTTGCAGGCTTTCAAAGTTCTTTTTATATCCGGAGTAACCTTAATGGTTTTCATCTTTTCATCAAAGAGCCTGCTGTATTGTGGTGACTGATCAAAAAGATACGGCATGTGCGTAGTGGCCGTATGATAAATATCTAAATAAGGAGTTTTGTGCAAGGAATCTAAAACTTCAAAGCTGCGTGCAAATAATGCATCATCCGGATAACCCATTGTCCATCCTTCTTTGCCAACGCCCATTTGTTTGTACTTTGATCCGAAATGTGATAAGATAAAATCCGTTCCCTGCAAACGAATAAATCCGCCCATGTTGTCAAAATCGGGATTGAAGCCAATCATAAAATTTGTCCAGTAACCATTTTGCCGTAAAATTTTTATCAGCGATAAATGATCGGGCATTACACCCATTAATGAGAAACCTGTTTTGCCATAAGGCAACGAACCTTCAATGGCAGGATGCGCGGCAAAAGTGCCGGGTGCGGTGCTTAGAAAATTATCCCATACCAAACTTTTGTTGGATAATGAATCCAAAAAAGGAGTGAAGCTGGTAGCATACGCATGATCGCCGCTGAAATCTCTCGACAAGCCTTCTACTACTAATATTACAATATTGGGAGGCGTTTTTTGCAAGTTGAAAAAAGAACCCAGCACATCTTTGCTGTTATTTTTATGCAGCAACGGGTATTCGGTGCTGGTATAATCGAAAGGATGATTTTGCTGATAAAAAGATATTGCATCGGCAAGTTGTTTATTGTTCAGCTTGCCTGCATCGAATTTATTTTTTGTACGGAAATAACGGTAACTGTCATTAACCCAATAACTCACTTTATTACATTCGAGATACCATGCTGAGGTTTGACGAAAATTGTTTGCAGCAGGAATAGAGAATTTTATAAAACAAACAGCGAGCAATGAAAGAAACATCAATACAACTGTTTGCCATTTTCTGAAATGTATTTTTTTAAAAATAAAAAAGTATAATAAAAAATAAATAGCAATATAAATGAGAAAAGGAATAAACACCTTAAACCCCGTTGACATCATTTGTTTGACAGTGTTCCATGAGTCTGCAGCCTTTCTTGTAAAAAATTCATGATCAAAAGGCCGTGTTCTTTCTGAAAAAACAATGATGAGTGAAATATAAATGATAAGAAGCACCACATTTACGAAGTGAAAAGAAAAATTTGCTGCCTTCTTACTTAGCAGCGATAACAATAAATGCAAAATGGAAAAAACAAAGCAATAGACCAGGCAAACCCAAATATCATAGGGTAGCCCTGCTAATTCATAGCGATATGCATTTGCAAGAAAGTATTTGGAAGCAACCGCAATGTATTCATACACTCTTACCAAACAAACTGTCAAGATAAAGCTGATGGTTATACTTGTCCAGGATTGAAGTGTAGTTGTGGATTTCATTAATCCGGCTAAATTAGTTTTTTATTTTTTTGTGAATCAGCACTCCCTTATTAATTTGTATAATTTATCCCGGAGCATTTTACTTAAACACTTCCCGATTTGCAAAAATTGTTAAAAATAAAAACGCTGAAGAGTTTCCCTGCCTGCAAAAATTAATTTAGATTAGACGCCCTAAATAATTTTTTATGAAAAGGTTAATTACAATGGCAGTGCCTATCCTGCCGGGCAAAACAGAACAGTGGAGAAAATTCATTAATGAACTGAATGGAAGTCGGCATGATGATTATGTTGCATCAAGAAAAAAACTGGATGTTCATGAAAGAACTTTCTTTCAGCAAACACCTATGGGCGACCTGGTAATTGTAACGCTGGAGGGAGAAGAACCTGAAAAAGCATTTATTGATTTCGGAGCAGGAACTGATGAATTTACAAAATGGTTTGTTCAGCAAGTAAGAGAAATTCATGGTTTCGATCTGAGGAATCCGCCGGAAGGCCCTATGCCGGAATTAGTAGTGGACAGCGAAGTATTAGTAACTGCTATGCACACGGCTTAGCAAGAGTAAGCATTGCTCTTTAAATGCAAAGAGCAATGCTTATAAAAATTATCTTATAAAAAATATTTTTTTCACTTCTGTTGTTTCCCGCTCAACGCTATTTTATTTCTTCATATTCGGTTTCTTCCTTTGTGGATGAATATTTGTTTGTTCCCGTGTAACAGGCTCCACCAGCGCAATTTCCGGAAGCGCATCCCAAAGCAAAAATTCCCATGGAGGCAAAATATACTCCAACAAAAATTCCAAACCACTCACGCAGATTAATAGACTGAACGATTAAAACAATTCCCATCACTGTATAAATCACACGTCTGAAATTCCAGCCGGTTAATAATCTTTCTTTCATTAGTAAAGTATTTTATTTTTTATGTGATTCATTTTTTTCCAATGAATCATTCATATTATTATGACTGTCTCACGAAATTTTATGCCGCAAACTAATCCATCCGCCACCGTTGTACACTTCATTAAAGCCTTTTGATCTCAGTATTGATTTTGCCTGTGCACTTCTCATTCCCGATGCACAGCAAATAATAACCGGTTTATCTTTTTTTATTTTGGAAAGGTTAATTGAAAGATCGTTCAGCGGAATGTTTATTGAACCTCGAATATGCCCGACCATAAATTCTCTTCTTGTTCGCACATCAATAATCTGCGCTCCGCTATGCACCAAACTTTTCAAGTTTACTTTCGGACCTATTCCTAAAATATTTTTTAATAACTGTATCATTTAAGCAAAATCATTTTCATTTAACATTGTTACCTCGAACCAGCAACCCCCGTTTTTGCAATCAATTCCCATGCTTCGGAGAAAGGAAGTAGCCTGCCCGCTTCGGTTACCGCTGGCACAACACAGCACTATCGGGTGTGGCATTTGTTTTATTTCATCAATGCGTTCCCCGATTTCATTCAATGGAATATTGATGCTGCCCGGGGCATTGCCTCCCATAAATTCTAAGGGAGTGCGAACATCAATTATTGTTTTATCGTTCTTCATCAACATGTTTTTTATTGTCAGTATTTTTTTTAAAAATTGAAAAAAATAATCCACCCATTAAAGCGCCATAAGCGGTACTGTTAATCGGATGCGAAGTGATAGGGCAGAAGCCGCTTGCACAACCAATATAATGATAGTATACATATCCTCCTATTGCACCAATTACAATTCCTATAAGGATGAGTTTATATTTTACAAACAGTTTCATCAGTTAAGCTGTGCAGCCATTTCTTTTTGATTATTGAAAATTTCTTTGCCGTTGAAAATTATTTGCCAGGTAACGGGCATAATTCTTTTCAGCATGTGGCTTACTCCGCAAATTTTTTCCTGCGAAGTCATTACCGCTTCATAAGCTGCTTGCTGATCTTCGGCATTGCCGGTCATTTCGTAAATAATATTTGCCGATACATATTCAATTGGCGGATGCTTGCTTATTTCGCCGAATACTTTCAGGTTTAAATCCTTCAATTGTATTCCTTGTTTGCGCAGCAATGCTATCACATCCATGCCTGTGCAGCCGGAAAGCGCTGTAAGTACAAATGGTTTTGGAATGGGGCCGAGGTCTTCGCCACCCACTCGTTCCGGTGCATCCATAATAAGTGTATGGCCATTTACGAGTGCATTAAATTGCATTTTACCCATCCACTGAGTTTCTATTTCATGTTTCATTGTTGAGTTGATTTTTTTCTTGTTGAAATGTTGAATGGTAAGTACAGCGGGCAGAAATTTATAAAACCTGTTATTAAAAAAATTACTGCTACCACTCCGAGGATAATTGCACCAACACCGCTGATTTGATTGGTAAAATAGAGTATTGCAATTAATGCTGCTGCTAACAGCCGGAAGATTTTGTCTGCTTTGCCTATATTTTTTTTCATTGCCTGAACTTTTAGTTTATAAATAATATGACGCAAAGTTCAGTAGCTGAAAATTTAAAAACAGTGATTAAAATCACAATTCGCGGAGAAGTTTTACCTGGTTGCGATAAAGTAAAACTCTTTTGTCATTCTCTAATTTTTTTAATAACCGTGAAATCACTTCTCTTGAAGTGCTCATATCGGAGGCAATCTGTTCGTGCGAAAGATTAATAAGCGTGGAGCCTGTTGCTTTCGATTTTTCCTTAAGATAATGCACGAGGCGTTCATCTAATTTTTGAAAAGCAAGCTGGTCAATAGCTTTCAGCAATTCGTTGAAACGATTGCGGATGGTTTGCATTACAAAACTTTTCCAGGTTGGATATTTTGAAAGCCATTGGTCCATCACCGACATGGGAACGGCAATAAACTCTGCATCAGTTTCGGCAGTGGCTTTTATTTCACTTGTGTGTTGCTCCATGCAGCAGGTAAAAGTCATGGCGCAGCTTTCATTGGCGTGTACATAATAAAGCAATAACTCTTTGCCTGTATCATCTAATCGTGAAATTTTTAAAATTCCTTTTATCAATAATGGAATTTGCCGTACCATTTTTCCAATATCAATAATCACATCACCCTTTTTTACCGAAACTATGGTGGCGTTCAATTCAATTTCTTTAAGCAGTGCCGGTTCAAAAATATGCTGGAGTCTTTCGGGAAAAATCATGGGCGAAGTTAAGCAGTTCAAAAATTATACTTTCAACTTATAAGGTTTATATCGCCTGATTAAAGGATGGTATATAATGAAAGCAAAATGAGTGCTTATTATTTTTTTTGCAAAAATGTGGTGCGGGAAATCATGGACAAGGGAACAAGAAGTTCCCTTGTCTATAAAAAAGTTTGTAAAAAAATTATCGAATCATTTGCCTACTACCAACACCTGGAAACTTCCGGCTATCATTGATGGCCTGCGCGGATTTTGCGGATCGGGTGCGCCAAACTCAGCGGTTGGTAAAAATAATTCACCATTATTTTGATCTATCGTTATCGTTCTTGCACCTTTCTTTGTTTCGATCGTTCCTTCGCTTTCATATTCATTGGCAGATTTTTCTTTATAAACAGAAATATTTCCATCTCTGCCTGCAGGAGCAAAAATTAATTTGCTCTTTTCATCAAACACAGTTCCATCGCAACCCTCGCCAATAGGCAGTTTGGTAATAATCTTTCCGTTGGTTGCATCCATTATTACTAATAATTTACTGTCGGAACATGCAGAAAACAAGCGATTGGTTTTTGTATCTATTGCCAAACCAGAAGGTCCTTCGCCCGGAGCCAATGACCATCTATGAATTATTTTAAAAGTTTTAAGATCAATTACCGCTATCTCACTTTTATCTTCAAGGTTTACAAATAATTTTCCTTTGCCATCAGCAACTGCTTCTTCAGGCTTGCCCTGCAGGTCAACGGTATCCACTACTTTATTTTGAGCGGGATCAATAAAAGAGAGGCTTTTGCTTCGTCCATTATTGGTAATAATATATTTTGTAAACGGTTCAAACATGATGCCATCAGGATTGTTACCGGTGGCTACGTGTGCAATCACCTCATTAGTGGTAAGATCAAAAACAGAAACATCATTCAGCGCACCGTTGCTGGTATATCCGCGGTTCAGTTTATTGTAAAACGCAATGCCATGCACGCCTTTTGTGTCGGGTATTACGCCAACGGAGTCGCCGGATTTTTCATCGAGGATATTCACCTGCGTTCCATGCGACACATACACTTTGCCATCGTTCACTCGTATATAATCCCACCACCCCGGGCTTTTTATGTGAAACGTATTTACAACTTTATAATCGTTTTTCTGTGCAAAAGCACTGCTGGCCAACATTAGCAGCATTGCCGGTAAAAGATTTTTAATAAACATTGAAGTAAATTTTGGACAAAGGTTAAAACTAAATTCTGAAGAAAAACTAAAGATTCATTGAGTAAGATTACACGACGTTCTGAAAATGTCTTCAGAATAACTTCAAAATGTTTTGTAATTTTTGTAAAAATTAAACCGTGAAACTGCTCATTATCGAAGACGAAAAAGAATTAATGAATAGTATTGTAACTTACCTGCAGGGGCAGAAGTACCTCTGCGAAACCGCTAATGATTTTAAAACTGCTATTGATAAAATTGAAGAGTTTGATTATGATTGCATCATCCTTGACATAACGCTGCCGGACGGGAATGGTCTTAATATTTTAAAACAATTAAAGACATATAAGAAAAATGATGGAGTATTAATTATTTCAGCAAAAAATTCGCTCGATGATAAAATTACCGGGCTTACATCGGGCGCTGATGATTATTTGGCAAAACCATTTCATCTTTCTGAATTGGGCGCAAGAATAGCAGCAATTATCCGGAGAAAAAATTTTGATGGGAATAATATTTTAAAAGCCGGAGATTTAGTAATAGATACATTGGCTAAAACTGTACAAATAAATAATCAATCCATTGACCTCACAAGGAAGGAATACCAACTGTTGCTTTATTTTGCCAGCAATAAAAATCGCGTGATATCAAAAACTGCCATTGCTGAACACTTGTGGGGCGATAATATGGAAGGTAATTTTGATTTTATTTACACGCATATAAAAAACCTCCGGAAAAAATTAACGGAAGCCTGCAATCATGATTATATAAAATCAGTGTATGGAATGGGCTACAAGTTTTCTGCCGAATGAAATTATTGACCAAATATAACAGGGCCAGCATGGTGGCTACCATAGTGGTTTTATTAATCAGCGCAGTGGTGTATTATTTTTTTATAAATAATGCATTGATACGGCAACTGGACAAAAGCCTGATTGCTGAAGAAACGGAGATTAATGAGTATGTCAAAACAAATCATCAATTACCTGACCCCGAAGATTCCAAAGATGAGCAGGAACAATATGCTGAGGTAACGGTAAAGGGTAAACGAAATTTTAAAAGCGTACTCATCGCCAATAAAAAAAAGAGAGAAGTGTATTATCGTCAATTAGAGTTTCCTGTGGCGGTTAGCGGGAAATACTATATGGCCGTTGTAAGAAAGTCGCAGGAAGAAACCGAGCATTTGGTTCGTTTGATTTTAAAGATCACTCTTTTAATAGTACTCTTGTTGCTCATCACACTTTATTTGGTAAACCGTTTTTTGCTCAGCAGGCTCTGGCAGCCGTTTTACAATACATTACAACAATTACAAAAATTCAATATTGCCAGCGGGAAGAATATTCATCCGGAACCTACCAATACCACGGAGTTTAGAGAATTGAACAATGCGGTAAGCGATATGACACAGAAAGCGGTGAATGATTATGAAGAAATAAAAAGATTTACAGAAAATGCTTCGCATGAGATTCAAACTCCATTAGCTATTATTGCATCCAAGCTGGAATTGCTGAATCAAACCAACCTGGACGAAAACCAATCAAAATATATTAATTCCATTGCAGATACCACGAGCCGGTTATCTAAACTGAATCAATCATTGATTTTGCTTACAAAAATTGATAACCGGCAATTTTCACAATCCGGAAAAATTAATTTAGCCAAAGTAATTGAAACACATCTCAGCAATTTTGAAGAATTGCTTCATGCAAAAAATATAATCCTTACAAAGCATTTGCCCGGTGAGTTTGTGGTGGAGATGAACGAAACACTTGCAGATGTGCTTATACTGAACCTTATCACCAATGCCATTAAACACAATGAAGAAAATGGAAGCATTTATCTTGAACTTAATGATAGCATTTTAAAAATTATGAATACCGGAAAACCGCCTGAAACCTCCGCCGAATCTTACTTTGAACGGTTTAAAAAAGGATCTCCAAAATCAGAATCGCTGGGGCTTGGGCTGTCCATAGTAAAAAAGATTTGTGATGTGTATAATTTCAAAATCAGCTACAACTTTCACGATGGAAAACATTCCGTAGTAATAAATTTTTAATGAAACCTCCGCCTTCAAATTTTCACCAAAATCAGTTTATAGTTTTGCCTCACCAAAATTTTATAACTATGAAAAAAATTATAAGCCTCAGCGCATTCCTCATCACCTTAAACATTGCTGCTTCGGCACAGGAAAGTCATCACAACATTACCATTCCAGTTGCAGTAAAGAAATCATTAAATGCAAAATATCCGCATGCAAATAAAATAACATGGGAAAAAGAAAATGGCAATTACGAGGCCAATTGGGGCGGAAAATCCGGCGAGGATCATTCTGTGCAATTTACGCCTGCCGGCGATTTTGTTGAAATTGTGGATGCAATAGCGGTAAATCAATTGCCGGGTAAAATAAATGTGTATGCAAAAAATCATTTGCATAGTTCAAAGATTACCGAAGCCGGAATACTTACTAAAGCATCAGGTGAAAAATTTTATGAAGTGGAAATAAAAGGGAAGGATATTATTTTTGATACGGCAGGCAATTTTATAAAAAACGAAGATTAGGAAACATGCACCAGGTTCAAAGTTTTTAACAGTATGAAGAAAGTTTATTTTTAAGAATGGTCAAACAAAAAATCTTTGCGATTATATTTTTCCTGGTGCCTGCTGTTTCATTTTGCCAGCAAAAAAATCTCCGTTATTTTACAGATACTGCTATTAAAATTAATCCCGCTCTTTATGCAAATAAAAATCTTACGCTCTCCAACAGCATAGACAGCCAGATAATAGTGGCTGCAAACAAAATACAGGTAAATGGAGTGAGTAATTCTTATTATGCCCCGGTGGTGAATGGTATTGGATATGATGCTGCAATAACTAACGGGCAGCAGCTTGCTGCGATGGTGGCCATCACCAAACAGATTTATAATAAAAAAAATTTAGCAGTTCAATATGAAAACCTTCGTTTGCAAAGTGATTCGCTGAAAATTGCATCTGCCATTACAACGCAGGATATCAAAAAAGCAGTTACCACACAATATATACTTACCTACGGCGACCAATTACAAATAAATTTCACCAACGAACTGATCAGGTTATTGAGTAATGAAGAAACGATTTTGAAAACGTTAACTCAAAAAAACGTTTATAAACAATCAGATTATCTTTCATTTCTTGTAACGCTGCAGCAGCAACAACTTACGCGAAGCCAGTTGATAGTCCAATATAAAAATGATTACGCCACCCTCAATTATCTTTCCGGCATTACAGACACTTCTACTGCCATACCATTATCCGACCCGGGACTGCAATACATTAATGGTTTTGAAATGGACACTTCCGTGTTTTTGAGGAAATTTGTTAACGACAGCCTGCAACTGCGCAATCTTCGTACAGGCGTTGCCGTTAGTTACCGGCCTAAAGTAAGCCTCTCTGCAGATGGCGGCTATCTTTCTTCTCTGGTTTTAAAACCCTATAAAAATTTTGGAACCAATTTTGGCATCAATCTTACCATCCCGATTTATGATGGCCATCAACGAAAATTACAATACGCAAAAATTGACCTAATGGAACAAACGCGAGAGAAAGAGCGGGATTATTTTGGCCAGCAACTCGATCAGCAAATTGCACAATTGCAACAACAACTCCGCGAACTGGAAAACCTGAAAGGCCCGATTTACAAGCAAATTGAATACCTGAAAACACTGATTGGCGTAAACGGAAAACTGCTGGAAACCGGTGACATAAGAATTACCGATTACATCCTGGCACTGAATAATTATATTACTTCACAAAACCTGGTTGTGCAAAACCTGGTGGCGCGTTACGAAGTCATTAACCAGCTCAATTACTGGACATCTAACTATTAAATAAAAACGAAATGATATTTTGCAAAAGAAAAATATTTTTTTTAATAGCAACAATATTTGCTGTTGCCTGCCAGCAGGCGGGCACAGGCAATGACGAAGAAACAAACATAGAAGCGCGCACTCCTGTAACCATCACCACAGTAAGTTTTGATTCGCTGCAACAATATATTTATCTGAATGCAACTTCTGCTTATCTGCAAAAAAGTTTTGTAAAATCAAACATGCTGGGCTATGTAAAAAAAGTAAATGTAAAGATTGGCGATTATGTTCATGCCGGGCAAGCGATTTTTGTTGTTCAAACAAAAGAAGCGCAGGCTATTGGCAATGCGGTAAACAACCTGAACCCTGATTTTAAGTTTTCCGGTGTTAATACGATTACGGCAAATGCAAGCGGATTTATTACAGAATTAGATCATCAACCCGAAGATTATGTACAGGATGGCGAACAATTAGCTGTAATAAGCGATGATAAAAGTTTTGCGTTTGTAATGAATGTTCCTTACGAAGACAGGGAATATGTATTGCCCGGCCAACATGTAGAAGTAATCTTACCGGGCCAACAGCGTTTACCCGGCACCGTTAGGTCGGCTATGCCACTGGTAGATTCGGTATCGCAAACACAACAATTCGCCATTAACGTTCATTTATCACAAAGCATACCACCGAATCTTGTTGCCATGGTACAAATTTTAAAAATATTAAAACCTGCTGCACAAACAGTACCCAAAAAAACAGTTTTGACAAATGAAACACAATCGGAATTCTGGGTAATGAAACTCATCAATGATAGCACCGCGGCGAAAGTGGTAATACAAAAAGGAATAGAAACCAATGATAAGGTGGAAATACTGTCGCCTTCATTCTCGCAAAACGATAAAATTTTATTAACCGGTAATTACGGGCTTTCCGACACAGCACTGGTTACTGTTGAAAAATGATTTATTTATTATGTCTTTGAAGCATTATTTCAGTACGCACAAACATCCAATCACAGTAGTGTTGGTAATGCTGATACTCGGAGGTTTGTTTACATACAGCCGTTTGCAAACATCTCTTTTTCCTGAAATAACATTTCCAAAAATAAAAATTATTGCAGATGCAGGATTGCAACCCGTAGACCGGATGATGGTGACGGTAACAAGGCCATTGGAAAATGCAATTAAACAAGTACCGGAACTTACCGATATAAGAAGCAGCACCAGCCGTGGCACTTGCGAAATATCTGCATTCTTTAGCTGGAATGCCAATATTGATTTAAGTCAGCAACAAATACAGGGGAAGATTGAAGAAATAAGAAATCTGCTTCCACCCGAAACGAATATTAGTGTTGCAAAAATGAATCCTTCCATCCTGCCAATAATGGGATTCTCGCTCGAGAGCAATGACCTCTCGCCAATAGAATTAAAAGACCTGGCAACTTATACCATAAAACCTTACCTGAGTCAGGTGCCTGGCGTGGCAGAAGTAAGAGTGACCGGTGGTAAATCAAAAGAGTTTTGGGTAAAGCTTGATCAAAAAAAAATGAGTACGCTTTCCATCACCCCGGATGCAGTAAACAATGCGCTTTCGCAAACTAACTTTATAAAATCAAATGGTTACCTATCCGATTATAATTATTTATACCTCACCGTAACGGATGCATCCGTGCAATCGCTGGATGAATTGAAAAATGTAATTGTAAGCAATAACTCAAAACGCGTGGTACGCCTGCAGGACATTGCGGATATACAGATAAACGAAGCAGTAGAGTTTATAAAAATAAATGCCAATGGAAAGGAAAGCCTGCTGATTGGCGTAATAAAACAACCTAACAGCAATCTTATAGAAGTATCAAAGCAGGTGGAAGAAAAAATTAAACGCCTGAAAAATATTTTACCAAAAAATGTATTCATCAAACCATATTATATACAGGCAAACTTTGTAAGCGATTCTATAAAAAGTGTAACCGACAGTTTATGGATCGGGCTTTTGCTGGCAATCGTTGTGGCAATAATGTTTCTCCGGTCGCTGAAAGCAAGCCTTACCATTTTAATTACCATACCCATTACCCTCGGCGCTACTATTATTACATTATATAGCATCGGGTACACATTAAACATAATGACCCTCGGCGCGATTGCTGCTGCCATCGGGCTTATCATTGATGATGCCATTGTGGTGGTGGAACAAATACATCGGGCGCATGAAGAACATCGGGATGAAGAATATAAAATCATTGTCCATGGGGCTATTCATTACCTGTTGCCGGCTATGATTGGTTCTTCATTAAGCACCATCGTAATTTTTATTCCTTTCATGATGATGGGTGGCGTGGCTGGTGCGTACTTCAATGTTCTTACCAATACGATGATCATAACATTGGTATGTTCATTTTTTGTTACATGGATTGGTTTACCCGTAGTCTATCTTTGGTTTTCCGGTAAAAAAAAGATTGTTGCTGCAATTGCCCCGCCTGGAACGCCCGCAAAAAAAAGCGCATGGATATTATTTTTCATTCGCCGTCCATGGATTAGTTTGTTATTTGTAGCCGGATTGATTATTTCAATAATATTCATCTTGCCAAAACTGGAAACCGGCTTTCTTCCGGAAATGGATGAAGGAAGCATCGTATTGGATTATGCATCTGTTCCGGGTACCTCATTAGAAGAAACAGACAAAGAACTGCAGGCAGTAGAAAAATTAATTATTGCCGATACTAACGTGCAAGCCTACTCAAGAAGGACAGGCACACAGATGGGATTTTTTATTACAGAGCCTAACACAGGAGATTATTTAATTCAATTAAAAAAGAACAGGAAAGAAACTACCGAACAGGTAATAGAAGAACTTCGTGAGCAAATAGCATCATCACAACCCGAATTGAGAATTGACTTTGGGCAGGTAATTACTGATATGCTTGGCGACCTGATGACTTCGGTGCAACCGATAGAAATAAAAGTTTTCGGTAATGATCAGCGTTTGTTGCAACAACTTTCTGAACAGGTAAGTAAAGTGGTGGAAGATACCAAGGGTACGGCTGATGTGTTTGATGGAATTGTTATTGCAGGGCCATCAGTAAGTGTGCAACCGGATTATCAAAAAATTGCACAAAATAATATTACTCCTGCCAACCTGCAATACCAGGTGCAAACATCATTGGAAGGAAATGTGATTGGAAATATTTATGATCGCGAACGTGTGTATCCTGTCCGTTTGGTGTATCCCGGAAGCAGGCAAATGACAGTAGATAAATTAAAAAATCTTCCCATCTTTTTGCCGGATGGCAAATTAAAATCAATAAGCGAACTGGCTACCATAAGCATAAACCAGGGAGCTGCAGAAATACAACGTGAAAACCTGCAATCAATGGGCGTGGTAACTGCCCGGCTTGAAGGCCGCGATCTCGGAAGCACAGTAAAAGACATTCAAAAAAATATCAGCAAAAAAATTCATTTACCGCAGGGCTACAGTATTGAATATGGCGGAGACTATCAGCAGCAACAAAAATCATTTGCAGAATTATTGTTCATTCTTATTTCGTCAAGCATTTTGGTATTTGGGGTGATATTGTTTTTATTCAGAAGTGTAAAGAGTGCATTGGCCATCCTGTTTATTGCAGTGCTGGGTATCGCGGGTAGTTATCTTGCTTTGTTTATAACGCATACTCCATTGAACGTGGGGAGTTATACAGGGTTGATTATGATTGTTGGCATCATTGGCGAAAATTCCATATTCACTTACATGCAATTCAAAAATACTTTACAAACAGAACCTGTGGACGATTCAATTGCTTATGCAATCTCCACGCGGTTAAGGCCCAAACTTATGACAGCCATCGGGGCCATCTTTGCACTGCTGCCATTGGCTTTAGGAATAGGCACCGGCGCTCAGTTACATCAACCATTAGCCATTGCAGTAATTGGAGGTTTCATTATTGCCATTCCACTTTTATTAATTGTATTGCCCAGCATTTTACGAATGTTGTATAAAAATTATAAACCGAACGTGTAATATTTTCTTCCTCTTTATTGAAATATTTTTTTCAACCTCAAGGTTTATTGGAAAAACATTTTTCATTCTATGATTAATGAAAGTAATTTTTTACTTTTTAATTAGTTGGGAAATTTTTAGAACAACTTTTAACAAGAAAAATTTTATCCCCTATATCTGTTTTAAGATCAGTTAATTAATATAATGCTGTTGATAAATTTTTTTCTCAAAAAAAATTGTGGCACGATTCTGGAAATTGACTGTATTGGATCAAGAAAAATATTTTTATTGAGCTAACCTTGAAAAACCCCTCTTTTTATAATTAAAATTTTTAAACAAAAAACAAAATTATGAGCACCACCAATTTTCCTACTGCCTCCAATGAAGAAGTAAGGCAACCAGGGAAAAATTATAAAAATCTCATCATTGGTATTTTAGCAGTTGCATTGGTAGGCACCGGCGCTGCGCTGGCAGTAAAATCAAGCAAAAGCAATGACACCATTCAGGCACAGCAAACACAAATCTCAACACTGAGCGATCAAAAAAGCGACATTCAAAAGAGTTTTGATGCATCATTGGCCCGCCTTGATTCTTTATCTACGGTAAATACAAGCATGCAGGGCCAGCTTGACGGCGATAAAAAACAGATTGCTGAAACAAAAGCAGAAATCCGCAAAATTCTGAACAAAAGAAATGCAACCGCTGCAGAATTAGCAAGAGCTAAAACTCTTATCGCAAGCCTTAATGATAAGATCAGCGGAATGGAACAACAGATTGCACAACTCACACAGGACAATCAACAACTCACCCAGGATAAGCAACAACTTACCCAGGAAAAACAAACACTCACCGATAATCTTACTACTACTACGGCAACTAAAGACAGCCTTGCTCACCAGGTGGATGTTGCTTCTACATTGAATGCTTCCAACATCGCTATTACCCCTGTAAAAATGAGACACAATGGTTCAGCAAAAACAACTACCAAAGCGAATCGTGTTGACAAACTACTCATCTCATTTGATGTAAACAACAGGATTGCTCAATCTGGCACTACCGATGTATATGTATGTGTAATAGGACCGGATGGTAAACCGATTTCTGTTCAGGATTTAAACTCCGGAACCTTTACCACTCGTGATGCAGGGGATAAAGCATATACTGCTAAATTGCCGGTAGCTATTGAAACAGACAAAACTAAAAATGTTCAGTTTTCTTTTGCCCCCGGAAAATTTCAGCAAGGAAACTACAAAATAGAAATTTATCAGAATGGATTCCTGATTGGACAGGGAAGTCAGGAACTTAGAAAAGGTGGCCTGTTTAGCTAATCGAAAAACTCAGCATATATCCATCAAAAAGCAATCCTTAGGGGTTGCTTTTTTATTTCAATGAAAAGTTTAATCATTTGCCTGGCTGAATTTGGAAATGGCCAACAGTGTGGCCACCGGTGTTAAAATAAATTTCATTTTTAATCAGAGTTTAATAAGTGAAAATTAATACTGCATGATGAAGGATAATTAAAAAATATTTTTATTGCTTAGTGTTTTTCTTTCCAAGCCATAGCAATGCATTTAGTATAAGTTTGTCTTGTATTGGATTGTTAAACGTGTAAGATAGCGTGCGATTGGTGGTATCATATTTATGTTCATAATCCATATCGTTATGCCCCATGTTAAAATAAATCATATTGAATTTTGTATTCGTCCATACCACAGGATAATAGCCGCTATGCCATATTTCATTGGGCTTGGGTCCGGTGCCCAAAGGAAAACTGGAAGAATCAATACACAATAAAATTTTTATATCCGGGTTTTTACGCAAATCTTTTTGCCACCTGTACCATTCATTTGGCGAAGATGTAAAAGTTTGCGGAAGCCCATGTGTAGCAGGATGCGTTGAATCTTCTACCCTCAATATTGCAGAAACCGGTCGCCATGTATTGCTTACATATTGTCCCGAACCTAAAAAGGTATCATGATACCAATTCCAGTTTTGCGGATAGGCAGAAGGAGTAAGAGCAAAGCCTGCAAAATGAAACCCCATCCATGCTCCGCCATGCTCCATATAGTTTTGAAAAGCTTCCCGCTGCCATAGTGAATCAGGTCTTGCATCTAAAAAAATGACTACTTTATATTTTGAAACGAATTTTTTATTCAGGTTATTCCAGTCATTAGTGGAATCGTAAATAAAATTATTTTCTTTTGCCTTTTTTGCAAACCATAAGTTCGCTTCATGAACAAAGCTGTTGTGTGCAAGGTCTTCACCAACAGTATAAAAAGCAATTACGCTAAATGAAGTTTGCCGGCGGGCATTTATTTTGAAGGCAAATAAAAATATGATGAAAATAGCCAGAACATAAATAGTATATCTTACTTTTATTGCCTGCATGTACTGCTTAATTTTTTATGCTTTATGAATGTAGGACAAATTTGAACGAATCTTTAAGCCACAATAAATATATTAAAATCCTTCTCTGAAAAATTTTATATAATGCGATCTACTTTCATGGTTGTTTTCCTGTTATTCATTACTTTTTCTGCTGTTGCACAAAATAAAAAAAATAACCTTGCCGTAATTGCCTATTATGCAGGAAGACCCACTATGATTGATAGTTTTCCGGTAGAAAAACTTACTCATATTATTTTTAGTTTCTGTCATTTAAAAGGCGATACATTGTCCGTAATGAATAGCAGGGATAGTATTACTATCAATAATATGGTGGCGCTGAAAAAAAGAAATCCATCTTTAAAAGTAATGCTCTCACTCGGCGGGTGGGGGGGATGTAAGACATGTTCCGAAGTATTTGCTACAAAAAGAGGAAGAAAAAATTTTGCAAAATCAGCGAGAGACCTGAATAAATACTTTAAAACTGATGGAGTGGATATTGATTGGGAATACCCCGTTATTGAAGGTTTTTCCGGCCATCCGTATAGCCCGGATGATAAAGCCAACTTTACCGCGATGATAAAACAATTAAGAAAAAAGTTGGGAAAGAAAAATGAGATAAGTTTTGCAGCCGGCGGGTTTACCACTTTTATTGATTCATCAATAGATTGGAAAAAAGTGATGCCCCTGGTAAATCGTGTAAATCTTATGAGTTACGATCTCACTTCCGGATCCAGCCAGGTAACCGGCCATCACACTCCTTTATATTCAAGCGACAAACAAACCGAATCAGTAGATCATGGAGTAAAACAATTGATAGCTGCCGGAGTATCTCCAGGCAAGATAGCCATTGGTGCTGCATTTTACGCCCGTCTTTTTGCGGTGGACACTACGCTCAACAATGGATTATACGTACCTGCGCGGTTTTATCATGGTATTTCGTTCAGCCGTTTTGCAGACTCAATTAATGTCAATAATGGATTTACGCAATATTGGGATTCTTCGGCTCACGCTCCTTATGCATTTAACCCGCAACGCAGGCTGTTCGCTACTTACGATGATTCTGCTTCGATTGTTTTAAAAACTGAATATGCTATAAAACTTCATCTCAATGGCATTATGTTTTGGCAACTGGCCGAAGATAAATTTGAAGATGGCTTGTTGGATGTTATTGACAAGGTAAAATCAAATTCAATTGATTTAACTACAAAATCAGGTTTGTAATCTAATACTATCTTCCCTGCTTGTAATTCTAAATTTTTACTTTTTATTTGTAAATTTTGATTGAATTCATTCCGGCTGTCAGCATCCCCAAAGTTATCTTATGGCAATGCAGCTTAACGATACGGGACCCCTTGTAAGAAAATGGCAAATCTTTTTGCAGCAGCAAGGATTTTACCTCGCGGCAATAGATGGAATATTTGGCGTGAAAACAAAAGACGCTACTATATTTTTTCAAAAATTTTATGGAATACAACCAACAGGCATAGCAGGAAGCATCACACTTGCCAAAGCCTATTCTTTGGGTTTTAATCCCGACAATGAACCACCACAGCCCATTATCAATAATGATAAAGCAATGATGCAATGGATAAAAAATAATCTTGGAGCGATTATCAGGAATAGCATCATCAACAGTTTATTTACCGAAGATATGCTTGCGGGTATATGTGCACGTGAAACAGGATTTTTATTTACACGTTATGTCAATCAGCAATTGACCTTTGAACAAATTTTCCCGCTTATGAAAGGTGATTATGGAAAACGGAAAGGAGATGCACAAAAACAATATCATGGTTTTGGTTTCTGGCAAATTGATATTGATTCATATCCTGCATTTGTAAATTCCGGTAAGTGGCAGGATCCCGCAGCAACCGCTGCTATGGCCGTTTCTGTATTGAACAGTAAAAAAGCATACCTCGAAAGCAGAGGATGGAATACGAGACTTTCCGAAGCAATGTGGGAGCGTGCGGTGATTGCAGCCTATAATTGCGGAGAAGGAAACGTGGACAAAGCGCTTTCCCGAAACATGGATGTGGATACTTATACTTATACAAAAGATTATTCAAAAGAAGTAACCCGGTACAGGATTATATATGCAACACTTGCATAAATGAAGCCCGGCAGGCTTGCTTTTCCTAAATTCATTTAATTGTCCATAAACCCTATCTTTGCGCAACCAAATTTTTCAGAAACCTAATGAAGGTTTTAATAAGAAGAGCCACTATCGTTTCACCTTCCTCACCTTTTCACGGAAAAACGCTTGATATTTTAATTGACAAAGACGTTATCGCGGCTATTGGAAAAGATATAAAAGCAAAAGCCACTACGGTCATTGAACGCGAAAACCTTCATGCATCGTTGGGTTGGGTTGATTGCTTTGCCAACTTTTGCGACCCGGGATATGAGTTTAAAGAAACTATTGAAACCGGCGCTGCAGCTGCGGCCGCGGGAGGTTATACGCAGGTAATGGTGATTCCAAATACTAATCCTGTAATCAGTAACAAAAGCGCAGTTGAATACCTGGTAAACAAGAATGAAAAACTTGTATCGGAGTTATTACCCATCGGCGCCGTTACTAAAAATGCAGAAGGAAAAGAACTGAGCGAAATGTATGACGTGCATTCCAGCGGGGCAGTGGCATTTTCTGATGGACAAAATCCTTTGCAGTCATCAGGCATAATGCAAAAAGCGTTGGAGTATGTGCTTACTATTGATGCCACTATCATTCAGCTTCCCGATGATAAAAGCATCAGCCCGCAGGGATTAATGAATGAAAGCATTACATCCACACGACTGGGCCTCGCCGGCAAACCTGCGCTGGCAGAGGAACTGATGATAGCGCGTGATATTGAACTGGCGAGATATACCGGTTCCAAAATTCATTTCACCGGCGTTTCAACGGCTAAGTCTCTTGAATTAATTGCTGCCGCAAAAAAAGAAAAACTTCGTGTAAGCTGCTCCGTTAGTCCCTATCATTTATTTTTTTGCGAAGAAGATTTGCTTACCTACGATACCAATTTAAAAGTAAACCCTCCGCTGCGGAGCAAAGCCGACCGTGATGCACTTCGAAAAGGTGTTAATAAAGGCATCGTTGATTTTATTGCTTCGCATCATCAGCCGCAAAACTGGGATAATAAAGTGTGCGAATTTGAATATGCAAAAAATGGCATGGAAACACTGGAAAGTGTTTTTGGTGCAGCGCTTGCGTGTGGCATATCCTGCGAAACATTTATAAAAATGCAAACGGAAAATGTACGAAACATTTTTAAATGTGTATTGCCAAAACTTGATGTGAATGAAAAGGCAATGATTACCCTCTTTAACCCGGCAAAAGAATTTATATTTGGAGAAACGGATATATTTTCCAAATCAAAAAATAATGCATTTGTAGGAAAGAAACTTAAAGGCTGCGTGTTTGGAATTATCAACGGCAACAAATTGTTCATAAAAAAATAAATTCATCATGGAACCGAAAATTACGTCCACTTCCACCAAAGGCCTTTTAATAGGCCTTATTTTGATTGTATTATCATTGGTAATGTATTTTGCAAATTTTAGCCCTACAGGTCCATCACGCTGGATAGGGTTACTCATTTTTGTGGCAGGGATTATTTGGGCTGTTTCGATGTATGGTAAACAAATAAACTATAACGCCACTTTCGGAAAATATTTTTCACATGGCTTTAAAGTTACAATTGTGGTAACCGTTATTATGATCATTTTTACGGTACTATTCATTTTGTTATTGCCTGATATGAAAGAAAAAGCATTAGATGAAGCAAGAAAACAAATGGTACAGGACAATAAGCTCACCCAAGATCAGATGAACCAGGCATTACAAATTACCGGGAAGTTTTTCATGGCAATTGCAATTGGTGGAGCATTATTTGGATATCTGATATTTGGTGCTATTGCTTCATTAATTGGTGCTGCTGTTACCAAAAAAGTGCCCAATCAATTTGCAGATGATATCAATAAAATGGGACAATAATAATGGACATTTCAGTAGTCGTACCACTGTTAGATGAAGCTGAATCATTGCCCGAACTGGAAGCGTGGATTCAGCGCGTGATGAAAGAAAATAATTTTTCTTACGAAATTATTTTTGTGGATGATGGCAGTACCGACAACTCATGGGATGTAATTAATGACCTGAAAAAAAACAATCCAAACATCAAAGCAATCAGGTTTCAGCGTAACTATGGAAAAAGTGCAGCGCTGAATGAAGGTTTTAAAACAGCTTATGGTGATGTGGTGATTACTATGGATGCTGACCTGCAGGATAGCCCTGATGAAATTCCTGGACTCAGGAAAATGGTGCTCGAAGATGGCTTTGATATTGTAAGCGGATGGAAGAAGAAAAGATATGATAATACATTTACTAAAAATATTCCCTCAAAGTTTTACAATGCCACAGCAAGACGTGCCAGCGGCATTCAGTTGCACGATTTTAATTGCGGCCTGAAAGCATATAAAAAGAAAGTGGTAAAAAGTATTGAAGTGTATGGAGAAATGCATAGATATATTCCACTGATTGCAAAATGGTCTGGCTTTAAAAAGTTTGGCGAAAAAGTGGTAGAGCATCGTCCAAGAAAATATGGGGTTACCAAATTTGGATGGAACCGTTTCATCAATGGTTTTCTCGATCTCGCCTCCATCATGTTTGTTGGAAAGTTTCGAAAAAATCCCATGCACTTTTTTGGTTCGTGGGGTACGCTTTCATTTTTAATTGGTTTTATAATTTTTATCTATTTAACTATATCAAAATTCTTTTTCGATCAGACAGGTCTTACACAAAGGCCATTATTTTTCTTTGCCATTTTTGTAATGATCATCGGCACACAGTTGTTCCTGGCAGGGTTTCTGGCGGAGCTTATCTCTCGCAGTGGCGCCGAACGCAACGCCTATCTCATTGAAGACAGGATTAATTAAGGATAACTATCAGTAATTTTATCATCGAACTATTCTCATCGCTTGCAGCAAAGTAATACCAAATCTGTTGTTATCATCGGGCCTGCGCATCCCCTCAGGGGTGGCCTCGCATCTTATGATGAGCGGCTGGCAAAAGCGTTTATGCATGACCGTTATGAAACGACTATTTATACCTTCTCATATCAATATCCTTCTTTCTTTTTTCCCGGAACTACCCAGTATTCAACGGAACCTGCACCCAAAGACATTTCAATAAAAGTCTGCATCAATTCAGTGAATCCATTTAACTGGATGAGCGTGGGTAATGAATTGAAAAAATTGAAACCCGATTTAATCGTGGTGCGATACTGGCTTCCTTTTATGGGACCGTGTTTTGGCACCATCCTCAGAAGAGCAAAGAAAAATCATCACACTAAAATTATTTGTATTGCCGATAATATTTTTCCGCATGAAAAGCGGCTGGGAGATACCGCCTTCACCAAATATTTTTTAAAACCAATTGATGGTTTTATTACAATGAGTGAAAAAGTGCTGAACGATCTCCATCAATTTGCAAAAGGGAAACCCAGCAAATTTGTACCACATCCTTTGTACGACAATTTTGGCGAAAAAATAAGTAAAAAAGAGGCAAGGGAAAGGCTGAATATTGATATGAATAGTAAAGTCATTTTATTTTTTGGGTTTATAAGAAAATATAAAGGCCTGGATATTTTGCTGGAGGCAATGAAGGTTATTAATTCAAAATTTAAAATGCAAAATGTAAAACTATTGATCGCAGGAGAATTTTATGAAGATGAAAAAAATTATGAAACATTATTAAATGATCCGCTGATTAAGGATGATCTTATTATTCGGACAGAATTTATTCCCGATAGCATGGTAAAATATTATTTATGTGCTGCTGATTGCGTGGTGCAGCCGTACAGAAATGCCACCCAGAGCGGAGTTACACCGCTCGCTTATCATTTTGAAATCCCTATGATCGTTACTAATGTTGGAGGCTTACCATCATTAGTACCTGATAAAAAAGTTGGTTTGGTGGCAGAACCCTATGCAGAGAGCATTGCCCAAAAAATTAAAGAGTATTTTGATTTGGGAGAAGAATTTTTTTTACCTCAACTTCGTGATGAGAAGATCAAATACAGTTGGGAAAATATGGTTAAAGCTATAACCGCTTTATTAAATTAAAAGATTATGATCTATCGAAGTAAAGCCCCTTTACGCATTGGCCTTGCCGGAGGCGGCACAGATGTAAGCCCATATAGCGATCAGTTTGGCGGAGCTATTTTAAATGCAACGGTTTCTTTATTTGCGTATGCTAATATTGAACCCATTCAGGAACAAAAAATAATTGTAGAAGCGCTTGACCGGAAAGAAACTGAAAACTTCGTCTACGCGTCAACGTTACCCATTGACGGGAAACTGGATTTATTAAAAGGAGTGTACAATCGTATTCAGAAAGATTTTGGAATGCCTGCGCAGGGTTTTCGTTTGTCAACAGCGGTGGATGCCCCTGCAGGTTCCGGGCTTGGAACTTCATCCACGTTGGTTGTTGCCATTATAGGTGCATTTGTTGAAATGCTGAAACTTCCTTTGGGTGATTATGATATTGCACATCTTGCCTACCAGGTAGAAAGAGAAGATTTGCAATTAGCAGGCGGCAAGCAGGATCAGTATGCAGCCATGTTTGGAGGTGTAAACTTTATGGAATTTTATGAAGGCGATAAAGTAATTGTAAACCCTTTGAGGATACGGCCGCAATACCTGCACGAACTGGAGAATAATCTTGTATTATACTTTACGGCCAACAGTCGGGAAAGCGCTGCCATCATAAAAGAGCAGGTAAAAAATGTAAATACTAAAAATGAAAAAAGCATTGAGGCAATGCACCAGTTAAAGGAACAGGCGCGCATGATGAAAGAGGCTTTGCTGAAAGGAAAGCTGGATGAGTTTGGCGAAATACTGGATTTCGGGTTTCAGCAAAAAAGAAAAATGGCGCATAATATCAGCAATGATCGCATTGAACAAATATATGAAGCAGCAAAAAAAGCGGGTGCAACCGGTGGAAAGATCAGCGGCGCTGGCGGTGGCGGGTTTATGATATTTTATTGCCCCGGAAATACGCATCATGCAGTGATAGATGAATTGAATAAATTTGGCGGGCAAGTAAAAAATTATACGTTTACGAAATATGGATTAACTACCTGGAGTGTCTAACTAAAAAAATTATGGAAAAAATAAAAAATATTATACAATCATCCATTGATGTAAAAACAACAATCCTTTCTGATGCTCAACTTCTGCAAACAATTTCTGATTCTGTGAATGTAATTGTAAAGGCTTTTGAAAATGGGAATAAAGTGTTGTTTTGCGGAAATGGCGGCAGTGCGGCAGATGCGCAGCATCTTGCAGCAGAGTTCAGCGGCCGTTTTTATACCGACCGCGATGCATTGCCTGCAGAAGCGTTGCATTGCAACACCTCTTACTTAACTGCAGTAGCCAATGATTATAGTTATGATGTGATCTATTCAAGATTGATAAAAGGCATCGGCAATAAAGGCGATATATTAATTGGCCTAAGCACTTCGGGCAATAGTAAAAATATTATCAGCGCATTTGAAGTCGCCAAAGAAAAAGGGATGATCACAATAGCTTTTACCGGCGCTGCCGGGGGCAAGATGAAAAATCTTGCAGACTATTTGGTTAATGTACCCTCTGCAGATACCCCGCGCATCCAGGAAAGTCATATCATGCTCGGCCATATCATCTGCCAGTTGGTAGAAGAAATTTATTTTGCTGACACCAATGATTAAACAGGCTATCATTCTTGCGGGTGGGTTAGGAACGAGGTTGCGATCAGTCGTTTCCGGTGTTCCCAAATGCATGGCGCCAGTAAAAGGAAAGCCTTTCCTGCATTACGTTATAAACCATCTTCAAAAGGAAGGAATTGAAGAATTTGTTTTTTCACTCGGGTACAAAAGTGAAAGTATAATTGATTACTTGAATCAATCATCAATGATCAATTATCAGTTGTCAATTGAAAAAGAACCTTTAGGCACCGGCGGTGCTATTAAATTGGCGTGTGAAAAAGTGAGGAACAAAAACGTAATCATTGTAAATGGCGATACATTATTTTCTGTAAGCGCAACATCGTTATGCGAATTTCATGAGCAGCATCATGCTGATTGCACTTTGTGCCTTAAGCCGATGAAAGATTTTGACCGGTATGGCGTAGTTGAATTGAATGTGGATAGTTCTGTAAAATCGTTTAAAGAAAAAAAATATTATAAAAAAGGATTAATTAACGGTGGCGTATATGCGCTGAATGTAGAAAACTTCCGGAATAAAAAATTTCCTGAACACTTTTCTTTTGAAAAAGATTACCTGGAAAAATTTGTTGGCACAGAAAAAATTTTTGGAATAGAACAGGATAAATATTTTATTGACATTGGCGTACCGGAAGATTATAAAAGAGCGCAGGAAGAATTATGAACTTTAAATTTTGAGTTTTGAATTTTAACTTAATTAATAAAGACTGGACATTATTCCTCGACAGGGATGGAGTAATCAATGTAGAAAAAAGGAATGATTATATTCATACATGGGATGAATTTAAATTTTATGATGGCGTAAAAGAGGCCATGAAAATATTTTCAGAAAAGTTTGGAAGAATTTTTATTGTAACAAACCAGCGGGGCATTGCAAAAGGAATTCATACACTGGAAGACCTGGAAACAATGCATAAAAATATGCTGGAAGAAATTGCCAATGCCGGTGGAAAAATTGATAAAATATATTTTTCTATTGACATGGAAGACGATAGTCCTAACCGGAAACCAAATACTGGCATGGGTTTGCAGGCAAAGAATGAATTCCCCGAAACCGACTTTTCAAAAAGTATGATGATTGGGAATACCATGAGCGATATGGAATTTGGCAGGAATCTCGGTGTAGCCATTAATGTTTTTTTGCATACACGTAAAGAACTGAATACAACATCCGGGCTGATTGATGTGGTGTTTGATGATCTTATTTCGGTGGCACGTGCATTATAGCTTAGTTAAATTTTAGTTGCCTGCAATAAATTTCAGCAAATTCTGTTTTCTTTGTTTAAACATATCTGATGCACCGGAAATATTTTCTCTTTATATTTTTTCCCTTTATTGTTTCATCAAGTTTCGCTCAACTTACCAACGCTGAAAAAAAAGTTTTGGAAAAGGAGCAGGTTTCATTAAGGCCACTTGCTATCAAAATCATCCGGGGCAGAACTCCAGAAGAGAGATTTATTGCAGACAGCGAATTTACAAGGACGTTTGTAAGAGCGCTTAAAACACCTCATTCATTTCATTTTTCATTCGATTCGCTGGTGACCATTTCGCAGTTATGGGCCGAAGACAGTTCGTTTAAAATATTTACGTGGCAACTGGTGATGAGCGATTATGAAACAAGGCAGCACGGCGCTATTCAAATGAACACGGCAGATGGTTCTTTAAAATTGTTTCCGCTTATTGACAAATCGGACGTGATGGACGACCCGGAAGATTCTATCGGTAATAATTTCGATTGGTATGGTGCCGTATATTATAAGTTGGTAGAGACACATTCTTTTGGTAAAAATTTTTATACACTATTAGGTTTTGACGAAAACAATATAAACAGTAACAAAAAAATTATTGATGTGCTTACGTTTGATAAAAGCGGAAGGCCCGTGTTTGGCGGTGGTTATTTCAGCATACCCGATAACGACCTGGTAAAAAAATATCCCGCACGATTTATTATGGAATATAAAAAGAATGCAGGCCCGCGATTAAATTTTGATTCTTCGCTCAACATGATCATTTATGAACATCTTATTTCAGAAACGGGCGAGCCGCAAAAAAAATATACGTACATCCCCGATGGCGATTATGAAGGATTGGTGTGGAGAGATGGAATGTGGGTGCATGTAAACAAAGTTTTTACCCAGGTAACTCCCGAAGGCCACGAACCAGTGCCACAGCCCATCCTGGACGATAAGGGAAATGTGAATGAAACCATATTAAGTGATAAAAGTATTCAGAATATGAATACAACGGACAGCACAAAAAAGGAGACTCCCAAAAACGAAGAGCAATAATTGGTAACTAAGCATTAACTAAAAATGTACCAAGGTCCACAACTTCACCTTCAGCCATTTTAAATTCTTCCGCATTTCTCAGGTCAAAATTTTGCATTACCCTGCTTTTAAAAATTTGTTTTTTGTTTTTATAAATCACAAAATAAAAATCAGGCCTTTCATCTAATAGCTTAAATCCTGCAAAATGTTTTTCCGTCAAAAAAAATTTTGCACAACCATTTTTATCCAAAGAACTTTCCCCGATGGCATCATCATCAAAAAGATCTTTATCAAAAAGACGAACATGAAATTCTTTTCCGCTTAATGGTTTATCACTTCCTTTTGCAATCAGCATTACCCTGATTTCAATTTTCATTTCCTTATTTAGCGACATGCGAGGCATAGGAATTATTATTTAAAATTTTTTATTCATCTAATTTTAAAACCGCCAGGAATGCCTCCTGTGGCACTTCTACACTGCCAATTTGTTTCATTCTCTTTTTACCTTCTTTTTGTTTTTCCAGCAACTTTCTTTTACGGCTGATATCGCCACCATAACATTTTGCCGTTACATCCTTTCGCATAGCGCTGATATTTTCGCGGGCAATTATTTTGGCGCCAATGGCAGCTTGTATGGCAATCTGGAACTGTTGACGTGGTACCAATTCTTTTAATTTCTCACAAAGCTTTCTTCCAAAATCCTGCGCACGAATGCGATGAATCAATGAACTTAATGCATCTACTTTATCGCCATTCAATAAAATATCCATTTTTACAATATCACTTTCGCGATAGCCGATAGGATGATAATCGAACGATGCATAACCCCGCGTAACACTTTTCAGCCGGTCGTAAAAATCAAAAACAATTTCTGTTAAAGGCATATCAAATAAAAGTTCCACGCGTGTTGGGGTCAGGTATCCCTGGTTTATCAATATGCCTCTTTTGCCAATACACAGAGTCATGATGTTGCCAATGTATTCAGGTTTGGTAATGATTTGCGCCTTTATATAAGGTTCTTCAATCCTTTCAAGCCTGCTCGGGTCGGGCATTTGAGCAGGATTGTTTACAATAATCGTTTCACCTTTTGTAGTATGCGCAATGAAACTTACATTAGGTACGGTAGTAATTACTGTTTGATTAAATTCTCTTTCCAAACGTTCCTGCACTATTTCCATGTGCAACATCCCCAGGAAGCCGCATCTAAATCCAAAACCCAATGCCTGCGATGTTTCTAATTCGAAAGTAAGCGCTGCATCATTCAACTGAAGTTTTTCCATACAATCCCTGAGTTCTTCAAACTCATCCGTATTTACCGGAAAAATTCCTGCAAATACCATCGGCTTCACTTCTTCAAATCCTTTAATTGATTCTTTGCTTGGGTTAACAATGGTAGTGATCGTATCGCCCACTTTTACTTCGCGTGCATTTTTAATGCCAGTAATTATATAACCTACATCTCCGGCTTTTACTTCCTGTTTTGGAAATAAACTAATTTTTAATATTCCCACTTCGTCTGCTTCGTATTCTTTACCAGTGTTAAGAAATCTAATCTTATCTCCTTTTTTTAATATGCCATTGAATACGCGATAATAAACAATGATACCGCGGAAACTATTGAAAACACTGTCAAATATCAAAGCCTGCAAAGGCGCATTTACGTTTCCTTTCGGTGGAGGAATCCGGTTAATGATTGCCGATAAAATTGCTTCAATGCCGATTCCTGTTTTAGCACTTGCATGAAGAATATCTTCCTTTTTGCAACCAATTAACTCAATAATCTGGTCTTCCACTTCCGGTATCATCGCGCCATCCATATCTATTTTATTGATGACCGGAATTATTTCGAGATCATTATCAATTGCAAGATATAAATTGGAAATAGTTTGCGCCTGTATGCCTTGTGTTGCATCCACCAGCAACAAGGCGCCTTCGCACGCAGCAAGCGCCCGGCTTACTTCATAACTAAAGTCAACATGACCGGGAGTATCAATAAGATTTAAAACATAATCTACTCCTTCATGTTTGTAATCTATCTGAATGGCGTGGCTTTTTATGGTGATTCCTTTTTCTCTTTCAAGGTCCATATCATCCAGCACCTGTGCCTGCATTTCACGTTCATTAATAGTATGCGTAAATTCAAGCAAACGGTCTGCAAGCGTGCTTTTGCCATGGTCAATATGTGCAATAATGCAAAAATTCCTGATGTGCTTCATAATCGGCGGCGAAGATAAGGAAAAGGGCTTAGTTATCTGGTGTCAAAAGATTTTGATACAATTCGGAAAAGCGCATCCCAATTGCATCATAGCTAAATGTTTCTTTTGTTTTTTCAGCAATAAAATTTTTATCAAAATGATATGAAGAATGAATGAAGTTTTCAATAGTAGTTGCTAATTGATCGAGATTATTTTGTGGTACAAAAATCCCATTTACACCATCATTTATATATTCTTTAAAAGCAGGAAGATCACTTAATATAGCGGGAACGCCGCAGGCATTTGCTTCAATTACTACACAACCAAAGGTTTCATACCGTGAATACAAAATAAGTGCATCAGAAATTTTCAAGGTATTAGCTAATTCATTTTGAGGAACTTCTTTTTTGAAAAGGATTTGATGTTCCAAATTCAAATCTTTTACCAATATAAAATATTTATCCGGCACATTTCCAAAAATTAATAATTGAAAATCATAACCTCTTTTTTTAAGAAGATTAAATGCTTCAATAATAGCACCGCCATTTTTTTGATAATTCATATTTGAAATATGAATAAAAATTGGCGGAGAATTTTTTGGATGATCTTTTGGATAAAATATGGTTGTATCAACTACATTCGGAATTACAAGATAATCTTTAATAAAAAAAAGTTTTTGAATTGCTTGACCGAGTACTTCAGAAACAGCAGTTATTTTTTTTGCAACAGCAAATGCCTTGGCGGTGTTGATTCTATTATAGCGATGTAAGTTTCTAAATTTCAATTGTGCTTCCGGTAAATATCCGGTCCAATGTTCTGAAATAATAAAAGGTATATTGAATTTTGTTTGTAGCCAAAGCGCCTGCTCGCCGGCTTTAATAGCAACATGCACATGAGTTAATAATGGCTCTCCTTCCTGTTGAAGATATTTTGATAAATATTTTTGATAGACGTTTTTATATTTCAGGTTTGATAAGAAGCGATCAATAATTATAATTCCGGTTTTTAATGAATGATAATAAATTATTTTTTCTGTTAGGTTTTCGGTTATAGATGTCATTTCTTTCACATCGCTTGTAATAACACCATGCTCATCTTTTTTAAAATAGAAAACTACAATTTTTTGAAAACGAGATACTGCTTTTGCATGACGCTGGATAAAATCGCCATCAAAAGGAGCTAATGAATTTGGATACCAGCTTACCAGCCAAAGAATATAGTTATCCATGCAATTACAAGATTATTTTATTTGGCTAATATCATCATTGAATAACTGCCCCACATTTTTGCAACAAGGTTTTTATTAACACGGTAAAAAGCATTCCGGAGAATTCGTTTTAATGTTCTTTTAAAACCTTTTTCCGGTTTTAATTCATCTATCACCGGCTTTGTATAAACCCAATCAATGATTTCATAACCGGAATCTTTTAAAAACCATTCCACCATTTCTTTGGTGAAATAATGAATATGGCCTACCGTTTCTCTTTGCTGTAATAGTATATGCGGCTTTAAAACAGTTTGCCATGAAAGATCGAGCGGAATATGAAAAACAAAATAGTTACTTTTTTGTTTTAGCTTTTCGAGGAAACCATAATAATCACCCACATGCTCCACCACATCTATAATCAGCAATACATCGGTTTTATTGTTTTGAATACGTAAAAAATCTTCATTGAAGAAATGAATATTTTCATTCTCCTTTTCTTTTGCAATATTGATGGCCTGCGGAGAAATATCATATCCTTTGTATTGAATTTGTTGGTTAAGCAATAATGATAAATTTTTCAAAATACCACCACTGCCACAGCCTACTTCTGTTATTTCTTTCGGAGCGATATTATTTTTAGCGAGCAATTTGAAGATCACCTGTGCTTTCCACGCAGCATCCTCCTCTCCCCAATGCGGATTATTTTTAAAATAAGTTCCGTCTATATAAATATCATCACTTCGCATAATCAAGAAATATTTTTCAGAGACACTGCAAAAAAAATACCGCAGTTTTTGTAAATATATGGGCATTTCAAATTTTCGCCGGTTGGTGTCCCCACCGCCCACAAGCAGCACCTGAATGCGAAAATTTGAAATGCACCCAAATATATTCAATAGCTGTTAATTAAAAATCTTCAACGTAACAATGAAGTATTTAAGTAATTGAAGAGAGAGCTTTTCATTTTTAATAGATCGGAAAAGCGCAATGTGTAAAAATCGGTTACAGCGCTTTTGTTTTCATTTTTAAAATACAGCAAAACATACACGTGAAAAGTTATATATGCGACACTGCTTACGAGTGCCGCAGCATTAATGCCATAAAAAGGAATAAAAATCCAATCACCAATTATAATTACAATCAATGCAAGCACAGTGCCTGTTACATTTACTATTACTTTATTTTTACCGGCATAGTAAGCAGTAAGCGGATATAAAGCGGATAAAGCAAGAATGCCAGGTATTATGAAAACAAATGGAACATACATTGAATGAAAACTTGCACCGAAAACAAAAGGGAAAAACCAATAGCCTATAGCAATAAGGAAAATACAAATTATGCTATAAACTAATAATAGTGATCTTGACAAGAGGGCAAGCTTTTCATGGATTTCATTAGTAGCTCCGCCTGCAGTAACGGGGAACACAACACCCGCAAGGATACCGGGCAATACAAAAAACATTTGAGCAATTTTAGAAACCTGTATATAATTTCCCAACTCTTCTGCAGAACGGTAATAATGTACAAACCAATAATCAACCCGGTAAACAAAAAACATAATCACATTACTTATAAATGCAAGCATGCAATACCTAAAAAGCTCCTTCAACTGCTGTGAAGATGGAAGCAGAAATTTAATCCTGCCTTCACTTCTTAAAAAAACGATGATAAGAATAATACCCTGTAGCAGATAACTGGCAAAATAAGTGAAAATATATTTTTCATTGTTGAACCATAATTTTTCATTAATAAAAAATATAGCGCCAATTAAAAGAAGGTTGATGATAATGCCTATGCGGTTGGAGATTATAAATTTTTTATTGGCATAAAACAGATTTGTCAAAAAGGAAATTAACAGGTTGCCGCAAATAAAAACCAATGCGAATAAATATTCTTCATTTGATACAGATATGTTGAATAAGTTTTTAGATATATAAAATAATATTGTTACCAGCAGGGCAACACCAACTACCCACAGCACAGAGAAATTAAGAAGCGTGGAAGGATCAATTTTTTTAGAAGATGCAAAATAGATGATGCCTGCTTCCATACTCACGCTGGCAATAAGTGTAATGAAGGCATAGATGCTTACCAGGTAATAAAGCCAGCCCGTTAATTCCGCTTTGAAATGCCGTGCAATGGCAATATTTAAAATGAATAAAACGAAATAGTACAGGCCTCTCCAAGTAATATTCTGGTATAATAATTTTTGAAGGTTCATTCAATAGAGGATACCATTAACAGGATGACTATGCAAATAAAATAATAACGATTAACAGGGTAAAATTATACAAATACTACTGTATTCATGTATGCGATGACTGGTTGGTGAGTGTATGCCTTGTTTATCTGCGGCCAGAGCATAAAAAAACATCCGCCTATGGCGGATGCTTTTGAAATCATTTGATAGAACAGATGGACTATTTTGTTTTTGCGGCTGTTTTGTTAGCCTTGTAACGCATATCCGGAGTGCCATTCTTTTTCAATGGGCCAGCGGGTGCTTCCTTTTTACCTTTGTTTTCTTTGTACCGCATATCCAGTGTACCATCTTTCTTTGTGTGAGTAGTGGAAGTGGTGGCTGTGGTGGTAGCGGTGGTTTTTGCTTTTGGTTTAGCGGTTGTCTTTTTCTGAGCATTTACATTTACAAAACCGAGTGTGCCTGCAAGGAAGAATAAAACAATGATAATTTTTTTCATAACTGTTTTTTTAGTGTATAGTACAAGGTAAATAATATGTGAGATATTTAGTGAAATGGAAATATTGTTTTACAAAATTTTACAAATATATGATGCTGCTATTTTAAACTCTTAATGATGGAAACAAACTCGGCCAGCACCAGTGAAGCGCCACCTACGAGGCCCCCGTCCACATCAGGCTTTCCGAAAATTTCTGTTGCATTATTCGCTTTCACGCTTCCGCCGTATAAAATTGAAATGCTATCCGCAATTGCATCTCCATATTTATTTGCAATAGTGCGGCGGATAAATGCCTGCATATCCTGTGCCTGCGCTGATGTGGCCGTTTTGCCGGTACCAATTGCCCAGATGGGTTCATACGCAATCACAAAATTTTTAATTTGCTCCGGTTTCAGGTGAAACAAACTTTCTTTCAATTGTATTTCCACAAAATTATTTTGTGTTTCTTTTTCTCTTATTGATAATGGCTCCCCACAACAGAAAATTGGCGCAAGGCCGGCAGCCAAACATACATCCACTTTTTGGGCAAGCATTGCATTGGTTTCACCAAAAATTTCCCTGCGCTCGCTGTGCCCGATAATTACATAATCCAGGCCGATAGACTGTAGCATGGTTGCACTCACTTCACCGGTAAATGCGCCGGAAGTTTTTGTATAACAATTTTGTGCTGCGATTTTAAAACCGCCTGTATTTTTAATCTTTTCTTTTGCCAGCATCAGGTATGGAAACGGAACGGCAAGAACAACCTCACGGTCATGGGTAACCGAAATTTTTTCTTTGAGTAAACCATCAATAAGTTCATTTGCCTGTTCGAGTGTACAGTTCATTTTCCAGTTGGCTGCTGCAATTTGTTTACGCATTATTGTTATTTTAATTGATAAATATTTTTAAGTAATTCAATTTCTTCATTGGTTATGTTGCTTCCCTTCAGTTTTTTCCAGTTGTTGATATCGGACAGGGCTTTGTCGAAAATATATTCTTCATTTCCCCAACGGAAATTTTCAATAAATTTTTTATCAAAGATATTTCCGAATACATTGCAGCAAACACCCACAATGGTTCCGGTATTGAAAGAAGTATTGATGGCGCAACGACTGTAATCGCCCATTATCAATCCGCATTTATAACCCGCTTCTATAAATGCATTTTCTTTTTTGCTCCACATTTTAATAATGCCCGCGGTATTCTTCAGGTTTGAATTGCTGGTACCTGCACCAATATTGCACCAGGTGCCAATTACAGAATCTCCGAGATAGCCATCATGCGCTTTATTACTATATCCAATCATTACCGAATTTTTTATTTCGCCGCCGGCGAGGCTATACGGACCTAAAGTAGTTGCTGCAAAAATTCTCGTGCCCATTTTCACTCGACTGCCTTCGCATATTGCCACAGGTCCGCGAATCATGCTTCCTTCTTCTACCTCTGCATTTTTACCTATATAAATGGGACCTGCGGTAGCATTGAGGAATGCAAAGTTTACTTTCGCTCCTTCTTCCACAAAAATATTTTCTGCATGTATTAGTTGATTATTGGAAGAAATATCTATTGATGTTTTGCCTGATGTTAATAATTTAAAATCTTCGTTTATGGCCCAATGATTGTATTCTGTTATTTGCCACGGATATTCCAGAATTTTACTATCAGCACCTAACAAGTTTGCAGTGCCGGTATTCTTTACTTCGGTTAAAAAATTTATGGATGGAATAATGTTTGCCGGAATGGTAATGGAGGATGAGAGTTCAAAGTTTTTGTTTACCTGCGAGTATAAAAAAACATTTTCTGGAAAAACGGATTGCCATTTTTCGAGAATGGTGAGTATGCCAGTGCGAATGTTTGCAATAGAACTCACCTGGCCAAAAGGATAAAGGCTTTCGCGGAAAGAAATGTCATCGAGTAAAATATTCATTCGCTAATCTACTTAATGAAACTGATAAAAAAAATCCCCCCGCCGCAGGCGGGGGGAACAAAAAATCAAATTGAAACCATTATTTTTTTTCGTAACGCTTTTTAAATTTATCAATACGCCCTGCAGTATCCACTAACACGTTTTTACCGGTATAAAACGGGTGAGATGTGTTGGAGATTTCCAGTTTCACCAATGGGTATTCTTTACCGTCTTCCCATACAATTGTTTCCCGCGAAGGCACCGTAGAGCGATTCAGAAATGTATAACCGTTACTCATATCCTTAAAAACCACGAACCGGTAATTTTTAGGATGAATATCTTTTTTCATAAAATTATTTTAAGCCCAATTTTTTTTGAGTGTGCAAAGCTAAGATAATTTTGCATACCAGCAAAACACCCATCAACTTTTCATATTCACATACTGAAAGGCCAATCCAAGGCCCCATCCTTTTGAGGCCTGGATTACAGCTTGCAGATCATCAATCTTTTTGCTGCTCACTCTGATCATATCATCCATTATAGCAGCCTGCACTTTCAGCCCAGAATCTTTTATCAGTTTTACAATTTTTTTTGCATCTTCTTGTTTTATTCCGTTTTTCACCGGAATCTCTTTCTTTACAATTTTACCGCTTGGCAACACAGGTTTGGTAAGGTCGTACACTTCTGCTGCAAGACCCTGCTTCATGCTTTTATTAATAAGCACATCCACCATCTGCCCAATCTTCATTTCACTGTCGCCTTCCAGCATGAGCTTAAATTCTTTTTTATCCAGATTAATCTCCACATGATTTCCTTTAAAATCGAACCGGTTCTTAATTTCTTTAGCCATGGTGTTTACAGCGTTATCCAGCGTTTGTAAATCTACTTTGCTGGTGAGGTCAAATGATGGCATAGTAAAGGTTTTATTAGTTGCAAAGATAAAAAATGAAGGACATTGGATAAGATTAATTAAAAATCTGTATTCAATGACAGGACAAAAGGAAGTAAATAGATATGGTTTGACTCAAAAAAAAATTACAGCAATACAATTAATCCACTCTGCCACCGCAGATAAAATGTTTAGAATAATAATCATCATCAAGGCTGCTGATAGTAACACCATGCGAAGTAGATGCATGAACAAAATAATCATTCATCAGGTAAAGGCCTACGTGAGAAACGGTACGATGGTGGCGACCATTGTGTGTGTGAAAAAAAACAAGGTCACCCTGTTTCAATTCATCTTTATCAATATGTTCGGTTGCTTTGTATTGTTCCACTGCGGTGCGTGGTATTACCAGCCCATACACTGCCAGGAACAAAGTGCTGGTAAGTGCGCTGCAGTCAATGCCTGATTTGCTGGTGCCGCCCATCTTGTATTTTGTACCAAACCAATTATCAATGAAACCGAATAAGGTAAGATTTTTTAAAGATTCTACTTCTACATTCAACATCATTGCATACTTAAACTGGATGCCGGTAAGTCTTTCAATCAAACTGCTTCCATCCTTCTGGTCTTTTGTTGTAACAGCTTCCGTTCCTTTATAAGCTTTTATTTCCGTCTTTTGAGTAATGCCCTGCGGGGTGAATGAAATGTCATTAATAAAGTTTGGTGTATTGTCTCCTTTTGAAGACTGCACTTTAGTTAAATGTGCCTGCGAAGTGGCCCTATCCGACAGGAGTGCAAAAAACAAACAACTTGCAATTAAAAGAAACTTTTTCATCTCGGTTTACTAGGGGTTTTTGATGAAGACTATTTAGTTATTCACATATTTTTATAAAAAAAGTGTAGAATTAAATTTTATATTAACGAATTTTTTTATTAGTTATTTTGCCGTGTTTGCGAAGATAAGTTTCTCAATATAAAACAGCAAATCAAATTTTCACTACCTGTGATCGCTTTACTTAAACAGTATGTGAGTAACTTCAAAAATCATTCCTGTTTCAATTAACGATATTTGCTGCAAGCTATTTTTGGTAAATGATGAAGTTTTCTCACCTGCATGTACACACGCAATTTTCACTGCTTGATGGCGCCGCATCTGTAAAAGCGCTCTATGAAAAAGCTATGAAAGATGCTATGCCCGCACTCGCCATTTCCGACCATGGAAATATGTTTGGCGTATTTGAATTTGTGAAACATGCGCATACCTTAAAAAATGAAGATGGTTCGCTTAAAGTGAAACCGATTGTAGGTTGCGAATTTTATATTACTGAAAACCGTTTTCAAAAACAATTTACCAAAGAGCAGCGCGATCCGCGGCATCACCAGATTTTACTGGCAAAAAATAATACCGGCTATAAGAATCTTATTAAACTTACCTCACTGGGTTTTACGGAAGGCATGTATTCAAAATATCCGCGGATAGATAAAGAACTTATTCATAAATATCATGAAGGACTGATAGCCACTACCTGTTGCCTCGGCGCACTGGTACCGCAAACCATTTTAAAAAAAGGAGAAGCAGATGCAGAAAATGAATTCAAATGGTGGCTGAATATTTTTCAGCAGGATTATTATGTGGAGTTGCAACGGCATGGAATTCCGGAGCAGGAAAAAGTAAACAAAGTACTTTTAAAGTTTGCAAAAAAATATAATGTGCCGGTAATTGCCAGCAATGATTCGCATTACGTAGATGAAAAAGATTTTAATGCGCATGATATTTTATTATGCATTAACACTGGTGAAAAACAATCCACACCCGCTATCCGGGAGTTTACAGATGATGATATAACGGTAAGGAATAAACGCTTTGCATTTCCCAACAACCAGTTTTATTTAAAAACCACTGAGGAAATGAATAAGGTATTCGAAGATTTGCCACAAGCGATTGACAACACCAATGCCATCATTGAAAAAATAGAAACACTCAGCCTTACGCGCGATATTTTGTTACCGCATTTTACGGTGCCAAAAGAATTTCCAACGCAGGAAGCTTACCTGGAACATTTAACATGGACAGGAGCGCGCGAAAGATATAAAGAAATAACTCCGGAAATAGAAGAACGAATCAACTTTGAATTGTTCACCATCAAAACAATGGGCTTCGCAGGTTATTTTTTAATTGTGAGTGATTTTATTACTGAAGGCAAAAAGATGAATGTGTTTGTTGGCCCGGGACGCGGTTCTGCTGCGGGTTCTGTGGTGGCTTATTGCATCGGCATCACTAATATTGACCCTATTAAATACAACTTGCTCTTCGAAAGATTTCTGAATCCCGATCGTAAAACAATGCCTGATATTGATACCGACTTTGATGATGAAGGCCGGCAAAAGGTGATGAACTATGTGGTGGAAAAATATGGAAAAAACCAGGTGGCTCAAATTATCACTTATGGCACCATGGCTGCAAAAATGAGCATTAAAGATGTAGCACGTGTGATGGATCTTCCATTGCCGGAAAGCAACCTGCTTGCAAAATTAGTTCCCGACAGGCCGGGCACTTCGCTGAAAAGAATTTTGAAAAAAAATCTTACCGGAGCTAATTCACTTTCCGAAGAATTGGGTGCAGATGATATTGATAATATTAAAAAGCTTCGCGAAATATATAATGGCAATGATGAACGAAGCAAAGTGTTGCATGAAGCAGAAATACTGGAAGGCTCTGTAAGAAATACAGGCATTCATGCATCGGCCATCATCATTGCTCCGCAGGATTTGATGGAACTGATACCGGTGGCCACTTCCAAAGATTCTGATCTGTGGCTTACACAAATAGACGGAAGCAATATTGAAAGCGCCGGCGTGCTCAAGATGGATTTTCTCGGGCTGAAAACATTGAGCATTTTAAAAACCGCTTTGCAGTTAATTGAAGAAAATCATGGAGTGAAAATTGATTTGAATACATTGCCGCTTGATGATGAAAAAACATATAAACTGTATCAACACGCCGATACCAATGCTACCTTTCAATTTGAAAGCGGGGGTATGCAAAAATATCTTCGCGACCTGAAGCCCGATAAGTTTGATGATCTCATTGCTATGAATGCATTGTTCCGCCCGGGGCCAATGGCCTATATTCCCGATTATATTGAGCGAAAAAATGGCCGCCAGCAAATACATTATGATCTTCCGGAGATGGAAGAAATTTTAAAAGATACTTATGGCATCACCGTGTACCAGGAGCAGGTGATGTTGCTTTCGCAAAAACTCGCCGGCTTTAGCAAAGGCGATGCAGATATGTTGCGAAAAGCAATGGGCAAAAAACAACGCGCGGTATTGGATAAAATGAAGTCGCAGTTTATTGAAGGCGCAAAAAAGAATCATCATCCCGAAGATAAACTGGAAAAAATATGGAGCGACTGGGAATCATTTGCACAATATGCATTTAATAAATCGCACTCTACCTGTTATGCACTGGTTGCGTACCAAACCGCATATTTAAAAGCGCATTACCCAAGTGAATACATGGCCGCTGTGCTCAATCATGCAGGCTCTATTGAAAAGATCACCTTTTACATGGAAGAATGTAAGCGGATGGGATTAAAAGTTTTGGGACCCGATATTAATGAATCGCAAAAAGGTTTTGCAGTAAATAAAAAAGGGGAGATACGTTTTGGTTTTAGCGGCATGAAAGGATTAGGTGATGCAGCGCTGGAAAGCATCATACAGGAGCGCGAAAAGCATGGCGGCTTTGGTTCTATTTATGATTTGATAAAAAGAATCAATCAAAGAACCGTAAATAAAAAATCTTTGGAAAGCCTTGCTTATGCAGGCGCATTCGATTGTTTTAAAAACATACACCGCGCACAATATTTCTTTGCTCCTCCCGGCGATACTATTAATGGTTTGGAAAAAATAATTCGCTTCGGCAATCAATACCAGGCGCAGCTAAACAGCAGCACCAACACCTTGTTTGGCGATTTGCAAATGGGCGAAGTAAGCGCTCCGCCAATGCCTGAATGTGAGCCCTGGCCCCTGGTAAAGCAACTGGATTATGAAAAAGAAATTACCGGGATGTTTCTCAGCGGGCATCCGCTCGACAACTTTTCTTTTCAATTAAAATATTACGGGCTTACACCAATAGCCGCGTATAACGAATTTAAAGAAGCCATTAACCTTCATCCAAACCCGGGCAAAACTTTCCGGTTGGCCGGATTAGTTACAGAAGCACAACATAAGATTGCAAAGTCGGGAAATAAATATGGCGTATTTCACATTGAAGATTATTCCGGTAAAATGGAACTGATGCTGTTTACCGAAGATTATGTAAAATTCAGCAAGTACCTCGAAGCAGGAATGGTGATTTATCTCACGGGCAGTTTCAGCCAGCGGTACAATAAACCGGAATTTAATTTTAAAGTATCATACATGTCGCTGTTGGAAACGATGATGCGAAACAGCACAAAACGATTACAGATTGAAACAGGCCCTGAACATATTTCAAAAGAATTAGTAGATTTTCTTTCGGAAAATGTAAAGCGTCACCCGGGAAAATCTTCTTTAAAATTTTGTATTAATAATGG
>Ga0157370_10000739_pt1 | contig 41080 bp, 31 predicted proteins | sample C35metaG_FD_113463 | JGI IMG/M metagenome (GOLD analysis project Ga0157370, IMG submission 113463) | Corn rhizosphere microbial communities from Kellogg Biological Station, Michigan, USA - C3-5 metaG | ecosystem: Host-associated > Plants > Roots > Rhizosphere > Soil | place: USA: Michigan... | reverse complement strand
GATGTGGCAGGCGCCGGCCTGAACCGCGACAGCGCCTACGACACGATCACCGAACCCGGGGCTCGCCCAATCAGGGAAGGCGCAGATGGCTACCTGCGTCCGGGCGATGTTTACGTGATCGGGGAGCAGGTTTGGAATCCGAAAAAGACGCCCATCTACAACGACGCGACCAGTTCCAAGCCAATCCGCACCGGTGATGACGGTTACCTGTATTCGAAGGATGTGGCAGGCGCCGGCCTGAACCGCGACAGCGCCTACGACACGATCACCGAACCCGGGGCTCGCCCAATCAGGGAAGGCGCAGATGGCTACCTGCGTCCGGACGATGTATATGTGATCGGGGAGCAGGTTTGGAATCCGAAAAAGACGCCCATCTATAACGACGCGACCAGCTCCAAGCCAATCCGCACCGGTGATGACGGTTACCTCTATTCGAAGGATGTGGTAGACGCTGTCGGCATTGGCGCGAACCGCGACGGCCTCTACGACACCATTGACGCGCCGCTTTTCGGCAACATCGAAGTAGGTGCCGATGGGTATCTGAAAGCATCCGATAGGTATGTGGATATAGACGCAACGGGACGCCACACGCCAGACGTTGACTATGACGATGCGTGGAGCATGCGGCCTATTGCAGCGGACGCGGATGGTTATTTGCGGGCGAAGGATGTGGTGGACAATTCGTATGGCAGTGCGGAACTGGACAGAATCTACGCCACTATCGACGAGCTAAACCTGGCACCCAGCGAGACCGACGCCGAGGGTTATCAAGTCGTGCCGGGTGAGCGTACCAATCGAGATGAACCTGCGCGCACGATCCCCCGCCCGGATTATGCCGATGCGCCTGGAAGCAAACCCATTGCAGCAGGCGCAGATGGTTACCTGACCGCCAAGAGCGTTGCTGTTGATAGAAAAAATGCTCGGCGAAACGCCGCAAAAGCTGACTACGACGACGCGCGCGGCGCCAGGGCTATCGCTAAGGATGACGATGGCTACCTGAAAGCGAAGGATGTTTATGTTGATGTGGGCGCGCTTGGAAACCCCTTTGCCGATTACGACGACGCTCGCTCCGCCAGGGCGATTGCCAGAGATGAGGACGGTTATCTGACCCCTGCACGCGTCGTTAAAGCGCAGCGAGGTGCGTGGCCGAATCGTGGGGGCGCGCAAACCGGCAGAGATGCGGTGACGAAGGAGGCAGCAAAAACACCTGTGCAAAAGCGTCCGCAATAAAGCCAGTCGAGCAGGTGGTAACTCCGAACGCTGAACGGAGGTAATAAAAAAGGCCGTTCCCCACAAGGGAACGGCCTTTTTTTAACGCAGGTTTTATTAAACCTTCAACACCAGCTTGCCGAAGTTCTCACCGCTGAACAGCTTCAACAGGGTCTCGGGGAATGTTTCCAGACCGTCGACGATGTCTTCCTTACTCTTCAACTTGCCGGCTGCCATCCAGCCGCCCATTTCCTTGGCGGCGTCGGCGAACTGGCTGGCGTAGTCCATGACCACGAAGCCTTCCATACGTGCACGGTTGACCAGCAGCGACAGGTAATTGGCCGGGCCTTTTACGTTTTCTTTGTTGTTGTACTGGCTGATGGCACCACAGATGACGATGCGTGCTTTTGGCGCGATGCGAGTCAGCACGGCGTCAAGAATTTCGCCGCCGACGTTATCGAAATACACATCGACGCCTTTCGGGCATTCACGTTTCAGGCCCGCGTGCAGGTCTTCGTTTTTGTAGTCGATGACGCCGTCAAAACCGAGCTCGTCTATGAGCAGCTTGCACTTCTCGGCACCGCCCGCGATGCCGACCACGCGGCAGCCTTTGATCTTGGCGATCTGGCCGACCACGCTGCCCACTGCACCGGCCGCGCCGGAAATGACCACGGTGTCGCCTTCTTTTGGCTGGCCCACATCCAGGAACGCGAAGTAGGCGGTCATGCCTGTCATGCCCAATGCCGAGAGGTACAGCGGCAGGGGCGCGCGATTAGGGTCTACCGGATAGAAGCCTTTGGGCTCGCCGAGGAAATAGTCCTGCACACCCAGTGCGCCGTTTACGTAAGTGCCGACCGGAAATTTGTCGTTTTGCGAGGCGATCACTTTGCCCACGCCCAGCGCGCGCATCACTTCGCCAATGCCCACCGGCGGAATGTACGACTTGGCGTCGTTCATCCAGCCGCGCATGGCCGGGTCCAGAGACAGGTATTCGTTTTTCACCAGAATCTGACCAGGGCCGGGCTCGCCGACTGCGTTTTCCACATAGCTGAACGTGTCGCGGCTCGGCAGGCCCACGGGACGTTGGGCGAGCAGGAATTGGCGATTGAGTTGGGTGGTCATGGCATTCACTCGTGGCAGGGAAACAGTGGTGATAGACCTCCGACGGCCCAAGGGCAAGGTTTGATCGTTCGCGGAATGCAGGCTTATCCATCTGCTAAATGGTCGGCCGCCGCGCTTTATCACTGCGCTGGATTACGGCTACTCGCGGCCTTAAATAGTGCTGACGCGCGGCGCGTGGGGCTGGCTAGACTTGCCAGCCAGAACAATTCGATACCACTAAAGAGGGATAAGGGAATGGGCATGACTTTCTCCGGCCAGGTTGCTCTGGTCACCGGCGGTGCCAACGGCATTGGCCGAGCCACAGCGCAGGCTTACGCGGCCGAAGGCCTGAAAGTAGTGGTGTCGGATGTGGACGTGGCGGGCGGCGAAGGCACGGTGCAGTTGATTCGCGAGGCCGGCGGCGACGCCACGTTTATCCGCTGCGACGTAACCAAAGACGCGGAAGTACAAGCGCTGATGGCCGGTGTGGTCGAGGCATATGGCCGTTTGGATTACGCGTTCAACAACGCCGGCATCGAGATCGAAAAAGGCCGCGTGGCTGAAGGCAACGAAGCCGAGTTCGACGCGATCATGGGCGTCAACGTCAAAGGCGTGTGGCTGTGCATGAAGTACGAACTGCCGTTGATCATGGCGCAAGGTGGCGGCGCGATCGTCAATACCGCGTCGGTGGCTGGCCTTGGTGCCGCGCCGAAGATGAGCATTTACGCGGCGTCCAAACACGCCGTTATCGGCCTGACCAAATCGGCAGCGATTGAATATGCGAAGAAGAAAATTCGCGTGAACGCCGTGTGCCCGGCCGTGATCGACACTGACATGTACCGCCGTGCCCACGAAGCGGATCCAACCAAAGCCAACTTCGTCGCCGCCATGCACCCGGTCGGCCGTATCGGCAAGGTTGAGGAAATCGCGGCGGCGGTGATGTACCTGTGCAGCGACAACGCCGCGTTTACCACGGGCCATTCGTTGGCGGTGGACGGTGGGTCGACTGCCATTTGATTGGGGTTTGATTCATCGCGGCGAAAGCCGCGCTCGCGAATGACCGCGAATGACCGCCAATCCCGTAGGAGCGAGCTTGCTCGCGAAGCTTTTGAGGGTTAAGAGCTTCGCGAGCAAGCTCGCTCCTACAACGTGTCCGCTGGCCGGCCTAAGCCAACGGCCGATACTGAACGCTAAACCCCAACTCACACGACTCCCCCTGCGCCAACAACCGCAACCCTGGCCGCCCTGGCAGGTGGTGCGCGTTCACCGGATGGCTCACCGGCTCCACGCAAAAGAACGGTTTATCGAGCGGGCAAAACAGCAAAAAGAATTCGCTGCCCGTCGCCTGCATTTCCAGTTCATAGCCAGCATCCGCCTGGCTGATCAAGGCGCGACCATCCCAGCCGGTAAAGCCGTTATCCACCAGCTCGTTCGGTAGCGAGGCGCAGTCGCGGAAATTCCACGCTGGCGGCAGCTCAGTCAGTTCGGTCGGCAACCGTCCTTCATCACACAGCCATACCTGGTCTGCATGAATCTGTAAGCGCGTGCCCGCCGTTCGCGGTAGATACGGATGCAAGCCCAGGCCATGCCAGCACGGCTGTTCGGCCAGGTGAGTAACGTGAAGCTGAATGCTTAGGCGTCCGTTGTTCAGGCGAGTATGTTGTTCGGCGCGGTAGGCGAACGGCACGCTGCTGTCCAGCCGCAGCACCAGGTTCGATGGACCGTGTTCCACCACCTGCCACGCTTGCTGCCAGGCGCTGCCGTGGATGGGTAGGGGATCGTTGGCCGCATTCGGTTCCAGCGCCAGCCAGCCTTGAGGGCAATCGAAGCCGCCATTGCTGATGCGGTTGGACCAAGGCGCCAATGGGTAGCAGCCTAGTTGCCGTGGACCTTCGATATCCGGCGGGCATGGGCGCAGCAAATCGAGCTGATCGCTCAGGCGTTTCCAGGCCACCAGGCTGCCGCCAATGGAAGGGGCTACGGTGAGGCGGGTGAGGGCGTCTTCGATACTGACGAAATCGCTAGCATTCATGGGGTCATCAGCCTGTAGGGAAGGGCGCACGTCGCTGTGCGCATTGGTGTCGTTATGCCGCAGATTTGCCGCATTTGCAGGGGTGTCATCGTACAACCGCTGGGATATGATGGCCGCCTGCCCGTTAGCCGAGAAAGACCGTCGACATGGAAATCCCAAGCCCCCAGCCACGTGTGCGCCGCAAGCATCGCAGCCTCGCTCAAGAGTTGGTGACCGAGTTGTCGCAGCAGATTCGCGATGGCTTGATCAAGCGGGGTGAGAAACTGCCCACCGAGTCGGCCATCATGGAAGCGCAGGGCGTTAGCCGGACCGTGGTGCGCGAAGCCTTGTCGCGTCTGCAGGCCTCGGGTCTGGTGGAAACCCGTCACGGCATCGGCACCTTTGTGCTCGACACCCCAAGCCCCAGCGGTTTTCGCATCGACCCGGCGACCATCGTCACCCTGCGCGACGTGTTGGCCATTCTCGAATTTCGTATCAGCCTGGAAGTGGAGTCCGCTGGCCTGGCGGCGCAGCGTCGTACCGATGCGCAGCTGCAAGCCATGCGTGAAGTGCTGGATGCCTTGCGCGAAAGCGCTGCCCATTCGGGCGATGCGGTGGCCTCGGATTTCCAGTTTCACCTGCTGATTGCCGAAGCCACCGGCAACCGCTATTTCACCGACATCATGAGCCACCTGGGTACCAGCATCATTCCGCGGACCCGGATCAATTCGGCGCGCCTGGCCCATGATGATCAGCGCCATTACATGGCCCGGCTTGAACGTGAACACGAGCAGATTTTCGAAGCCATTGCCCGCCAGGATTCCGATGCAGCTCGCGCTGCCGTGCGCCTGCACCTGACCAACAGCCGCGAACGGCTGCGTCAGGCCCACGAAGCCGCCCAAGCCGGCCAGGAATAAGCAGCCTCAGCCACGGCGCGGACCGCTGCGCCGGTAAGTCAGCAAGACAATGCCACTGACCACAATCAGCCCGCCGATGATCTGTCCGGGGCTGAGCAACTGCCCCAGAATCAGCCAGCCGAACACCAGGCTGGCCACCGGTTCGACGTTCATCACCGGCGCGTTGCGCGCCATGTCCAAGCGCGTCATGCAGATGAACAGCGTGGAAAACGCCACGCCGTAGAGCACTACCAGACACGCCAGCGCGACCCAGCCGACCGGCGCCGAGGGCAAGCCGAGGCCTCCGGGCATCACGCCGCTGACACCGGCAATAGCGACGCTGGAAAAGACGATAAGCATGGTCAGCATGCTGCGCACGGTGCCGACCATGCCGGCGAGTTTGTGGTCGGTAATCCACAGCGCCACGGCAAACACCATGGCCGCGCCAATGCCGAACAGCACGCCTTCGACCCACTCGATACCGTCGTCAACGCCGTTGAGCCGCGAAGGCACATCCAGCGCGAACACCAGGCCAAATAGAATCACGCCCATCAGCAACATGGCGCGCGGCGTCGGCCGTGCGCCGCCCAGTGCCCAGGTCAGCAGCACTAACAGAATGGGCGCGATATTGACGATCAGCAGCGCCAGCGCCACCGGAATACGCGCCACGGTCGAATACACGCAAAAGCTTTGAGTGGCGATCAACAGCCCCAACGCCAACTGCCACGGCCAGGTGCCAGCGGGCAGCTTCAACGAATCACGCCGCCACCACACCAACCCGGCCAGCACCAACGTGGTCACGCCCGAGCGACAGAGAATCGCCAGCAACAGACCGGTGTCGTGATCGAACGTAATCCGTGCGGCGATGTGGTTACCGGCGAAGCTGCTGGCCAGCAAGGCCAGAATCAACACGGCGATATGGCGGGGGAAGAGGGCGGAGCTAGGCATGACCATCCTTATAAAAAAAGCCGCACCTAATTTAACGGGTGCGGCTAATGCTGCTTATAACAAAGGACGCGTAGCGCCCAAAAGACGTTAGCGGAGTCGCTGCAGTCGAGATTTCCTGAGCTAAGGCCAGGCAAGGCGCCCCGCAGCTTTTAAGCGCAGCGTACTGTAGTACGTGAGCATTAAAAGCGAGGACGCAACGCCGCCTGGCCGACGATCAGGAGATCGGTTTCCTACAGCACCACGCTCGGGAGCCACAAAGAGATCGCCGGAATGTAAGTTACGGCCATCAACACAGCGAACAGTGCAGCGTAGAACGGCAGCAGGGCTTTCACGGTGGATTCGATGGACACCTTGCCCACCGCGGCCCCGACAAACAGCACCGCACCCACCGGCGGTGTAATCAAACCGATCCCCAGGTTCACCAGCATGATCATGCCGAAGTGCACCGGGTCGACGCCGATACCGGTGATGACGGGCAGCAGAATCGGGGTGAGGATCAGGATCAGCGGCGCCATGTCCATTACGGTGCCCAGCATCAGCAGCATCACGTTGATGCACATGAGGATGACGTAACGGTTGTCCGACAGGGTCAGGAACGCGGTGGTGATTTTGGTCGGAATTTCCATCAGCGTCAGGATGTAACCGAAGCTGGCGGCGAAACCGATGAGGATCATCACGATGGAAATGGTGCGCCCGGCGCGGTGCATCAGCTTGGGCAGGTCGCGCCATTTGTAGTCGCGGTAAATGAACATGGTGACGAAGAACGACCACAGCACGGCAATGGCTGCAGACTCGGTAGCAGTGAACACGCCAGACAGAATGCCGCCGAGGATGATCACCATGGCCATCAAACCCCACAGCGCTTCAACGGCAATTTTAATGGCCTGGCGCAGCGGGATCACTTCGCCTTTCGGGTAGTTGCGCTTACGGGCGAACACCATGCACAGCACCATCATCACGGCGCTAAGCAGCAGGCCTGGACCGATACCAGCGATGAACAACGACGCAATGGATACCGAACCACCGGCAGCGAGCGAGTAGAGCACCGAGTTATGGCTCGGCGGGGTCAGCAGGGCTTGCACCGAACCACTCACGGTCACAGCGGTGGAGTAGTCACGCGGGTAGCCGGCCTTTTCCATTTCCGGAATCAGTACTGAACCTACCGAAGCGGTGTCGGCAACCGACGAGCCGGAGATGGCGCCAAAGAAGGTCGAGGCCATGATGTTGACCAGCGACAGACCGCCGCGAACAAAACCGACGCACACGCCTGCCAGGGCGACCAGGCGCCGGGACATCCCGCCCTCGGCCATGATTGCGCCCGCCAACACGAAGAATGGAATGGCCAGCAGGGAGAATTTGTTAACGCCGCCTGCAACCTGAATCATCAGGGCGTCAAACGGGATATCGATCCAGAAAGCGCCGATCAGCGCGGACAGCCCCAAGGCGTATGCCACCGGCATGCCAATCATGATCAGGACAACAAAACTGCCGAGCAGTATGAGCGCGTCCATTATTTCGCCTCCATCGGTTCTTCAACGTCATAGCTCATGACGCGACGCTTGCTCTGGTCACCCAGCAAGAGTTTTTCCAAGACAAAAATCAGTGTGATCACGCCGCCGATGGGAATCGGCAGGTAGGAAATACCAACGCGCAGCCATGGCATTTCACCGACAAATTGGTTCCACGTGCCAGCGCACAGCTTGGCGCCTTTAGTGATCATGAAAACGCAGATCAGCGCCATCAGCAGCTGCACAACAATCGACAACACGTGCTGCACACGCGGCGGCATTCGTTCTGTTGCCATGTTCACGGCCATGTGGGCACCGGCGCGGTAGCTGGCGGCGGCGCCGAAAAAGGTGAACACCACCATCAACAGAATGGCGGTGGGCTCAGGCCAGCTCGAACCGCTGCCAAGCACGTAACGGGCAAAGATGCCCCAGGGAATAATCAGTGTCATAACCAGAATCGACATGCCGGCAATGCCGATGCAGAGCCGATAAAGCTGGTCATTGATGCTCAACAGCGTGTTTCTCATGGGACTTCACCAGCAGCGTTGTCAGGGTGAGGGAGTGTTTCTGCTTTGTTGAATTGCGATTGCGTGAAAGCGTAGCGAGCGAAGGTTAGGCAAGGCGCAAAAGACAGTTGGCTGTAGCCAATGAGCATTTTTGAATCTGTCTTTAACGCCGCCTAACCGAGCGCAGTAGTTTTTTATTTAACGGCTTCGATGCGTTTGATGAGCTCGGCGTACGGCGCGCCGTATTGCGCACGGACTGGCGCGGTGGCGTCGACGAACTCTTTCTTCTCAGCGTCGGTCAGGGTGATGAATTCCACGCCGGCCGCTTTCAGTTTGGCTTCGCTGCTGGCGGATTTTTCATCCCACAGTTTGCGTTCTTCAAACTGCGCTTCGCGGGCCAGTTTTTTCACCAGGGCTTGCTGCTCCGGGGAGAGCTTTTCCCAGGTGGTTTTCGAGATCACTACCGGCTCCGGCAGAATCAAGTGGCCAGTGAGGGTGTAGAACTTGGCGTTCTGGTAGTGGTTGTGTTCAAGCATGGTTGGCGGGTTGTTTTCTGCGCCGTCGATCACGCCGGTTTGCAGGGCGGTGAAGATTTCGCCGGTGGCCATGGCAATGCCGTTACCGCCCATGGCGTTGATGGTGTCGATAAACAGCGGGTTGCCTTGTACGCGAATTTTCATGCCTTTGAGGTCGGCCATTTTGCGTACCGGCTTCTTGGTGTAGAGGTTGCGGGTGCCGCCATCCATCCACGCCAGGGCCACCAGGTTGAAGTCGGAGTTGGTGATCTTGTCGAGGATCTCCTGGCCAACCGGGCCATCGATCACGGCGCGCATGTGCGCCTGGTCGCGGAAGATAAACGGCATGTTGAACACGTTCACATCCGGCACAACCGGGCCGACGATGCCCAGGCTTACGCGGGTCATCTGAATGGCACCGAGCTGGACCTGTTCAACCACTTCTTTTTCCGAACCCAACACACCGCCTGCGAACATTTTGAAGGTGATTTCGCCACCCGATTGTTCTTCGAGTTTTTTGCCCATGGCTTGCTCAGCCACGACAGGCGGGTAACCGGTGGGGTGCACCTCAGCGAATTTGATGTTCAGGGCGTGGGCGCTGCTGGACAGGCAAAACACCAGGGGCAGGGCGGCGGTCAGCAAGGTACGTTTGAAGTTCATCGTAAAGCTCCGGTTTTGTTTTTGTTTGCGGGTGGCTTGGGTGACGCTTTGTTATTGGGGCGCAGGGGTGTTGTTCAGCTGGCGAACAACGGTTCCTCCAGGCCTTTTACTCCGGGCTGCAGGGCGAACACGCCACCAGCCAACGGCTGGTCGCTGAGGTCGCCGCCGGGGCGGATGGAGGTAACGAACAAGGTGTCCAGCCCGGCGCCGCCAAAGGCGCACATGGCCGGTTTTTTCACCGGTACGGCAAGGGAACGGTCGAGCTTTCCCTGGGGGGTGAAACGGTGCACCAGGCCGGCATCGTTGCCGCAAATCCAGTAGCAGCCGTCGGCGTCTACAGCGGCGCCATCGGGGCGGCCCAGGTGATGATTCATGTCGACGAACAGGCGACGGTTATGCGGCGTGCCGCTGTCGATGTCGTAATCGAAGGCCCAGATTTTTTGCACGCTGGGGTGCGAATCGGAGAGGTACATGGTGCGGCCATCCGGGCTGAAGCCCAGGCCGTTGGGCACGATGAAATCGGTGAGTTGCGCGGTCAGCGGTTCGGTCTGCTCGGCGCTGTAGCGGTACAAGGCGCCAACCGGTGCACCGGCGGCCATATCGAGCAACATGGTGCCGGCCCAGAAGCGGCCTTGGCGGTCGCAGCGGCCATCGTTGAAACGCATGTCGGCATGGGCGTGTTTGACCGCCGCGAGCGGGCTGCTGGCCAGACTGCCGTTGTCTTTGGCGCTCAGGCGAAACAGGCCGCTTTGCATGCCGGCAATCCAACTGCCGTCTACATGGCGGGCAATGCAGGCGAGCATTTCCGGCGCTTGCCAACTGGTGCTCTGGCCATCGCTGGCAGTCCAGCGATGCAGGCGCTGGGCGGGAATATCCACCCAGTACAGGGCTTGTTCGGCCACGCTCCACACCGGGCTTTCGCCAGTGGCATTGCGGGCGTCGACAATCAGTTCAGCTTCCATGACAGCGCATTCTCTTGTGTTGTTTTTATGAGAACAGCTACAGCGGTAGAGCAGGGCGGCTCAGTCGTCGCCGAATGGGCCAGCCGCTACGAACGCACCGCCTTGGTAAACCATCGCCGGGTCATCAGCGGCCGGCATTGGCTGCGCCTCGACTTTGGCGCGGAATACTTCCGAGCTGTCTTTGGGCTCAAAGCCCAAGTGGCTGGCCAGGCGGTTGTCCCACCATTGCGTGGCGTTGGCCGAGGCGCCGTAGACCACGGTGTGGCCGACGTTAGGCGTGTACAGCGCGCGTTCAAGCAATTGGGTGAGGTCGTTGAAGCTCAGCCAGGTGTGCATCATTCGGCGGTTTTGCGGTTCCGGGAACGAGGAGCCGATGCGGATGCTCACGGTTTCGATGCCGTAGCGGTCGAAGTAAAAGCTGGCCATGTCTTCGCCGTAGGATTTGGACAAACCGTAGTAGCTGTCCGGGCGGCGAGGGGAGGCGGCGTCGAGCTTCTCGTCTTGCTTATAGAAGCCGATCACGTGGTTCGAGCTGGCGAAGATCACGCGCTTCACGCCATGGCGGCGAGCGGCTTCATAGATGTGGAACACGCCGCAAATGTTCGGGCCGAGAATTTCTTCGAACGGCCGCTCAACCGACACACCGCCGAAATGCAGAATGGCATCGACGCCTTCAACCAGATCGTGCACGGCTTGTTTGTCGGCGAGGTCGCAGCGCTGCACTTCTTCATGCTCGCCAGCGGCCGGGGCCATGTCGGCGATGTCGGAAAGGCGCAGCACCTTGGTGTAAGGACGCAGGGTTTCGCGCAGCACTTTGCCCAGGCCGCCAGCGGCACCGGTGAGTAGAAGGCGATTGAAGGGAGTTGGAGTGGTCATGACTGGTCCCTGAAATTCTTGTGTTTGTTTTTATGGGTTTGTTCGTTCGGATAACAGACCCAGGGGAGGTGCGCTGTTATCGGTTGTCGTATGACTTGGGCTCGATTATCAACAGCCCCCGTAAAGTTTGTCAACGCGACTTAGGTAGAAAATTCCTCACCTCGGTTGCTCGTTAGACTACACAAACGCTCACCGGAAAAAGCGACCGACGAGTCACGCGCCTTTGGTAGTAACCCTTCTAGGTCAATGGCTATAGCCGAGTAGAGGGCGCCTTTCTAGGCTAAGGCAGCGAACGTTTCCTACACCAGTACGCCTATAGTCGTAGATGAGCGGCTAAGAAAAGAGGATGACAGTCTCAACAGTTGTACGATAACGTAACTCTGCGTTTGCGATTGATCCCGTTGTTTTCGTTTTGCATCAGGGCAATCGGTCTGCCACGCCTTAATCCACTACGCGCTTTACAGGGTGTTCGAATAATGAATCCACAAGAACTGAAGTCCATCCTCTCTTCCGGCCTGCTGTCTTTCCCAGTGACTGACTTCGACGCGGCTGGCGATTTCAACCCCGAATCCTATATCCGTCGCCTGGAATGGCTGGGGCCATACGGTGCGTCGGCCTTGTTCGCAGCAGGTGGTACCGGCGAGTTCTTCTCGCTGACCAACCGCGAATATTCCTCCGTTATCAAAACCGCAGTAGACACCTGCGCCGGCAGCGTGCCGATTCTGGCTGGCGTCGGTGGCCCGACTCGCCAAGCCATCGAGATGGCGCAAGAAGCTGAGCGCCTGGGCGCCAAAGGTCTGCTGTTGCTGCCGCACTACCTGACCGAAGCCAGCCAAGACGGCGTGGCATTGCACGTTGAGCAAGTGTGCAAGTCGGTAAAAATCGGCGTGGTGGTTTACAACCGTAACGTCTGCCGCCTGACGCCAGCACTGCTGGAGCAACTGGCCGAGCGCTGCCCGAACCTGATCGGCTACAAAGACGGCCTGGGCGACATCGAACTGATGGTCTCCATCCGTCGTCGCCTTGGCGACCGCTTCAGCTACCTCGGCGGCCTGCCGACCGCAGAAGTGTATGCCGCTGCTTATAAAGCACTGGGCGTACCGGTTTATTCCTCGGCGGTGTTCAACTTCATCCCGAAAACGGCCATGGATTTCTACCACGCCATCGCCCGTGACGATCACGAGACCGTCGGCAAGATCATCGACGACTTCTTCCTGCCGTACCTCGACATCCGCAACAAGCGCGCCGGTTATGCCGTGAGCATCGTTAAAGCCGGTGCGAAGATTTCCGGTTACGACGCCGGCCCGGTTCGCGCCCCGCTGACCGACCTGAACAAGGACGAGTACGAACAACTCGCCGCTCTGATCCACGCCCAAGGCCCGCAATAAGTCGGGTTCAAAAACAGCCAGCCGCTCTCCAGCGGCTGCCGTTTCTTTAAAGGAGGCTTTCCTCGTGGCCAATCAACAACAGCGTTTCGACAACTACATCGGCGGCCAATGGGTGGCCGGTGCCAGCTACTCGAAAAACGTCAACCCGTCTGACCTTGCCGATGTGATCGGCGAATACGCCCAGGCCGACGCCGCCCAGGTAAACGAAGCCATTGAAGCGGCCCGCGCCGCGTTCCCGGCCTGGTCGATTTCCGGCATTCAAGCGCGCAGCGATTCGCTGGATAAAGTCGGCAGCGAAATTCTTGCCCGTCGTGAAGAGCTCGGCACGTTGTTGGCCCGTGAAGAGGGCAAGACCCTGCCCGAAGCCATCGGCGAAGTGACCCGCGCTGGCAACATCTTCAAATTCTTCGCCGGCGAATGCCTGCGTCAGGCCGGCGAAGTGCTGGCCTCGGTACGCCCCGGCGTATCGGTAGAAGTCACCCGCGAGCCGCTGGGCGTGGTTGGCCTGATCACCCCGTGGAACTTCCCCATCGCCATTCCGGCCTGGAAAGTGGCGCCGGCGTTGGCCTACGGCAACTGCGTGGTGCTCAAGCCCGCCGATCTGGTTCCGGGCTGCGCCTGGGCGATTGCCGAAATCATTTCGCGCGCCGGCTTCCCGGCTGGCGTGTTCAACCTGGTGATGGGCGCTGGCCGTGTGGTCGGCGAAACCATCGTGCAGAACACTAAAGTGGACGGCATCAGCTTCACAGGTTCCGTGGGCGTGGGCCGTAACATTGCGGCTCAGTGCGTGGCCCGTGGCGCCAAAGTGCAGCTGGAGATGGGCGGCAAAAACCCGCAAATCATCCTTGATGACGCCGACCTCAAAGTGGCCGTGGAGCTGGCGGTTCAAAGCGCCTTCTATTCCACCGGCCAGCGTTGCACCGCGTCGAGCCGCTTGATCGTTACCGCCGGCATTCACGACAAATTCGTCGAGGCCATGGCCGAGCGCATGAAGTCGATCAAAGTCGGTCACGCCCTGAAAGCCGGCACCGACATCGGCCCGGTGGTTTCCCAGGCCCAACTCGACCAAGACATGAAGTACATCGGCATCGGTCAGGAAGAGGGCGCCCGTCTGGTGACTGGCGGCGGCCTGGTTACCTGCGACACCGAAGGCTACTTCCTGGCGCCAACGCTGTTTGCTGACAGCTCGGCCGAGATGCGCATCAGCCGCGAAGAAATCTTTGGCCCAGTGGCCAACGTGGTGAAAGTGGCGGATTACGAAGCAGCACTGGCGATGGCCAACGACACCGAATTCGGTTTGTCGGCCGGTATCGCCACCACCTCGCTGAAGTACGCCAACCACTTCAAACGTCACGCCCAGGCCGGCATGGTGATGATCAACCTGCCTACCGCTGGCGTGGATTACCACGTTCCGTTCGGCGGCCGTAAAGGCTCGTCCTACGGTTCGCGTGAACAAGGTCGTTACGCGGCCGAGTTCTACACCACCGTTAAAACCACCTACATCGGCTAACCCCGAAGCCGGAGCAGTTTGCGCTGCTCCGGCTAGGCGACGCGTTCGCCCGATACACACGAAATTCAGCCAGTCCCCGCATAAAAATAAATAGGGAAACGGTTATGAGCACAGCAAGCCCAGCGCAGGCGATCGCCAGCGCGCCCGTAATTACCGAGCTGCAAGTGGTTCCGGTTGCCGGCCACGACAGCATGCTGCTCAACCTGAGCGGCGCCCACGGTCCGTTCTTTACCCGCAACATCCTCATTCTTAAAGACAGCGCTGGCCATGTCGGCGTTGGCGAAGTGCCGGGCGGCGAACGCATTCGCCAAACCCTGGAAGATGCCCGCAGCCTGCTGCTGGGGCAGTCCATCGGCAACTTCAACGGTTTGCTCAACCAGGTTCGCCAGACCTTCGCTGACCGCGACAGCGGCGGCCGCGGCCTGCAAACCTTCGACCTGCGTATCACCATTCATGCCGTCACCGCGCTGGAGTCGGCACTGCTCGACTTGCTCGGCCAGTTCCTCGGCGTGCCCGTGGCGGCACTGCTCGGCGAAGGCCAGCAGCGCGACGCGGTGGAAATGCTCGGCTATTTGTTCTACATCGCCGACCGCAACAAAACCGACCTCGGCTACCGCAGCGAAGACGACGCCGACGACGCCTGGTTTCGTGTACGCAACCAGACCGCGCTCGACCCCGAAAGCATCGTCCGCCAAGCCGAAGCCGCCCATGCGCGTTACGGCTTCAACGACTTCAAACTCAAAGGCGGCGTGCAAACCGGCGCGGCCGAAGTGGAAGCGATTCGCGCCCTGGCCGAGCGCTTTCCCGATGCACGCATCACCCTGGACCCCAACGGCGGTTGGTCGCTGAAAGAAGCGGTCAGCCTGTGCCGTGATCTGCACGGCGTGCTGGCCTATGCCGAAGACCCGTGCGGCGCCGAAAACGGTTTCTCCGGTCGTGAAGTGATGGCCGAGTTCCGCCGCGAAACCGGCTTGCTCACCGCCACCAATATGATCGCCACCGACTGGCGCCAGATGGGCCACTGCATTCAATTGCAATCGGTCGACATTCCCCTAGCCGACCCGCATTTCTGGACCATGCAAGGTTCCGTGCGCGTCGCCCAGATGTGCAACGACTGGGGCCTGACCTGGGGTTCGCACTCCAACAACCACTTCGATATTTCCCTGGCGATGTTCACCCACGTGGCCGCCGCCGCGCCGGGCAAAGTCACCGCCATCGACACCCACTGGATCTGGCAGGACGGCCAGCACCTGACCCGCAACCCGCTGAAAATCGAAGGCGGTCTGGTGCAGGTGCCGAAGACGCCGGGCCTGGGTGTCGAGCTGGATTGGGACGCGCTGGCCAAAGCCAACGAGCTGTATCAGGGCATGGGCTTGAACGCCCGCGACGATGCCGTGGCCATGCAGTTCCTGATTCCCAACTGGACCTTCGATAACAAGCGACCTTGCCTGGTGCGCTGATTGCGCGCCTCGCTCGAAAACAAAAAAACGTGGGAGCAACTTGCCATGCATGACACCAAACCGACTCGCGTGCGTTACCTGATTCTGCTGATGCTGTTTCTGGTCACCACCATCAACTATGCCGACCGCGCGACTATTTCCATCGCCGGCTCCAGCTTGCAGAAAGACCTGGGCATTGACGCCGTCACCCTCGGTTTTATCTTCTCCGCCTTTGGCTGGGCCTATGTGCTCGGGCAGATTCCCGGTGGCTGGTTGCTCGACCGTTTCGGCTCGAAAAAAGTCTATGCGGCTGGCATTTTCATCTGGTCGTTGTTCACCTTGCTGCAAGGCTTCGTCGGCGGGTTGCCGGTGGCCTGGGCAGTGACCACCTTGTTCGTGCTGCGCTTTATGGTTGGCTTTGCCGAAGCGCCGTCGTTCCCTGGTAACGCGCGCATTGTGGCGGCCTGGTTTCCCACCGCCGAACGCGGCACGGCCTCGGCGATCTTCAACTCGGCACAATACTTCGCCACCGCCTTGTTCGCCCCGATCATGGGCTGGATCGTGCACGCCATGGGCTGGGAGCATGTGTTCGTGGTCATGGGCGTGCTGGGCATTATCTTCTCCGGCATCTGGATGAAGACCATCTACAACCCCAAGGAACACCCGCGCATCAACCAGGCGGAAATCGATCACATCGAAAGCAACGGCGGCCTGGTCGACATGGACCAAACCCGCAAAAACGATGGCCCGCGCTGGGACTACATTCGCCAACTGCTGACCAACCGCATGCTGCTCGGCGTATACCTGAGCCAGTACTGCATCAACGCCATTACCTACTTCTTCCTCACCTGGTTCCCCGTGTACCTGGTGCAGGAACGCGGCATGACCATTCTCAAAGCCGGCTTTATTGCCAGCCTGCCGGCCATCTGCGGGTTTATCGGTGGCGTGCTCGGCGGTTTGATCTCCGACTACCTGCTGCGCAAAGGCCATTCGCTGACCTTCGCCCGTAAGCTGCCCATCGTCTGCGGCCTGACCTTGTCGACCACCATGGTGTTCTGCAACTACGTCGATGCCGACTGGATGGTGGTAGGGTTTATGACCCTGGCGTTCTTCGGCAAAGGCATCGGCGCATTGGGTTGGGCCGTGGTGGCTGACACCTCGCCGAAACAGATTGCCGGGTTGTCCGGTGGCCTGTTCAACACCTTCGGCAATATCGCCTCGATCACCACGCCCATCGTTATCGGCTACATCATTGCCGCTACCGGCTCGTTCAAATGGGCCCTGGTGTTCGTCGGTGCCAATGCCGTGTTGGCGGTGTTCAGCTACCTGGTCATCGTTGGCAAGATTCAGCGCGTTGAACTCAAAGAGCCGCCTACCAGCGGCGGCGCTCAACGCAGCGCAGAACTCACACCAGCCCACTCCTGAGGAGCGAGTGTCATGCAGTTAATTGAACATTCCGACTCGCCGCGCTACATCCGTTTGCACGAGCTGGATAACGTGGTGATCGTCGTCAACGACCAAGGGGTGCCAGCCGGCACCACCTTCGCCGATGGCCTGACCACCCTTGAGCGCGTGCCGCAAAGCCACAAAATCACCCTCGAAGATATTCCCGAAGGCGGGCGCATCATTCGCTATGGGCAAACTATTGGTTACGCCTTGAAGCCGATTCCCCGTGGCAGCTGGGTGCAGGAAGACCAACTGCGCATGCCCACCGCGCCGCCTCTGGACAGCTTGCCGCTGTCCACCGAAGTGCCGGCGCAGGCAGCGCCACTTGAGGGCTACACCTTCGAGGGCTACCGCAACGCCGATGGCACCGTGGGCACGCGCAATATCTTGGGCATCACTACCACCGTGCAGTGCGTCACCGGCGTGCTCGACCACGCGGTGAAACGCATCAAGGACGAGCTGCTGCCCAAGTACCCGAACGTCGACGACGTGGTGGCGCTGACCCACAGCTACGGCTGCGGCGTGGCCATTACCGCCACCGACGCGTACATCCCGATTCGCACCGTGCGCAACCTGGCGCGCAACCCCAACCTGGGCGGCGAAGCGCTGGTCATCAGCCTCGGCTGTGAAAAGCTGCAAGCCGGGCAGGTGATGCAGGAAAACGACCCATCGGTAGACCTCAGCGAACCGTGGCTCTACCGCCTGCAGGACTCCAGCCACGGCTTCACCGAAATGATCGAACAGATCATGGACCTGGCCGAAGTGCGCCTGAAAAAGCTCGACCAGCGCCGCCGCGAAACCGTGCCGGCCTCCGAGCTGATTCTGGGCATGCAATGCGGCGGCAGCGACGCTTTTTCCGGCATCACCGCCAACCCTGCATTGGGCTACGCCAGCGACCTGCTGCTGCGTGCCGGCGCCACGGTAATGTTCTCGGAAGTCACCGAAGTGCGCGACGCCATCTACCTGCTCACCTCGCGGGCGCAAACCAAGGAAGTGGCGCAAGAACTGGTGCGCGAAATGGACTGGTACGATCGCTACTTGGCCAAAGGCGAAGCCGACCGCAGCGCCAACACCACGCCGGGCAACAAGAAAGGCGGGCTGTCGAACATCGTTGAGAAGTCCTTGGGCTCCATCGTCAAATCCGGCAACAGCGCCATCAACGGCGTGCTTGGCCCAGGCGAGCGCTTCGAGAAAAAAGGCCTGATCTTTTGCGCGACGCCAGCCAGTGACTTCGTCTGCGGCACGCTGCAATTGGCCGCCGGCATGAACCTGCACGTGTTCACCACCGGCCGAGGCACGCCGTACGGCTTGGCCATGGCGCCGGTAGTAAAGGTATCGACCCGCACCGAGCTGGCCCAGCGCTGGCCCGACCTCATCGACATCGACGCCGGCCGCATCGCCACGGGCCGGGCGAGTATCGAAGAGTTGGGCTGGGAGTTGTTCCACTACTACCTGGATGTCGCCAGCGGCAAGAAAAAAACCTGGGCCGAGCAGCACAAACTGCACAACGACATTACCCTGTTCAACCCGGCGCCGATTACTTGAGTGCCGGTTCGCTTTAAAAGCTTCGCGAGCAAGCTCGCTCTTACAATGGTTTCTGTAGGAGCGGCTTTAGCCGCGATTCCTGCAAACATCGGAGTCACGCATGACCACCCCAAAGGTTCTCCAGGTCGGCCCACTGACCGAGCGTTTCCAGCACAACCTCGCCGAGCGCTTCGACGTCACCGCGCTGTGGCAACAACCCGACCCCAAGGCTTTCCTGCAAAGCCACGGCGCCGATTTCGAACTGCTCGCCACCTCGGCTCGCTTCGGCTGCTCCGCTGAGCAACTGGCTGCGTTGCCCAATTTGAAAGCCATCTGCAGCTTCGGTGTCGGCTACGACTCGATTGCCGTCGACGCTGCCCGCGACCGTGGCATCGCCATCAGCACCACGCCGGATGTACTCAACGATTGCGTGGCCGATTTGGCCATGGGCCTGATCATCGACACCTCGCGCAAACTCGCCGCGTCCGAGCGCTTCTTGCGCGCCGGCGGTTGGCTGAAGGGCAACTTCCCCTTGGCCCGTCGGGTGAGCGGCAAGCGCTTGGGTATTGTCGGCTTGGGGCGCATCGGCCAAGTAGTGGTCAAGCGCGCCAGTGGGTTCGACATGGACGTGCGTTACCACAACCGCTCGCCACTCAAAGACAGCCCCTACGCCTACGAAGCCAGCTTGGTGGAGTTGGCGCGCTGGGCCGACTTTCTGGTGCTCACCTGCGTAGGCGGGGCGGCGACGCACCATATCGTCAACGCACAGGTGCTCGAGGCGTTAGGGCCGAAAGGCATCGTCATCAACGTCGCCCGCGGTTCGGTGATTGACGAGCAGGCGCTGGTGACGGCGTTGCAAAACGGCACGCTGGGCGGGGCAGGGCTGGACGTGTTCGAAGCCGAGCCCAAGGTGCCGGCGGCGTTGCTGGAGATGGATAACGTCATGTTGCTGCCCCATGTTGGCAGCGCCACGGAGGAAACCCGTTTGCAGATGGAAGAATTGGTGCTGGCCAACTTGCAGGCCTTTGCTGAGCGCGGCGAGTTGCTGACGCCGCTGTGATGTTCGCGGGTTCGCCCGCCAACCGCGCCCCCGTCACAAGCGAGGGTGCGTTTCCCATAGAGCTGTTCGCTTCACCCCCAGGTGCGCCACGAGCGCACCTTTTTTATGGCCGGGCGATTAATCGAAGCGGTAGATGTCCATGCCCAGCGCGCCGAGGGTGAAGCCCTGGTGCGCGATGCTGAACGCACCGCCGGCGCCACGGGCGAAGTACAGCGGCAGCAAGTGTTCGTCGCGTGGATGACTGCGCACCGCAAACGGCGCCTGGCTGCGGTAATCCAGCAGGGCCGCTTCGTCGTTGGCTGCGAGGCGCTCCACCATCCAGTCGCGAAACGCTTTAGCCCACGGCTCGATCACCTCCGGCCCTGCACGCCAATTCAGTTCGCCCAGATTGTGGGTGATGCTCCCCGAGCCAATCAGCAACACCCCTTGCTCACGCAAGCTCGCCAGCGCGCGGCCGACCTTGTGCTGAAACGCTGGGCCGAGGCGGGTAGGGATGGATACCTGCGCCACCGGAATATCGGCGTCGGGGTACATCAACAGCAGCGGCACCCATACGCCGTGGTCGAGCACGCGGGTGGCATCCAGCTGGGCCGGCAGGTCGGCGGCCAGCAATAAATCGCGCGCGGCTTTGGCGACGTCGGGCGCGCCGGGCGCCGGGTACTGCACGGCATACAGCTCAGGCGGGAAGCCGCCGAAGTCGTGCCAGGTATCCGGTTGCGGATTGCTGTTGACCAACAGCTGATTGGTTTCCCAGTGCGCCGACACCACCAGAATCGCCTTTGGGCGCGGCAACTCAGCCGCCAGCTTAGCCAACGCCGGGCCGCTGGCACCGGGCTGCAGCGCGAGCATGGGTGAGCCGTGGGAAATAAACAGACTGGGCAACGACATGGTTGAGTCCTCGATAAACATGGGCGCATCTTCGAGGTTGGATCTATCGAAAACCAGTATAAAATTTCGAGCACTTTGATCGAAAAAGCGAGGCAATCCATGCAGCCCGACTTCTGGCTACGACGCTGGCAAAACAACCAGATCGGCTTCCACGCCGCCACCGCCAACCCGTACTTGCAGCAGTACTGGCCGCAGCTGAACGTAGCGGCCGGCGCGCAGGTGTTGGTGCCGCTCTGTGGCAAAAGTCTGGATTTGATGTGGCTGGCGGGGCAGGGTTTGCGGGTACTCGGCGTGGAATTGGTCGAGCAGGCGGTGCAAGACTTCTTCAGCGAACAGCACCTGCAACCGCAGGTGCGTGAGCATGGCGCGTTTCGTATTTATCAGGCCGGCAACGTCGAACTCTGGTGCGGCGACATCTTCGCCCTCACCGCCGAAGACGTGCGCGACTGCACCGCCCTGTACGACCGCGCCGCCTTGATCGCCTTCCTACCGGCCATGCGCGAAGCCTACGCGCAGCACTTAACCCGCATCGTGCCGAGTGGCTGCCAGGGTTTGCTGGTCAGCCTCGACTACGAACAAAGCCAAATGGACGGGCCGCCGTTTTCGGTGCCGGATGGAGACGTGCAGAGTTTGCTTGGTGAGTGGCAGCCGCAACTGCTGCACATCGAAAACGGCTTGCAGGCCGAAGAGAACTGGAAGTTTTTGCAGCGTGGGTTAAGCCGGCTGGATGAGCGGGTTTATCGGTTGCGGCGCCGCTAAGAGCATCGCGGCTAATCGGAATGCCGCCCAGCCGCTTTTAAAGGAGCGTGCCTTTATTGTGGGAGCGGCTTTAGCCGCGATGCTTTTGATCTTTTGTACCACCCATAAAAAAGCCCCGGTTAAACCGAGGCATTTGAATCGGGCCCCACGAACTTAACTCGAATACACCGATAGTTTTAAATTAAAGCTTCTCAGTTATTATAGAAGTTAATATCGCTGCGACTACGCCGGCATGAAGTATGTTTGCGGGCGTCACGTATTGTTTTTAGATCGGTTGCTGCTCTCGCAGCGCTGGGCAAGCGTCAAACTTTTTATATTGGCAATCTGGGCTGTCAGTTAGCTAAATAATAAAAGGTGAAGACACCCTATATAAGCCTAGCCTCGAGTCTTGCCTCCCAATTTAACACCCAGACGTTAGCAGACTGCCCAGTCGTTCGCCGATGATCACGCAAGGGGCCATGATATTGCCGGTTGTGACTCTTGGCATGATTGAGGCATCCGCAATTCTGAGATCCTCAATCCCATAGACGCGCAACTGCGAGTCTACTACCGAAAATTCATCTCTCCCCATCTTTGCCGTACAGGACTGGTGCCATACCGTGGACGCTGCATTGCGCACAAAGTTCTCTAATTGGATCCCAGTCATTGGCCCTGGCATGACTTCACGACGAACAAACGAACTCAGACTCGCGCTGTTACCCATGTCCCGGCACAACTTAACGGCACGTACCAGTGCTTGCACATCTTCTGGCTCCGAGAGTGCCGCACTATCGATAATAAGCGGATCCATAGGGTTCCCACTGCTTAACGTCACCGAGCCTCGGCTTTTGGGCCGAACCAGGCCGGGCAATAATGACCACGCAGATGCAGGAGTATCGAATTCTGTTTGCACTTGGGCAGATGCAATGGGCAGTTCCGCGAGAAACGTTTGAATGTCCGGAACCTCCAGGCCTGAATCGCTTTTCCAGAGAAACGTGGACTCGCCAGCATTGTTGCGCGGAGCCTCAGGCCGGTCGTACTCCCAGATACACCCGGAGACCATGATATGGTCTTGATAGTTCTGCCCCACACCGGGCAAACCCTGGACCACGGGGATAGCGTGACGCAACAGATGCGCAGCATTTCCGATTCCTGAAAGCATCAAGGTTTTGGGCGTATTGAACGCCCCCAGCGACAATATGACTTCATGCCGAGCCTTAAAGCTCCTGACTTTTCCATCCTGAAGTACTTCTACCCCTACGGCTCGTTTTCCTTCGAGCAGCACCCGCAAAACATGTGTATGCGTCAACACCGTTAGATTGGGCTGCGCCATCAGCGGATACACGTAGCTGCGGAAAATCGAACGGCGGCGACCGTTCTGCAGACACACATTAGTTAAAGCTGCCCCTCCGGGACCTTCCATCATCACGCCATTCTGGTCATCGAAGATGGTTATGCCCTGCGCGGCTGCCGCTCTAAGCATCGCAGGCGCAATTGGATTGGGATCTGGCACAGGTTGGATAAAAACGGGTCCACCTGTTCCTCGTCGCATGGCGTCGGGTACGCCTTGCCAGTTCTCTACTCGCCGATAGGTAGCGAGCGTCGATGAATAGTTCCAGGCCGGGTCGCCGGACTCGCTGGCAAAGTAATCCCAATCACTTCTGTGCCCTCGAGACCAGACCATTACGTTGATCGATGCCCCGCCACCCAATACTTTGCCCATAGACAGCGGGATAGCGCGATCATTTAGATGTGGATTGGGTTGAGCTTGAAACTGCCAATCGCGCTCGGTGCCCAGGTTGGTGAACCAGGCACCTGCATCGATTACACCAGGCACGTCATCAGTGCCCCCGGCCTCGATAAGCAACACCCTCAGGTTGAGGTTCTCCGCCAGTCGGCCAGCCACCACCGAGCCGGATGTGCCTGAGCCGCACACGATGTAATCGTAGGCATCATGGAGATGGTTTTTCAGCTGACGCTGGTTTTCGATCACGCGGCGCGAGAACTCAGCGGTATCAGTGGCGCAAGAATGTTCGATCATTAGTTACCTCGGGGAGCGGCCACGGAGCTTTGCTAGATAGCCTTCGCTCGGCGTGAAAACCGATATGCATGGAGAGGACTGGCCGTGGCTTTGCGCCACGGCCACGGTCATTGATGGGGCAATTGTTTATGAGGTAGTGGGGAGAGTGCCGGACCGCTCTAACAGCTGAGCAAGCCTTTCCCGACTTCCCGAAACAACGGTGCGGCCTGCCGAACCCGCCGTCTGGTTCAGACGACTAGCAGGTCAGCTAGCGGCAGTGACATCAGAGCGTTAAAACTGATACAGCGGTGCCTCGCTTTTAATCGTGAGCCACTGCCAATGGGTAAACGCCTCCCAATTGGCCGGGCCGCCAATACTTGAGCCGTTGCCCGAGGCACCGACGCCGCCAAATGGGTTGATGACCTCATCGTTCACGGTTTGGTCGTTGATATGAATCATGCCCGTCTGCAGTCGCTCAGCAATTTGCAAAGCGCGACCTACGTTTTTTGAAATGATGCCTGCGGATAAGCCATATTCAGTTCGATTGCACAGCTCGACGGCCTCGTCATCGCTGTCGAACGGTGTGATAACGGCCACAGGACCAAATACTTCATGGATGAATGCCGGATTGTCAGATGTAACATCGCTCAGCACGGTTGGCTCGAAGAACAGATCATCGTAATTGCCACCTATCTCCAGCTTGGCACCTGCGGCACAGGCCTGCGCAACTATCCTGGCTACGTAATCACGCTGCACGACACTGATCAGAGGGCCGAGATGGACATCGGCAAGCCCTGGATCGCCGATCCTCATGCCACGCACTTTCTCAACCAGTTTCTCGATAAAGCGTGGGTATACGGTGCGCTGCACCAGAATCCTTCCAGATGCCATGCAGATTTGTCCCTGATGCAGAAAAGCGCCCCAAGCCGCATTGGAGACAGCGATATCCAGGTCAGCGTCTTCGAGCACGATTAACGAGTTTTTGCCCCCCAGCTCCAAGGAGACCTTTTTCAAGTGGCGCCCGGCCAGTTCTCCGACTTTACGACCTGCAACCGTCGATCCCGTGAACTGAATCATCGCGACGTTGGGGTCTGCGACCAGGGCTTCACCCGCTGCCGCATGCCCAGGCAGTACATGCAGTAACCCGGCGGGAAGTCCTGCCAACTCAAAGAGTCTAGCGATGACAAAACCGCCGCTGATAGCCGTACGAGGGTCGGGTTTGAGTACCACGGCGTTGCCCAAGGCCAGCGCCGGGGCCACAGCGCGCATAGCGAGGCAGAGCGGGAAATTGAACGGCGAAATAACACCTATGACGCCCAGTGGGCGTCGACGCGCAAGGCTCAACTTGCCCGGCACCGAAGGAAGCATTTCGCCAACCGCGTGAGAAGGCAGTGATGTGCACTCCAGCAGCAGACGGATGTTTACCGACGCCTCAAACGCGGCTTTGCCCTGGGTCGATCCGCTTTCTTGAACCAACCAATCGGTAATTTCGTCACGATAATGCTCCGCAAGCGACGCAGCACGTCGGATTACGGCAGCTCGCACCTCATGGTGCTGCGCGGCCCACTCTACTTGTGCCCGTCGCGCCGATACCGTAGAAGCGGCCACCCGTGCGGGATCCGCCATTGCTATTCGACCGATGGAACCGCCGTTAGCGGGTGCGAAAACCTCAGCCAGCTCCTTCTCGTTCTGCCATTGCCCTGTAAACAGATTGTCAGTCCACACTGAAGGGTCAAGAAGTGTGAAGGGGAGTTGATCGTGCATATAGATTTCCAGAAAGTGTGGGCTTTCACGCGGCAGGGCTTCAGTCACACCGGTCCTACCTCGCGGATGAAATCTATCTTCAGTCTTGCGCTCATGTTGCTGCTTGTCGGAGGGAGCGAAAACTTGTCAGGGCGTGCGGATTTAGGTGTTGCAGGACAACACCGCACTCTTGACCGCCAATAGACATGACATAGTGTCTGCCACGGCGATGAAAATGCTGACGTCGATACAGGATGAATCATGACAACTCTAGGTCTTACCCTACTCGGCGCCGTCGTGCGGAGGCTTCTCTCTTGACCACGACCAAAGACGAATTTTACGAGAATGTCCGGCGAGCCTTTCCCGGCGTGTCTGTCAAATTGCCAGACGCAAACGCGTGTGACAGTCGAATTCGAGCGCGAATGGCGGACCGTTTCCCTATTGCACACGTGCGTACCGGAAACATCATCGTTGAGGCGCTGGCTAAAACGGCAGCCGAGCAGGGGCTGGGGAGGTTTTATAAACTCGTCTGGCAACTCGGTGGCAGTGCCTGGTTCGAGAACGCTTCTGGGCAGACGGAAATATGCGCGGGGCAGGCGATGATCGTCCCATTCTCAAGTTCCTACCGCCTGCACAGCGGCACACACTACAACGCCCTTACAGTAGTGTTTGATATTAACCAGATGCCGCGCTGGAAAGGTCTTGCTACCGAGCTTAGCGGCCGCCCACTGATACTTAACGATGCATTCAACGCCGCCGCTGCAGCCCTTGGCTCGTTGTTTCACGCCAAGGGCGATGCTCGCTCGGCCTCAAGGGTGGTGGAGCATGCCGTGAATCTGGTCTTTCATACCTTGCTGGACGCCCTGGATAGGAGTCCGTTGGCGCCGACGCACGAAAGCGCACGTCTTTCCCGCGCGCGGCTGTTGGTCGAGCAGCATCTCGATGATCGCTGTTACTCGATCGCGCAGTTTGCCCAGGCGTTAGGACTCTCACGTCGATCGCTTTATCAGATCTTCCGCGAACACGGCATGACACCTGCGGGTTTCATCAAGCAAATCCGGCTAGAACATGCCCGACAGGATGTGCTTCTTGCGGGCGTTGACGCTCCCAGCCTGACTGAAGTCGCATTGAGGAACGGCTTCGGCGATAGCGCCAGTTTCAGCAAGGCCTTCCGAAGTGCCTTTGGCGTGGCGCCCAGTGTGTTGCGTGCTGCGCACTGATTGGCATCGGAGGGTGAAGCAATAGTGCGCCGGATAAGGGCACACCCTCTTGTCGAACTGACCTTTATCCCGGGTCTACCCTTGGAATGGCTGGTATCCACCGAAATCCGATAGAACGCCAAAACGAAAAAACCCGCCACCAGGCGGGTTTTTGGTGGTTCAGAGATTTTGAAAGCTTCCTCTTGAACCTTGTATGGCTCCACGACCTGGACTCGAACCAGGGACCCAATGATTAACAGTCATTTGCTCTACCAACTGAGCTATCGCGGAACAGCTGCCTTGCGGCAACGGTGCGTATCCTACTGATTCAAAAAGGGAAGTCAAGCCTGCGCAAGCTTCCCTTGGTGGTTTTTCAGAGGACGGCGGCGATCGCCTGGGTCACGGCGTTGAGGTTGCTTTTGTTCAACGCTGCCACGCAAATGCGGCCGGTGCTCACGGCGTAAATGCCGAATTCGCTTTTTAGGCGTTCAACTTGTTCGGCGGTGAGGCCGGAGTAGCTGAACATGCCGCGTTGCTGTGCCACGAAGCTGAAGTCGCGCTTGGCGCCGAGGGCGGCCAGTTGCTCGACCATCGCCACGCGCATGTCGCGAATACGGCTGCGCATTTCGCCCAGTTCCTCTTCCCACAACGCGCGCAGTTCCGGGCTGTTGAGCACGGAAGCAACCACGGTGGCGCCGTGGGTTGGCGGGTTGGAGTAGTTGGTGCGGATGACGCGTTTAACCTGCGACAGCACCTTGGCGGCTTGTTCTTTCGACTCGGTGACGATCGACAACGCGCCTACACGCTCGCCGTACAGCGAGAACGATTTGGAGAACGAGCTTGAAACGAAGAAGGTCAGCCCCGATTTAGCGAACAGGCGAACGGCGGCGGCGTCTTCTTCAATGCCATCGCCGAAACCCTGGTAGGCGATGTCGAGGAAGGGCACGTGCTCGCGCTCTTTCAAGACGTCGAGAATGCTCAGCCAATCGTCAGTGCCCAGGTCAACACCGGTCGGGTTGTGGCAGCAAGCGTGCAGCACCACCACGGAACGGGCGGGCAGGGCTTTGAGGTCTTCGAGCAGACCGGCACGGTTCACGCCATGGGTGCCGGCGTCGTAGTAGCGGTAGTTCTGGACCGGGAAGCCAGCGGATTCGAACAGCGCGCGGTGGTTTTCCCAGCTCGGGTCGCTGATGGCGACCACGGCGTTTGGCAGCAGACGCTTGATGAAGTCGGCGCCGATTTTCAGCGCGCCGGTGCCGCCCAATGCTTGAGTAGTGACCACACGGCCTTCGGCGAGCAGCGCCGAGTCGGCGCCGAAAATCAGGGTTTGCACGGCCTGGTCGTAGGCAGCGATGCCTTCGATCGGCAGGTAGCCGCGCGGTGCGTGTGCCGCAATACGCGCCTGTTCAGCCTGGGCCACGGCACGCAACAACGGAATGCGGCCCTCTTCGTTGCAGTACACACCCACGCCAAGGTTTACCTTGGTGGTGCGGGTGTCGGCGTTGAATGCTTCATTGAGACCAAGGATAGGGTCACGCGGAGCCATTTCGACGGCAGAGAACAAACTCATGATGCGGGAGCTCGAAGAAGAGGGTGGTAAACCAAAACAACCCCGGTGCTAGGGGTTGCGCAAGTGGGCCGCTAGTATAGCGACCAAGGTTGCGTGGGGCGATAACGTCACACGCATTTCGCCAGGTATGACGTAGGGTTTTTCGCTGCGTCACAGCCTTTTGTCGAGGTAGGTAATGTCGCAGTTTCAATTAGTGACCCGTTTTCAACCGGCTGGCGATCAGCCAGAAGCGATTCGACAAATGGTGGAAGGCCTGGAAGCCGGGCTTTCCCATCAAACGCTGCTGGGCGTAACGGGTTCGGGCAAGACCTTCAGCATCGCCAACGTGATTGCCCAGGTGCAGCGCCCGACGCTGGTGCTGGCGCCGAACAAAACCCTGGCCGCGCAGTTGTACGGCGAGTTCAAAAGCTTCTTCCCGAACAACTCGGTCGAATACTTCGTCTCGTACTACGACTACTACCAGCCCGAGGCGTATGTGCCGTCTTCGGACACCTTTATCGAGAAAGACGCCTCGATCAACGACCACATCGAGCAGATGCGGCTGTCCGCCACCAAAGCGCTGCTGGAGCGCTCGGACGCCATCATCGTTACCACCGTGTCGTGCATTTATGGCCTGGGTGATCCGCAGTCGTACCTGAAAATGGTCCTGCACCTGGACCGTGGCGACCGCATGGACCAGCGCGAACTGCTTCGCCGCCTGGCCGACCTGCAATACACCCGCAACGACATCGACTTCGCCCGCGCCACCTTTCGTGTGCGCGGCGATGTGATCGACATCTTCCCGGCCGAGTCGGACCTGGAAGCCATTCGCATCGAGCTGTTCGACGAAGAAATCGAAAACATCGCCTCGTTCGACCCGCTCACCGGCGAAGTGCTGCGCAAGTTGCCGCGTTACACCCTGTACCCGAAAAGCCACTACGTCACGCCACGGGAAAACCTGTTGAGCGCGGTGGAAAACATCAAGGTCGAGCTGAAGGAACGGCTCGACTACCTGCGCGCCAACAACAAACTGGTGGAAGCGCAGCGCCTGGAACAGCGCACCCGCTTCGATATCGAAATGATCATCGAGCTGGGCTACTGCAACGGCATCGAAAACTACTCACGCTACCTCTCCGGTCGCGGCTCAGGCGAGGCGCCGCCGACCCTGTTCGACTACCTGCCGGCCAACGCCTTGCTGGTGATCGACGAGTCCCACGTCAGCGTGCCGCAGGTGGGCGCCATGTACAAAGGCGACCGCTCGCGCAAGGAAACCCTGGTGGAATACGGTTTCCGCCTGCCGTCGGCGCTGGACAACCGACCGATGCGCTTTGACGAGTGGGAAAACATCAGCCCGCAGACCATCTTCGTTTCCGCTACGCCCGGCCCTTACGAAGCCGAGCACGCCGGCCGCGTGATCGAACAGGTGGTGCGCCCAACCGGCCTGGTCGATCCGCAAATCGAAGTGCGCCCGGCCACCACGCAAGTGGACGATCTGCTCTCGGAAATCAAAAAACGCAGCGCCATCGACGAGCGCGTGCTGGTCACCACCCTGACCAAACGCATGGCCGAAGACCTCACCGACTACCTCTCCGACCACGGCGTGCGGGTGCGTTACCTGCACTCGGACATCGACACCGTCGAGCGGGTGGAAATCATCCGCGACCTGCGCATTGGTGCGTTCGACGTGCTGGTCGGCATCAACCTGCTGCGTGAAGGCTTGGACATGCCCGAGGTGTCGCTGGTAGCGATTCTGGACGCCGACAAAGAAGGCTTCCTGCGCTCCGAGCGCTCCCTAATCCAAACCATCGGCCGCGCCGCCCGTAACCTCAATGGTCGCGCCATTCTGTACGCCGACCGCATGACCGGCTCCATGGAACGCGCCATCGGCGAAACCGAACGACGCCGGGACAAGCAGATCGCCTTCAACCTGGCCAACGGCATCACCCCCAAAGGCGTGAAAAAGGACGTGCAAGACATCCTCGAAGGCGCCGTGGTGCCGGGTTCGCGCAGCAACAAACGCAAAGGCATGGCCAAGGCCGCTGAAGAAAGCGCGCGTTATGAAGCCGAGTTGCGTTCGCCGAGTGAAATCAACAAACGCATTCGTCAGTTGGAAGAAAAGATGTACCAACTGGCACGGGATCTGGAATTCGAAGCGGCAGCGCAGATGCGCGACGAGATACAGAAATTGCGCGATCGGTTGTTGAAGGTTTGACGTTTTAAAGGCTTACGCAATCCGCTCCCTCGCCCCTCCGGGGAGAGGGCTGGGGTGAGGGGGCAGGCCCAACGTGGTTGCCGAACAAGGAACTGCATCAGCGTTCGCCGCAGCCCTCTCCCCCAGCCCCTCTCCCGCAAGCGGGCGAGGGGAGCCGATCTGCGTTAGTTCCCGCCGATCCCCAACGCCACCATCTTCTTGTACAACGTCGACCGCCCCAGCCCCAATTGCTTGGCCGCTTCAATCACGTTGCCGTTATGCGCCGCCAGACTCTGTTCTATCAGCTCGCGCTCAAACGCCGCCCGGGCGCTGTAGAAATCCTGCTCGCCCAGTGCCCGCGGCGCTGAATGGGCAGCCGGCACCGGGCTAAACCGCCCAATCGCCGTGCGCAACGCCGCAGCCGTCAGCAGCGGCTCATCACTCAACAGCGCCGCCCGCTCCAGCACGTTGCGCAGTTCGCGAATATTGCCGGGCCACGCATGGCTGGCCAGCAATCCCAGCGCGTCAGCGCTCAGTTCGTAATGCCCGCGCCCGTCGCGCAACAGCAGCTCATCGAGAATCGCATCGCACAGCGCCGGCAAATCATCCAGCCGTTCGCGCAAGGCGGGCACCTGAATCGGCAGCACGTTCAGGCGGTAGTACAAGTCAGCCCGAAAGCGGCCGTCGGCCACGGCGGTTTCCAAGTCCAACGAGGTGGCGGCGATCAGGCGGATGTCGCTGCGCAACATCTGGTTCGAGCCCACCGGTTCGTATTCTTTCTCCTGCAACACCCGCAGCAACTTGCTCTGCAGCGCCAACGGCATGTCGCCGATTTCGTCGAGAAACAGCGTGCCGCCTTCAGCCAGTTGCAACTTGCCGGAGCGGCCTTTGCGGTCGGCGCCGGTGAAGGCCCCGGGGGCGGTGCCGAAGAATTCCGCTTCCAATAGCGTCTCAGGAATGGCCGCGCAGTTAACGCTGACAAAGGGTTTGTAAGCCCGCGCGCTGGCGCTGTGAATGGCGTGGGCGAGCAGTTCCTTGCCGGTGCCGGTTTCGCCCAGCAGCAGCACCGGACTTTCACTGCCGGCCGCCCGCCGCGCATGGCGCTTCACTTCCAGGCTGCGGGCGCTGGTGCCGATGAAGTTCGAGAAGCTGTATTTGGCCTGCCGCGCTTGCAGCAATGAGCGGGTCGAGGCGAGTTCTTTTTGAATCTGGGTGAAACGCGTGACCAGCGGCGCCAGGCGGGTGAGTTGGTCGAACAGGGCGAAACCAATGGCGCCGATTACCTGGCCCGCCGCATCGTGAATCGGCAAACGCATCACCACCAACGGGCCGTTCGGCGTGTCGAGCATGTCCAACAAAATCGGCTCGCCGGTTTCCGCCACCTGGCGCATCAGGCTGCCGGGAATGACTTTTTCCACTTCCTGGCCGACCGCCGCTTTGGCATTCGGCTGGCCGTAGCGGCGGGCGTAGCGCTCGTTCATCCAGACGATGCGCGCCTCTTTATCGACAATCACCGTGCCCTCGCTCGACTGCTCAACAATCTCGAACAACGAACGGATCGCCAGTTGGCGTACCTGCTTGTAGTCCTTGAGGTTGTCGGCGTCTTTCATGGGCTCGGGCCTTGGTGCAGAGGAGGGCGCCAGCGTGCCAGAAAACCCGCGCGCACGCATACAGGTGGAACTAAACGCAGCGGCGTGGAACTACCACACTGTGCGGTCTAGAGCATCTGGCGGGAAAAAGCATCGCGCCCGCGCAGGCACCCAATAACCAGCCACCAAAACAACAAACATGAGGTTCGCCGTGAATACTCAAGTCGAAAAAAGCCGCTATGCCCGTTTCGCCATGCGCTGTTCCAATTGGGCGGAGCGCTGGTTCCCGGATTCCTGGGTGTTCGCCACCTTGGCAGTGCTGTTGGTTACCGTGGCGGTGTTGGCGCTGGGCGCGCCGCCGGCACAGGCGGCGAAGGCGTTTGGCGATGGGTTCTGGAGCTTGATTCCCTTCACCATGCAGATGGCCTTTGTGGTCATCGGTGGCTATGTGGTGGCCAGTTCCGGGCCGGCATCGCGGTTGATCGATGTGCTGGCCCGCGTGCCGAAAAACGGGCGCTCGGCCGTGGCCTGGGTGGCGCTGATTTCCATGGCCGCCTCGTTGCTCAATTGGGGCTTGAGCCTGGTGTTCGGCGGCCTGCTGGTGCGTGCGCTGGCGCGTCGCGAAGAGCTGCACATGGACTACCGCGCAGCCGGCGCGGCGGCCTATTTGGGGTTGGGCGCGGTGTGGGCGTTGGGGCTGTCGTCGTCAGCGGCGCAATTGCAAGCCAACCCCACCAGCTTGCCGCCTTCCATTCTGGCGATCACCGGCGTCATTCCGTTTACCGAAACCATTTTTCTCTGGCAGTCCGGCGTGTTGCTGCTGGCGTTGGTGGTGGTGTCACTGGTGATTGCTTACGTCACCGCGCCCAGCGCCACCAGTGCGCGTGATGCCAAAGCGTGCGGCATCGACCCCAGCTTCACGGTCGCCAAGCTGGAAAAGCCAAGCCGCCCCGGCGAGTGGCTGGAGCACAGCCCGTTGCTGATTATTCTGCTGGTGCTGTTGGCGGCCGGTTGGCTGGCGCAAGAGTTCGCCAGCAAGCCCGCCATCGTCGCCATCTCTGGCTTGAACACGTACAACCTACTGTTCCTGATGGTCGGTGCGTTGCTGCATTGGCGGCCGCGCAGTTTTCTTGATGCCGTGGCGCGCGCGGTGCCGACCACCACGGGCGTGCTAATTCAGTTCCCGCTGTACGGCTCCATCGCCGCGCTGATGACCACCGTCAACGGCAGCGACGGCCAGACGGTGGCGCACCACATTTCCACGTTCTTTGTGCAGATCGCCTCCCACGACACCTACGCGCTACTGATGGGCACCTACTCGGCTGTGCTGGGTTTCTTTATTCCTTCGGGCGGCGGCAAGTGGATTATCGAAGCGCCGTATGTGATGCAAGTGGCCAACGAGCTGCAATACCACCGCGGCTGGGCGGTGCAGATTTACAACGCCGCCGAGGCGCTGCCGAACCTGATCAACCCGTTCTATATGTTGCCGCTGCTGGGCGTGTTGGGCTTGCGCGCACGTGACCTGATCGGCTTCTCGTTTGTGCAACTGCTGGTGCACACGCCGCTGGTGCTGTTTCTGCTCTGGGCGCTGGGCACCACCTTGCAGTACACACCGCCAGTGGCGCCGTAGCTACGCGATGTTCTTCAGGCGCGCCAGGTCTTTCAACGGCGGCGCGCCGAACAGGCGGCGGTATTCGCGGCTGAACTGCGACGGGCTTTCATAGCCGACGCGGTAACCGGCCGCCGCCACCTCCAAGCCTTCGCTCATCATCAGGCGCTGCGCTTCCTGCAAGCGCAGTTGCTTCTGGTATTGCAGCGGGCTCATGGCCGTGACGGCTTTGAAGCGATGGTGCAGGGCCGAGACGCTGAGGTTGGCCACGCGCGCCAAGTCTTCAATGCGCAGCGGCTGGTCGAAGTTGCAGTTCAGCCATTCAACGGCGCGGGTAATACGGTGGGATTGACTGTCGGCCATGGCGATTTCAATCAATTGCTGGCCTTGCGGACTGCGCAGCAGGCGGTAGTAAATTTCCCGCAGGGCCAGGGGCGCCAACATGGCGATGTCCCGTGGCGTATCGAGCAAGCGGGTCAGGCGCAGCACGGTGTCGAGCAACGAGGCGTCGATGCGGTCGACATACATGCCCCGGCTGGCAGGGCGTGCTGGCAAGCCCACGGGGCCGGCGTCGGTGATCATGCGGGTGATTTCAGCCGGGTCGAGGTCCAGACGCAGGCACAGGTAAGGCTTGTCGGGACAGGCTTCGGTGACACGCCCAGTGATCGGCAAGGTGACCGACACCACCAGAAAATTCAGCGCGTCATACACAAAACTTTCGCCAGCCAGGGTCACTTCTTTGCGGCCCTGGGCAATGATGCACAACGCCGGCTTGTGCACGCCGCGCGCCATGGGCGTGGGCTCGTCGAAACGAATCAGGCTCAGCGGTGCGATGGCGGTTTGAAAGGGGCCTTGCGCAGGCGTGAAGCGTTGAATCAACGTCGCCAATTCGTGTTGGCGTTGCTGGACTTCGGTTTCCATACGGGCCTCCTTCTGGTTTGCCGACGAGCGCGCTGTTGTTGGTCGCGCTGTTGTTGGTGTAGGAGCGAGGCGTTTCGATCAACAGCTTCGCGAGCAAGCTCGCTCCTACGAATCGCTTCATTGCATGCTGCCGCGCAGCTTGCGCACGCGAGCGCCGTTTGCCTAGTCGGCGCCGCGTGTTTGAGCAGGATTAGGCAAGCATAAGACAGGATTGGATAAACGCCGTATTCGCCATGGCCTTAGCCTGCGCAAGCGCGGCTCAGCGCTCGATAGATATGTGCAGGATTAGGCAAAACGAAAGCAGGAAACGGATAACTCCCCGGCGCGCCACTGCGTAATCTGGCAACCGTGGAAATCACGCAAGGCCGCCCGGCCAGCGTCCCGCGCTTCTGTTTCTGACTTTCAAGGAGAACGACTCATGTCTGAGCAAGTCAGCACGTTGGTATTTATCAAAGCCAGTGAAACCCCCCGCGCTCGCACCGAGCTGGAAGGCCGCTTGCAACAGTTGGTCAGCCAGTCGCGCGGCCAGCCGGGTTGCCTGGCGTATTCGCTGCAACGTTCCCTCACCGATCAACAACTGTGGCTGCTGCAAGGCACCTGGCAGTCCACCGATGCCTTGAACGCCTACCTGTGCCAACCACCGCTGCAAGTGCTGGGCGGCTTGATCGGCGAGTATCTGGTTCGCGAAATCGACCTGCACACCTTTAGCGGCGCCGTCGCCGCTGTCGATGCCATCACCGCCAGCCCTCACGCACAGGCGTTTGCCTGAAAACGCGGCGCCTGGCCCAGCTCGGCGTCAACGTCCACCAGCATGGCGATCATTGCCCGCGCCGCCGCTGAAAGCCGATAACCGGCGCGGCTGACCACGCCGCAGCGTGCTTGCAGACTGTCGATATCGGTCGGCAGGTTGCGCCAATACAGGGGCAGCAGTTCGCCCCGTTGCAATTCCTGATGAAACGCTTCCTCGGTGCCAATGCCGATGGCATCGGTGTGCCGCACGATCTGCACCAGCGCCGGAATATGCTCGCAGGTGACACTGGGGGCGAAGTCACTGCGCCCGCTCAGGTTGGCGATGAATTTGCGCGCGCCAGCGGGAATTTTCGGCGCCGCCAGCGGGTAGTCGAACATGTCATTGGTCGACAGGCTTTCCTTGGCCAGCAACGGATGCCCCGGCCGGCAAAAGAACATGCCCCGGCGCGGCGTGATGGCTTGCGTCTGGAAATTCGGGTCGGCTTCAAACTGCGTGATGTCGGCGATGAAAAACTCGATTTCATCGCGGGCCAGGCTGCGCCCCAGTTTCTCCCAGTTATCCACGTCGAACCCCAGGTTCACGCGCGGGTATTGCTGAAGAAACCGCGCCACCGCCGACGGCACCAGCTGCACGGCCGGCGCCGGGCCGCAGCCGAAGCGCAGGTCGCCGGCGTCGAGCTTGGTCATCTGCTCAATTTCACTGCTTAGGTTGGCGGCGCCTTGCACCAGGCGCAGCGCGTGCTGCAACACCACCTGGCCCTCGGGCGTGGGGCGCAGGTCCTTATTGCCACGGTCTACCAGGGCGCAGCCGAATTCCTGTTCCAAGCCTTGAATGCTGCGGCTGAACGCCGGCTGCGTAATGCCGATGGCATCGGCCGCGCGCACGAAACTGCGGTGCTCCAGTAGGGCTATGAAATAGCGCAGTTGTCTGAGATCCATATGCTTTCCTGGCATCGAAAAAATAAGTCGAAGGCATTTGCTGCTGTATGGGTGCTGGTTTTAAATGCAGGCTCTTATTCCGTCAACAAAGCATGTTTGTATTGGTTAGAACATAAACGAATATGAATATGGCGACGCGCACAAGGGGAGCCGCATGGCCACACAGCACCGCAATTCGCTTTATCACCGTTCACGTCTAGCCCGCGACGACCGCGCCGCTCGCCTGTGCATGTGTTGCCAGGCCTGAAGAACCGGCAGACGTAGGCCTCGCGCCCCACGTACTCGCCCCGTTAACCCAGCCAATTTTTCGAGCACCGCGACTGCGCGGTGGGGGATCGTTTTGTCCGCTATTCGGGCAAACGAGCAAATAAGGATGTGCACGATGCGTTCGACCAGTCACCCGTTTACTCAGCGCCTGGCGCGGCCCCTGAACCTGAGCCGCTTGGCCACGCCGGACTATGCCTTGACCCTGATGTTGGCCCTGAGCAGTGCCGGTGCCTGGGCCAGCGAAACCGTCGATACCGCCGCCAGCGAGGAGGGCGCTGCTGCCACGGCCACTGACGGCAAAACCGCAAAAAACGATACGGCCCTGCAGAAGGTCACCGTCACCGCCCGACGCCGCGAAGAAGACGCGCAAGACGTGCCCACACCGATCACCACCCTCAGCGGCGCGACTCTGGAAACCCAGCGCATCTACCGCGTGCAGGATTTGCAGCAAGTGCTGCCCAGCGTCAACGTCGCCTTTATTCATGCGCGCCAATCCAGCGTGGCGGTGCGCGGCATCGGCAATAACCCGGCCAGTGACGGCCTGGAAGGCAGCGCCGGCATTTACCTCGACAACGTCTACCTGGGCCGCCCCGGCATGGCCGTGTTCGACATGCTCGACATCGAACAGATCGAACTGCTGCGCGGCCCGCAAGGCACGTTGTTTGGCAAGAACACCACAGCGGGCGTGCTCAATATCAGCACGAAAAAACCCACCTTCAGCCCCGAGCGCACGGTGGAAGTGTCGGGCGGCGAGAACGGCTATTTCCAAGGTAAGGGCACGGTATCCGGCGGCCTGACCGACACCCTGGCCGGGCGCCTGTCGGCTTACCGCACCCGCGACGACGGCTACACCCACAACATTTACAACGGCGACGACCTCAACGGCGGCGAGCGCCAGGGCGTGCGCGGGCAGTTGTTGTTTCAGCCCAATGACGATTTCAGCCTGCGCTGGATCAACGACTACAACGAGGAGGATTCCAGCACCGGCACCATGGTCGTCTACGGCGCGCCGGCGCTGTACCGCAGCCGTGCGGCGCTGGTCGGCGCCTCGCCGGTATACGACCGTGATCGCCAGGTGGTGAATATCAATGGTCGGCAAAACGTTAGCGTGCACCAGGGCGGCAGTTCGGTAGAGGCGAACTGGAACCTCAATGGCGGCTACACGCTCACCTCGGTCAGTGCCTACCGCTATTGGCATTTCACCCCGGCCAACGACGAAAGCCTCGACGTGTCGGCCATCAACAACACCGGCGTGGAAGTTCACGACCGCCAGTTCTCGCAGGAATTTCGCCTGGCATCGCCCACCGGCGGCTTCTTCGATTACGTGGTCGGTGCCTACGTTTTCAATTCGAACCTGGGCAACAAAACCTTCACCGACTACGGCCCCGACGCCGACCGTTTCCTGCTACCAAGCCCGCAGAACAGCTTGGGCGCGCTGAATAACGTGTCGACCAAAGCCAACGGCAAAGTGGTTACCGACAGCTACGCGCTGTTCGGCCAGGGCACCTTCCACCTCACCGACCGCCTGGACTTCACCGCCGGGTTACGCGGCACCTATGAAGAGAAACAAGCCAAGGTCGAACGTTTCGCACCAGAGGGCGGGGCGCCTGTTACGGGTGCCGGGCTGACCGTACGCAACCGTCAATTGGGCGCCTACGACTCTGGCGACCTGAGCCTCCACAACGCGTCGCCATCGGGGCTGTTGAGCCTGAGCTACAAATTCAGCGACGAAGTGTTGGGCTACGCCAGCCTGTCCCATGGCGAGAAATCCGGCGGCGTGAACCTGGCTGTAGCCAGCGCGCCAACGGCTGGCGCTGACTCCTTGCTGGTCGGCCCTGAGCGCGCCAACGATGCCGAGTTGGGCTTCAAAAGCACATTGCTGGACCGCCGACTGTTGCTGAACGCCAACCTGTTCTGGACCGGCATCCACGGCTACCAGGCCACCACGCTCTATCAACCGGCCGGCAGCACCAACCTCGTACAAGTGCTCGCCAACGCCGGCAGCGTGCGCAGCCGTGGCGTGGAATTCGAAGCCACGGCGCTGCTGACGCGCGGCCTGACCGTGAACGTCAACGGCTCGTACAACGACGTCACCTACCTGTCGTTCGAAAACGCCCCATGCCCTGGCGAAGTGTCCACGGCACCCGGTGCGCCGGCCACCTGCGACCTCACCGGCGAGCCCGTGGTCGGCGCCTCGAAGTGGATCGGCAACATCAACGGTGAATACAAATGGCAAACCGACGGCGGCTTCGAACCGTACGTCAACGCCAGCTATTCGTACCGCTCCGAAGCCGAAGGCACGCTGGACAACTCCGACCTCTCGCGAATCGACGGCTACGGCCTGGTCAACCTTTCGACCGGGGTGCGCACCGACCTCGGCGACGGCCAGCTCGACGCCTCCTTGTGGCTGAAAAACGCCACCGACAAAGAGTATTACCTGAGCGCCTTTGCCTACCTGAACGGCGCCTACACCGCGTCGGTGGGTCAGCCGCGCACTGCCGGCGTGACCCTGCGTTACGACTTTTAACCCCGAGCCTGCCCTTAAAAAACCAAGCCGAAAGCGAGGAACCACCCATGAGCAATGCAGCACTGGCCACTCCCCTGAGCAACACCCTGCACCTGGACATTCGCCGCGTGGCCGGCCGAATCGGCGCCGAAATTCGCGGCGTGAAATTGTCCGCCGACCTGGATGCCGACACCGTTGCCGCCATCCAGCAAGCGCTGGTCGAACACAAAGTCATCTTCTTCCGTGGCCAGACTCATCTCGACGACGCCAGCCAGGAAGCCTTCGCCAAACTGCTCGGCGAACCCGTGGCACACCCGACCGTGCCGGTGGTAGACGGCACCCATTACCTGCTCGAACTGGACTCCGCCAAAGGCGCGCGCGCTAGCTCCTGGCACACCGACGTGACCTTCGTCGACGCCTACCCGAAAGCCTCGATTCTGCGTTCGGTAGTCGTACCCGAATACGGCGGCGACACCACCTGGGCCAACACCGCCACCGCCTACGAACACTTGCCGAGCGAGCTGAAAGAGCTGGCCGACAAACTGGTGGCCATCCACAGCAACGAATACGACTACGCCGCCATCAAGCCCAACGCCCAGGTCGAAGCGGCCGAGCACTACCGCCAGGTGTTCACCTCCACCGTCTACGAAACCGAGCACCCAGTGGTGCGCGTGCACCCGGTCAGCGGCGAGCGCAGCTTGTTGCTCGGGCATTTCGTCAAACGCATCAAAGGCTACAGCGCGCCAGACTCGGCGCACCTGTTCAACCTGTTGCAAAGCCACGTCACGCGCCTGGAAAACACCGTGCGCTGGACCTGGCAAGTGGGCGACGTGGCCATCTGGGACAACCGCTCCACTCAGCATTACGCCGTCGACGACTACGGCAACCAGTCGCGCATCGTGCGCCGCGTGACCCTGCACGGCGAGGTGCCCTACGGCGTTAACGGTCAGCGCAGCCACACCATCAAAAAAGCCTGAGCCCGTTCCTGGCCCGTCGAGCGCGGCGGGCCTTTTCACCTGGAGAATTGCCCCATGAGCCACGCCGCCACCGCGTTGCGCCACACCGAACCCGCCTTCGCCATCGTGCCACTGCAAGGCGCCCCGCTGGGCGCCGAAGTGCACGGCCTCGACGCCCGCCAACCCTTGACCGCCGAGCAGGTGCTGGCGCTGAAACAAGCCCTGCGCGACCACCACATTCTGATCTTCAAAAATCAGCAATTGGACGACCCGCAATACCTGCACTTCACCAGCTACTTCGGCTCGGTATTCCAGCCGCCCGCCGACATTCCCGTACTGTCCTCCGGCGCCGACGGCAAAGCGCCGGCCATCGTTCGCGTCGCCAACACCGAAGGCGGCGAACTGGGCAACTTCGCCTTGCCCGCCCACAGCGACCACCAATGGACGCCAACGCCCTCAGCCGGCTCGTTGCTCTACGCGCTGGAGGTGCCGAGCAAAGGCGGGGAGACCAGCTGGACCAACCTGGCCCTGGCTTACGAAACGCTGCCGGAAACCACCAAAGCCGAAATCGAAGGCCTGCGCCTGATCAACTACAACCCCTTCGTCCGCCTGAAAAGCGGTGGTTACGGCGGCACCTTCATCACCTACCGAACGCCCGACATCGAACCCATCCAAGGCACCGAGCATCCGCTGGTGCGCGTGCACCCCGACAGCGGCAAAAAACTGCTCTTCCTCAGCGTGCACACCGAAGTGGAAATTCCCGGCTACGACCCCGAAAAAGGCCAAGAACTGATCGCCCGCCTGCGCCAACACCTGCAAAACCCCGCGCTCTACTACACCCACAAATGGCAGGTCGGCGACATCGTCTACTGGGACAACCAAGCCACCCTGCATGCCCGCAACGCCTTCGACGCTAAAGAGCGGCGCAACCTCAAACGCATTAGTTTGGCGGGGAGTCGGCCGTTCTGAGATTGGTGTTTTCAGGAATCGCGGCTTGTGAACTCAAGGGAGCCGCCGGCTCCAAGAACACCGTTTCCAGGGATCGCGGCTAAAGCCGCTCCCACAGGATTGATGCCACCTGTGGGAGCGGCTTTAGCCGCGATGTTTTTGATGTTGCTTACAGGCTTTTGATTGTGATCTGGCTTGTGATCTACCCGCCCCATTCATCGCAGGCCGAGTGGAGTCGCCGTGGAGGGGGTTGAGCGGCCGGGAGCCGCGAAAGGCGTGTCGGGCCATGGATGGCCCGTCTCGCCGTGCCCCCGGAGCGGCGACGGAGTGAGGGAAGTCGGAGCGCAGCGGAGACCCAAGGTAGGGGCAAGCGTTTTTGCTTACTTTTTCCGCGACTGGAAAAAGTGAGTCGCGCGTAAGGCGCGAAGCAAAACGTTCAGCGCACGCGGTAATGAATACCTGCGCACTTCACACCGGTGTACGGCTTGAGACTCTGGATCCCCGCGTGCGCGAGGATGACGGAGGTTTTTTTCGAGTGATGAGTCAGGTCAGCACGCGCGGTAACGAATAGCGCCGCACTTCACACCGGTGTACGGCTTGAGACTCTGGATCCCGAATTGTCGGACCACCGCATTCGCGAGGATGACGGAGGTTTTTTTCGAGTGATGAGTCGGGTCAGCGCACTCGGTAATGAATACCGCCGCACTT
>Ga0157370_10000738_pt1 | contig 41102 bp, 33 predicted proteins | sample C35metaG_FD_113463 | JGI IMG/M metagenome (GOLD analysis project Ga0157370, IMG submission 113463) | Corn rhizosphere microbial communities from Kellogg Biological Station, Michigan, USA - C3-5 metaG | ecosystem: Host-associated > Plants > Roots > Rhizosphere > Soil | place: USA: Michigan... | reverse complement strand
GTATTGAACGAGAATCGCGAAGCATCGAAGCCGCGCATGCGGGCCTCTGGAAGCTGGGCGAAAAGCGCGCGGATGTGATCGAAGACTTTTACATAGGTGGCAGGACAGGAGCGTGAGGTTTTCCCAATCGGCGACTGGTCCACCTCATAACAGGACTTGATCGCCTTATCGCCCGCCACTTTGCCAAACGGCTGGCGGGACTTGGGAGTTTTATTGAAAACCGCTGCCACACACTGATGCATGAGTGTGGATTTCCCGGAGCCGGAAACTCCCGTCAGCACCGTCAACCTGCCCAAGGGAATCGAGACATCGATGCTCTTGAGATTATTGGCCGTGCAATTCCTGATCTGAAGCAAGGGGTGCGTTTTTCCAATCGCCCGCCGCTCACCACGTGTGGGGTGAAGCAGCGGATGGGAAAGAGCGCGGTAAGTGGGGGAGTTTTCATATTTCCCCACTTTTTTGGGTGATTTCTTGCCCGGAACAGGCACCTGAGGGGGGTCCCCCTGATAGACAATCTGCCCTCCCAGGCGGCCGGCCCCGGGTCCCAGATCAATCAAATGATCCGCAGCAGCAATGGTATCTTCATCATGCTCTACAATAACCAAAGAATTCCCCTGATCTCGCAGTGCCATCAGGGTTTTCAATAGCGCGACATTATCCCGCGGATGCAGCCCGATGGTCGGTTCATCAAGAACATACAACACGCCGCGCAGATTGGACCCGAGTTGGGCAGCCAGACGGATACGCTGGCTCTCTCCTCCTGATAGAGTATTCCCGGAGCGATCCAGTTGAAGATAACCCAGACCCACTTCGTGAAGGAAGGATAGCCGTTGGCGGATCTCCGGCAGGATATCACGGGCGATCAGTTTTTCCCTTTCATCAGGGAATTTGATCGCCCCGAAATGACCGGACGCCGAATCAATGGAAAGGCGGGAAAGGTCTGCCACCGGCGTGTTTTTCAAACGCACTGCGGAAGCCACCGGATTCAACCGTGAGCCATGGCACGCCGGGCACTCGATGAGTTCCACATCTTCCATTCGTTCCATCGCACGGTCTGCATCCATCTCCGCCTCCAGCACGGAATCGAAGCGCGAAGCATCCAGGGCACGGCGGCGTTTCGGCACACGTCCATGGCCCCTGCACTCCAGGCACCAGCCGTGTGGTGAGTTGAAGGAAAACAACCGTGGGTCCAGATCCTCAAAGGAACGATTGCAGCAAGGGCAACTCGCATTCGTGGAAAGCAGGACGAATGTTTTATCGGCGGTGAAGAGCTTTACCAAGCCTTTCCCGATTTCCAGCGCCTTTGATAGAAATACACCCGGAACACCTTTACCCGTTTTACCTTCTAACGAGGATTCCCACACCACGACATCGATATCATGCTCCTTGAAGCGTTCCAACCGAGTGAAGCCCTCCGCATCCTTGAACTGCTTATCCACCAGAAGACGCGGAAAGCCATGCTTCAGCGCCCACTCCGCCACTTCCGTGTGGTAACCTTTTTTCCCACGGATCACCGGGGCAAGCAGGGCAACGTGTCCTTTTTTGAGATGAGTTAGAATGGTTTTTTCAATCGCGCTGATCGATTGTTTTTCCACCGGCACATTGCAATCCGGGCAGTAGAGCGTGCCCAGCTTCGAATACAGGAGGCGGATGAAATTCCAAAGCTCCGTCACCGTGGCGACGGTGGATTTTCCTCCCCCTTGAGAAATGCGCTGCTCAATCGCCACTGTGGGTGGCAGGCCCGCGAGTTGATCAATCTCCGGCTTCTCCAACTGCTCGGCAAACTGACGGGCATAGGCGGACATGGAGTCCAGGAAACGCCGCTGCCCTTCTGCAAACAGAATATCAAATGCCAGGGTGGACTTCCCGGAACCTGATAGGCCCGATATCACTACGAATTGATCACGCGGGATATCGAGCGAGACGTTTTTGAGATTGTGATGGCGCGCCCCTCTCAGCGTGATGGCATTGGACGAAGGAAGTGCATAAAGAGCAGCCGGCTCCGCCACTTTCAGCGATGGCAAATGGCTTCCGCCCAATGCACGCTTGAGGAAATGCGCCGTGGGTGAATCCAGCTTCGCCACCTTTTCGGGCGGCCCGGCAGCCACGAGTTGGCCGCCATGTTTTCCGGCTTCCGGACCCAGATCCAGAATCCAGTCTGCGGATTTGATGACATCGAAATTATGCTCGATCACCAGCAGGGTATGTCCCGAGTCCACCAGCTTCTGGAAAACGGAAAGTAACCGCTCGATGTCCGAGAAATGCAGACCCGTCGTAGGCTCATCGAGAATCAGTAATTTCCGGTTGGTTTCAGACTCCTTGAGATTGGTGGCCAACAATTGGCAAAGCTTGAGACGCTGGGATTCACCACCTGATAGAGTATTGAGTGGCTGCCCGAGTTTCAAATAACCCAATCCCACCTCGATCAAAGGCTGCAGGGAAGCATGGACGCTCTGGATGAGACGGGCCTCCTTGACCGTGCTGTCCTCTTCGACAGTGAACACGGACGCCACATCAGCCACCGTCAAATCGAGAATATCCGCGATCGATTTTCCACGGAAAGTATATTCAAGTGTGGAAGGTTTGTAACGGCGGCCATTGCAATCAGGACACGTCACATATAGATCTGATAGAAACTGCATTTCCACCTTTTCCGCTCCATTGCCCGCGCAACGGTCGCAGCGCCCATCGCCGGAATTGAAGGAAAAGAACCCGGGCTTCAGTCCTGCCGCCTTACCCGCATCCGTCTCACAGAAAAGCTGCCGGATGGGATCGAATGCTCCGAGGAATACCGCAGGTGTGGAACGCGGCGTCCGTGCCACCGCCGTTTGGTCCACCAGCTCCACACCATGCAGATATTCACTGCCTGTCATCTCCTTGATCAGAGCGGCATCCCCTTCCGCTTCCTGGCCGAGCTTGCGCGCGAGATTCAGATAGAGCACATCGTGCGCGAAAGTGGATTTCCCCGAGCCGGAGACTCCTGTGAGGCAGACGAAAAGACCGAGTGGGATCTCCGCATCCAGCTTCTTCAGGTTATGTCTCGTGGCTCCCTTGATGGAAAGCATCTGCTTGCACGGCTTTCTGCGTGTGTATGGCACCGCGATGGATTTTTCACCCGTCAGCCATGGTACCGTGCCGGTTACTTTGCGCGCCAATGGAGTTCCGGTCGCCACCGAGCCTTCAAAAATGATCTGCCCGCCATGCTGGCCAGCTCCGGGGCCTACATCCACCAGATGATCTGCCGCGCGCATCACGGCCTCTTCATGCTCCACGACCACAAGCGTATTCCCCTTGTCCCGCAGACCATGCATGACGCCGACGAGTCGCTCGATATCCCGCGCGTGCAAGCCCACCGTGGGTTCGTCCAATACGAACAAAGTCCCAGTTAGAGAAGCTCCCAGACACGTCGTCAGGTTCACACGCTCCACCTCGCCACCCGATAGAGTGCGCGTGGGACGATCCAGCGTGAGATAGCCCAGCCCCACCTGATCCAGATAACTGAGGCGCGAGGAAATTTCCGTAAGCACCAGCTCCAGCGTCGCATCCGGAGCAGCATCCCGCTCCCGTTGTCCGGCACTCAGGGAGATAAACCACGCCAGCAGATCAGAGACGGGCAGTGTCCACAAATCAGGTAGCGTTTTCCCATCGATCTTAAAGCAGAGCGCCTCTGGCTGTAGGCGCCTTCCACGGCAGGCGGAACACGTGGTGTAGGAACGATAACGGCTGAGAAAGACACGGACGTGCATCTTGTAGGCCTTCGTTTCCAGCCAATCGAAGAAGCCCTTCACCCCATACCATGCTCCAGAACGCCAAAGTTCTTCCAGTGCCTCCGGGTCTAGATTTTCCGTAGGCCGGTCTCCGTAATAGACCCACTGTTGTTCGTCTTCGGAAAGATCTTCCCATGGAGACTTGAGATCGATTTTGCGCTCCTTGCAGCAGCGGATCAGATCACGCTGGCACTCGTCTCCCCTCTCTCCCTGGAAGGGTTTGATGGCACCTTCCAGAATGCTCAGGCTGGGATCCGGCACCGCTTTTTCCAGATCCAGTCCGATGATCCTGCCAAAGCCACGGCATTTCGGGCAGGCGCCCAGAGGATTATTAAAGGAAAACAGTGAGGGCGTTGGCGCGCGCAACGTGAAGCCGGTGTGCGGATTCGTCCATGTGGTGGAAAAGGAACGGGCTTCCCGGCCACCGGATTTCGTGCCCGGCTGGACGGTGGCGTGACCTTTTCCCAGATGAAATGCGGCTTCCAACGCCTCCAGCAGACGGGACTGGTGTTCTGGCCCCAAGGAGATTCGATCCTGGATGACATCGATTTTCCCCCGCAGGACAGCGATGGCAGAGGAAGGCACATCATCGGTGCGGTGGGTTTCCCCATTGATCAGCACGCGCAGGTAGCCCTGCTGATTTAAAAAGGGAAACAGCTCTTCCGCCTTGGCCCCCACGGGGATGGCGATGGGGAAAGTAATGTAAACTGGCTGACCGGCATGGTGCTCCATCGCCCATGCAGCGGCGGATTCCGGAGAATCCGGCTGGATACTTTCACCGGTGACCGGATCGTAGCCAATTGCCAGACGGGCGTAGAGCAGCTTCAGGTAATCATTGATTTCCGTGAGCGTGCCAACTGTGGAGCGGGTGGTGCGGACGTGGTTTTTCTGCTCGATGGCAATCGCAGGCGGAATTCCTTCAATCGAATCCACCACCGGCTTGTCCATCCGATCAAAAAACTGCCGCACATATGGGGAAAAGGTCTCCACATAGCGGCGCTGGCCTTCCGCATACAGCGTATGAAAGGCCAGCGATGATTTACCCGAGCCGGATGGGCCGGTGACAACCGTCAGCTTCCCCAAGGGAATATCCAGATCAACATCCTTGAGATTGTGCTGTTTGCAACCTCGTAGACGAATGAATGGAAGTGAGGAAGGGCTGGTCTCTTTCTTAGCGCGGGGCACGCCCCCAAACTAGCCGGGAAATCCTACCGCGCCAGTGGGAAGAATCACAAGTCTTCCGAAGTCTACGCCTAACTGCTTTTACCCGTTACGAGGGCTGCGAAATACTCAGGGGTGTCCTTCACCTTGTTCACTTCCAATTCAAGAAGCTTGATGGCATTGGGATCGTTTTGAGTACGCAGGGTGTCGATTTGTTTCTGCAAACCGGTGATGTAACTCCCGGAAAGCTTGTAAAGCTGCTGGGTGAGATCCTTGTCCAAATTCTCCTGCTTTTCCAAGGCAGCAGTATGGATCGCGTCGGACCTATCCAATGAGGAGTATTTGTCAGAAAGATATTCCGGAATGCGATATTCGGCGGATTGCCACTGTTGATAATCTGCATCCAGAACCTGCTGCATGGCCTCCCGCTTCGAATTACTCAATTTCCGGATCTCCTCACTTAACTGACGTTGAAAGGTCTGGCAGTTTAGCTTGATGGCCTGCTGATGAGAAGTAAGCGGCGCTTTTGCGATACGCTGCATTCCTACCCGCCCTTTTTGAAGGAAACCTGTCACATCGAATAGGGGGGAGCCGATGGGTTCCTCCATCGCGGAGGATTGGGAAGTGGCTTCATGATCCCGGCTGGAGTCCAGTTGCTTTTTCCGGGTAGCACCAGACGGTGCCTCACCTACAGGCGTTCCAAATACGGATTCTTCACCCTGACTATCTTCCACATGATCTTTCTCTGCTGATTTCGGAACCCGTGGCAGACTGGAAACATTCGTATCCACATCGTCCGTGCCTGTATTAGACTTTGGAGCCTCCACGGCAGGTGGGGCCGGAGCTTTGTGCTGCTTCTTGTAAAAATAATAGCCCGCCCCAGCCATGATCAGGAGAAACAAAACCAGGCCGGTGGGAAAACCGGAGGATTTTTTCTTCTGTTTGTAAGCAACAGCCTTGCGCGGCACTCTGATAGGAGCCCCAGGAGCCACATTGGGAATGATCTTTGCGACGGGTCCGGGCTGGGAAAAGACAGCCTGCAGATCTTTTACAAACTCTGTGGCCGTCGGGTAACGGAATTGCGCATCGTGGCGGGTTGCCCGTGCAACAATCGCATCAAACTTCCTGTCACAACCAATGATTTCAGATGGGGTGCGGGGATCGTCCGCCGGCAGTTTACCCGTAAGGAGCTCATGCAACAGCACACCCAGGGAAAAAATATCCGCGCGGGCATCCACCGTTTGAGGCGCCTCCACGACTTCCGGAGCTGTATAGTGGGGGGTGCCGAAAATTTCCTCCCCCTCGCGGACTTTCCGATCCACGGGACGAGCCAGGCCAAAATCACCGATCTTGGGCTGGGCATTCATGTCCAACAGAATGTTGGCCGGCTTGATATCCCGGTGAAGTATCCCGTGCTCATGAGCGTGGGCCAAGCCAAGCCCAATGCCACTGACAAGGCGGACCACTTCCCTGGAATCAATCGCCAAGCCATGCGAAGAAAGATGAAGGGACCCACCGTTCACATACTCCATCACGATGTAGAGCATGCCACCCACTTCACCAAAATCGTAAACACCGATCAGATTCGGGTGATTGAGGCGGGCCATGGCCTTGGCCTCCGCCTCGAAAGCCTCGCAAAACGCGGCATCAGCGCTGAACTCCATTGGGAGAATCTTGATCGCAACCGTACGTTCCAATGAACGCTGGACAGCACTATATACAGCCCCCATTCCACCAGAGGCGATCAAGCGCTCGATGTCATAGCTGGGAAAGTATGCAGCCAGTTGCTCTGGCTCTGGCGCATGAAATCCCGCCTGTTCTGGTTGCTCGCTCATAGAGGGTAGGCTTAAACGTTAGATGATTTGAAATCGGGGAGAACTAGTACCGCTGGGTTTAAAAAGACAAGTACAGGAACATTGCATTTTTGGAATTGCCAGTATGCCATTTGGAATGACTGAAGCAGATGTAATGCAAGATTTAGGTGAAGAAGGAATTCGCCGACTTGCGGCCGCTTTTTACCGGAATGTTCGTCAGGACGATCTCGTTGGAGCGATGTATCCACCCCATGATTGGGAAGGAGCCGAAGAACGTTTCGCAGAATTTCTGCTTTTCCGATTGGGCGGGTCCACGCGCTACTTGGAAACCCGTGGCCATCCACGGCTGCGCATGCGCCACATGCCTTTTAAAATCGATATTGCTGCACGGGATCGTTGGTTGAAACTGATGGGAAAAGCCATGGATGAAACGGGCGTTTCAGAATGGAGCCGTGCCTTCCTTGTTCCATTTTTCAGCCAAGTGGCTGATTTCATGCGGAATCAAGCTAACGAAGAGTGATAGACTATCCACTCCGGCAGCTTGATAGTAAGGTTATACAGCATATGGAAACAGATCACCGTAGTGAGCGAACCCGTGCCTGCATATAAAACAGCACAGCCGAAACCAAAAACCCCCACGCTGGCGAGGCCATAACCATCATAAATGTGCAACAGCGCAAAGATAATGGAAGAGACCCATGCACCGCTTGCAACACCCAGCCTGTTGCCCAAGGAGCGAAACAGGATGCCTCTGTAAAGCACCTCCTCGGCAATGGGGGCGGCCACGCAGGCTGACAAAAGCATAAAGGTGAGCCCCACCCAGCCAGCCTCACCGGCATGAAGTCCACCTCCTGGCTCGCTGGCTCCTTCATCGCCAAAAATCAGCCTCAGAGGCTGATCCAGCAAAGTGAGTAACGAGAATAATCCGAGAAGCATCCCCACATTCAACTGCCGGTTGACACCCAACACCTTAAGAGCGTGAGCAGGCTTTCTGAAAATCAGCGCGACAGCAATCAAAGGCGGTAGAAGGCGTGCCACCGAATCCAGCGCAACACCCAGCCAAGCCGGCATCTCCGCGGTGGCTGAAATTCCTAGATTCAGCATTAGGCCGAACCCAATCCACGCCAAGGTGGCCACTAAAAAAATGGTCAGCCCCATGGCCGCCGTCCACCTATTGGCATAGCCACGGGTTTTTATTTTAAAACCCGCTTCCATCCGGCGCACCGTGGAAGGAAGAAAGGCAAAGCCCACCAAGGCCAGCAGCCACACGGCCGACCGGGAAAACAACGCCCGCAGTCTTAACTGTTCCCCAATTTGGCCTTCCCTTGTTTGCCAATTCCCACTCATCGGCCTGCGCGCGTTTCTTTCCTCCAGCATTCTCGCCTCCCACCACGTCCCCCTGCCCTTTGAGAGCCGGTCTGCCATCAGGTGAAAATCTGGAGCCTCCCCGCCCTTCGCCACTTGCGATAAGGCATCCAGCGCGGGCTGATTCTCTTGCTCAGCCTTGATCACAGCGAAGGCAGCCACTCCTTTTTCCGAAATACTCTCCGCCTCCGCCAGTTTCTGCAGAGCTTCCAATGCTGTTTTCCGGGTAATATCCGGACGATCCACTCCCGCCATCCACCGCAACCACGAGGGATCTGAGGCCATGGCATCCGACAAGCGCAAATCCCGGTCGATTTTAACTAAGGCAATCGCCTCTGTACCGGGCTCGTAGCCATTCATCTTTCCGAAATAGTGGTCCCACAACCAGATCCCGAGGATGAAAGCCAGCAAGGCGATCAAGGGCTCCGGATATTCCCGCCGCAGGATTGAAAAATACGGATTTTTCGGCTCAATCTTCGCTGAAAGGGGAGTCTTGATGATGATAATTTCTCTTCCTGCGCTCATTTTGACAAGCTTTGGTTGATCTTACGGAAATCCATAATGCTTTTCCGCTGGCGATCCGGGCACCCTCTGAACACTTTGTTCCCCTCCCACCACCCATGTCAGACCCCACTTTATACGTTACCACCATTACCTTCTGGTCGGCTCTAGGCATGTTCGCCATTGGCGCAGGGATCCAACAGTGGGCCAAACCGACGAAACCCGCCATCACAGAGATCGCGGAAGCGTCTTCTGAAAGCCCACCTCCGCTGCCGTGGCAGGAGGAGACAGAACGGGAGAAGGTGCCCACACGCTTTTATGGCCCTTATGATCTGATCGGCCTGCTTTTCGTCTTCCTCCTCTTCTTCGCCCTTACCGCGATGAATATTCAGGCCTCTGCCAAAAAGGATTTGGTCATGACTCCCATGGGCCTGCTGATTTCCATCGGCTTCCAGTTCATGATCGCAGGCGGCGTTATGGCCACCGTCATTTCCCGCATCCATCCGGCGGACTGGCTGGGGCTGAAATGGAAAAAATGGCCATGGGTGTTTCTCATCGCTCCTGTCACCGTCGTTTCCCTATGGATCATGATGGCGGCCTTGCAAGGCTCAGGTTACATGAAATGGATCGAGTCCCTGGGAGTGGATCCGGTCCAGGAAGTGGTGAAGCTCCTGCAGCAATCAAACGATCCTCTGGTGATTTCCCTGATGGCCATCGCCGCAGTGATCGTCGCACCTCTCTGTGAGGAATTGGTATTCCGCGGCTACCTGTATCCCCTCGCCAAAAAGTATGCAGGTCCGTGGATAGGCGGACTTTTCTCTGCCGTGATCTTCGGCTGCGCCCATGGGAATCTGGCCGCATTGCTGCCACTTACCATTTTCGGGATACTCATGGTGATCATTTACCAAAAAACCGGATCACTGTGGGCTACCATTGCGGTGCATTTCTGCTTCAATGGAGCAGCCGTAGCCATTCAGATCCTGGATCGTTATTATCACTTCCTGCCCGAGAATTCACTTTGAAAACCTTGAGGGACATCGGCGAGGACGCCTTGATCGAGCGGTTGATCAAGTTGGTTCCCCAAGCCTCCGGCGCTGCTGGACCTGGTGATGATTGTGCCGTCATGGATTCAGGCAATGGCTGGCTCCAACTTCTCAAAACGGATGCACTGGTGGAAAATATCCACTACCTGCCGCAGGCAGCCCCCCGTGCGGTGGGATGGAAATCGATTGCCCGTGTGATCTCTGACTTCGCAGCGATGGGTGGAATGCCGGAACATTTCCTGGTGACGCTGGCACTGCCCCCCACTCTGGAAATTTCGTGGGTGGAGGATTTTTACAAAGGCATCGGTGATTGCCTGGAGACATTCGGCGCCACTTTGGCAGGAGGAGAAACCTCCAGCGTTCCGGCAGGCTCCTCCGCTGTGATCTCCATTGCAGCCACAGGCAGCGTGCGGAAAGAACACCTGATCCTGCGCTCTACAGGAAAACCCGGGCAGACGATTCTAGTCACGGGCACGCTGGGCGGCTCCATCACGGGCAAGCATCTGGACTTCACTCCCCGCATCAATGAAGCCGCGTGGCTGGTCCGCCATTTCAAGCCCTCCGCCATGATGGATCTTTCAGACGGACTGGGAAAGGATCTCCCCCGGTTGGCCGCAGCCAGTCAGGTGGGATTTATTCTGGATGAGAAAGCACTGCCCCTTTCCTCCGGCTGTACACCCGCCCAGGCAATCGGCGATGGTGAGGATTTCGAGCTGCTGCTGACAATGGAAGCGAAAAGAGTTTCCGCACTGCTCGAGGCATGGCCAACGGTATTCCCAGACCTGCCGCTGACACCCATCGGCCACTTGGTGGCGCCGGGAGAAGGCCAGTCCCTACAGGGGGGCTGGGAACATTTTTCCTGATTGGTATTTCAGCCGTCTGCGCTATTTTTCAATCCCATGACGGATGTGGATGCCTTTTTTGCCTTCATGGCAGATGAAAAGAATGCATCGCCACGCACGCTCATCAATTACCGCGAGGCGCTGTCCGCTTATGAAGCGTGGCGGGGGACAACGTTCCGGGGCTGGCGGGAGGAAACCACGGATGACTTCCGGGACTACATTTTCGCGCTGATGAAACAGGAGCTGAAGCGAGCGACCATACGCCTGCGCTTCGCCGCCCTCCGCTCGCTTTACAAATACCTCGTCCTCCGCCGGGGACTGGCCCGCAGCCCGGTGGCGGAGGTACAGTTGCCCAAACCGGAACGAGGGCTGCCCGTGGTTCTGACCATCGCCCAGATTGACGAACTTCTCACTCTTCCCCTTAATGTCCCCGTAGACAAGAAAGCCAAGCCTTGGGCGCCCTTGCGGGATGCCGCCATCCTGGAGCTTTTTTACTCCAGTGGACTCCGCATTTCTGAGCTTCTCGCGTTGGATGTGAAGGACCTCGATTTTATCGGGGAAACCGTCAAGGTGTTCGGCAAGGGCTCGAAGGAGCGCATCGTCCCCATCGGTGGGCCGGCGCTCAACGCCATCCAGCGTTATCGGCAATCCGCCGCCATCACTTCCGGGCCACTCTTCCGCAGTATCCGTGGCACGCGCATCACGCAACAGGCGGTGGATCTTCTGCTGAAAAAATATCTCAAGCTCAGCAGTATCCCATTCAAGGTGAGTCCTCACAAGCTGCGCCACAGTTTCGCCACCCATCTCTTGGATGCTGGGGCGGATTTGAGAAGTGTGCAGTCATTGTTGGGTCATGCTTCCCTTTCCACCACACAGATCTATACTCACGTCACCAAGGAACGTCTCAAGCAAGCCTACGATACCGCTCATCCCCGCGCGTGAAAACCATCGCCTTTTTTGTGAAAATCTCCTGCCTGCTCAGTATTTTCAGCTTGGGCTCCTGCGCGCACTGGAACTCTGTCTTGCCGGAACGCAGTGTGACCGAGGCCCGTCAGGAACTGGATGCCCGCATCAAATCCAAGCAGGAGCCTTCCATTCTGTTTGTCGGTAACAGCTACAGTTTCGGGATGCCAAAGGAACTGAAGAAAGTCGCTGCCCAGCATGGGAAGACCGTCCGCATCGGCCATGCCACCTACGGCGGATGGACCCTCTCAAAACAGGCGACCAATGCAGCCACCTTGAAAAAAATCCGGGAAGGCCACTGGGATGTGGTGGTCATTCAGGAGCAGAGCATCATCCCCTCCCTCCCCACCTGGCAGAGAAATTTCAAGATGTTCCCCCCTCTTCAGGAACTGGCTACGGAAGCGCGGCAGAGCGGTGCCATTCCCGTGCTTTACCAGACATGGGGCCGCCGCGATGGAAACCCCCAGGTGCGGGGGGATGATTTCTTCGCCATGACAGGGCGGGTAAGGAAAGGCTACTCGGCCGCCTCGGCCGCGATGGGAAACCTCGTTATCGTCCCAGCAGGGGATGACTGGGAAAAGGCCGCACGAGCTGGAAAAAAGAAGGAGCTTTTTCTGGATGATGGCAGCCATCCATCGGAAATAGGGAACGAAATCACCGCACACACCTTCTATCGCACACTCTTCGGCTCTTGAGGGGAGGATGGCCCGCCAACTGCTCGTACGGACACCCTTCTATAGGATTGCATTTCCAAACATATTACCCTAAGTGGCTCGCCACATCGCCTCCGAATCATGATTTCTATTCGAATCCTCGCCAAGATCACCGTCCTTTTTTCGGCGCTGCTTCTTGCAAGTTGCGGAACCCAGAAGCCCGCCACTCCTGCTGAAGCCAATAACGCTGGAAAGCTCAAGAATCCATATCCGGAAGGCACCTACCAGCACTTCACTGCCGAGCCAACCTACCCCAAAACCTACAGCGTCTGGAAGGACGAGAAGGTTTTATCCAAAACCGATAGCAGCAATTCCCACATTGTCATCAACCTGGCCAAGCAACGTGGCTATCTGATGTGCGGGGATGAAGTGGCCGTGGATTATCCAATCTGCTCCGGCACCGCCGAACGCCCAACGCCAAAGGGAACCTTCCCGATTCAGGAAAAAATCGTGGATAAGAGTTCCAACCGTTATGGCAAGATCCTTGATGCCGCTGGCGAAGTGGTGAATGGCAATGCAGACGTGCAGGTCGATCCAATTCCCGAAGGCGGGAAATTCGAAGGCGCTCCAATGCGCTACTGGATGCGTCTCACCGGCGATGGCGTGGGCCATCACATCGGTCCCGTCCGGCGTTATCCAGCTTCCCATGCGTGCATCCGCGGCCCAAGTGCAACCATGCCACTCATCTACTCCAAGGTGCGGGTAGGCACCAAGGTGACTGTGGAGTAATCCCGCCCACTATTTTCAAAAAAGGCCCGGCTGACATCGCACCGGGCCTTTTCTTTTTTCACAGACCTGCTCATTTGGCAGGAGTTGAAACTGGCCCGTAAAAAACTGCGTCTCACCATCCGGGCCGGAGCCTTTCTTCTGTTGGCTGGCCTGCTCTGCTGGTTTGCCCTGCCATTTGTGATTTCCCTGCCGCCCGGATTGGCGGAAAATCCGGCAGCCTCCCCGGTTTTTCTGGATCGCCATGGCCGGATCATCTCTCACCTGACGTTGGTGGACTCCACCCGCTCGAGCCCCGTATCGCTGGATGAAATCCCCCAGGACCTGATCGATTGCACCTTGGCGGCGGAGGACAAACGTTTCTTCAGCCATGGCGGCATCGACATTCTGGCGACATTCAGAGCCGGCTGGGATTTCCTCCGCAAGAGGCGGGTGACGTCCGGAGCCTCCACGATCACCCAGCAACTGGTGAAAATTTCTTCCCCGCGTGGGCAGCGGAAGCTCACCACCAAAGTCCGGGAGGCACTCCTGGCGCGGCGGCTGGAAATGACGTGGGACAAGCGGCGCATCCTCATCGCCTATCTCAATCGTCTGGACTACGGGAACCTGCGGATCGGCCCTACAGAAGCGACGCGCTTTTATTTCCAGAAACCACTGGCAGATCTCTCTCTCGCAGAAGCCGCGCTCCTCGCCGGACTACCTCAAGCCCCTTCCCGGCTGGATCCAATATCCCACCCGAAACGGGCCACGGCCCGGCGCAATATCGTGCTCCAACGGCTGGCGGGCCTTCGCCCTGCCAATGCCCACCTTGTCCGTGATGCACTCACCGAATCCCTGACGCTTCGCCCGCTCCGGGAAAAAACTTCCGCACCCTGGCTCTCCTCCATTGGCATCCACCCTGGAAATGAGATCCGAACCACGCTTGATCTGAAACTCCAGCAAACACTGGAAACCATCGTCCGTGAAGAAACGGCAAAACTGAAGGACGCCAATCTCCGCCATGCCGCCGTGGTGGTGATTCACAATCCCACCGGAGAAATACTCGCACTGGTGTCTTCCGCCGATTGGAACGACCGGCACGGGGGGCAGATCAACGGCTCACTCGCCCCCCGCTCGCCGGGCTCCACCTTGAAGCCTTTTACCTACCTGTTGGCGATGGAACGGAATGGCCGCCTCCCCTGCTCCATTCTGGCAGACATTCCCACGCCATTAAAAACGCCTCAAGGTATCAGCCTGCCGGAAAACTATGATCGCACCTATCGCGGCCCTGTCACCCTGCGGACGGCGCTGGCCTGCTCGCTGAACCTCCCAGCCCTGCGCGAGCTGAATCTGCTGGGAGGCCCCGCTCCATTGGCAGAACTCCTCCAGCAATTGGGCATTACCACACTCGGAAATGATCCATCCGTTTACGGACTGGGCCTCACTCTGGGCAATGCGCCGGTCCGCCTCCTGGAGCTCACCAACGCCTATGCCACACTGGCCCGCCAGGGCCGCCTTCTGCCCGTAACGCTTTTCCCGGATAGGCGACCATCCCTGGCTGAAAGTCGCTTACCGTTTTCTGAAAAGTATTTTTTTCTCCTCACCCACATTCTCTCGGACAAGGAAGCCCGCGCTCCCTCCTTCCCACCCGGGGGGCCTCTGGATTTCCCATTTCCCTGCGCGGTAAAAACCGGCACCTCCTCGGACTTCCGGGACAATTGGTGCATCGGCTTCACTCCGGAGTTCACCGTGGGCGTATGGGCCGGGAATTTCGAGCAGCAGCCGATGAAGGGAATTTCGGGCATCGCAGGAGCAGGGCCGATTTTTCATCGGTCCATGACAGAGCTCTACCGCACGGACACCCCCACTTGGTATCCGCTACCCGCCGGGCTGACTGAAATCACCATCGACTCCCGCACGGGGAAACGGGTGAGAGATGAGGAATTTCCCGCCCATCCTTACGCCCGGAAGGATCTTACGGATAAGGAGCATCTGCCGCTCATGGCAACGACAGCGGATTACGATGCATCAGGCAAGGCACTCATCCCCTTCCTCTATTCCGAATGGTATCACAGCCCGCACAATCATCGACTGGGGGAACTGCTGCTGGATCCGGCGCCCGCCGCTCTGGAACCGCTGCGCATCACCAGCCCGGCCAACAACAGCACCTTCCTGCTGGATCCGGAAATCCCCTCTGGATCCAATCAATTGCGCCCGGCGGCCAATCTACCGGAGGTGATCGAATGGTCATCGGAGACGCTGAAAATCCAAAAGGAAGGAAGGGAAACCATCATCCTGCTCCGGCCGGGGACCCATCTGCTGACCGCCTTGGACAAACGGTCGGGAAACACGCAGTCCATCCGCATCCACGTGAAATCCCTATAGCAGTTGGAAAATCCGCGTGGTTTTCCATTCGTGTTCCTGTTGCACGGATCAAGGACACCGCTATTTTTGATCTCAATGATTGCTGATCTTCCACTTCTTCTCGCTCAACATCAGTCCGGCTACATGGGCATCGGGCTGGGGTACTGGATCATCATTGGAGCATCCATGCTGGCCAGTTTCCTCATCAGTAGCACTCTTAAACGCCGTTTTCAGGAGTATTCGCAAATTCCTACCCGCTGGACGGGAGCACAGGTGGCGGAGGCGATGCTGCGTCAGAATGGAATCAATGATGTCCGGGTCATCAGCACACCCGGCCATTTGACGGATCATTATGATCCTACCAACAAGACCGTGAACTTGAGTGAACCGGTCTATGCTTCAAACTCAGTTGCCGCAGCAGCGGTGGCAGCGCACGAATGCGGACACGCGGTGCAGCACCAACAGGCCTACAAATGGCTGACGTTCCGCTCGAAAATGGTGCCCGCCGTTCAGTTTTCCAGCCAGATGCTGAATGTCGTCATGATGATGAGTCTCGTAGGTATCTACTTCCTGGGGCCCGCTACGATCTGGATCTACGTGGCACTTTTTGCCGTGACCACCCTTTTCTCCGTAGTGACCCTACCTGTGGAATTCGATGCCAGCCGCAGGGCTCTCGCCTGGATGGAAACGAGTGGCGTGGCTTCCAGCATGGAGCATGAAAAAGCAAAAAACGCCCTGTTCTGGGCAGCCATGACCTACTTTGCCGCTGCCGTCGGCTCCATTGCCCAGCTTCTTTATTTCCTGATGCTGGCATTGGGCGGCCGCCGCCAGGACTAAGAGGGGACGGCATGGCTTTTTTTGGTGAGATGTAAGAATCGGCTTGCACTTCCCGTTGGACTCGGAGCTTGACCAACGGGAAGCTTCCTGCTTGCCTTCGGCAGGCAGCTTTTGATTTTCAATCAATTGCCAACATTCCGGGCGATTTCCTCCTCCGCCCTCTCCAGCCCGGAATTCCCATCATAGCCCTCTGACTCTCACCTCCATGGACTGGTCCTCACCTCTCTGGTATGCATCCTATTTCATCGTCCTTATCGGTTTGGCCGGTTACGGCTCCCACCGTCTGACGATCGTTTATCTGTATCTCAAACATTCGAGAAAGCATCCTCAGCCGAAGGAACTTTTCAAGGAACTGCCTCTGGTAACCATCCAGCTTCCGGTTTTCAATGAAATGCACGTGGTGGATCGCCTGCTCGATTCGGTAGCAGCCCTCGACTATCCGCAGGACAAGATGCAGATCCAGTTGCTGGATGACTCCACGGATCAAACGGTGGAAATCTGCCGGGCAGGTATTGAGCGATTGAAGGCTCGCGGCTTCGACGCCGAGCACATTCACCGCACGGACCGCACCGGCTACAAGGCTGGCGCACTTGAAAACGGCACCCATTTCGCCAAGGGCGAATACCTCCTCATTCTCGATGCGGATTTCGTTCCGAAGCCGGAAATGCTTCAAAAGACCATTCACTTTTTTGCTGACGATAAGATCGGCATGATCCAGACGCGCTGGGGCCATCTGAACCGGACCTACAACGTCCTGACACGCATTCAGGCGATGTTCCTCGATGGTCACCTGGAACTGGAACAAACCGCACGCAACCGCTCCGGCCGCTTTTTCACCTTTAACGGCACCGGCGGCATCTGGCGGAAATCCTGCATCGCCGATGCAGGCGGCTGGGAACATGACACTCTCACGGAGGACATGGACCTCAGCTATCGCGCCCAATTGAAGGGCTGGCGCTTTATTTTCCTCAATGAGGTGGAAACTCCTGCCGAGCTGCCAGTGGACATGGATGGCTTCAAGAGCCAGCAGCACCGCTGGACGAAGGGTTCCATCCAGGTCTGCAAAAAAGTTCTGCCAGCCATTTGGAAAAGCGATGCGCCACTGGCCTGCAAGCTGGAAGCCACCGCGCATCTTACTTCGAATTTCGCCTACCTGCTCCTGATCTGCCTTTGCTTCCTAATTTATCCCAATCAGCACAGCAGCATGCACCTCACCGGGGTGAGCTACTATCTGGTGAATGGCACGATCTTCTTCTTCTCCTCCGTTTCCGTCATTCTTTTCTACCTCATGTCCCAAAAGGCACTGCGCCCTGGCTCATGGTGGAAGGAAATCCCTTACCTGCCTCTCCTCCTCGCGCTGGGTATTGGAATGTCCATCAGCAATGCAAAGGCTGTGCTGGAAGCGATTTTCAATCACCAGAGCGCGTTCGTCCGCACCCCCAAATATGGCATCGGTCAAGCCAAGCGGGCTGACTGGAAAAAGAGCAGCTACAAGGCAATGAAAACACTCACTCCATTTGTGGAGTTGCTTTTCGGATTCTTTTTCTCCTTCGTCGTCATCGAAGCAGCGATGAATGGCCGCTACACCTCCACGATTCTTCTCCTTCCTTTCCCGATCGGATTCTTTTACACATCTTTATCATCTTTGGCACGCATGCTGCCTTCCGGCCCTCCAGCCACCAGCGAAAAAGCCGCCAGCAAAATCGATTAATATCCATGACTGCACGCACCATGCGCCCTCTTGTTCTAGGCTTCCTGGGATTGCTCTCCGCACTCGGCTTTAGTAGCTGCGCGACCAAACAGGACTCGCAGAATAAGATGATCGTCAGTGTGCGTGATCAAAAAATGGTCCTCATCCGTGAAGGCAAGCCGGTCAAATCCTATAAAATTTCCACTTCGAAATTTGGAATCGGCGATAAGCCAGGCAGCAATTGCACTCCACTGGGCCGTATGCAGGTGGCTAAAAAGATCGGGGATAATGTGCCTCTGGGAACAGTGTTCAAAAGCCGCCGCCCTACCCGGGAGATCATTCAACCGAATGCTCCTGGCCGTGACCCAATCGTCAGCCGCATCCTTTGGCTGAACGGTTGCGAGCAAAACAACGTCAATACCTTCCGCCGTTTCATTTACATCCACGGCACTCCTGAGGAATACCGCCTGGGCACTCCTGCATCCTACGGATGCATCCGCATGGGCAGCAAGGATGTGGTGGATCTCTATGAACGCGTGGGCACAGGTGCAGATGTTTTCATCATCCGGGGTTCCATCAAACAGACTCCAGCGGGAGAATCCTTCGCCCAAAGCACTCCCGTAGTTCGCAAGGGTTCCTAAAATTTCAAAAAACGCAGGCTTGACAGGTTGCCGGGAATTCCTATTTTCCCCGGCCCGCCCTCAGGCAACCAATCTTTTCAACAACGACCATGGCCAATCACAAATCTTCGATCAAGCGCGCACGTCAAACGATCGTCCGCACCGAGCGCAACCGTGCTGAAAAGAGCCGCTTGAAGACTCTCCGCAAGAACGCCCTCGCTGCAATCGCTTCCGGCGACAAGGAAGCAGCACTCAAGGCTTCCTCCATTCTTTCTTCCGTTGCTGACAAGGCTGCCAAGCGCAACTTGATCCACCCGAACAAAGCTGCTAACTTGAAGAGCAAGACTGCAAAGGCCATCGCTGCCCTTGCCTGATTGTCCAGTTATCCGGTTACCTGAAGATCTCAGAAACAAGCGGGCCGGTTCACCGGTACCGCTTTTTTCATGCCCGAGCCATGTCAGAACCCACACCCAATTCCAGAGCTGAGACTGCCGCAAAGATCGCAGCCAATCCTTCCGGCTACAAAGTTTGTGAAGGCTGTGACTCGATTGTAGGCGCCGGTGCCGCACTTTGCCCGAATTGCCACAGCTTCCGCTTTGATACCACTCCGGAGCGGGTGGTGCATCAGGCACACATTCTCGGCTCCCGCGAGCAGACGTCCGTCACGGCGGAGGATTTGAGCTGAACCCATTACGGCAATGAGCGAGGAAGCAATCTCCTTCAAGGAATGGCAGATCGTCTGTGACGCCCTGGCCAGTGGCAGGCAGGCGATCCTGCTCCGCAAGGGTGGAATCCATGAAGGCCGTGCTGGTTTTTCCTTTGCCCATGAATCCTTTTTTCTCTTCCCCACACGCTTCCACGCGGATGGGAACCAGGTGCGTGAAGGTGAGGTCAAGGTGATGCCGGAATGGAAAACCGGAGACAAGATCCGCATCACCCATCATGCAGAGGCCCTGTGGGCCATTACGCTTACCGATTGGGAACAAGTGGCCGCCTTGGAACCTTTCCATATCTATTCAGAGCAGACCGTGAAGGATCGCTTTGATTGGGAAGGCAAGGGCATGGCAGCCGGCAGCATTCACGTCGCTCTGGTGCGTGTGCGCGAACTGGCCACCCCATTGGAATTCACCTATGAGCCGAAGTACGGCGGGTGCCGTAGCTGGGTGAAAATCCCCTCTCCGCCGGAAGGATGGCTGGAATCCGCCAAGCCGGTGGTGGGAGAAGATGCGCTTGCCACGCTGCACGATCGGATTCGAGGTTGATCTTCACGAGATCCATGCCCGAGGGATAGCCTCCGAGAGGCCAGGAGAAAGACTCTAACTCAATGCCTCCAGCTCTTCCCAACGACTATAAAGTTTGGCAGTAGCTGCTTTGGCCTTTTCCAGTTTTTCCACCAGCCCGGGAAGTTCCGTGAAACGCGTGGTGTGCATCTCCGGATCATTGAGCAGCGCTTCAAGCTCCTCCACTTCCCCCTCCGCCGTTAGAATCACTTCTTCCATACCTGCGAGTTCCTTTTGCTCCGCGAGCGTGAGCTTGCGGGCCTTCGGAGCGGCTACAGCTGCGGCAGCCTTCTGGCGGGCGGCGGCATCCTTCGCCGCTGCCTGTGCCTGGATGCGCTCGGCCGCCTCGCGGGCCTTCCGCTTTTCCATGTAGTAGGAATAGTTTCCCGTCTGCACGGTGACGCCGCCATCTTCAAAAGCGATGATCTGATCGCAAATGCGATCCAGGAAATAGCGATCATGGGAAACGACGATAACACTGCCATCAAAGTCTGCCAAAGCCTCTTCCAACATCCGTAAGGAGGGCAAATCCAGATCGTTCGTCGGCTCATCCAGCACGATGACATTGCCGCCGTTTTTCAACACCTTCGCCAGCATCAGCCGGGCACGCTCTCCTCCTGATAGAAGGTCCACCCGCTCATTGATGCGCTGATCATTGAAAAGGAAACGCCGCAGGTAGGCACGTGCTCCCAGCGTCTGATTGCCAAACTGGATTTTCTCATTTCCATCCGCCACTTCGTCCAACAACGAACCCGTGCCATCCAGTTGCATGCGCGTCTGGTCGATGTAGTTCACCTTCACCCTCTTGCCTACTTCTGCAGTGCCTTCCGTAGGTGGTATCTGGCCGAGGCAGAGCTTCAATAGTGTCGTCTTACCCACACCATTCTTACCCACGATACCCGTGCACTGGCCGGGGCGCAGGCTGAGATCCAGATTCCGGAACAGCCAGCGCGGTGCGGCAGGCGTGCCGACATTCACGCCAGCACCTTCCAACTCGACCACGATGTTTCCGAGGTCTGGTGGCGGTGGCATGAGCAAATCCATTTCCCGTTCTTCCGGTGGAGCCTCCATGCCTTCCACTTCGTAGAATTGTTCCAGCCGGTGGCGGGATTTGGTGCCACGGGCCTTCACGCCAGAGCGCACCCATTCCAGCTCTTCCCGCAGAAAGCGCTGGCGGCGGCGCTCCGTCTGGCTGGCAATCTGCTGGCGCACTGCCTTGGACTCCAGATAAGCGGTGTAGTTTCCCGGATGGGAGAAAGCGCGGCCCTGATCGATCTCGATGATGCGGGTGGCGATGACATCCAAAAAGTAACGATCGTGAGTCACAAAGATCACCGCGCCGGGAAATCCCTTCAGGTAATCTTCCAGCCAGCGGATGGACTCGGCATCCAGATGGTTCGTCGGCTCATCCAGCAGCAGCAGGTCCGGTTGGCAAACGAGCGCCCGGCACAGCGCGACCCGGCGCTTTTCTCCTCCGGAAAGCGGGCCTACGGAAGTTTCCAGAGGCGGCGTCCCCAGCGCAGTGGAGGTGGCCTTGATCCGGGCATCCAGATTCCACCCATCGGAATGATCGATCAGGTGCAGCAGGTCGGAAAGTTCCGCCTCACTTCCTTCCCCATTCTCGTAACGGCGGATGGCGTCCACCACATCGGAGGCCCCGGAGGCGATGTTTTCCTGAACGCTCAGTTCCGGATCCAATTCAAACTCTTGCGGCAGGTAACCCACACGCAAGGCGCGGCGCAGTGAGATCTCTCCGGAATCGGCCGCCTGCTGGCCTGTCAAAATTTTAAGGAGAGAGGTTTTTCCACAGCCGTTACGTCCCACCAGCCCCACCTTTTCTCCGGGAGATACGGCGAGCGTCACACCATCCAGCAGGGTTTGGTAACCGTAGGAGAGGCGGATTTCATTGGCAGAGAGAAGAGAGGACATACGGAACGGCTGGTTGTTGCCCAAGAAGGCATAAACGTCCATTGCCATCAGGAAGTTTTATCCTTCCGGGAAAGTTTTTAATAATTCGGTTTTTACTTGCGCTTGTTGAGAACGAATCGCATTAGTGGGTGGCAGCCCACCAACCAGATGAGTTCCCTCCTCTACGCCCTCAATATCGGCACCCTCGCCACATGGGTGAGCGTCGCAAGCTTCGGCGTGGTGGGAATCGGAATTTCCGGTAATGGCGATGATTTGACCTCCACGACGAAGGCAAAGGATCCCTATGCAGCTCTTGAGGCCATCGCTCTCACGGATGTGTTCACCCCGGATCAGGATCTGGCGGCCCAAACGACTGACACCGGTACCACGGGGGAGCTGAACAGCGCCCAGGCAGACGTTCCTTTCTCCGAGCAGGAAACCCTGCCGACTCCACCGGAGATGCCGGAAGTGGCTGAGACCGCCCCTCTCCCGGAAATCCCGGACATGCCGGACACGACACCGAGTTCCTCCGATTCCGTACAGGCGGCTCCTACCAAAAAGCGCCCGGTTTCCAAAACCAATGCAAAGGAAGCCGCCCGCTCAACCATGCCCACCAGCGCAACCGGCGGCTCCCCCAACGGCAAGGTTGGCGCGACCGGCCAAGTGGGCAATGGAGGCCAAAACGGCGGCAACGGCATGTCCGATGCCAAGCGACTGGCCAACGGCCGGATGTCCAAGCCTCCTTACCCCTCGGAGCTGAAAGCCAAGGGCCAGGGTGGCGTAGTGGGTGTGGAAATCATTGTAGATGGTGAGGGCCGTGTGGCCCGTGTGACGGTGATCAAGCCGTCCCCGTGGGCGTCCCTGAACGAATCCACGAAAAACCACATTGAACGCAACTGGAAGTTCCCGAAAACCGGAACCCAGTCCAAGTTCACCCGTGCCATCAAGTTTGAAATCACCAACTAACCAACCGTGCTAGCCAACATCGTCGTCGAAAAGTTCATCGAAGGCGGCTGGGTCATGTGGCCCATCCTCGCATCCTTCCTCCTCTCTCTCAGTGTTTTCATTGACCGCGTGGTCTGGTGGTCCGCCCTGCAATCCAAGCTCCGCCCTTCCCAACAGAATCAGGCCCGTGAGGCGCTGGGCACCGGCGACTTCGCCACCGCCTGGCAACTGAGCAACAACACGGACGAGCCTTTCCTTTTCAATCTCCGTGAAGGCATCACCCATGCGAATACGTCCATGCTGGCTGCCATGCAGCTCCACGCCATGCATCTGATCGAGAAAGCGGAAGCCCGCATGTGGGTGCTCAGCACCATGATCACGCTGGCTCCCCTGCTCGGGCTCTTCGGCACCATCGCCGGCCTCATGGGTTCCTTCGCCGCCATCGGTGATGACCAACTGGCCGTCAGCGCCGTGACCGGTGGCATTGGAGAAGCCCTCATCGCCACAGCATGCGGCATCGCCATCGCGGTGATCTGCCTTCTGCCCTACAACTTCTTCCGCAAGCGCATCTCCGTGCTGCGTTCTTCCCTGGAGCGCTGGATCAATCATTCCGAACTCCTCGTGAAATCCGCCAAGGAGCACGGCCACGATCTGGAAGTCTTCTCTACCGCCATCAAACGCCCACGCTGATGCCCGTTCAACTCAATGGAGGTGGTCACCCAGGTGACGACCATGGCGATGAAGCACGGATCGAGATCGTGCCGCTCATCGACATCATGTTCTTCCTCCTAGCAAGCTTCATGATGGTGAGCATCAGCATGACCCAACTCAAGCGCGTGCCGGTCAATGTGCCCAGCGCCTCAACCGGCATCGCGGAAACCAAGACGCCTCCGTTCCAGATCGTCATCAGTCCTGAGGGCGTCATCACATGGGGAACAGACATCATCACGCCCTCCGAAGTCACCGCCCGCCTGAAGCAGGAGGGTGCGGACAAGGATGCGCGCGTCATGATTTCCGCCGATGAGCAATCCCGTCACAAGGTATTGATGGCGGTGATGGATGCGATCCGCGCCGCAGGAGTCGAGAAAATCAGTTTTGAATCCAAGAGTCCCAAGCCGTGACCACCAGCCGAATTCTTCCTATCATCAACGTCATTGGCTGCTTTCTGGTGACAGGTGTCGTCATTGGCCAATGGATCAAGGAACGCCGCGTCAACGGGGAAATCAGGAACCTCCGCATGGAAATAACCTCTACCCAGGAAAACTACGAGAAGGAGCATAAACGTGCCGAGACTCTTCAAGGCGATGTCAACCAGCTCAAGGATTCCATCGAGGCGATGGCCAAGGCCAAAGTGGAATTTGAGGCCTCTCTGACCAAGGATGCCGAGGAGCACAATGCCCGTATGCAGGCAGAAAACGCCACTGTCCAAGAGCAGACCCAGATCTGGCAGAAAGCCATCGCAGATCGTGATGAGGTGATCGCCAAACTGAACAGCAACCTCTCCGCAACACGCGCCCGACTTGACGAGGCTGTGTCCAAGCTTAAGAAAGCAGGAGCTCAGTAAACTTCCCTCCCATGCGTAACAGAAATCGTTCCCAACAACTGGAAGACGATCTGTGTGTACATATCTTCACGGTCTCCGCGGGAATGGTGGGGGTATGCCTCACCGTCATCGGCATTCTCAAAGTGGTACTGGCCACGCACAAGGTGGACACCCTGGCAGATGACTTTCTTGCGGCCGATGCGGTCCTGTTTCTCATTTCCTGCCTGCTTTCCTACTGGGCCCTGCGCACCCGCAGCATGAAGCGCATCCATACGGTGGAACGCTGTGCGGACATGGTATTTCTTTCCGCACTGCTGTTCATGGTTATTATCTGCGGGTTTTTGGTCTATGCTCTGGCGATTTTCTAAGAAACTGTCTTTTTAAGCAGCTATCTTACGCGTGACTCGGAATTGACAGCCAGCTTTCCATCCACTCACTGTAAGCCGTGGATCAGCCTGTCCAAAATCCGCCCAAGGAAACGGATTCCCTATCTGAAAGGCAGCTCCGTGCCCTGCTGGAGGCACGTGAGGCGGAGAAGGAAAGCCAGCGCAAGGAGCTGAGCCGCCGTGCCACCCGTTTATTCCTGTTCATCGGCTCCATTCTCCTGGTTTTGTGCGTGGGACTCTCTTACCTGATAGAGTGGCAACGGGATAGACATGCCGAAATGGTGAAAAAGCAACCACCTGCCTCCAAGCCCGTGGTCGATACTGAAGACGCCCACTTTGCCAAAGAGCTTTTTGAATATGTGGTGCCACCGCCCAAGGGTGTACCTGTGGAAAAATAACTGCTCCCAGAGCAAGCGTGCGTCGATCTTCGGCAACCGTGCGCGAGCCATCAGTGAGACATGCCGTTAGGGTGAGGACATGTTTTGCTCTTGGAAAACCAGCCCTTCGGCTCCATGCAGTTGCGCCTATCGCCTCCGCAGCCCGCTTCATGAACTGCTGAATCACCTCTGCTATCTGGGAAATGGCACCCTCATCCTCCGCCGCCCCGGCCTGAGCTTGGCGAAGTGCACCTCCTTCGGCCTCCACATTTCCGGGCGCGCCACTGGCTGGAATCTCCTGCGGGACTCTCTCAGTGGGCTGGAAACAGACATCTCCGGAGAGCAGCATGCTTATCTGCTTACTGACGTTACGGATCACCGTCCGTTGTTTGCGATGGGGCCACCGGGAAAACCGATCGAACTTTCCATTCGCTTGAACGGCCACACCTGGCAATCGCCTGCGATCCAGCAGATGATCCACCGCTTCGATGGCGTCTCGCTCAACTGCGTGGAAAGCCATCGCCTGGGAGCCGGAGCATGGCTGGATGAATGGGAACAGGCACGCCGCACCCCGGCCACCGTCACCACCGACTTTATCCACACCACCAGCGAGATCCTCCATCGCTGCCAAGCACTGGAAGTGGAAGTGCGGACCTCGACCCACCGCAACTCCGTTAGATTCCATCCTTCCTTCATTGATTCAGAGGGCAGTGTGCTGCGCATCGCGGACAAGTCCCGCGATCACATTGTGTATGCGGATGTGAACGCAGAAAACTTCCATCTCCATGCCACCACCTCCCGCACCCTTCTTCTTACCCATAGCGACTGAACGATGAACTCACCCCATTCCTTTCTCTCCCAGCACCGCCACCATCGTGTGGATGCACCACCGGGCAACGTTCTCAACGATCTCTCTGCGGACACTCCGCTCTACATCCATGCAAGGAATTGGATGGCTGAAATGGCGAGCATCACTTACCTAACTGAATGCGTGATGGATGATGAATCCCAAATCGCCTGTTACCCGGAGCAGGGCCTGTATCTGTCACTGGATCATATTGAATACCTGCATACGGTCGCAATCGAACACCGGTCCCGTGCCTCACTGGCCTTGGAAATCGCTACGGATGGAGAGCCTCGTGCCATCTCCATCTCCGCCATTCCCCTTCTCAGTGACCTGCCAGCTTTCACAGCCTGTCTGGCGGAGCAGCCCTTTCATCCCCTCAGTGCGGAAAATTATGAAAAATGGCGCGCAAGCCATCTCACCCGTCCATCCATCTGCTCCTGTTGTGCGGATGCAGCGGAGGAACGACGGAAGAAACCGGAAATCCATCCACTTACAAAGATTTTCCATCACGCCATTGAGCAACAGATGACACTTCACTGCTGTCTCGCTTCTCCTGCGTTCCGTTTTTTCCGGAGCATTCTGCCGGGAGCCCTTTTGTTCCAAGGAGGGCGCATCACGCTTACCAGTCAGGATGGCAACAGCATGTTGGAGATCGATCCGGGTTACTGTCATTCTCTGACTCTTCACCGCACCTCAATCGATGCGGAACCGATGACCCGCCTGCGCATTTACAATTCATTAGGCACTCCAGAGCTAACCATCGAGACTCCCGACTGGGACGCATGCGATCAGTGGCTCTCGCTGTGCCGCCAGTGCTGATGCCTCTTCTGGGAAAAACACTTTTCGATAGCCCTCGATCATCTGCTCCATGGAAAATTGTTTTCGCACGTGATCGTGACCGGCTTGTCCCAGACGCCGTCGGAGTGACTGATCTGTAGCCAATCTAACGATCGCATCAGCCAGTGCCGGGGCATTGTCCGGCGGAACGAGAAGTCCTGATTGCTCATCGATCACCTGCTCACCTGCGCCACCCACATCCGTGGCGATCACCGGGAGGCCGGAGGCCAGTGCCTCCAGCGAGGCATTCGGGCAGCCCGGCGGCTCGGAGATCATGAGAAAAATATCCGCGTCCGCCAGAAAGTCCGCCGTATTGGGAAGATTACCGCACCATTCCACCGGCAAGTCCTTGGCCATGCGGCGTAATTCTTTCGCATGATGTTTGTGATCACGTTCCGGCCCACCGGCTACCCGGAGTTTCCATGCGGGCAAGCAGGGTGCCGCCAGTTTCAGCGCGGTGATGAGTTGGCCCAGACACTTGTCGGGAGAAAGCCGGGCTGCGGTGGCAAAGACGAGCGGGGCATTTTTTTCGCGGACGCGGGTGGGCACTTTGGAAATCGCCACGCTGTTCCGAATCACCGTCACCGGTGCGCCCAGCGTGTGCTCTGCTTTTCTTTTCTCCGCATGATACTTCACCACCATGGCTGATAGATGATGACCATACTCCCACGCTGTAGTGCAGGGGACGTCCTTGCGCGGAGAACTGAAATAGCTATCCAAGGAGAAATAAAACATCGCCCCCGGACTGACATCCACCACCCGGCAGCCCCACAGCGCATCTGCCAGAATCACCTTGTAGCTGGTGATCAGATTCCAGAATACCACGCAATCCGGAGCGGCAGAGTCCATTTTTTCCAGCAGTAGCCTGCATGCCTCTCCCGCATCACAGCACTCGGGTGGCGGTACTGCTGTCACGGGAATGCCAGCAGAAATCAAAGCCTCGCGCCCCGGCGTAGGATGATCCGGGTTTTCCTGAATCACCGCAGCCCGCACCTCGTAACCCTCCTCCATCATGGCCAGCAGGAGCTTGCGCGCACTGGTCTGGGCTCCACCGGTGGAGAAATTGTTCGTCACCAGCCACAATCGTTTTTCCCGGGCAGACACTACGGGAGGAGCCAGCACGCGCTCGTAAAGATGAGCGGCGCGGTGAGCCATGGCGTAGCGGGTGAATTCCTTCGAAAATGGGGCGTGGTTGCCAGACGCATATGCCTGCCTCACCGCATCCGCAAATTTCTGCGGAGTCACCTCCCGCTTCAAGAGGGTGAGCGCCGGGTGCACCGCCGCAATTTCCCGCGTGCCACCGGCATCCGTGGCCACCACCGGCTTTTGCGCCGCCAGGGCTTCCAAGTGCGCCAAGCTGAGGCCTTCCCAATCACTGGTGGAAACGAGCACATCACACGCAGCCAGCACCTCCTGAACGGACTCTGCTGTTCCGATCCAATGGACACGCTGCGTCAATCCGCTGCCGGCAAAATCGAGCTTCAATTCCCCGACCAATTCCTCCGCGCCAATGGATGGCTCTCCGGCAATGATCAGATGCGCGTCCGGCAGGCAGGAAAGAATCGCAGGCAGGCGATCCATCCGCTTCTGGGGGCGGGGATTGGCCAATAGCAGCAGGACTGGAGCACTTGGGGCGATCCCCAGTTTTTTCCGCCACTCTTTTCCTGCTGCGATATGCGCCGGAGTGGAAGCGTAGCGTGCGGCATCAATGCCATTCCACAAGACACGCACCGGCACTCCGGGAACAGCAGGCAGCTCGCGCGCCACGTGCTTCGAACAGGCCAGCAGCAAATCCGCGCTCTCACTGGAAATGGTCTGCAGCCCCTCAGGCCAGCCGGGCTTGGAATTGTGAACGGTCATTACCAGCGGCAGCCCCTGCGCCTTGATCGCACGGGCAAAGCCATCCTTGATCAGATGCGCGTGGATGAGGTCTGCTCCCCACTCGATCGAATTCGTTAGAATAGCGGCGGCTTTTTCCTGAGGGCGATTCGGCAGATCAGCCAAGCTCATAAAAGCGGACGGCGCAGGAAATGCGGTGCGCGTAGGCATGCCCAGAGCAATCACTGCAGTGGCGACGCCTTGGCGATTGAGCTCTTCAGCCAGTCCCAGCGTGATTCGTTCCGCGCCACCAGTCTGGATGGAAGTCACCACCTGTACCACACGGATGCGTTTCGAATGACTGGCATCCAGCGATGGCAGACGGATCACTCTCAATGATCCTCCGAATGCCAGGATTCCCAGCGCTTCATTCATGGAGTGGCCATCCTCCAACAGCCGACGCAACGGCTCTGCCTCTTCACAAAACACCACCGGTGAAAATGGCAGCCGCTGTTTTCTCCAAGGCATCTTCAGCCGCGAAAAATCACCACCACACTTCCGCAACAGCTTGCCCCATGCTGCACTGCCATCACTCCCCACCGCCATCAGCCCCTTGGCACGTGGCAGATGGAGTGGCCCGTGGTGCTTCAGCCACGCGCCTGCTCGCGCAAGCAACACCGGACCTGATAGACGTGAGAAATCCGCCGTCATTTCAGCTACATGACCACACGCCGCCAGCGAACGCAGTGTGCGCCCGGCAAGGCGTTGTTCCGCGACGGTTTCCGTCCAAACGATTGCACTCACCTTTCCCACAGCTCAGTAGGCGGATGGAAAACTGCTGCGCGAGGAACCGTAGGAGCTTCTCGGCAAGGGTGGCGGTGAGGAGTGATCGGAATCCCGATGCAGCCGATCATACATCATGCCCATCGCGGCACCACGGGTAAAATTCTCCTCCCGCTCCTGATTCGGATAGGTGTCAGAGGAACTGCCGTAGCCTTGATCCGCCGGCCATGCCTCGGCACGGTCCGGGCGTGCCCCGGTATAGATCAGCATGCCATCCGGCCCCGGCTCATAGGTGGCGGTGCCTTCCCGCACCTCGCCATTCACCACGCATTTCCAGACGAAAGCAGATCCGCCACGGAGATTTCCTTTCACCCAGAAGCCGTCATTGCCCAGTTGCACCGTCAGCCGGGTAGCGGAGGGGATTAAGGGCATCGTCTGATTTCCGACTTTGGTAGTGGTGTAGGCCTTCCGTTTTAGAAATTTCACGATGAGAATCAGAATAACGCCAACTCCAATCAATATGGGGAAGAAACCGAAGCCTCTGGAACGATGAATCTGAGGAGGAAAGGACTCATGGATTGGAGGAGAATCCAAGGCACGACCCTGCATTTCGGCTGGCACAGATGGAGCATCCGAGGTTTGAGGAGCAACGTCCTGATGCACAGGTGCCGCTGCCTGATCAGTAACCAGCACCATCACGCGAAACCCATTGTCCGCATTCCGGGAGCGTGGGTCATTCCGGTAACGGGCAGCCGATCGGGCGAAGTTGGCAGACTTGATGAACGATCCGCCCCGCAGCACACGCCGCGGTTTATCCGAAAGCTTGTCATTGGTCTGCAACGGATCGGTAGCCGGACCAGCCTCGTAGGGAGCATACCAATCCTGGCACCATTCCCACACCTGGCCACCCATGTCCTGAAAGCCCCAGGCATTCGCCTGCTTCTTGCCGACCGGATAGGTCCGCCCGGCAGCATTTCCAGAATTCCATGACCACACATTGGCGGCGAGTTCGTCATCACCTGTGGGCCAAGCGGTGGAAGAGCCGGCACGGCAGGCATATTCCCACTGGGCTTCCGATGGGAGCTTGCAGACGCGGCCGGTCTTCCGGCTCAGCCATTTGAGGTATTCCTGCGCATCGAACCACGTCACCAGAGTCACCGGGTGGGTTTCCGCTTGGGCGAATCCGGGGAAACGCCACGTGTATTCCTTCGCCTGGCGGAGGGCTGTGCCATCCCACCCGTAGCCGCCGGACTGGCCTTTTTCCGCCTCCGTTTTGTAACTGCTGTCCTTTGCAAACGCCTCCCACTGCCGATAGGTGACCGGGAACCTTGCCAGGTAATACGGTTGGGAAATCGTGATGGTGCGCTGGGTTTCGTCTGCTCCCCTCCCAGCCTCGCTTTCCGGAGATCCCTCCGTGAATGTCCCTGGCTCCACACGGATCAATTCCATCTTCACGCCATTGCCCAGATCCAACTGAAGGCTGGGCACTTCCGCACCCAATGCGCCCAGAGACACCGTCAGCCATGCCATGATCATTTTCATCGCCCACATTCCATACAGGAATCTCCTGCAGATGGGAGATGGAAATTGATGGATTCTTTCCAAGGTCTTCCGTATCCGCCATCAATCTAACGATTTAAAAATGGAAATCCTGCCAGCCGGAATGGCAAAGCCGCACCTCTAGGACGAAAATCGACTTGTCGGGGTAGGCCATTCGATGGTTTCAAATGGGTGCTCGGGAAAGAATTTCCCCGGGCGAACATCCCTTTCCCGCTCATGACCAATATGCCTGGAACCCCTTCGCCCGAATCGGCCAGCCCCGGCCTGTCTACCAGCACGGTCCTCGGCCTTTTGGGGAAATTCCTTTTCCTGTTACTGTTCAGCGCGGGCGTGGGCTACGTGGCCGCTTACAAGCTCAACCTTGGATGGACTGCAGGCGGGCTGGTCGCGCTATCCATCGCAGGTGTGGGGATTTTCTCGATGGTGAAACTGAGCGGTTCACCCAAGGAAGTGGGCATCACCTTCGGGCTGAAGTTTCTCAGCGTCACCGCCTACAAGATTCTGAACTTCACGCTGGTGATGTGGCTGCTGAAAGATTTGGGCTACGCTGAGGCCGGAGCCTCTTCATTGATCGTCGGCTGGTCCCTTTTCATGACCTGCGCCACCATCGTCTCAGGTCCGTTGACAGATGCATTGGGTCTGCGCCGCACGTTATTCATCGGAGCCACGCTTTGCATCATCACACGATTGGTGATGGTTTTCTGCGGCATCAAATGGCTGGCCCTGGTCGCCGGCCTCATGCCCCTTGCCATCGGTGAGGCATTGTGCACTCCGGTATTGGTCGCCGCGCTGCGCCGCTACTCGAAGCCCAGCCAACGTTCCGTCGCCTTTTCCCTGTTTTATGCGCTCATGAACTTTGGCTTCATGTTCGGCTACTTCATCGCAGATGCCGTGAAGGAGAAAGTCCCTGTGCATGCCACGTATCACCTTCCCTTGGTGAATGTGCAGCTCTCCCAACACTCATTGCTGATCTTCATCAGCCTGATTTTCGATCTGCTGATCGTGCCGCTGGTCTGGTTTCTGAAGCCTGGCGTCCAGATGACAAACGAAGGATTCATCCCCCTTCAGGAAGGCCACGAGCATAAGGAAGGATCACTCACCTACCGACTGGGACAAACCATCAAGGACGCACTGAAGGATACCAAAAGCAGCCTGATCAATCTGGTAACATCAGAAGGTTTTACCAAACTGATCATTTTCCTGCTGATGATCGGACTACTGAAGCTGGTCTTCAACATCATGGACTACGTGCTCACCCCCTTCGCCAACCGCGAGATCGGGCCGGAAGCTGCGGCACGGGTGGGGCGGCTCAATGCCACCAACAGCATTCTCATTCTGGTGCTGGCACCCACAGTGGGAATTCTGACACGGAAATTCTCTTCCTACTCCATGGTCATCCTTGGCGGATTCATCACCGCCCTGTCATTTATTTTCATGATCCTGCCGCCCTCTGTGTTCCAAAATTTGGCAAACGGGTGGCTGGGCAAGGCAATCGGGCATGACTACCTCGGCATCATCGGTGAGGTGCATCCTTACTATATCATGATCTTCCTCTGGCAGATCGGCTTTTCCATCGGTGAAGCATTCTACTCACCACGTGTGTATGAATATGCCGCTTCGATTTCCCCGCCCGGACAAGAAGCGTCCTATTCCTCTCTCTCGTATGTGCCATTGTTGGTGGGAAAGATTTCCGTCGGGGCGATGTTCGCCGGACTGTTGGCGAAATATTGTCCGGAAACCGGCCCGCGTGACTCCCCCACCATGTGGCTGATTGTCGGGCTGATGGTACTCGTGGCGCCCATCGCCCTGTTCACCATGCGCGGGTTCATCCGTGTAAAGGAAGAGGGGCGGGAAGAGTAACTTCTATCTGGCAGACCTTCTCACAAGGCGCAAAAAAATGCGCACCATGAGAAAAAACCAACGAGGCCCATACCTCGTGACGCTATGCAATTGGCCGGGATTCGCAAGGAAAGGCGCCGGAATTCTTCGCAAAATCTTCAAAGCGGTGCCATGATGCGGGGCCGTCGGAGCTTGCATGGGGTCCGCACCCGGCTAGAACTCTTGGTGACAACTGCGTGAAAGCCTACTTCCTCCGACGACTGCTCCTCATTCCGCCGACCTTGCTCGGCATCACGCTCCTCGTTTTCACCATCACTCGCATCGTGCCGGGAGGTGCCATCGACCGCGCACTGCAGGCGGGAAAAAGCGCAGGAGAAGGAGAAAAGCGTTCCGGTGCGTCCAGCCGCTCACAGGGCGGACTGGATGAGGAGCAACTCGAAAATCTGGAAGAACGCTACAAACTCGATAAGCCTATCCTTGTCGGCTACGGCCAGTGGTTGGGGGTCCTGCCGCGAGAGGTGCAGGTATCCAAGGGAGAATTCGGCGGACAGGGAGAGGAAACCATCGGCGGCTCCATCGATCCCCAAACCATGACCGCCATCGTCCTCCGTAACGATGGCAGGCTCGTGCATGTGAAACGCGAGGGAGAAAAAATCGTCTCCGCCATCTTTACCGATACCGGCAAGCCTGTGCAGGATGAAGGATGGAAACTCCGCTACGAAACGGAAAAGGATCGGCAGGAGCGCTATAAGCGGCGGAACCCCGGAGCAGGAGAACTCCCTGGCTACAATCCCCGTGCCATCGTTTTCAAAACACGCTTCGAGGGTCTGCTCCAAGGAGATCTTGGCGTTTCAGACATCTACAATGAACGGGTGGACGTGATGATCGCCCAGCGCATGCCCGTGGCAGCCTACTTCGGACTCCTGTCGGCATTCATCACCTATGCCATCTGTCTTCCTCTAGGGGTGCTGAAAGCTCTGAAACACCGGACTTTCATCGACAACTTCAGCTCGGTTCTGATTTTCATCGGCTATTCCATTCCCGGGTTTGCACTCGGTGCCATCCTGCTCGTCCATCTGGGAGCACGGGCAAATTTCTTTCCACTCTTCGGCCTCACCAGCGCAGACTTCGATCAGATGGACAGCTGGGGAAAAATCAAGGATCTGGCCCACCACACGGTCCTTCCGCTTCTCTGCTACATCATCAGCGGTTTCGCGATGCTGACCATGCTGACCAAAAACAATCTGATGGATCAACTGGCAGCGGACTACGTGCGGACGGCCGTGGCAAAGGGTGCCAGCTTCCGCAAGGCAGTCTTCGGCCATGCTTTCCGTAATTCCATGATCCCTGTGGCCACCAGCCTGGGCAGCCTGGTGGAGATTTTTGTGGGCGGCTCGATGTTGATAGAAACGGTCTTCGACATCCAGGGTTTCGGCCTGCTGCAGTATCAATCGGTTCTGGCCCGGGATATCCCAGTCATCATGGGCACCCTGACCATAGCCGCCCTGCTGATGTTGATAGGAAATGTCATTTCAGATCTGATCGTGGCCATGGTGGACCCCCGGATCAAATTCAAGTGAAGCGATGCGAGCGATAGGATTTCTTTTCACCCTGCTGGGAACTCTTGCCATCGTGGGCGAGTGGAAGGGCATCGCCTTTCCCACGGCCCGGTGGTTTTTCGAAACCAGCAGACAAATTACGTGGCTGAACATCGAGCAGGCAGGAGATGCAGGCTTTCCTTGGTTCGGTTGGGCATCCGCCGGATTATTGATTCTCATGGGGCTGGGACTCGTGATCCGCAGCTTTACCCGGGGCCCCGGTAATCCGATCACCCAGCGCCGGATCCAGCGCTTCCGTGAAATCAAGCGTGGTTACTACTCACTGCTGATCCTCGTTCTTCTGGTCGTGCTGGCCATGCTGGATCAATCCATCGTCGGACGGCGGGCGCTGGCTGTGCGCTATCAGGGAGAATGGACTTTCCCTGCCTTTCTGCCGCATGACCTGAAGAACAAGGATTTCGGAATGGATGGACCGGCAGGCGAGGCTCCGGCGGATTACCGGAAACTGAAAACCATCTCGACGAAGGAATCCGGCAATCTGGTATTCATGCCGCTGATCCCATTCGACCCGACGGGAGATACGCTGTCTCCCCGCTCCCGCGCCATGGAGGAACGGGATGGGATTTTTTATCAGGGAGGCAGCCTTCAGCCCTACTCGGGACTGGCGGCGAAATACCATGATGTGGCGGAATCCCGCATGCACCTGCGCTACACGATGCGCAAAGGAAAATTCTCCGGCACCGTGGATGGATGGGATGCCAGCGGCATGCGGGTCTATACTGCGGATTATCTCGATGGGAATCTGATTGGGGAAAAATTCACGGGCAGCGGCAGCAAGGAAGATTTCCTGGAGCTCAAAAGCAGCGAACTGCGAGCGGTGAAATATCACCCCGCCCCTCCCATTCCCGATGAGCAAAACTGGCTCGGCACCACCTCCCAAGGCTACGACATGCTTGCCTATCTGTATGGAGGCCTTCAGGTCAATTTGAAGGCTGCCCTGCTTTACATGCCCATGGTCTATCTCATCGGCATCATTCTGGGCATGAGCATGGGCTACTTCTCGGGGTGGTTCGACATGCTGGCCAGCAGGCTGATAGAAATTTTTTCCAACATCCCGTTCCTGTTCGTGGTCATCATCTTCTCCAGCATGGTGCCGGACAAGTTCAAGGGACTGCCGGTCATCCTGACCATTCTCACCCTGTTCGGCTGGATGGGCATCACTTACCTGATGCGGACAGCCGCCTACCGTGACAAGGAGAGGGATTACATTGCAGCCTCGCGCGTGCTGGGGGCTGGCACGCCACGCATCATTTTCCGGCATCTGCTGCCCAATACCGTCTCCATTCTCATCACCCTCATCCCCTTCACCATTTCGGGATTGGTATTTGCCCTCACCTCCCTCGATTACCTGGGATTTGGCCTACCGCCGGAATACGCCTCATGGGGCAGACTTTTAAACGACGGCCTCTCCAATCTATCAGCACCATGGATGGTTAGCTCGGCCTTCGCCGCGCTGCTGATATTGCTGATCCTCATCACCTTTGTAGGTGAGGCGATCCGCGAGGCCTACGATCCGAAAAAATTCACTTACTATCGCTGATGCAACGCCGGATCATCCTTCTCGTTTCATGCCTCGTTTCCTGCTTTTCCCTCAACCTGACAGGTTGCCACCGGGAACAGGAAACGGTGAAGCGTACTTTGGGCTTCGATGAGTTCCGCCCGGAATACAACCGCTACATCCAAAACTGGATTCATGCCCAAAAGGCAGCTCTTCAGAAGGAGGAGGCGCATCTCAATGAATTGATCGCAACCGCCGGAGAGGAGCAAAAAGTCTTGCTGGAAGGCCAGTTGGCAAGCGTGCACAAAGATTCGGAGAAAATGGATTTCCGTCTCGGCTTGGGCGATTACCTGAAAATCGGAAACCCTTCGGAAGTGCCCACCGATCTCGTCTGGCAGAATGGCCAGGATCAGCCGGAAATCGGGGATCCACGTGCCATCAAGGGCGGCGTCTTCCGCAAGGAAATGTCCACCTTCCCTCCCACGCTCCGGCCATTCGGAGATAACTCCAACAATGGCTTCCGGAGCGATATCTACGATGACATCAATCTGGATCTGGTGCACTATCACCCGGAGACCATGGCCATCATTCCTGGCATCGCCAAGGAGTGGGCCATGTCTCAGGATGGCCGCACCATCTACTTCCACATCGATCCGGATGCCCGTTATTCCAATGGGAAAAAAGTCCGCGCGCTCGATTATTTGATCACCATTTACGTCAACGTCTCGGACAACGTTTCCAATCCATTCTACAAACAGGCGTATCGTGAGGATTATGCCCAGTTCGCCGCCTATGGAGATGATACCCTGGCCATTTCCCTCCCGGAAGCGAAGTACTATGCTGCCTTGTTTGCCTGTGAGGAACTGGCTCCGTCCGAGCCGGATTTTTATTCCGAATACGGGCCGGATTACAGCGAACGCTATCAGTGGAGATTCCCACCCACCACTGGAGCCTATGAAGTGAAGCCGGAAGGGATTGTGAAAGGTGCCTCCATCACCCAGACCCGCGTGAAAGACTGGTGGGCCAAGGACAAGAAGTTTTACCGCTATCGGTTCAACCCGGATAAAATCGTCAATACGGTGGTCCGTGATTCGTCAAAAGCCTTCGAGCTCTTTCGCGCTGGGGAAATCGATACATTCCCTCTCACCCTTCCGCAGTATTGGTATGAGAAGTCCGAGATGCCGCCCGTTTACAACGGATACATCGAGCGAGTCACCTACTACAAACGCTTCCCGAAAGTCCCACGCGGACTCTATCTGAATGTCCGCAAGGCCCCATTGGATAACAAGGACGTCCGGATAGGCATCAACTATGCCATGAATTGGCAGAAGGTGATCGATGTGATTTTCCGGGGGGATTTCCAGAGACTGAATTCCTTTTTTGAGGGGTTTGAAGGCTTGAGTGATTCCTCCATCACCGCCCGCCCTTACTCCGTCATGGATGCCAGAAACTCCTTCGCCTCTGCCGGATACACCCAGCAAGGCAGTGATGGTATTCTGAAAAAACCGGACGGCACCCGCCTGGAGGTATCACTGACCTATCCTTCCGCGCCGGAAGTGGATCGCATGATGTCCATCCTGCGCGAGGACGCGAAAGCCTGCGGTCTCGATCTGAAACTGGACGGCCTGGAAGCCACGGTCGTTTACAAAAAGGAGATGCAGAAACAGCATCAGATGGCACTGGGTGCATGGAATTTCACGCCACCAATGCCAGACCCCTACCAGTATCTTCATTCCTCCACCGCACTGGACGAGAAGGGTAATCCGAAGCCCCAGACGAACAACGTTTTCGGCTGGGCTCGGCCGGACACGGACCGCATTTCCCTCAATGTGCGTACCGCCCGGACACTGGAGGAGCTGAGAAGCTCGGTGCAGCAGATCCAGCACATCGTTCACGATGAAGGCCTTTTCGTTCCCGGTTATACACTGGACTATGGCCGCATGGGATTCTGGCGCTGGATCAAATGGCCGGATTGCGAGAACACACGCTTCTGCCCGCCCATCGTTTCCGATCCACGGGATCCGTATGTTTTCTGGATCGATGAGAAAGTTCAGGAGGAAACCCAGGCAGCACGCCGTTCCGGCAAAACTTTCCCAGAATCCACCCGCGTGATCGATGCTTACCGGACACCCTCACCCGCCACTCCCGCACAGCCATGAGCCACGAGCCTGAACCCATTCTAGTGGTGGATAAGCTCATCACCTCCTTTGAAACCGAACGCGGTCTGCTGCGTGCGGTGGATCAGGTTTCCTTCTCCGTTCCCGCAGGAAAAACGGTGGGCATCGTAGGAGAATCCGGCTGCGGGAAGAGTGTGACGGCCATGTCCATCGTCCGCCTGCTACCCCAGCCTGCTGGAAAAATCCTCGGCGGCCATGTGAATTTCAAAGGCCGGGATCTTTCCCACATTCCTGACAAGGAGCTACGGAAAATCCGAGGCTCGGACATCGGCGTTATTTTTCAGGAGCCGATGGCCGCTCTCAATCCAGTGCACCGCATCGGCCGCCAGGTCTCGGAGATTTTCCGCATCCACCGGAAAATGTCGAAGAAGGACGCATGGGAGGCCGCCACGGAAATGCTTCGTCAGGTGCGCATCCCTGCCCCGGAAAAGCGAATGATGGACTACCCCCATCAGCTCTCCGGCGGCATGCGCCAGCGCGTGGTCATCGCCCTCGCCATTGCTCTGAAGCCTTCACTGCTGATTGCCGATGAGCCTACGACCGCACTGGATGTCACGGTTCAGGCGCAGATTCTCGACCTACTGAAACGCCTGCAGGCGGAAATGGGAATGTCCATCATTCTCATCACCCACGACCTGGGCGTGATCGCAGAAACCTGTGATGAAGTGGTCGTCATGTATGCGGGGCGCGTGGTGGAAAAAGCTCCTGTGGGCGAACTCTTCGCCAAGCCGCTGCATGCCTATACCCGCGGCCTGCTGGCCTCCATCCCTACACTGGACACACCTTCCAAATCGATTCTCAAGACGATCCCGGGCATGGTCGCCCCTCTCTCGGATCACGCCCACGGCTGCCGCTTTTGCCAACGCTTGGGCCGCACTTCCAGCCGCGAGCGCCCACAACTCATCGAAATCAACCCTGGCCACTGGGTGGAAAACTGCCCGGAATGTGTCCCCAGCCTTCATCCACCTGCATGAACTCCGCGTCTCTGAGTTTCACCCCTTGCGCCCTTTCGCGATGACTACGGCTCCGCTACTAACTGTCAATGATCTCCGCATCCACTTCCCCGTGCGCGGCGGTGTTCTGCTGCGCCAGACCGGAGCGGTCCGCGCTGTGGACGGTGTTTCCCTGATCATCCGCTCTGGCGAAACGCTGGGCCTCGTAGGAGAATCCGGCTGTGGAAAATCCACCTTGGGAAAAGCCATCGTGCGGCTTCTGAAGCCCACCTCCGGTCAAATCGTTTTCCAAGGAACAGACATCTCACACCGCAGCCAACGATCTCTCCGTCCGCTGCGGCGCGACGTTCAAATGATTTTCCAAGATCCTGCGGAATCCCTGGATCCCCGGATGAGCGTGCGCGCTCTGATAGAAGAACCCTTTCTCATCCACCGCATGGGCAGCCGCTCGGAACGCATCCAGTGGGTGAATGAACTGCTGGATCGCGTAGGCCTGCCTGCATCTTCTGCGGAACGCTATTCCTTCGAGTTCTCCGGAGGCCAACGCCAACGCATCGGCATCGCCCGCGCCCTGGCCCTGAAACCGAAACTCATTATTTGCGATGAACCGGTTTCCGCGCTGGATGTGTCCGTCCAGTCACAGATTCTCAACTTGCTGGTCGAACTTCAGAAAGACTTCGGCCTGTCATACCTTTTCATCGCGCACAATCTCTCCGTGGTGAAACACGTGAGTGATCGCGTGGCAGTGATGTATCTTGGAAAAATTGTGGAACTGGCGACCGCGCAGGACATCTATCAAAACCCACGCCACGCCTACACCAAGGCACTGCTCTCCGCCATTCCCGCTACCGATCCCACCATCGAGGGGAAGAAAATCCTCTTGGAAGGAGATGTGCCCTCCCCCATTGATCCACCGGCGGGTAGTGCATTTGGACACCGCCTGAAACATCCGCGTTACGAGGAAACCATCGGCATGGATCTATCACTTCGGGAAATTGCACCGGATCACTGGGTTGCCAATGATCCCTGCTGTATTTCACAAGAGGACTGGGCCACTCTCAATCCCTCCCAGTAGTGAGGTTTGGAGAGTCTCCTTCATTTGCTCAAGAGGATGCTCTCCAATAAAGGCCCCCATACACTGAAATCGTGATCATAGGTGTCTGTCTGGAGTTCCTCCCGGCTTTGAACATACTTGGCAGGAACCAACTCATTGCCACAATGTTCGATCAGCGTATCCAGTGATGCCGTTGTAGCCTCCGGATGAAACTGGAGGGCAAGGCATTTCCCGGGGATCAGGAAGCCTTGCTCCGAGCAGACTTCACTCGACGCCAGCCGAATCGCACCTGCTGGCAATTCAAAGGTATCTCCATGCCAATGCAGGACTTTCAATTCTTCTGGCAGCGGCGGGTACGCCTCGCAAATTTCCGGCGAAAGCCGGATCGGATACCAGCCGATTTCACATGCCTCATTCTGATAAATGCGTGCGCCCAAGGCATCTGCCAGCAACTGCGCTCCCAGGCAAATGCCCAGCAAGGGAATGCCACGCTCCAGACATTCCTGGATGAATGCTTTTTCTCCCACCAGCCATGGATGATCCCGGTGCTGATAGATATTCATCGGCCCGCCCATCACGATCACCGCCCGGCAATCCAATGGCTTTGGCAGAGGGTCTTCCGATAGAAGGATGCAGCGCACCTTGATCCCCTTGGACTTCAGCCATGACTCCAGCCTCCCCGGCCCTTCAAATGCCACATGCTGAAGGCAAACGATTTCCATACCTCCATTTATAACATCCCGGTCAATCCTGGGGAGGAAAATAAAGGCGTCTGGAAAGAACCCTTCTTCTTACTTCCCGGAAACACCGCCGGGATCTTTTCCCAATCCATTCAAGAGCAGCAAAACACGCCGAGCAAAATCCGCGAAGGATTTCCAGGGACGCTCCGGACGGACAATCCTCCACTGCGGTAAAATGCGGGTCTGCAACTTGGTGGTAGGGTTCACCACCGTCACTTGATCGCATAGCTCCAGCATCGGCAGATCCGCGTGGCTGTCCGTGTAGCCGTGGCTGTTCACCAGCTTGCCATCCGGTCCAAAGCAGACATCCGGCAATACCGAACGCAAACGACGCACTTTCGCCGCGCCCTTGTGGTTTTCCAGTTCCGGGAAAAACGCGCTGGCCCCACCGATCTCCACCGGAGTGCCTAGCGTGAGATCAAACCCCAGTTCTTCTCCGATGTATTTCACATAAAACTCCGGGCTGGCGGATGCCAGAATCAGAAAATGCCCGGCCTGCCGGTGCTCCTCCAGGAAAGAACGCACTTCCGAATAGATGGCAGGCATCACCGAT
>Ga0157370_10000737_pt1 | contig 41128 bp, 63 predicted proteins | sample C35metaG_FD_113463 | JGI IMG/M metagenome (GOLD analysis project Ga0157370, IMG submission 113463) | Corn rhizosphere microbial communities from Kellogg Biological Station, Michigan, USA - C3-5 metaG | ecosystem: Host-associated > Plants > Roots > Rhizosphere > Soil | place: USA: Michigan... | reverse complement strand
TCATCACAGGCATTGAACGAATAAAATTTGATTGGTAATATAACAATATATCTATAAATATATGATGGATATGAAAAAAACTAGCCTAAAAAAGAAAAAGAGCAACCTATCCAGGATTGCAATATTATGTCTTTAAACTACAATAAATAGTATATTTGAAATTGGTGTATGTATGGTGTAAATATTTGTGGAAAAAACCATCTTTAATATTCTTTTTGATAGCTCGACCGGGCTTTATTTCAAAATGAATTTATATGATTATCTACATGGCGGGTATTTAGTGGGGACCGAAAAGCGAAACCCTTTTTTATCCGTTATAGATTCCTGTTTAAGCGAATCCGATGCAGATAAGAAAATAAAAATTCTAAACCAAACAGATATGGAATTTTAATACTTATTTTAGTACATTTGTATTGATATAAGTATTTTTATGACTTCTGCTACATTCCAAAAGTACAATAAGTATTCGCAACCGCAATTAATAAAATTAGCGGAAAAACACTTTAACGCCTACATCCGAAACCGAGATGATCAAGGTGGGTACTTCATTTGTATTTCTTGCCAGAAGCCTAAAGCAATTCAGGGCACTTGTTATCACGCTGGCCATTACTTATCAGCTGGTCATCACTCATTCACCAGGTTCAATGAAAACAACGTACACGGACAATGTGACCGCTGTAATCTTTACTTATCAGCCAATCTCATTAACTACAGAATAAACCTGATCAAAAAGATCGGTGAATCCGCTGTACAGGAATTGGAGCAATCAAAAAACCGATTCATGAAATGGGATAAACTTGAGCTTATAGCAATTATCGAAACCTACAAAGCAAAACTTAAACAAGCAGCATAATGTTAAACACCACGAACATCAAAATGGGGTCTCACACTTCAAATATGACATTCAATGCAACTTCGAACGGAATGATGCAAAGATCAAACCCCAAAAGCTTTTTTATCAGATTCCACAAAGATTCAAAAATGGCGGAATACATATTTCCTACCGATGGCGCTACTCCTTATGTTAAGCGAGGCTACAATGGTGTCGATAAAATTAAAATATCAGTATTACAAATACTTGTATTCGGAAAGGATGAATTTCTATGCGAGGTTGTCGAACATAAAGATTTAGTTGATGATTAAGATAGATCTACAATGAAAGTTATCCAAGAAGATATAACAGCATTCAACCAATCTTTTGATATCGGTTTAAAATACTTGGTTAATCACGTTCGTGCATATCAAAGAGAGTTATTAAAAATGACCTTAGAGAGTAAGAATAAAGTGGTTAAAGCTGATCGGCAATTCATGCTCGATTTAGCGGAAGAAGGATTTATTCGAACGGTAACAACATACATTACCGATGCCGACAAAAGTATGAGAGAAAAAAGAGATTGGATGGACCAGGTAAAAAACATTTTGAACAATGACTAAGCTCCAATTAACAAACTACATATTACAGTTTCTAGGTATAAGGATATTTCGACAACTGGACAAAGGTAAAACAGTTGCTTATGGGATATTATATTTTATTGTCCCTTTAACCGGATGGATAAACCCGTTTATAGCAATTGGTAAAAGAGTGAGATCGAAAAGAATTTACAAGTTATGAAATGTTGGGTAACTGAGATCAAGGCCATTCATCCCATAAAAGGAGTATTAACGAATTACATGGGGCCATACATTGAAGCTGATTCTTTAGAGCTGGCTGAGAAGCATTGTGAGGAAAACGGTTTAGGCTATTGCAAAGTTATCGGTGAACTCGATAGCGAATTAGATTTCGAAACCCTAACAGAGATTAAAAACTTTTCAGAGAAGTTAAAGCATAAGTAATGAAACTTAAACTATACAAAGATACTATCCATAGCATACATGCTGAGTGTGGATCTAAAGCATGTGCATTGGCATGGATTAAATTACATTGCCAGGTAAAAGATTTAGAACTTCCTACATTGGATAAGATCGTTATGGTTAAAGAAAAGCCGAAACGCAAGCCCAAAGTTTTATTAACACAGAAACCTGAAGAAACCAAAACAGCCCAGCCGAAAGATGATGAATCGGAAAAGGAAGAGAGAAATAAACTTCTTGAATTCGAATACATCTGCATGGAGATTGAAAAAGGCGCGGCAACTAGAAATGCAGTACGTGCGTTTATGTCATCAAAAACATTCTATGAATTGATGGAACAGTTTCCTGATTTAGTAAAACGGTACGCGCGCGCGTGCGAGGCTAGAGCGGAATCGATCTTTGAAGATATCATAGAAATTGCAGACGAAGCCAACGCTGATTTAGTTATCTCAGAAAAGGGACAATTGGTTGTTAATGGTGAAGCTGTACAGCGAAGTAAACTAAGGGTAGATGCCCGTAAATGGGTGCTTTCAAAGCTTGATCCAAAGAAGTATGGAGATAGGCAGCAGTTAGAGCATTCGGGAGAGATTAACAGTAATAAGCCAGATTTATCAAAGCTTAGTGTGGAGGAATTGAGAACGTGGGGAGCATTGATACGGAAGACTTCGAAGTAACCGAAGCTGATATTTTCGGGGAATTATGCAGAAAGAACTTCTATACGTTTGTACAGGAGTTTTGGAGCGTTATCATTGCAGAAGATCCGGTTTGGAACTGGCATATCGAATACCTGTGTGATGTTTTACAGGAATACGTAATACGTGTTTCCCAAATTAAGGATAAAGATGGTGTAATTACCAAACGTAGGGAGCCAAAACTATCGGATCTCTTAATAAACATTCCACCTGGTACAACTAAATCTACCATCTGTACAGTAATGCTTCCGGCATGGGCTTGGACTGTTGACCCGACATTAAGGATATTAACGGCTTCATATTCTCAGAGTTTATCGACAGATCACGCATTAAAAAGCCGTGATATCATTCGTTCGGACAAATACCGCCTATACTTTGATGATTTAACGATCAAATCAGACCAGGACAATAAAACCCATTACAAGAATGAGCATACAGGCGAGCGTTATGCAACCTCTGTAGGAGGAACAATTACGGGATTTCATGCGCATATTATTATTGTGGATGACCCACTAAACGCCAAAGAAGAGGCAAGCGCAGCAGCTTTAGAAACTGCTAATACGTTTATGGATACTACCCTATCCACTCGTAAAGTTGATAAAGCTGTAACGCCAACCATATTGGTAATGCAGAGGCTAAATGAAAATGATCCGTCCGGCAATTGGTTGAACAAAAAAGGTAAAAAGATCCAGCATATCAAATTACCTGCAACCGATAAAGGCGAAATTAAGCCAGAGCACCTTAAACTACATTATGTTGACGGAAAGCTCGATGCCGTAAGGATGACTGATGAAGTTTTAGCTGATTTAAGGATAGATCTTGGAGAGTACGGTTATTCAGGTCAAATGCAGCAGGATCCGGCTCCAGAAGATGGTGGGATATGGCAAAAATGGTTTATTCCGGTTGAGGATAATGTTTTCCCTGATCCTGAAGATATGACCGATTACGGTTCAGATTGGGATACTGCATTAACAGAGAAAGAAATTAATGCTGCATCTGCAAACATTGTTTCTGGAAAGATTGGTTCAAACATGTACATAGATGATTTCCATTTTGTGTATAAGGAATTTCCGGATCTGATTGCGTGGATGAGAACACAGCCGGAACCACATTATATTGAGGCGAAAGCTTCGGGAAAATCGGCAAAACAAACCTTAGTGAAAAATGGAATAACCGCCATCGAAATACCGGTAACGGGTGGAGATAAGGTAGCGAGGGCAAGAATGGCCACACCATACGCACAGGCAGGTCGGGTTTATGTACGCAAAAGTATTTTAGATAAATTATATAACGATTCTGAACAGGGAATATTAAAATTCCCTCGCTCAAAGAAATTAGATGTTGCCGATGCGTTGGCACAAGCTATACAACGCCAATTAGGGCAAAAGGATTTTAAATTTTGGTAAGATGGATTTAGTGAGAGGGATTAAGAGCGCATTTAATGCGTTTATGGGGTACAGAGCTGGTGTAGTTGCCAGTTTTATGAATAATACGATTTACGGGCACTTTGAAAACGTAGGTCAATATATTAAAGATGCATATCAAAAGAATGCAGACGTTTACAGTATTGTTTCATACATCGCGGCAAAGGTAGCTATGGCACCTGCAATGCTATATGAGATAAAAGACGAAAAAGCATTTAGAAGATACAAGGCCCTAACAAGCAATCCAACTAAGGAAAGTTTACAAAAAGCGGATCAGATCAGAACTAAAGCGATGACTGAAATTGAGGGCGATCATCCATTACTTAAGTTGTTAAACACTCAGGTAAATGATGAAATGAGCGCTTCAGAGTTCAAGTATGCTTGTGCTGTTTATCGTTTATTAACAGGCAATACCTACATACACGGATTTGCTCCTGAATCTGAGCCAACAAAATTTGTTGAGCTGCATATTTTACCATCACAATACACTCACCCAATATCAGCAGGAAGATACCTTGGCGTAAAGGCTTATCGACTGGATTATGATGTACAGAACCCTATTGATAAAGCCAACGTTGCCCATTACCGCTACTTTAACCCGGACTTCTCAACGAGCAATCCTCATATTGTAGGTCAGGCACCGCTTATGGCTGCATCAAATATAGTTTTGAGAAGCAACAGCGGTTATGAAGCATCAACTAAGGCCTTTCAAAATGGCGGTTTAACTGGTGTATTATACGAAGATGGCGGCACATCCATCAATGAAACGCAAAGAGAGTTACTTCAAAAGCACATTGATCGGAAAATGACAGGGCCAGGTAACTTTAAACAGATCATAGCAGCATCATCTAAACTCGGTTGGTTGCAGATTGGCGAATCTCCTGTGGATCTTGGTATTTTAGAAAGCATTATATGTGATCTTCGAAGCTTGTGCAATGTGTTTCATGTTAATTCGGCATTATTTAATGATCCGGATAACAAAACCTACAATAACATGATCGAGGCTAGGAAAGCAGCAATTACCGATGCTGTTCTTCCTGAGCTTACCGCTTTACGAGATGTTTTAAATCAATGGCTAGTACCTGGTTGGTCTAAAGCTGATAATAAAAAGTATTTTCTTGATTTCGATACGAGTGTTTATCCTGAATTGCAGGATGATATGAAATCACTTGCAGAATGGCTGGAACGTGCTTGGTGGATCGATCCAAACGAAAAACGAGCTCAAATGAATTACGATGCCAAAGGGCCAGAGTTCAATGAATGCTTTATCCCTGCTGGCATTACTCCATTATCACAATCAGATCCGGCAGATTTCGAGAAAGCCTTTCAGAAGGTCGGCACCGTAGACTATGAATAGACAAATTGACAAGTTAGCAGATAGACACGAGAACAAAGGTGCTCGTGTTTTTCATGCTGCCTTAAAAAAACAGTTTGATAGTGCCGCCAAGTTTATAGAAAAGAGCGGGAAGATCGATGGATTAGAAATATATCCGATCCCTTTACGCGATGCTATGAGGTCATTTCACTATCTGGTACAGCTTGATAGTGCAGAACTTCAATACCTTGATTTAACAAAAAACAATCCGGTAAAGTCTGGCATTGGCACGGCTCTTTCTACTGAATGGATAAGAAAGATCCAAGCATGGATAATGCTAAACACTGGCGATCATATTACCAAAATCAATGATACTACGCTCGATAGAATAAGGTCAATCTTTGCTGAAGCAACATCTGAAGGTTTAGGCCCGCGCGATATCGCCCGTAGAATTCGCAAAGAAGCTGGAGAGCCTTTTACCGCGTACAGATCTACTGTTATTGCCAGAACAGAGGCCACAAGGTCGGCATCACAGGGCCACAAGATCGGAGCCGAGGCATGGGAACGTGAAACCGGGCAGAAAACATATAAACAATGGAGCGCTACCAATGACAGCCGCACGCGTGATGCTCATAGGGCAATGCTTGTACTTCACATCATCCCCAAAGGCGAAAAATTTATTGTAGGTGGCGTTACAATGGATGCTCCAGGTGATCCAGCTGGTGGGGCAAAGAATGTTGTTAACTGCAGGTGTAGAATTTACTACATGAGTGAACGTATTGCCAAAAGGTTATTAGGTGAAGTTAAGCCCGCTCCTGCTGATCCAAGAATACCAATTAATCTGGGAGAGTACGAGAAAAGAACAGGTGTTAAGGTTGATAGAACCATTTTCAGCAGCTTAAGCGAAATTGTTCCGATGACAAACAACGCTGAAGGATCGCATTACAACCCGAACACCAAAACCGTAAACCTTCAAATTGGAGATCGGTCTAAGAAAAGTAAATGGCAAGCGGAAAAGGTAGTTTACCATGAATACGGCCATGCTATTGATTGGCAAAAAGGGATGCGTACTGATGGCGTGGCTACTTCCTTGATGAATGAGTTTAGGAAGGAATTAGCTAAGAACAGAAATGCTGGATACAAGGACTTACATAATCAATTCTACGATGACGTAAATGAAGCATTCAGATCCGGCAATCATGATGATATCGAGAAAATAACATCGTTTGCTGATACTTTAATGTCCTTAAACCCGAATTTCGGTGCTGGGCACTCGAAGGCTTACTTTGCTATTGATGGAAGAAAGGAAGCTGAGTTTATCGCTCATGCATTTGAGAATAAATTTATAGGCAACTCTTACTTTGAAAAAACCGCACCGGATCTGTACAAAGCAATGATTGCCTATATCGAGAAATATCTCTAAACTAGCTTCATTCCGGTTGGATCTCCCTCTACTTCGAGATCCTCAACCAGCTCGATTTTTTTGCCCTCTTTTTCGGCTTGTTCAAGCATCGTGTATACCTTATCGCCAAATAGCGCTAACGATGTTTGTATAACCTGGGCATACTCATCTTTTTCGTCACCACTGTGATTACGAAAAGCAGCATATTTTTCAAATAATTGTCTTCCTGTCATTCTAGTAAATTTACTAATAATTAATTAAATTGCATTTATGATCACCTTTAAGCAAATTATTATTTTACTGGTAATCGTTGAAGTTTACATATACGTTTTTGTGACTGTATTCAAAGCTGTTCTTCCAGATAACCCTAAGCCGCTAACTGAAGCTGAGATTAATGCTATTATAAAAAATTGTCCTAGCTGTATAGCTCCAATGTATGAGGCTGGGATGATTGAGCCGAATAGATAAGCTAATCGGCTCAAAATCTCAATATTTAAGGTCAGTCCAGTGAATTAATGTTCCGGTAAAGTTCTTATTGAAGTAATCGAAGAAAGCCGCTACAGAATCGAACCCGTCGTTAATTGCTAGGCTTTTTACTGTATCAGCGTTGATCGTTTTATTATCAATTGTAACCTGATATGCCATAAGAAAAAAGCCCATTGATGATTTATGTTCTACCACAACGGAAACCATAGGATCATGTTGTGATAAATGGTTTACATTCTTAATCTGGATGTCCTGCACACTTTTACACTTAATCGTTGGCGCAAACTGGAAACGGTTTGATGTTCGGTTATTGATGACCATGTGAATATCCATTCCGGCACGCCATCGGCCTAAGCCTTGACGGATTGTGTGCAACTTTGGTTTAATTGGATCATCCGGATTATCAAACGGCTTTCCTAAACTATAAACATGGCGGTCCCAATAATATTCATATTGTTTTAGCTTATCATCTATCAGTAATCCCATCCATATTTTGGATACAAAGAAGTTCTTAACCCCTTTGATCTCTTGTGAAAATCCTAATGTCATCTTAATTCCTCCTTTCCCAAAGTCTCTGGTCCATTCGTCTAATGTTGATGGTAACAGAATCACCCTGCTTTATTTTAAAATCCCAAACATGAACAGCTTTGCCTTTAATTAAAAGCCATCTAAATTGTTTTTCCCATCGATATGTATAATAAACGGTGTCTACTTTACCAGTTAGCTTTTCCGCTGGGAATTCTACCTGTTGATAGTTTTTGTAAGTGCTACAAGATGATAAAAGTGCAAGTGATATTATTGTTAATAGCTTTCTCATGATTACCAGCCCTCCATTGGAAATTCAAGATAAACTTGTGCCTGTTGCCTGATTTCATTTGTGATTTTGTTAACTCGATCAGTGTTCCTGCTAACACGACCAAACCACCTCCACCCGCTCCGAGTGGCTTTCTGACCACTATGGAAAGTTTCGCAGTTAAACATGGTTAGGGTTCGATCTTTAGCGAAAACACTTTGTAATTGCCCTGCTTGAATCAGCCATTTAACTTCAGCATCCCACTTTCTGTATATTAAATCACCCCATTCTACCTTTGGCATCAAGCATTCCCCAATAGCAAACTCTGTAGGACAAATATCTGCATTAACTAATCCAAGAATATGCTCAGAGTGATAAGCAGGAGTATCATAGTCAGGTTGGCCCGCGGTAATGAAATGCTGACCAACTGGAATTTCTGGCCGAGGAACATCATCATGATGAAAGCCAGGAATAGCAGGATACCAACCAGGCATAAGCATGTGCACCCGGCTGTCAAATACAACATTATCCCACCAATCTTTGGGAAGATTGTTTATGAACGATTTTGTAATTGCGCCGCCATTGCTATAAGCGAATTTTAGATCACAATTAAAGAACATAGGTTCTTTTTTAATTTCATCGTTGCTTATCGCCTGAGCAAATAAGCCTAATTCTCTGATTTCAGATACAAAATGTTTATCGGTTTTCATTCTCTTGGTTTTTAAGACAGTTGGTAGCTGTCGGTTAAATAATAGTCTTTTACCACAAAATCCCCGCTTATCGAAACAAGCGGGGTGATTTTTAATTAGTATGGTGGCCATGTCGAAATTGGACCATCTGATCCATCTGGATAAGTTGTTTTTGTTGGGTGACAAACTGAATATTGACCACAATAACACAAACCTGTATTGTGAGGATATGTGTTAGCGCCGCCAGGATAACCGCCAATACCTATCGGATCCTGAGGAACTGTTGCCGACTTTTTAATTGTTAACTCTTTTTTAACAGGATCCACAATCTGTTCTTTTTTACAACTTACACCTAGTGTAAAAGCAAAGGCCAATAGCCCAATAAATAGATTTTTCATACTGCCTAAAGCCTCATCCCATTTACGGGAGTAGGCAACATGGTAAGAAGTGGTTTCTTATCTGTTATTATTCGATCCAACGAATAATGTCTATAATGTTTTATTATCTTTGTTTAGAGATCATTCTTTTGTTCCTTAATGCCTTTGGTAGTGGCGGGTTAATATTGTCTTTTACTGCCAAAGGCCACAATTAAGTGACCATTAGCGAGTGTACCGATCGAAGTGTACAACAGGATTGAAGTGTGTGGAAAAGGATGGAATCGAACCATCGCACTCTGTGTAAATACAGGCTCTACCAACTGAGCTACTTTCCCTTTGTGAACAGAGCAGGATTCGAACCTGCATGGTGTCTGATTTTTATTCTTTTCATCCACTACATCGTCATGCAATGCCTAGATAACACCTGTTGAATAGCGTCTACCAGTTCCGCCATCTGTTCTCCACAACAATAAGCCTGTTGCCGCTTGGTTCCGTTCGTCTGCAAGCAAACTAATAGGATGGTTGCGGGGGCGAGACTTGAACTCGCGACCTTCGGGTTATGAGCCCGACGAGCTACCAACTGCTCCACCCCACAAAAATTGACGGCTTACCCGTCAGCATTAGGTTTACACTCTTCACGCTTTCCTAAAAATCGCTAAGTGCCCGGTGTTGGCTCCGATGCATGTTCGACATTAGCACCGATGTTCTTGTTTCCCTTTCCCTACTTCTACTCTGCTACACGTAGCAATCAGATTCGGTTCAGCAGTACACGTCGAAAAGAAGCGTTTTCCAATCTGGATTCGAACCAGAATCTTACGGACCAAAACCGCACGTGCTGCACGTTGCACCATCGGAAAATATAAATAACCTTAACAACCCAGGGTTTCCATGACGTTTTGACCTCGCCATCCAGTAGGGTTTTACTGGCCTTCTTTGTTTCTATTACATCACCCCAACTCGTGGGGATTGTTAAGGTATCGGGTCGCATGTGCGTCCAATATTTTGACCTCCGCATTTGGATCGCCCAGCGCTAAGAGGATTTTTTTAAATAAAAAGCGGTGCAAATAATTAAATCAACACCGCCCTAGCAAACCACCCAAAAAAAACACACATAAACTTTCCACAACAAACATACATAAATAATATTTATTTCAAAACATTTGTTTTAATTTAAATATTATTTATCTTTGAATCATTATACAGATGGATTTGTGAGGTTGATTAAGAGGCTTACCAAATTGCAGAGAATGATTAGTGAGAAAGGGCGCAATTAGGTAGGCTTTTTTTGTGAGGTTGATTAGAAATGGAATTCAAAAATGTAGCTACAGAGGTTAAAGATCTCGACGAAAAAAAGGGTGTTGTTGAGGCATACGCTAATGTTTATCATAACGCTGATTCCGATAATGACATTTCAATGCCAGGTAGCTTTACCAAAACTGTTACCGAAAACCGAAAACGCATTCGCGTACTAAAAGATCACAATCAAACCATCACATTAGGCGTGCCGTTGGAAATTGATCCAAGGGATTCTTACGGTTTAAGAACGATTACTCAATTCAATCTACAAAAAGAGGTTAGCCGGGACATGTTCACGGATATACAACTTTTAAAACAGCACGATCTTAATGCTGAATTGTCAATTGGATATGGTGCAACTATCAGAGACAAACAGGACAGTCGTAGGATATTAGAATACGGATGGCTTGGTGAATACTCATTTCTTTCAGCATGGGCCGCAAACGAACTAGCTATTGTTGGCGATATCAAAAACATTAAATCACACTATGGAGTGATGGAGCTTTTAACCAAAGCTTATAACCTTCCATATTCTGATTCACGACTTATTCAAATAGAAAACATTCTAAAATCACTCTCTACGGAGCCGGGCAAAGACACCACTTCAGGAGAAGAGCCGATTGCACAAGCCTTAAAAGAGGCAAATATTTTATTGGAACTAAAATCATTTATTTAAAAATTATGAAAAAGAATTTCATTCCTCGTATAGCGTTGATGGGACCCGGCTCTGCTTCAGCATCAATGTTTTTCAGAGCAAAACTGAATAGCGATGGCGGTGGTGGCGGAAATGCTACACCAAGCATTAAAGAGCTGTTAGAGGGCATTGAGGCAAAGCTTAAAAAGAGCCTTGGCGCGAAAGCTGTTGAGGCAGCTAAAGCAGAATTAAAATCATTGGGTGATAAGATTACTGCTTTAGAGGGAAAAGACAATGCAGCAGAATTGAAGGAAATCAAAGATGCAGCAATAGCATTAAAAACACAAGTTGATGCTTTGGATGTAAAGCTTCAAAAAGGCGGTAAAGGCAATTCAGAAGATCATCCCGTATTGGCTGCTGTGAAAGGTTTAGACATCAAAAAATTGCAATCAGGCGAAAGCGGATTTCAAGAAGTTGTTGTAAAAGCTGCTGGCCCGATGACGGTAGGAAGCGTTAATAATCCTACAAGTCCATACATCGGATCTGTTGAAGTTGTTTCTGGAATCAACAGAGAACCACAAGGCGATTTAAACATCCTACAGGATGCAGATACTAGCGGAACTAATGCCGCCACTATCGTATGGATCAACAAATATGCTATTGAAGGTAATGCTGAATTTATTGGTGAGGGAGAATTAAAACCACTTCGCTCATTCAAAGTTAAAGCCGAAACTTCAAATGCTAAAAAGGTTGCTGTTCGTTTCAATGTGTCTACTGAAGCATTAGAGGATTTAGATTTCTTAGCTTCTGAGATTAACTCTGATGGTATCGATGCCGTTATCCGTAAAACAAACGATGCATTGTTAAACAGTACTGGTACCGGTGCTCAATCTGATGAACCAAAAGGTATCACTAAATACGCTAGTGGTTATGTATTAACCACAATCAAAGGCGAAGATCCTGATAACTATGGTGCTTTGCGTGCCGGAGCTGCTCAGGTAAGATCTTTAAAGTTCCGTCCTAACCGCGGATACATCAACCCTATTGATGCTGCAAATATGGACCTTAAAAAAGGTGCAAATGGTCAATATGTTTTGCCACCTTTCACTACTGCTGATGGCCGTAAAATCGGTTCCATCACCTTGGTAGAAACTGATGAAATACCTGTAGGTTATTTCTTGATAGGTGACATGAAGCGTTTCAAGATCCGTCCGTACAAAGGAATCCAGGTGAAAGCTGGTTACAATGGCGAGGATTTCTCAGAAAATATGATGACAATCATCGTTGAGCAACGTTTGCATGCTTACGTAAATTCAATTGATACTGGTGCATTCGTTTACGATTCATTCGCGACAGTGAAAGCAGCAATCTTAATTGCTCAGGGATAGTTATAATCAGCCCCTTAACGGGGGCTATAATTTTAAATAATCATGGCAAAGGCAAAATCAGAAAAAATTAATCTTCAGGATAAAGTAACGGTTACAGCTACCGACAAACATCCTTTCGCAACTAAGGGGGAAAAATTCCCGGTTCATCCAAAAGTGGCTGAACAGTTCCTTAAAAAAGGATACATCGAAAAATATACAGCCGCTAAAAGCGCAGATTCTGAAGAGGAAGATTCAGAATAAGGTAAACGGTTCTTAGGGGGTTCGATTCCCCCTTTACCTTCAAAATTTCAGATTATGAAAATCAGATTTAATAAAGATCACCTCGATTTCAAAGAAGGAAACGAGTATGATGTACTAGAGCCAACAGCTATTTACCTGGTAGGATTAAAAGTTGCCAAGGAAGTTGTGGACAAAGGGGGCAAAGCACCTGATTTAACGAAGAAAGTTAAAGAAGAGAAAGCACCTGTAACAACTAAAGAATTGAAAACCGATATCGAAACTAAATAATGAACATTTATCCGCGAAAAAAAGAAAAGGAGCCAATTATCACCTTCAAAATAATTGAAGATGTGGCCACTGAAGTATTATCGCTGGATAATGTTAAGGAATATTTGACTATCGATTTCCCTGATCATGATTGGATTTTAAACAAGCTGATCAAAGGAGTTAGGCAGAGTTTCGAAAGGTGGACAGGATTGGCCATCGGTGTAAAGAAAATTGAGCTATCGGGCGATTATCAAAGTGATTTAGCTTATATGCCATTCGAACCAATTAACGACCAAGTTGGGGCTTTACAAACTGTTGGATATACACCAGGGAATTGCCCGGATGATTTACAAGTGGCAATGATGAAAGTTATACATGCTTGCTTTGAAAACAGAGAGCTAGATATCAATACGGAATGTGAGAAAGCTTCGAAAGGATTTAGGCGAAGGGTTGGAATATGAACGGCGGGGATCTAAAGCAAAAGATAAAGTTCGTTAGGTACGATTATGTATCTGATGGATCAGGCGGGCAAATCGCCACCCCTGTTACTGTTTTAGAAACCTTGGCAAAGGTTAGCTCGGTTAAGAGCGTAAAGACTTTAGAAGCATTACAAGAGGCTTTAAATAAAGTCTATAAAGTAGTTCTCCGAATGAGAAAAGGGTTTGAGCCACAGTCTGATTATTCAGTATTCTATAAAGGCAAAGAAATGGTAATACTGACCATTGAAAGTGACGAAATAGAAAATAGGGAATGGATTTTAACTATTACAGACCGTGAAGGTTAAGGGTTTCGATGCATTTATTAGAAAGTTAAAAAAACTGCCTCAAAATGTGCAGGATGATATAAAGGCAGATATACAGGATGCAGCCGATCTAATCGTGATAGATGCCGGAAACGCTGCTCCTGTTGACCTTGGTTATTTGAAAAATAGCATTAGGAATTACCCAAGGCATGGAGGCTTAGATGTAGCTGTTGAGGTTGGCGCGAAGTACTCCCCTTATGTAGAGTTTGGAACAGGCACCGAGGTAATTGTGCCAGATGAAATTAAGGATTATGCTTATCAGTTTAAAGGCAAGGGAGATAAGTTAATAAACATACCAGCAAGGCCGTTTTTCTTTCCTGCCTATTTTAAACACAGGGACGAATTACTGAAAGCCATGAGAGAAACACTTAGAAGAAACATGAGGTCATGAGAGATCCGCAACTACCATTAAAGACAGCATATTTTGACAAGCTAACAGCGTTGGGGTTGACTGTTTTTGAAAAGGATGCGGTTCCGAAAAATGCTGTTACTCCATACGTAATAATCTCTGAGATCGACAGCAAAGAAGATAGCAATAAAACGGATTTCGGTCACAAAACTGCTGTTCTATTGGATATTGTAACAAAGGCCCCAATTAACCAGGTGGGTGGAGGCAAACAGAGAGATCTTATTGCCAACCAAATATTCGGTGTAGCAAATAGCAAGACCGTATTTACAATAGATGAACACTTTCAATCTGTCAATCTTAAGATTACTTCAGATAGAAATTTAAACGGAGATACAGACACAGATAGAGTTTTCAGACGGCTTATCAGGTTTGAACATATTATAAGACAATTAAATTAAAAAGAAATGGCGACAAGGGATTATTACGACGGGAAGGATGTGCTTCTTTTTATTAAACGTGGTGCGCGCGGGGCTGTTCCTGCTGATGCAGAATTCAGAGCAGTAGCGTGTTTAGATTCAAACTCATTCAATCATGGCCGCGAATTAAAGGAAATCATTAACAAATGTACAGGCGGCTACCGCGATGGTATTGCAGGAAAAGGTACGTGGGGATTTGAAGGATCTGGCCAAGCAATTTCAGATGTAACTCCAGCTGAAGCGAACTTTCAGGAGTTGTTGGAAATTTCATTATTGGGTGAGAAAGTTGAAGCTAAAATGGCCAATGCCGATGGCTCAATTTATAGAGCTGGAACAATTTTAATTACCAGCTATTCTGAAGATACTAATTCAGAAGATCCAATGAGCTTTACAGCAACATTAGATGGTTTAGGTGTTCCAGTAATTGTAAAACCAGCTTAATTATGAACGGTATTATTAGCGTGAACCTGGGCGGTAAACTCCGCCCACTTAGGTTTGGTATGCTGGCATTTGAAAAGCTGCTTGAAATTGCTGAGGAAAAAGATTCTAAAATCAAAAGCAATGCAAAAGTTATTTATGCCGGGTTAATTAATGCTGCTGAAGTAAACAATTCAGTTGTAGATTTCAGTTTCGCAGATGTTTACGGTTGGATTGACGACATGTTTTGTTCGCACGAAGGCAACGAAACACTATCGGAAATTGAAAGATGCTTTGAGCAATCTAACATGTATCAAAACATACTAAAGCCGCAGATCGATAAAAAAAAAGAGCTAAGCCAAGCACAAACGAAATAATTTCGAACATCCGGCAATATGCTTTAGGCGATATAGGTATTTCGCTTACTGACTATTATAAAATGACCTATGGGCAGTATAAAGCTGCATGCGAAGGTTATAAATTAAGATTAAACAGGTCCGAGGATCTTATTAGGCGGCAATCGTGGATCACACTTTTAGGTTACGCTGATAAAAACAAAAGACCAAAAACATATCAGGCATTTTGGCCGATAGAAATAGATGGCATCACCACTAAAAAAGTGGTAAAGAGAAGAGGAAAAAGGATCACGGCAAAAGAATACCGCGATTTCTTAGAGAGGATGAGATAAATGTCAGAAAGATTAGAAGCCGAATTACTAGCCGATGTATCCAACTACGTTCGGAATATGCGGTTGGCCGTAAACGAAAGTGTCAAAGCACAGGGCACAATCGAAAAGGTCACCGATAGTATTTCGAATGCATTTACTTCCAAATTATCCGGCGTATTTTCGGTAGCAGCTATTACAGGTTTTGCAAAATCTGTAATGGATGCTACTGCAGAGTATCAAAAGTTTGATGCGGTTCTCTCAAATACCCTTGGTAGTCAGCAATTAGCTAGCCTAAAACTTCAAGAAATTGCAACGTTTGCGGCTCAGACACCTTTCGGAATAAATGAGCTAACGGCATCCTTCGTAAAACTTGCTAATGCAGGATTTAAACCTACCAGTGCTGAAATGACCAAACTTGGTGATTTAGCATCGAGTACAGGTAAATCTTTTGATCAATTAGCTGAAGCAATCTTAGATGCCCAAACAGGCGAATTCGAAAGGTTAAAAGAGTTCGGAGTTAGGGCGAAAGATGCTGGAGATTCGGTTATTTTCACCTATAAAGGAGTTCAAACCCAAGTTGAAAAAACCTCTGGTAGTATTCGCGAATACATAACCAATTTAGGCGCTGCATCCGGAACATCTGGATCAATGGCCAAGATATCTGAAACATTAGGCGGTAAGATATCAAACCTTGGTGATAATTGGGACCAGATGCTTATTTCGGTAGGCAAAAATACAGATGGTGTATTTACTGCTTCAATAAATATAATTGGTGAAGCAATCTCTAAGGTAACTCAATACAACAACGAGCTTAATACAATATCTAAATATAAGTTAGGTTCGGCAGGAGGTGATTTTGCTAGGCAATTAAATCGAGCGATAAATCCATTTGCGGATAAAGGCGCAACAGAACTTGAAAAGCAGGTTGCAAACATTCATATAACTGAAAAAGCTTTAGGTGATTTAGTTTCAAAAACAATATCAGGTGCTAAAAGCGCTAATGATTTCGGTAAAGCTTTAGCTGATTTAAAACTCAAATCGGATTTAACGAGAAGCTTAACATCAGTATCTAAATTCACTGAAGCAGTAAACAAAAAAGGATTACAGGGATCTTATGAGGAAATAAGAAAATCACTTCCATCTTTATTCATAGACACTAAAGCTGAGGCAAACGCTATACAGAAAGTTTACCAAAACGCTATTGATGCCGTAATTGATGCCAGAAGAAACTTCATAAGAGATTCTAAAAATACTGATGCAAACTTTGGCAAAAGCAAGACAGATAAAGAAAAAGTTTCTATACCTGCTAAGCTTGAGATACCAAATAGTGCGGCCATTGAAGCGAAAGAGTTTACAAAAAACTTTAAAGACCTGACTGGCTTAGATGCTCTGAAGGTTGATGTTCCAAAGATTGAATTTGTTGGTAAGCTTGAACCTATCCAGATGCCGCCTCTTCTGGCGTTCGACTTAGCAAAAGCAAAACTCCAATTAGACACACAGAAGTTCTTAGAGTTTGCAGAATCACAAGTTAACAGCTTAACCACAATACAATCAGTATTAGGAACTGTATCTGAGGCAATGGGCAATGGTTTTGGTTCGATTGGGAGCGCGATAGTTGACGGTTCAAACATTATTGAGGCGGCAGGATCTGCATTGTTGGGGACAATCTCGGGCTTTATTTCAGAACTCGGTAAAGCATTAATTAAGCAAGGTATTGCCACAATTGCAGCGGGAGTTGCATTAAACATTATTGCGCCTGGAAGCGGGGCAAATAAAGTAGCTGGAGGTATTGGCTTAGTGGCCGCTGGTGGCGCTTTATCAATTGCAGGTGGTGCCGGTACAGCATTAGCTAATTCGAAAAATTCATCCGGAACATCAACAACGGGCAATACATCATCGCCTCAATATAGACAGTTTGCAAATGGCGGTATTATATCAGGCCCAACTGTTGGTCTTATGGGTGAATATGCAGGAGCGTCAAGCAATCCCGAAGTAGTTGCACCATTAAATAAGTTAACATCCTTATTGCCATCTGCTGAAGGAACTACATTCATTCCGGATCTAAAGCTTAGGGGTGAAGATATTTTTGTTTCGTTTAAACGTGCTGAAAAGAGATTGGGAGGATTAGGGTAATGGCATGGGAAATAAATAGATTTAAAGTTAAACCTTCAGGCGTTTTCGCTAATTGGCGCGGTGTGATTATTTATACAGATGAAAACGGTAACATAACTTATGGCGATTGGCCCGGAGAGCCCTCAATTAATCTCGATTGCTTAGGCGATTATAAAAAAAATGATCGCGGCATTTGGGCTGGTCAATTAATTACAGAATTCTGTAACACAGTCACCCACACAAACTACCGTATTTATGCACAGGATTGTAGGCCTTGGGCCTACGTGCAACGGGATTTAAATGCTGCAAAATGTGGATATCAAGAACCGTTACCAACACCTGCAGATCCGCCTAATCCTTTCGGAACGGCTACCTATGGAGAATACAAACACTTTAATGCATGTGATGTAAAAAATGTGCCTGTTGAGGTGCTTATTTATAGACGTGGATATAATGGTGTATCTGGTAAAATAGATCATGCCGGGGCTAGTCCAGTAATTGTAAGTTATAAGAATGTCGATGACAATAAGTTGTCGCCAATAAGGGCTTGCGAATGCCGCTTAACACTTGTAGCTACCGAAAATTTCACGCTACAACAGTTTTATACGACCGATGAAAGAGAGTTTAAAATCGTAGTAAAAAAAGATGGCGTAATAAAATTCAGTGGTTTTGTAATTCCAGATAACAGCGAAGAGGAGTTTATCGCGCCGCCATACGATGTTCTATTACGTGCAACTGATGGTATTGGAGCACTTAAGAAAATAGCATACCCTGTCCCTGTTGGTTCAAAAATAGATATCAAGCAGCGTTTTATCGATATTTTAGCCTATGCTTTAGCAATGACGAATCTAGATCTAGATATCGTTACTATCTGCAATCTCTATGAGTCAAAAATGGCTAATGGATTAAATGATGATCCATTGGCTCAAGCTTCCGTAAATCCATTAAGAATGTCGGAAAATGGAAAGATTTCCGATTGTTACACCGTGATTGAAAAGCTTTGCTTACAGTTTGGAGCTTTCTTAGTTCAGTCAAACGGGGCATGGCATTTTGTAAGGCAGTCGGAATTGAGTAACCAGGTAATTAGGAGAAGGAGATACAACAATAAAGCTTTCTTTCTTTATGCAGACCAATTTCACAATGCGCGTATTGCATCTTGTGAAAGTTCAGATATTTCAATTTTGGACCAATCACCATCGCTAAGAATTGGGGGTGCATACAAACGAGCTGAGGTAAAGGTTCAGTTTGGCGAAATACCAACTATCATTTTTAACGGTGATTTTGAAACTTGGGATGGCCAAAACTTTAATTATTGGACAAAATACGGGGGGTTAAATATTTCCCGAATTGAGAGAACTATTAAAACGGCATCGGGCACCTTCCCTACAGGAAATTTTGCGCTTCAATTTAACGAAATCGCAAATAGTGGTAAATGGTTAGAGGCTATCCCTGTTTTTATTGATTATGCTGACAAGGTTAAACTTTCATTCAACGTAGGAAATACAAGTCCGTTATCTGGAAGCACCGCAGAAAGGCTGAACACGGTGTTTAAGCTACGTGTTCAGATCGGTAATTATTGTTTAACAAACAACGGTACAGCCTATGAGTGGGTAACACAATTGGTAACAGTTACAATTCCTGTAGATAATCCTGCTGGATCATTGGATAACTATACGATAAATTTCGACATGCCAGCCACCCCCATATCAGGTGACATGATTCTGCAACTATATGGTTTTGAAACTCAGCAGCCTACGCAATACGCTCCGATTCCTGTAGATACTTTTACTATAACCAAAACAAGTGATAATTCGGATAAAAAGGTAAATGCTCAATTGTACTTATCTCAACAGGATGGTTTTTACACCAAAACACCTGACCAAATTTCATTGTGGTTTGGTGACAGCGCAGTACCGCAGATAGTAGATAAACCTGCAACTCCAGGGTATTCAAGGCCAAGCAGAGCTACAGAGTACCAGAAGATTCTAAACAATTTATATGCGATCTATACTAGCGATGGCACATATTCTACCGGTTGGTACGAATTCGGCGTTTCAAGCATCGGAAACCCCATTGGGTTAATGCTTGCTAAAAGTATCATGAAAGCTTATCAAGCGCCATTTAGGTTTTTATCAAGTACGTTTTTAGGTGATGATATCACGTACTTGGACGTGTTCAACGTCGAACTTCCAAATAACGAAAGTTTTGGGAAGAGAACATTCGCTTTGTTGAGCGGAGATTTTAACCTTTTTACAAACGAGGTCACAAATGCAAATTATGTCGAAATTTTTAGCAAGCCAGCTAAAACCATCGATATATCAGTTCCGAGTTATCCAGGGGATACATCACCGCCAATAATTCAAAACCCAAATCCATCAACACCAAGTACGCAGGGAATATTTACAAAGGAATTTACGTCAGAATTTTTATAAAATGGCTATTGAAAATCAAATAAATGCTTACAAAGCGCAGGTCAACAACGATGTATCGACTCAATCGGACCCAAATAGTATTGCGCCTGATGTAGTTGGATCTATCGGTACAGATCTAGCAGATATTATATTGCCTGAACTTTTGAAAATTAACAATTTCAAAGCCACTGGCGGCACTGCAATTCCTGTAGGTGGACAGCCAAAAGATATTTACTATAAGTCAAATCTTAATGAAATTCAAATTTGGCGAAATGTAAATGGAGCCTGGGAACAAAGCGGAACAATCCCTTTAGGCATATCATATCCTGATGGAATTATACTTGGATTGCGGACCAGTATAAGCGCCTATGTAGTTACCATTTCGGCTGGAAATTGGGCAATTGCTAATGCCGGGTATTCAAAGGCCAATCAAACACAGCTAACTCTAAATCCAAGAGATGTAAATTTTGGTAGATGGGATTTGATTTATGCAAATACTGCAAATCAAATCCTATTAAGCACAGGAGTTCCAAGTAATATTCCACTGAAACCAGCTTTACCAGCTAATGCCATAATAGTTGACTATGCTTATATTCCCCCTACCGGCTCTCCTTTCTTATTGAGTGGTTCAGTCAGTGCTGCTAATATTTCATTAGGTAAAACTACTCTTTCGGTGCCCGATGGAGAGAAAATTATCAATTGGCAAAGTGATATCGTAACAAACGATGTCGTGACCTACGCACAAAAACACGGAAACAGCATAGCAAATATACAAGGCCATCAAGATTTAGACGGAATTATGACCCCGTACAGTCCTAACTATTCTTACACCCTAAATGCAGATGGAACAATAAACACATTAACGATCACAGATTTATTTACAGGAACTATAACAATTATTTAAAATGAAAAAGTTAATTCTAATCCTATCCTTATTTATCAGTCTTGGAGCTTCAGCTCAGACATTAAATTCATTGCCAGCTGGTTCAAAACCTTATGGAAATCAACTGTACATTACGCCAGATGGTTTAATTATTGCTGGTACAACTACTATTAAATATCGTGTAGTCGGCACTAAATCATATATTGATAGTTTAAATACTATATATGATAATAAATATTTACCATTAACAGGGGGTACTGTATCAGGACCGATTTTAAGTTCCGGCCGTCTAGTCTTAGGTGGAGCATTAAACAATGGTGGAGTTACCATCAAAGAGGGTGATATAGAACTAGCTAAATTCAGTTATCAGGATAATCAAATTGAATTTTTTAAAAATGCTAATTTTTCTCAGGCCGTTAACTCCGCTAATTTAGTCACCAATAAAATTGATTTAAATGAAAATAGTAGCGGTGATGGCCCTGTTATTAATTTTAATAGAGGTGCAAACGGAAATGCTACATTTGGCTACAATGGAGGAAATGCATTTCATTTGGCTACGCAAGGCTCTCAAAAAATTATCAGGTTCGATGGTGAGGATATTTACGCCTATAACCAAGGGAGCCTTATACCATTTTTAAAACAAGGTGATGCATTACCGTTAGAAAACTCACCAAATTTGACAGACAATGGTAGGTTAGATCCTATTCAATTATTGACTAGAGATAATGAAACTGGTAATATAGGTAAATTACAATTATCTTCATTGTTAAGAAGTCGTAATGGTATCGTAGATAATTTTGGTTATTTAGAATTGGGGGGTGATTATGGGGCTGGAGGTATAAGTTTAGGTAATCCACAAAAGGCGCACTTACAATTAAATGATGCACAAGCAACAATAGGTCATGGTACTGGCGGTGATGGTACACCGCAGTCTACCCTGTCTACACAAACTGATGGAACGGATTCCTATATGCAAATGTATATAGTTTCAAGTGCTGGAAATCAATCGGGTATAAGCTTTCAAAGTAATGATTCAGGTATTAAAATAAACGACGCAATAAACCATAGAGGTTTAGTAGGTACGGAGCTTTTTACACCTGTTGATGATTTCGATTATTTGCAAAGGGGTAGTTCAGATTTAAGGTATTTGAAATTAACTGGCGGAGATTTAACGGGTGATTTTTCCGCTAATAACATAAGTACTCCGGAAAGTTATTTTAATCAATACGAAACTAAACTAGGTAATATTAAAACGTTTGGTAATTACTCTCAGTCTGTAATATCCGGTTTTATATTTAACCCTGCTGAATCATTTGGCGGTGAATCAACAGGACACGGACAATTACGTTATGCCCCTTCTCAATTGGGTAATGGTCTTTATTGGGCTACCGAGGCAGATTCTTATGATTTCAAAAAGATATTAGTAGAAGGCGATGCTGTATCTACAACAGGAGGGGATGTTCATGGTAACCTTTCCATTGATGGTGGATACAAAATATATGGGGATTTACAAGGTTCAAACGCAACTCTGGAAACAGTTAACCTAACTGGCAACGCAAGGCTTGCAACAAATGACAACTCTGATGCTTGGAACATTAACACGCAATCAAATGGTAACTTAATATTTAATAACGTAAACACAGGTAAGTCTGTAAATATTACAGAAGATGGTATCACTAAAACTAACAGCTTGGTGATAACCTACAATACCGGAGACGACCGAAAACTTAGTATAGAAACAGGAGCAAGTGACCCTATAGATGTTATAAAATACGATAGTTACGATTTGTATTTAGGAAACACGAACGCTAATCCAGTTACGGGAGATATACACATACAAGGCAATGGAACTGATGCTATTAGAATAAACAACAACAACGAGATTGCGCTTAACAGCTTAATTGCGCCTGTTACTGGATACGACTTAGTTGTACAAGATGGAGGGAATTATTTAAGAAAAGTTCCGGCATCTGCTTTAGGTTTTGCTACAATGGGAGTTTCCAATTCAGGAAATTTTACTGTAGATGGTTATTTGAAAGCTGGACAGGCTTCACTTGACTATAATTCAGGGACTAATACCGTTACACTTCAAAACGGTAGTGCAGGTGCAATAAATTTAAACGGTTATACTGTTACTGCTAGTTATAATTTAGAAGCTTCTAATCAGATTACTGCACCAGAAATTAAGGCTAATAAGTTTACTTTATCTGCGATACAAACTGCACCATCATCTGCAACAGATAGCGGAAACGCAGGGGAAATACGCGTCGCATCTGACTACATTTATGTTTGCATTGCCACGAATCAGTGGGTAAGAACAGCCTTAACAACATGGTAATCTTCCATTATACTTAAATAGTCATGAAAATAGAGGCTTATACAATAACAATTCTTGTTTCTATGTTGGGTAGTAGTGTTATCTCAGCACTCATAGTGTGGATAGCAAATCGGGGTAAAACCAAAGCCGAAGTAAAGAATATTGCGGCTGAAACTTCGAATGTAATCGCTGAGACCTATGGTAGGATGTTTGAGGATTTAAAAGATCAGATTAAATATCAAGGTGACCAAATTAAGGCCTTACAACAAAGGGAGCTTGAATACTTAAAAATCATTCACGGCCACCAAGAAACGGAACGGGAGTTGAGGGCGCAGATCAAGGCGCTTGAAATAAAATTATCCTTAAGAATCACAAAAATAGAAACTGACAATCAATAATGAACATATCACCAACTGGAATTGCTTTCATTAAGAATGAAGAGCGGTTTAGAAGCAAACCATATTTAGACAGCGTTGGTGTCCCTACCATTGGGTATGGCACCACGTATTATGAAAACGGTAAAAAGGTAACGCTTAAAGATCCAGCCATTACCATTCAAAAAGCAAGCGAGCTACTAGCCTACCAGATTGCAAAAGAGTATGCTCCGGCCGTTACTAAAGCTATTAAGGTTCCATTGACGCAAAACCAGTTCGATGCCCTTGTATCCTTCGCCTATAACGTTGGCACAACCAATAATGGAATGGCCGGAAGTACTTTGGTTAAAAAGATCAATGCAGGAATCAAGGATCGTGCAACTATTGAATACTGGTTCGGTGTGTGGTGCAAAGGCACTGTTAAAGGCAAAAAAGTTGTTTTACCTGGTTTGGTAGCCAGAAGAGAAAGAGAAGCAAATTTATTTTTAAAGTAATATGGAAACAAAAACAAAATTCGGTATTGGCAGCTTCGCCAAGCATGCGCCAAAGTGGGTTGTACCAACTTTATCGATCGCTATTATAGTAATTGGGGTAATACAGTTCGTGATATCTGGCGATCCTGCTCTGAGTGATGCTGTTAAAGTTCGTGTAAATCACTATTTAACAGGAATAGGTATGTTAATAACCGCTATTGCACCATTCTTTGGTGTAGAGCTTAAAGTAAAAAGACAATGAGAAGAAGAAGAGAATTAGAGTTAAGATACGATATCGAGGATGTTGTAAAATCAAAGGGTAAAGGCATCTTAGGGTGGTTGATTAAAGGTTTGCTTGCTGCTTTGGTTGATGCAATTTTAAACATGCTCAAAGAAAAACAATGGATAGAACTTCCTGAAGAGGAATTTTAGTATCTTAGTATACCGCAAAATGCCAACACAAGAGAGCCTCTCAGAAATGAGGGGCTTTTATTTTTCGAATAAGCTTTCATGAACTAGATAAAATCCTTCGACGGTCTTTTTGGGAACTGGCTTTGTTTTATCATCCCACATCTGATGTGATTCCTTGTAAACCAGCGTTGCTTCTGCATCCTTCCGTTCTCTGTATGCATTTGTCATTTGTACATTATCAGCGATAACTTTTCCATCGGTACAATGGAAGTACATTTTTCTAAATTTAAATTTCTTTTTCATGGCTTCATTCTTCTGGTTCACAAATTTATATCATTAATTTTGGATTACTAAAAATATTAGCAAACTTTGTAGCATGCAAAGGTTCGATATTCCATATAACCAGTCTACCATAACAGTACGCCAATCTGAAAAACACTTGTTTTCAATTGATATTGATAACTCATTCGTTGGGTATATCTTCAAAAAGAATGGAGTTTATAGTCTTCAGGAATCTAGTAAGCTTCCAATTGATGCTTATGAAATGATTGTGAGTGAATTAAAAAGCAGGTTATGAATAAAATAGAATTTGAGTTTGATAGTGATAAAGTTGTAATTGAGCCAGATATACTGACTTGTACACTTACCGTTGGTAATTATTTTGAAGGTATTTTTACCTATACTCCTAGTAAGTTTCGAATAGATCCACCTGGTAAGTTGTCTAAAAAATTAATCAAAGAAATAGATAGGGTCATGGAAAAGTGGAATGAGCAATGTAATAATATAAGTTTAGAGACTCATATTAAAGCAAGAGATAGGGTTAAAAGAATATATGCAGATACTAGATTACCTGAATCTATAGATTAGATTCTATCAGCAGTTTTAAAGCCTTCAGGCGATGCCAAACAGGAACATTAGCCTTACTGTCAGGATTAGCTTTTAAAGCCGCAAAATGAACCTCTAAGAACTTATCTAAGTCAGATATTACCGTTCCAGGGAAAAGCATTATTGGTGCTTTGGGTAATTCATTGTTTTTAAACCAATCTTCTAATTCCTGTACGTTCATGGCGTAAAGATATGATAATAGGAAAATAAATTTTTATTATTGTATATGATGCACATCACCGATCCAAAATTATTTAAAATATTTGCAAACCCTTTTTTTTGGAGATGGAAAGCAAAGGAGTTGAGACATGCAGCCGACCTTTTAAAAGCAGAAAGTGAAATCCAACTGGAAAAACTACATGATGATTTAGAAAAAAAAACATACGATAGTGATAACATGCCGCCATTTGTTGGTTCGTCTTGTTTTGCTATGTATGGTTTTTCATTAGAATGCTTGCTAAAGGGCGTCATTATATGGAAACACCCGGAATATGTTTCTGACGGAAAAATTTCAAGGAGGTTAAAAACTCATGATCTAATTATCTTATCTAAAATTGCAGAATTTGAAATATCATCATCAGAAAAACTAATGTTCGAGAATACTAATAAATGGGTAACAGAGTTTAGATATCCTGTGCCTAATAGTATGGAAGAAACAAATTACAATACGACGACCAGTGGCGATTATTTTCAACAGTTTGATGATCTATATTCGAGATTAAATAACTTAATCAAGGGATTTAATATTTATGGCCATGACGAAGATAGATGCCCAAAATGTATTGCCAGAAAGAAAGAAGAAAAAGCACTCAAAAATTAATTCATTATTTTCAGAACTTACAATATCGGGTGAATACCCGATAAATGAAAATATCGGCTAATTAGCCGATATCTCCAGAATTTCAATTTTTCGTTTCAGTTCATATTGCATTGAGCTCTTATTAGTTCTGTCTGGTATCAAGTAAGTAAATGTATCATCGGTCCTAAAGTAAAGTAAAAAGTAATTTTCGGGACTTATAACTCCATTTTTAATGGGAACGAGTTTAAACGTCACATTACGCGAAAAAGGATCTGAAATAAAATTTTGCACACTAAAACTTTCAATATCATTTATAATTAGCTTCGATTCATCAAAAGACCAAATCTGATGCAAACTACTCCCTGATTTCTTTCCTACCCATGTACCCTTTAAAATATTAATAATAGACTTATTAGCCATGGCTGCGTTTGCTGACATTAGTTTATTATTCGTTTCAATCTGCTGATTATACTTCAAGGTTTCTTCATTCAGGTTTGCAAGAAGTTGTGCATTCTCTTCAAAGATAACTGATTGCTCAGTAATGATACTTGACAATTTGGTCTGAGTAGCTTTATTCTCATTGAGCATCTCAATATATTTTTTTAAAGAAACGGACTGATCTTGCGTTCCTAATAATATATCGGATTCATTTTTTGACTTTATAGTTGCGTTATGCAACTTAATTGCAGATTTTATATATGGAAAGCAATAGGTGTACATTGTTGCTATGGCTATCGGTAATATTAGAGAATGGATCCATCCACTGTGGTAATTTATTAATTGATAATGAGATCTAAAGCCATCAGCATTCACCTCTTTGAGATCATAGAACAGAACTGCGATTGTGATAGGCCAATTTGAGAATAGCCAAGATATAATAAAAGAGGAAATAAATGGATTAGAGACCCTTTCGCGCAGTTCCTTAAAAAAATCTTTGAAATCGTCCATGAGCGTAATTTTTTTGTATAAAAGTAGAAATATTATTTATTTATATTTAACCAAAATAACGCTCATGAATTTAACGCTGAAAGAGGTCCTAACAACCTATTGGCCGCAAGTAACTGCGATTGCCGGGTTTGCTTATATAATAGTAGATTACTTTATTAAGAGAAATGACAAACAAAGGGAACTCGCGCAAAGCATTTTCCAAACTCAGAAAAACCAAGCAATTAACAATTTTATTGACACTTATTCGAAAATAGAACTCGCTTTATTACAGGTTGATTTTAAAGGTGCAATTGAAGGAAAAATTAACTTGAAAGAGGTTGACGAATTTGTTATGCCAGCTCTGAATGATTTTATCGCAGCAGACTATAAATTATTGATGGTTTTAGATGATCTTGAAATGGAAAATTTTCTGGCCGTCGCAGATCCTATATTTAAATCAAAAGACACCCTTAAAAAGTTTGCGCATATGCATGTAGACGAGCGTAAGAATAGAAATTTAGCAAACGAATATGGATTGAGCCTTATTGCTAGTATCGAATCAAACCGAGAGATATTGCGAAAGATTGGTTATCAGTTCAGGTCGCAGTATAAGTAAATAAAAATATCGGCTAATTAGCCGATAATGTCATGAATTCATTAAGTAATTACAAGGAACAGTTAGGATTAGTTTAACCTAACCGTTCTTTCTTGCAATTCTTGCTTGTTGAATGTCGAAGAAACTTTGTAGTCCGTGCCAATATTCAGCACTAATATCTAACAGCTCTTCTAATTTAACCGCCATTGTTGGTGAGATGTTACGCTTACCTGTAAAAATTTCGCTAAGATGATTTGGGAGAATTTCCAAAGCATTTGCTACTTCCTTTTTAACCATTTTACGGTATTCGATCTCCTCCAACAGTAATTCTCCAGGATGATACGCTGGGATTACTAACTCATCACCTCTCGTACTAAGGATCTGATTTTCCATTCTCTAAAATAAAGTTAAATAATTGGCACCATTGCCATTAAATTAACCGTAGTGATTGTTTATTTGTTCTATAAACATCACAGTCTTTCCAGATTGCTTCTGAAGCCTAAAAATGATTCTCCATGAGTCATTAATCCGCATTGAATACTTTCCAGTTGACTTAGGCTCTAATTTCTCTATATGTAGTGATTTAATTTTTCGTAAATCCTGCATATTTTCTCTAAACCTAATTTGAGATAGTCTCTGTTGAAACTTCTTGATTACTTCTCCAGGATAGATTTGATTTCCTGTTAATTCTTTTGCTTGAGCAACCACATCCAAATGGTCATCTTCAATTTTCACTCTCATTAGATTAAGTTTTTAGGTGAATTTTTTCTTCGATTTTTGCCATGTTCTGATTTTTTTGATTGTTTATAAATATATGTATGTATGTATATTGCCGTTGATGAACGGCAATACAAGTATCGGAATAATATCTCAATTTACCAAATTTTGGTAATTATTAATTTTTACTAAGCATAAAAAAGCCACACATTACTGTATGGCTTTATCCAGTGCACTACTTTTCAATCATGCATCTGCCCCATCTAGTGGAACCCTCTTTCTTTGAGCTAACCGGAATGTACAAAGTTAATAATTTAAGCTGCCATCCTCAATTCTTGTAGCTTACCGCCCAACGCCTCGATCCAACATTTTACAACTTCCGGAACCACACTATTGCCTATCATTTTTTTATGATCAGTTTGATTCCCTACCATTTTATAGTCTACAGGGAAGCCTTGAATTGGTAATAGTTCAGAAACCTTTAGCATCCGCATCAGTATATCAGATAGGCCATATAGTGCCATAAACTTTTTAATCCTGATCATCACCTCGCTATCATCATCATATATTGGTATTGAAACATTAGGATCGACATGGAATTGTATTAAATATAATGGTGCTTTATCTTGCCTTGCCACGATAACTACACACGGAACTTCCGTGCCTGTGCAATGTCCGCCATGGGAAGGATTTAAAATAAAGGGCTGGCATTTTATAATGTTCGCTTTAGGTACAGACAATATTGACCCTAAAGGTTTTTCTATACTTGCCAATTGCCCCCCTCCACTATATTGCTGAGTTATAAAAGATTTACATTGGCACTTTGCAATCGTATCTCTTGTGCCTAATGTTCTACCAGGTTCATCAATACTCGATAACTCACCACCATTGCTATAGTATTGAGTTAAAAAGCATGGGTTTACAACATAAGGATGATGCCTCGAAGCTGTTAATGTTTGTGCAGGTTTTTCAATTGAACTACCAACGTTCTTATAATTGGTATTCATTATAAACGGCTTGGCATTAACTAATGAGCCACCACCAAAAGTAGTCACAGCACCTGATGGAGATTCAACGGATGTTACCTTACCCGCGGGACGTCCACTGTAATTTTTAGATATAAATGAAGTAATTATTAATGATTGTCCATCTCTACATTTAACAGCTCCCGCCGGGCCAGTTATCGGAATAACTTTTCCTTCAGGATTACCGCTATAATATTTTGAGATAAAACACATTCCCGTTCTATTCTGGCAAGGTATAGTTGGCGCGGGACGATCAACAGACATGACAGATTGAGTACGATCCCCATTTGCTGCCATTGAATTATACTTTAATAAAAAAGCCTCTTTTCCGCCAGCAACAAACTTTATAAGTCCTGCCTCAATCCTTTCTAATGAAGCATCAACTAATGGCTTCTTCCTATTAAATATGCTTTTCCCCTCATCCTTAAAATCAAGTACATCCTTAACTGCTTTCCACTTCTCTTGTGTTCCAAATAAACCATTATCTATAGGGTCCTTAGCATGTGTAGATTGCGGCCAAACTATCGGTAAACCAATCTTAGCAAAACAACCAAACAATCTATTTCGTGAAGTATAAGCGCCAAAATCAGCACTATTTAATTGTCTCCACTGATCATTATAACCAAATGATCTAATATGCTTACACCACCTTAAATAGTCTTTGCCGCTGTATTTACTTTCTGGAATCCATAAATATTCCTCTTTACCTGTTTTTTTACTAATCCCGGTTTTAAGTTCACAATTGGCATAAGTACCTAATGATAGATTTTCTTTATGCTTTTTCTTTAAAGCAATCCGAAGTGGACCCCAGCTCATGAACTCTACCACATTTTCAATTTTAAAGTAGTCAGGATCTAACGCCTCCACATATCTATCCATATGATCTGCCAATGCCCTGCTATCCGCATCACGTGGTTGGCCACCCTTTGCTTTACTAAAGTTAGTACATTCCAATGAAGCCCATAAAATGAGTTTTGCATTAGGGTAGCAAGCCCGGTAAATATCTACCAAACGGATCAACCTCATCATTTCCGGTGACTTGAAAAGAATGCCGTTAATAACCTTACCGTACATCAAAGTTATATCTTCATTATAATGCTCAACCTCTGGATGATTTAACCAGTGTGATGTAATCGCTTTCTCATCATGGTTGATCGCTGCAATAACAATTGACTTTGCTTTTGATAATGCGAAAGCCTTTGTAGTTCCTCCAAATCCAGCAAATTCATCAACTACTAAAAATTCTACATCTTCAGGCTGCAATTGAACTACTTGCGCATGTGTTGCGCCACCTACTTCAGTGTGTAAATAATGCTGCTTCATAACGATACCTGTAAATTATAGCCAAATTTTTCGCCCAGCTCGTTTAACCATTTCCTTTTTTGAGCAGATAACGGAACTGTAAACACTGGTATCTCAATCTGTTTTTGCCGAGTATCTACGTTGAACACATCCTTTAATTTCTGTTTGAGATAATATCTCCTTCTGTTTGCCCTGGTAGTGGCTTTTAAATCTTTCATTCTTTTGGGATTATATTTTATTAGGCTTTTATTTCGTAGATAATTTCGTGGTCAGGATCTGGAATACAAGGCATTAGCAACATTTCAACCTGATCAAAACGAAATATATTTTTGCCTCTAGCTGATTCCTGTAGTATGAGCTCAATATTATCTACATCCAATGATTTGGCTGCATCAGTAATCTTTTGAATGTATGGGAATGAGAAAATAGATTCTCCAATTTTGATGCGCTTGTCTGCATCTAAAACCTTGTTATCTACCGTTTTAATGGAACCTTCACCTTTGCAAACAGGGCATTCAAGTTCCTTACTGTAGTTGCTTCTCTCAAAGTAAAATTCGTAGTCAACACAACCATCACCTTCACAAGCTTCGCATTCGATTTCTTCTGGAACCATTGGATACAAAGCAATAGCATGATTAAGTTCGGCAACAGATATGTGCATTTTATGGAGCCTTAATTTTGGTATCACAGTTAGGAATTTTTCATGTTCGTATCCTTCCATTTCCCCTAAACCATTGGTTAGAGCTGCAGGTATAATTGCCATAATGCTGGCATCGGTAGAATAAGCTACTTCGTCAATAATGAAGGGCTTACTGGCCCATGGTCTGATATCTGATTCAGATACGCATGAGAATAAAATTAAATTGTACTTGTTCATTCTTTTGGTTTTATTTAACTAATTGATCTATGGTTATTTTGAAGTAATCTGCTATTTTGATGATTCCGTCAATCCTTGGAACAGCTCGCCCCTCTTCATAGCTCCCAATTGTTTTTTGATTTATTTGCAACTCTTTAGCAATTTGATGTTGTGATAAATTGCGTTTTGTACGCTCTTTTATGAAGTTTGACCGGAAATTATTCATCATTAACTTTTGATCTAAGTGTTATTGTTTTTTGCCTTTCCTTCGGGATTATGCCGTATAAATTTTTGTGGATGTAATGGAAAATTGTTGATCTGGCCACCTTATAAAATTCTGCTATGCTTTCGAAGCTTTCACCGTTCGAAAAACGTTCAATGATATCGGCCATCTGCTCCGCGTTTACCCTTGAAAATTTATTTATCGAATGGTAGGTTTTCATGGTATTCGATGATTCTATTGTACTGATCCTGTTTGTACTGGAGGTATTCGTTTATATCGAAATGTCTACCGTATTTTTTGATAAACCTTGTTGGCTTTTTTGGATCTTCCTGCTCGAAATTTATTTCTCTAAACCTGGTGACCCATCCCTGCACCATATCGTTCACCGGATGTGGTTTTCGAATCTCAGTAGCTTCAACTACAGTCTTTTTTTCGAACATTTTTTTCATTCCCTCTTTGAACCAATCAGGCATAGAAACCGCTTGTTCAATTTCTTGTTCAGTCGGTAATTCAGAGGCTTGCTTTTTAAACAAAAGGTTTTCCTTAGCTCTGTAGTGTTCGATTTCGTCGGATTTTTCAAACTCGTACATCTGTAACCATTCGAAAATTACCATGCCATCTATCCGGTCATAGGACTTGCCGAAATAGCCTTTTTTGGCCCTGTTAAAACATAATTTAAAATCATCTGGCTTTAAGTGACTGTAATCTTCAAGGATTAGCTCAACGGTTTTCATTACCTGGTCAGCATTCATTGTTTTGCCGACACTCAGAAAATTAACTACATCCGTTACCAGAATTGAAAGAATCGCTTTTACTGCTGTTTGACCATCTTCTTTAAGTGTTGCCCGGATCAACGCAAACGATGGTGATGAGCTTTTAAGAACATCCAATGCGGTGTTTGGCCGCAATGTCTGCAAGTACTTGTCCGGCGAAGTTAGCAAGCTCAACACGTTCTGTTCGCTTTGCTTCAATTGTATTTCCTGATTTTCCATCGTTCTCAAAAATTAATTCGTCTTTCCAGCTGTGGTTGTTTATAAATGTTTCGGGGTCTTTTCTAAATTTTTTGTTCGGTTGAGCCAATTTGTATTTAGGGATGTAGTCTCGAATTTCTTCCCTATCGGAATCTTTTAGTTTTTCCCACTTGGGGATTAACTTTTCTTTTTTGCCCCGTTTTTTATCGTAATCATCCCAAAAATCATCGAAGGAATAATTCAAGAGTATCTCAGGAGCAGGCTCCGGTTTTACCTCTGTAGATTGGTAAGTTTGTAGATTTGTAGAATTGTAAATTTGTATATCTATACTATTGGTGCTTTGATCAGTGCTTTCGTGTGTGCTTTCCGATTGCTTTGATGTGTGCGTTGTAAGTGCTTTATCAAGTGCTTTGCAATCTGCTTTGCAATTTTCTTTCAAAGCAATTATGTTGCTTGACCACTGATTTTTTGAATACTCATGTACTTCAATAAATCCGAATTCAACTAAATCATCAAAATGTTTTTTATAGACAGAGTACGATTTAACCCCTATTGCTTCAATTACCATTGATGTAGGGAAACCAAACTTATCTTTCCACCCTAAACGGTTACAATGCTCTATAGCGAAAAAATATATACCTATGTGAGTAGGCTTAATAAGATCCGGATTCTCAAAAGAGAAATCCCAAAAGTATCTGCTAAGGCTGTAAATGTTCATGTTATTATTCTAATCGTTCTCTATTGTTTGGTTTAAAATGCGCCTACGAATTCCGCAAGCGCTTTGAAGTTTTTAGAAAGGCAAATCCGGCTCTATTTCATTCGATCTTTGCTCTAGGTATTCATTAGGAATATCATCAACTGGTATGCGATTCTCTGACTGTGTAGGCTCATTAAAAGAAGCCCGTTGGTTTGATGTGAGGAATTCAATTGAAGCAAGATTTACATTAACCATGTAGCCTATTGTGTTATCCTTTTTAGAAGTGTATTGGCGTGAACTGATATAAACCTCAGTTTTAACTTTAGATCCGGCATGTCGCTCATAAAGGTTAAACTTGTCTATGCTTTCTCCAAGAATTGAAATCTTCCACAAATCATCCTGTCCGATCTTTTCACCGAAGTTGTTCGTAAAGCCAGGAACTAATAAAATAATTTCCTGTTTTGGCGTACCGTTCGCTCCTACGAACTGCACATTTGAGATTTCCTGTAGAAATCCGTTTAGCTGTATTTTTGGCATCTTATTTAATTTTAATCTTCTAAATCGATTGGTTGTAATAATTTTGAAGCCCATTCAGGTTGCTTCATATTGATTATTCCGTAATTGCCAGATTCGGCCAAGGCTTCGAAACCTGGATAAAGTCCTGTCGCTTTACAGTCCGCTATCGTGTCCAATGCATAATGGTATTTGTATTTACCATTGGCAAGATCTTCGGCATCCCAGATAAAAACCGCTGGTAAGAAAGGCGCTACGGTTTGAAGTACAACCATTATGGTTACATTGAACTTCCTTCCGGTTATATTTGACATAACTTCTTGGTACATTCCCTCTGAAAGCTCGTATTTGTACTTTGCGCTATCGTAAATGAATTTTCCCATATCCTCGGCACTTGTAGTTTTGAAACTGATCACTGCATTAACACCTATGTTTTCTTCGATATTAAAGGCATCAGGACGAACACGCACAGGTATTTTTGTCGATGGATCTTTACCGTAAAAGGAATGCTCTACATGGGCACCTTTTAAAAGCATTGGAATAATGCCGCCCCCGTACATGTAGTAATTTCTTTTAACCACATCAATAATCGCTTTATGCTTTGCCTGAATTGCTGTGTGCTCTGATACTTCCTTAAGACAGTCGATGTAATATTTCATGCCAGCAAGCTTTTTAACATCTAACTTTGCTTCGTCTACGTGCTTCATTGCAAGGTTTAACTTTTTATCTGCTACACCCTGGTATTTGTATTTGCTGCAAATAACACCTTCCCAAAACCTAACTAGTGTTTCGCACCCTTCAATGCTTGATCTGCTAGCTTCTGGTTCTACAACTACTTTATCAAATAGTTCTGGTTCTAAAAAAGCTAAGTGGCAAAACGTACCTAATTCAAAATGACTTTTGTCTTTCTCCTTGAAGTTCTCTCTGTCGTTTACATAGAAGAAATAACTTGCAGGATTCTTTAAAACCTGTTTAAGCGCTGAACTTGAATTGGCTGGATGAGCCAAGTACTTTTCCATTTTATCAGTAGCTACCTTGCCATAAACAGAAAGTTCTTTCGGCGATAATGAAACAGGAGCATCCCCCTGTTTCATCATAATACCTTCTATTACATCGGTTGCTGTCGGATAATCATCCGGATTAAAGTCTAGTGGATTTAGCTCCAAATCCACAACCTCGTAATTATTAAGATCAATCATAACTACCCGATATTAATTCTTAAAGGTTTCACTGACCAGCTGTCGGATTTATAATTGTTGGTGCTGTTCTTTTTCTTTCCAAGGAAAGTAATTAACAGCGGCGTACCCTGTTGGATCTGACTTGCTTGTATCGCACCAACCAATCTTTTTGAACCATTAGAAATTGTTTTAATGCCCTCTTTGGTCTGCTCAATAAAAAAGGCACATTCCAAATCAATAATTTCGTCGCTTTCCTGAGCAAGTACCGGACGGGTTGAAATCTTATCAAAGAACACCCTTTTACTCTCCATGGGTAATTCTGGGGTCCAGTAATCAGACATCAAATCAAATGGATACGCTTCAGCTGTTGAAAGATCTGGCAGGTTTCCGCTTAGATTAACTACGGATAAGCTGTTTTGGGTTGTGGTAGAAACCTCTGTTGTGTTGTTTTTCATTCTTTTGGATTTTTAGTTATAAATAATTGATAATATTATTGTTGTGATAATTAGGACCGCATAAACAATCCTGTCGGCTTTTACCCAATCTGTCATGACTTTGCGATTAAGTGTAATAAGGTGAAAATGAAGAGCAGCATTGTGAAAATCTGCATGTTTCTCAGCTTATAATCTGTTGGCTGCTCTGGTATCTTCCCTCCCTTTATTTTGTTGGAAAGCAGTCTGTCGTACACTTCCTGTTTATAATTCTGTGAAATCGAGTTACCTACTTTATGCATGTGACACCTCCATTTCTCCGATGTACATTTCTCTAATCAAATTAATAGCATCTTGATAGGCGGTTTTCATTCCCAAAGAATTCATGGTGTACATTCTAAGGTCAGATTTGCGCTTTTCCAATTCTGTTATGATTATCGCTATTTTAGACGGAAGCAATGTTTTTGGTTCGTGTCCAGGGCATTTTCCTGTTACTGGATCAAATCCATCACAGTTAGCTGAACCGATAAAGTTTTCGCCATTTTCAAGTTTATCAGCTAGTACTTTTCTTAATGCTGTGGGATCTGTTTCAAAAAACATTTCTAATATTTCATCGGACTTTTCCAAAAGCCCTTTGATTGATGTTGATAGGTGGTTGATCATTAGTTTAAGTTCCAATTGTGGTTTTCAAATTCGTTTTCCAGGTCCTCAAATTCTATTCTTCGATCCTGACTTTCCTGCTCTTTAGCCTCTTGTAGCCAAATCGCTTTTAATTGTTCATCTGTGTAACCTTCCATTACTTCTCATTCTAAGTGATCTTCTAATCGGAGCAGAAATATTTCTGTACTCAATTATTGCTTCAATCGCTGTAGAAATACCTTCAGCGTAAGAAGCCGAGCCAACACCTATAGCTCTATGCCATTCAGCATCATTCTGCATATTGGTAAGGTTGGCGATCAATCCATTTAGCGTACTGTTTGGATTGTCATTTACTTTTGCTACTTTTGTGTTCATTCTTTTGGCTTTTTAAATGGTCAAAGTGAAAGGGGATCGTTGGTAGCGACCCCTTTTTTATTTTCATTCTTTTGGGTTGCTGATTATCTAATTTTTGAAGGATTGAGAATAGATTTCTTTTTATAGAGCTTAATCCACCGCTCAACATCTTCAGGGAAGAATCTTATAAACCTGCCTTTTGTGTGATACCCTATTTCATCTTTCCAGGCTAGTATTGTTTGGGCGGTATATCCCGTGCACTCCGCAACTTCCTCGGCAGAAAGAAGCGTGATATTCCCTTTTTTTAAGGATTTCTCATTATTCTTAACAAGCTCCTTCATTTCTTCAAACATGACCATCATGTTTTTGAAAGTGTCCGATTCCATTGTTATTACGTTCATTACACTAATGCTTTTTCGTAGGTTAAACCAGTGTTCAATTCAAAAACTCTGCGTAGCTCGGTTATAATCTCTTCCCGATAATCAGGCTTAATAGAACTCGCCTCCTTAGCTACAATAAATCTGGTAGTCTGAAAGCCGCTTTTGATTAAATTGGCAGCTACCATAGAGAAAAGTCCGTTTGGTGCATTCTCTTGGATGAATTTTAATTCGTTTGGATCTACTTGCATAATTTTATTCCGTTATCTTTTGCCCAATCAATCAGCTGTGCCTTTGATTGGAAGCCCAACTTCTTTTTAATGTTTTTTAAATGAGTTTTAACCGTAAACTCTGAAAGGTTAGTTAATACACCAATAATCCTGTCGGGCCATAAAAGCAATGGGATTAGCTTGTCCTCAGCCTTTGAAATTTGGTTAGCCTTGCAGATGGTCCCGGAATATGGGCAGCTATCTCTTATTGAACAGTGCACGTATTCCGGATCTGTCAACTCTCCATCTTCATCTAGATCTGGAGACATATTGAAAGATCCCCACATGCATTGACCATATCGGTTAACCTGGTCATCCTCATTATCACCTGCGAGCCTTTTAATGGCTTTATAAGCTAGTGGCCTATTTTTCATGTGACGGACAATTTTTGTTTTTATCCTTTCAACTTTTATTACTGGCTGTATACCGTTATCCGCGATACACATTAAAACTTCATTATCACTGTACAATTCAGCGCTTTCACCTATCATCCCCCCTGGTAGCAAGGTTTTGATCATTTTAGTACTTATTAGGTATTCTTTTGGGTTTATTAAATTGTTATCTTTGTTTGTGTTCACAAATATAATATATCTGTAGATATATTTATATATAAAATATATACATAGATATATTTATTTAGTTAAATGACTGATAATCAATTAGAAAAAATTTCAAAAAGATTTCGACTAGTTCGGAAAATGCTTGATTTAGGACAAAAAGAGTTCGCTAAGCAAGCCGGAATGGTTCAGAGCTACGTCTCAGATATCGAAAATGGCAAGAAAAATATATCACCAGCGATATATTTATCACTAGAAGATACATTTAATGTGAACAGAAGGTGGCTATCAACTGGCGAAGGAGAAATGTTTTTGCCTGAAAGCAATGCAAAATTGATCACACAGACTAACGATCCCCTAGAAGTATATCAAAACAAAAACAACGCTAAGTTCGTCGAACTTGGTAATGGTAAGTTGCTGATGACAATCCGGAAGGTTCCAGAACAGGCCAGAATGGGGTATGCGCATGGATGGTCAGATCCTGAGTTTATAGAAACCTTAGACTACCACTCGATTATTGTGGACAAGATCCATAGCGGCAATTATGTTGCATTCGAGGCCGTTGGCGACAGCATGGAAAACTATACGACAGAAGAAATGTCTAAGGAAAGTATACCGCATGGATCTACCGTAACGGGTAGGGAAGTTGGCAGACATCTTTGGAATAGCAAATTCCACAATCATAAATGGCCCGATTTTATTGTAGTCCTTGAGGATGGTATTGTAATAAAGAGATTGATACACCACGATGTAGAAAACGGATTAATAACACTTCACTCTTTAAATCCCAACAAAAGGGTCTATCCTGATAAAGAATACAGCTTAGATGAAGTGAAGCAAATATTCAATGTGATTAACGTAACAATAGAAAGGTAGATCTAATGCTGAAGAATCAAAAGTTCAAAGAGGCCCGAAAAGCTGCTGGTTATACCCAAAGAGAATTTGCGGAGAAATTTGGATCTAACCAGGCTTATGTTTCAGCACTCGAAACTCGAAGTAATTTTTCTATGGAAACTGCTATAGAGTTAGGAAAAATACTAGGCATAGACGGTAAGGATCTTATGGTAGATGAAGGTGGATCTAAATTAGAAGTTGATAAAGAGTCCATTGTAAAAAACGTCCTCGCTTTCCTTAAGCGGAACGATATAAAAATTGTAGATTTAATTAAAGAAATGAATGTTTCTAGAACTGCGTTTTATAATCAGATTAAGAATGAGAATATGAAGCAAAGTTTTAAAGATGCATTCGAAAAAGCAACACAACATAAAATAATGCCGATCATCAACGGCGAAAAGTTCTAACCATGAAAAAATTAATCTTCTTATTCTTATTGTTTCCGGCTTTAGCGTTCGCACAGGATTACGATTACAAATCTGACCTACCAATTAAAGATGGATCGATCGTCTACGAAAAAACAGTTGACGGACTTGATCTCAAAAAAGACAAGCTTTACGCTGTTAGTAAAAAATGGATAGCAGATAATTTTTCCAACGCAAAATCAGTAATTCAATCTGAAGATGTCAACTCTGGCCAGATTATAGCAAAAGGGATTTCGAATATCCCGAATAAACCGGCATTGCTAGCGTTATTAGGCGACCAAAAGTACAAATACACAGTTCAGTTTGATACTAAGGACGGCAAATACAGGATGAGGATTTACGATATCGCCATCCACGTTGATGTTAATGGCTATCAACAGGACAGCTATATCAATGACGTGTTTCTAAATTCGAAACCAATCACTGGAGCAAGTAGAATAGCCAAGGCAAAAAAAACGATAGATAACTTCAACACTTTGTTCAATGGATACCTAGAGTCTTTCCACCAGGCAGTTATCAAAGCAAAAGAAGATACATTTTAGTCAAACACTTTATCCGCCACATCATCCATTTCATCGGACTTTCTGAGTTCTTTAATGTACCTTTCTGTCATAGACCTGGAGGAGTGGCCAAGCATTGCCTGAACATCCTTAAGATCACCACCTAACTTTTTATCTGCCATTGCAGCGAATGAATGCCGGGCATTGTGTGTAGTGATTTTTTTATCTATTTTTAGCAAGGTCATGATGTCCGCTAGAGTTTCATTAATTTTAGTAGTTCTATAAGTAACCTGGTTGTTAAGATCATCCTTAGACTGATCAACAGATCCTTTCATAAAAGGAAACAAAAATCCTTCACCGGATAAATACTCTTTTATAATCGCCAAAAGTTTGGGTACAATTTTGATCGAGTGGGGTTTATTTCCTTTTCCGGTGCTATAAATTAATCTATCCTCGGTGAAATTATGCTTTTTAAGCCTGAGCACATCACCAATACGCATGCCCCTGCCATAGTACTGAACCAAGAAAGCGTTACGATAATGGAAAGCATCACCTACTAACTCCAGCTGTTCGATTTTAATAATTTCTTCTGAAGTGAGCTTTAACTTCACCACTTCATCAACTTTATTTTTTCTCTTATTCAGTGGTACATTGACCTGGCCAGCAAAATTAACTATAGTCTTTATGGTGCTAAACGTGTCATTGATCGTGTTATTGGAATTACCCTGACCACCCCGATTATTAAACTCTCTAGTTTTACAATGCTTCTCAAATAGCTTTATCCATTGGTTATCGATATCTGAGATTAGAAAAGGTTTTGGGCTAAATCTTTTAATCTTATTTACTCGGCCTTTAACTGTATCGTAGTAGCCGCTTTTAGGATCTAACGTAGCAAGGTAATTATTAGCAAATTCTTGAAATGATGGCTCAATCTCTTTGCGCTTTAATGGCTCTTCGAAAAAAACATCTTCAGCATCCCAATCAGTATTAGAAAATTTCAGATCATTAAATTTCTTTTTATAAAAAAGCAGCTGTTCTGTTATCTCTTGGTTCTCGAAAACGTAAGTTGGCTTCTTTTTATTTACAAGCTTATTTACTTTATCCCACTCTTTAACAAAGGCTCGTCCGATGGTCTTACGTTTAATTTTTTTATCTTTGGTAACGGTAACAGTAATAGGATGCCTACCATCAGATAAAACTTTTGATGTATACAGTTCTACTCTTATTGAAGCCATGGTGTAGTTTTAGTGTAAAATCGGTGTAAACCTTAAACGCTCTCAAACGATATCAAACGATAAACAAATATAATAAAAAGGCTTTGAAGTAGTGTAGAGGCATTTCGGAAAAGTCTAAAAAAGAAAAAGAGCAACCTATCCAGGATTGCTCGATTAACTAACTTATTATTCATAAAAAATGCTGTTGGGGAAGGAGTCGAACCTTCAAGGGGTAGTTAGCTACAGTTCAAAAAATTA
>Ga0157370_10000736_pt1 | contig 41130 bp, 59 predicted proteins | sample C35metaG_FD_113463 | JGI IMG/M metagenome (GOLD analysis project Ga0157370, IMG submission 113463) | Corn rhizosphere microbial communities from Kellogg Biological Station, Michigan, USA - C3-5 metaG | ecosystem: Host-associated > Plants > Roots > Rhizosphere > Soil | place: USA: Michigan... | reverse complement strand
CACCACCGACAAGCCAGCCCGGACCGCCGCCGCATGGCGGCGGTGACCGTCCTTGATGATGAAGTCACCCTCCAACGACGGGTGCGGGTACACCAGCAACGGCTGCAGCACACCCATCGTCTTCACCTCGCCCGCCAGCCGGTCCAGGTCGCCCAGGTCCTCGCGAATGTTGTTCGGATTCACCCGCACCTGGGCGATATCCACCACCTTGAATTCCGTTGTCATCACAACCCCTCCACGTTTTCTTGTTCGTCTTGTATTTCCTGCACAGCCAGCGACACCTGATGTGCCGCCGCCAAAAGTAGATGCATCGCCTCTGACGGCAACCCGTCCTGCAAATGACACAAGGCCGTCGTCGTGACCTTCTCCGCACCCAAGAGGATCTCCGCCGCCGTCGGCCGGCGAGAACCCGCCACGCCCAGCACGGCCGCCGTCGTCTCCGCTGCCGCGTCCGCTGCCCGCACCCGGACAGCCTCCTCATACGCTGCGGACTGCACCGTGACTTTCTCCGCGAGCAGCGCCGACATGCTCAGCCCCGACAGGGTTGCCGCCCTCGCCCACGTCCTCAAATCCGTGCCGTATGGTAGCGGCGCCTGCGGCCACACCAGCCGCGGCGCCTGGCTTCCCTCCCACTCCGTCGGGACCGTCAACATCGCCGGTTCTACCTCCACTGGTTGTTCCGTCATCTAGTCCTCCACCTCGAAAATGAACCCCGCGACCGCGCCCACCATCAGGACCAGGCCGGCGATGTCGAGGGAATTAAAAACAGTCACCATCGGCGCCCCCGCCAGGGACACCAAGACCCCGGCCACCAGCAGCGGCCACCACACCAGCAACCGACGACGACGGGCCGCCACACGCGCCGACGGACGCACCATCCGGGCGCTCATCCGAAAAGCTCTTCAGTCTCGAGGGGCGGACGCTCACGATGCGGCGTCAGGCTGATCCGGGCCAGCACGGCAGTCCCACGGATCAGGTCAGCCCGCCAATGCGGATTCTTCCGATCCGGCTTGAACAAATTCACGTGCAAATCCGCCGCCGAGGTGTACTGGCCACGAGCCCACAACAGAATGTCCCGCTTGCACTGCGCCGTCGTCCGAAACCTCGTCACAAAACTGGCCTTCACCATCGCCTTCCGCTGCCCAGGCAACGGATCCACAAACACCACATGCCCCTCAAGGTCCTGCACAGGGTGGGTGCTCATGACGACCTCCGCACCATGGCGGCCAGTGTTGCCGGACCCGGCTTCGACAACTGCACCGTCGCGGGCTTCTCCGTCACCACGGGTACCGTTGCCAGGTGAATGGCACCGGCGGACGCGGGAGGGGGAACCGCGCCCGCCGGCGGTACTGGGGGCGGCGTATCGGACGACGCCTCATAGCGGCGCTCCGCCCTGTCAATCTGGTCTGCCAGGTGCGAGACGGCCGCGGCCAGCTTGTTCTGCAGCGCCACGGCCGAATCCCAATGCGGCGCCGCGTTGCCCTGGCGGTCCGCAGCGTGCAAGCTCGAATTGATCCTGGCCAAATCATCCAGCAGCAAGGTCACCGTGGTCTTCAGCTTCGAGCGGTGCCGCGAGACCTTGCTCCGTGTCAGGTCAAGATCCTCCGGCCGGGTGTTGGCCACCGTGTAATCAGCCGCCTCAAAAAAGAGACCCGCGGGAAAATCCAGATCCACCATCACAAACCACCGCCCACAGGCAGCGAGCACTTCACGAACCAGCCGCTGATCACGACACGTTGGCTGAGGTTCAGGGCTGTGCCGTCCATGCCTGGCATGGCGGCTGTGATCTTGTCCAGGTTGTCGACGTGCCGATTGAGTCTGGTCTTGGCTGGCAGGCCCTTGGTGATGGTCACGGCGCCGCGGCCGATGGCGGCGGCAAGGGTGACGGTGGGGTCGCCGCTGACTGGCATGGGGCAGCCTGCGGCCTCGGACTTCATGGCTTCGGCCGCGGTGTAGTCCGGGTCGATGCTTTGAAGGGTGTTGAGGTCGTCCTGCCACTGGTCGTAGCGGCTGCCAGTGCCGGCCTGGTATGCCGCCTGGCGTGCTGCATGGTCGGCTTCCTGCGAGGCCTGGGCGCCCCGGCAAGTCTCCGGGGTGTGCTCGGCAATGATGGCCAGCATCTGGGTCTGCTTCGGGTCCTCCTTCGGTGCGAGGCCCGGCGTGACAGGCCACGAGTACGACAGTCCACAATCGTCACAACCCCAGCGGGCGTCGTAGACCAGGCCGTCTTCGGGGTCCAGTCCCCCGGTATCCATCCACGTCATGGTCATGCCGTCCTGGCGTCGATGAAGGCTTGCAGGTCATCAGCACGGACGCGGAGCTTCCGCCGCCCGTTCGTGCCGACGTCGACCTGGCGGAGTGTGCGGTCATCCCAGCGGGAATAGATGTAGTCGTCCGAGACGCCCAGGATCTGGGAGGCCTCCACCGCCGTGTACAGGCGGACAGCGTCCTCGACCCTCGCAGGCTTCCGGCGGGTCATGGGTATGATGGTCATTGAACTTCTCCCTTGCTCTTGCTTTTGAGGTCTGCGAACCGGCCACCCGTTACAGCGGGTGGCCGGTTATTTTTATGGGGCCGAATCGCCCTGGGTGTTGAAATCTCCCTCTGTAGGATTCGAGGTGTCACGCACGGCGCTATTCGGCGCACCAACAGAGGGAGAAGAATCATGGCTTGGCTGAGAATTGACGGGCATGCTGCGTTGGCCGGCAAGGACCCCATCATCAATACCCTGGTGAAGGTCATTGACGCCCGACTGCTCATCCATGGGGAGGTTTTCCTGACGATCAATTGCGGCATGGTCCGGGACATCGTCCAGTTCCACATAACTCGGGACAGCCGGGTCACTCATCCGGAGAGCATCGACAACTCTGGGGATGACGAGACGTACAAGGTCATCGGCAGTGACAGTGAGACCAGGTCCCCGCAGATCACCTACGATGCCGCCACCAAGACCTTCGAACCCTGGAATGCCAGTCAAATGTGGTGAGGAAAGCCCCTGACGGAGCCGTCCCGCTGACATGCCCAGCGCGCGGCCTTGGTCACTCTCAGGCTCACGGGTTACGGGGAAGGCCGCAGGCCGGCCTCCCTTGTCCAGGTGACGGATGATGAGCCCCAACCGGTCAAGCTCCATCGCGGTATCACCAGTGACTTCAAGCCAATACCGGCGAAACTTCCTGTCCGAATTAAACGCCCGAGCCCTGGCCTGCGAGCGCAGATCCTGCTTCTTCCCCCACGAACGTTCCTGGGTCATGACGCCACCTCTTCCTGGGTGTTGAGATCTCCCTCTGTAGGATTCGAGGTGTCACGCACGGCGCTATTTGGCGCACCCACAGAGGGAGAAGAAACATGGCTCAAGTCATCATCAACGGACAATGGTTCGGCGTCTACGACGGCAAGATCAGCCGCCAGGCGCTGACGCAGGAACTGCAGAGCACTCTCGCAGGAGGCGAGACTCGCGTCTACAAGAGCGCGACCATCGAGTCCGAGGGGAACGCCGTCGAGGGGACCCTGATCGTCAGCCAGACTCAGACGGCCTTCGTCATCAACAACGAGCGTCCGACTCAGTAAGCCGTCAAGAAACTGGGCCGTCCTTGCCGCAATGGTTAGGACGGCCCGGTCCCCGGCACCCATGCCGACCAGCAGCGGGAGTGACTTGATGATCTCCGCGATCTCATCAAGGGCGGGCGCCCGGTACGGGCTGACATAGAGGGGGATCGGGTACTCACTCACGACGCCACCTTTCCCTCAACGTGTTGGGTGCTGTGTGCAGCACTTGCAACCGTGGGCATGACTTCATGCTCTTCAAGGGTGAAATAGTCCTCCCAGTCGACGTCGAGCCGCGCCGCGATCAGCAAGGCCAGATCCTCACTGAGGGTCTTCATGCCGCCAGTCTCCAGCAGGTGGATGGTGTTCTGCGAGCGCTTGACCAGGAACGCGAGATCGCGCTGGGAATACTTGCGGTTCAACCGCTTCCGCCGCAGCGCGGCGGGATCCTTGACCTTCATCCAGGTCTCCTTACGAACAATGGACAATGTGCGGCTGGTGTGTCGCATGATCAGTATTCCCTTCTCGAATCGGTTTGACAAGTACAGTATGCAGAATTTGTAATCCACTTGTCAACACGACTAGCGATAATTCCCCCGTCAGTTCTGCAAGGATGGGGTAGTTACTTGTCATGAAATCTTTTTCGGCACTTACTCAAGTGTCGTTGCAAAGGGAAGAGTCGGCGTCGTGAATGAACCTCAAAGCCTTCGAGAGCTGGTTGACCTGGCTGTAGCCAAGCACCAGACCTCCGTGCGCCAACTGAGCTTCAAAGCGCAGGATCACGGCTTCAAGCTGGTCGGCACAACGCTCGGTCACATTCGGAACGGAACGTATAAGTCCGTTGCGTCGGAAGAAACCATCCGTGCGATTGCCTGGTTGGCCGGCGTCAGTGATGATGTCGCATTCACGGCCGCGGGACAACCCGTCCCCGGCCCGCCTTTTGCAGAGGAACTTCCACCAGGTGTCGACAATCTTCCCGCGAAGGCACGGAAGGCTGCGATCGACATGCTGCGGGTCCTCGTGGACATGAACAAGGAGGTGGTGGGCAATGGAGATCATCCCACCCATATAGCTACGGATGGCAAAGCGTCCGTGACGCCCATTAATTCGCGGCGCCCAAAGGCATCTGCTACTGATCAGGGACTCCGGCCAACCGGCCGGACCTTGCATCCAAGTGACAGAGGCACCACCAATGGGGACACCGAATGACATCATCTTCCGACACCTGCCGGAAGATCTAGCCGGCTACTACGACCACGAGTCGGGGCGGATCTACATTGATCCGTGCCGACCAGTCGGCACTACCAGGGCTACGCTCGTGCACGAGCGCATCCACAAGAATCTGGACCACAAGCCCCTTGCAGGGGCAGCACACAACGCCCGGGAAATCTGCGTCGAATCCCTGACAGCCGGACGGCTGATCAACTTCCAGATGCTCCTTGACGGACTCATGCGCCACACCAGCCTGCTAGACCTGGCAGAACTGTGGAAAGTCGACGTCGGGCTCGTCGTCACCCGCCTGGGCGCAATCACCCCGCTCGAACACGCACTTATCGAAGTCTGCGGACGCTACTGCATCCGCGGCCCCGTCGCACCCACAGACAGAAGCGAGGCCCCCAATGGCCAGGAATAACAGCAAGGGAGAAGGCACCAAACCCTACGAGACCAAAGACGGCCGCTGGCGTGCCGAGATCGTGGTGGGCTGGACAGCCGCCGGCAAGCCCAGGAAGAAGATCATCTACGCGCCCACCCGGGCCGAGTGCGCCACCAAGCTCCGGGAAGCCCTGACGGACAAACAGGATGGGATGCTCGTCACCGGAAAAGCTCCCACCCTGGCCAAATGGCTGGCGTACTACCTGGACAACGTGGCCGCCCACAAGATCGAGCCCGGCACACTGGTCACCTACCGCAGCTACGTGAAGAACTACGTGCTCGACTCCGGCGCGGCCCGGCGCCGCCTCAACGACCTCAGCGCAGAAGACCTGGAACACATCTATGCCGGAATGCGCGCCAAGAAGCTATCCGAAACCACGGTGCTCCAGATGCACCGCATCATCTCCCGCGCCTTGAAGGTGGCCATGCGCCGCGGCCTGGTCAAATTCAACGCTGCCACCCGGCTCGACGCACCCACGGCCGCCGACTTCGACCCCGACATCAGCACCACCGACGACGCCCGGAAACTCATCCAAGCGGCGAGCGCACTTGAGGACGGTGCTGGGCTGGGGTGGCTGATGGCGCTTGCCCTCGGCATCCGGCAGGGCGAGCGGCTGGCACTGGACTGGGCCGATGTGGACGTGGCCGCCGGGACGTTGAGGGTCTCCCGGGCGATCCACCGGCTGCCCTGGCACCACGGCTGCGTTGAGGAAGGGAAACTGCCCACGTGCGGGCGGGCCCAGTTCTTCTGCCCGGAGAAGCGCGGGGGCGGGCGGTTCATCAAGAAACCCAAGTCTGATGCCGGCGCCAGGGACCTGCCGCTTCCACCCCAGATAGTTGCCGTCGTGCAGGAGCACCGCGAGGCGCAGCGCCGTGTCGCCATTGAGGAAGGCCGGGACGGTCCGTGGGTGTCCGCCAATGGCGTCAAGGTGGACCTGGTCTTCCGGCAGCGCAACGGCAACCCCCTCAATGCGCAGCGGGACTGGGAGGACTGGAAGGAGTTCCTGGCCGGTGCCGGGGTGCCGGCTGTCCGGGTGCACGACGCCCGGCACACGGCCGCGACGATGTTGCTGCTCATGGGCGTGGACGGGCGCATCGTGATGGAGATGATGGGCTGGTCCTCGGCGGTCATGCTCAAGCGCTACCAGCACGGCCTGGACGTCATGAAGACCGATGCCGCGAACAAGGTCGCCGGCGCCCTCTGGGCGCCCCCAGCGGAGCCTGAGAAGCCGACACCGGACAACGTCATCGACTTCACCGAGCGCCGGAAACGGCGCAACGGGTAGCCAACTCCCACCAAAACTCCCACCAAAAATGAGGAAAGCCGCAGGCCAGGAACCCCCCAAAGGGCTCCTGACCTGCGGCTTTACCTGTACCCCAGGTCGGACTCGAACCGACACTGAATGGATTTTAAGTCTGGCTCCACGGCCCCGCACCACGACGCACCATACCGGAAAACGCCTAGAACACGCGGAACTCCAGGGAGCCCTGCCGCCTGACATCAGCCGAAGCGCGGCCCAACTCCCACCAAAACTCCCACCAAAACCAGAACGACTCTCAGACACACGATCAGCCAGGCCACATGGTCGCAATGTCTACCGTCACTTCCTCTTGGTAGCATCTTCGAATGAGCGAAACCCCTCCAACCAAGTCAGCCGTCCGTCGCGCTGGCAGTAATATCCGCAAGTACTTGGTGGACCAGTGCAGCCAAGAGCAGCTGGACGAATCGCTTATGACAGTTATCGCCTTCAGGGCCCAATTTGCTGACCCTCTGGTTGTTGTCCAAACCCGACTGCGACAGATCCACCAGGACCTGAACATGCAAGGCGAACCCTCGCAGAAGGTAACCCAGCGCCTAAAGAAATCCGCAACCATCGTTGACAAGCTCGCGCGTGAGTCCGGCCTAGACCTGTCGCGCATGCAGGACATCGGCGGCTGCCGCATGGTTGTTGAAACAATCGCCCATCTGCGACTGGTCGAAGAAGAAGTAAGAAAGACCTGGGGCGAAGACCTCCATCATGTGAAGGACTACATCGTCGAGCCGCGCAGCTCCGGGTACAGGGCCGTCCACATGATCGTAAAAGAGTCGGGCCTGCAAATTGAGATCCAACTCCGAACCGAACCCATGCAGAGCTGGGCTGTACTAGTCGAAGCATTCTCGGGCATCCTTGGAGAAAATTTCAAACAGGACGGTGACCACCTGATCCAAAACTTCCTTCGCCTCATGTCTGAAACTAGCGCCCTGGAGGAGCTTGGAACGCCGCCAAGTCAAGGTCATCTTGACAATATCCGTACACTTGGGATTGAGGTCAATGCGTACCTCAAAGCTTCTCAGGAAGCACGAAAGGACAAACCATGAGCGCCATCCAGCATTTTCTTTTGGTGTTCGACCATGCGACCAACACGCTCGTTGAACACGAAAGCTTCGGTACCGATTCGTTCGCTGCCACCAAGAAGTACGGTGAAATGGAGCGACAGTACAAAGACAGCCATGCCATTGACATCGTGCTCGTCGGGTCAGACTCCATCGAAACCGTCAAGGTAACCCATGCGAACTACTTCACCGGCGAATCCGTGAAGATGGTTCATGACGCACTTAGCGACTTCATGTCTCTGTAAGCTCCTCAATCCCACAAACAAGCGCCCCACCCTATGAAGGGATGGGGCGCTTGTTTGTGCCACGGACGGGTCCGGGGAACGGCTTCTTTGCGTGTCAGGCTGACCCTGCCAAGAACGCCGCAACCACATGGTTGGCGTGGCGGTCGAGGTTGTGGCGGGCCCTGTCGTAGCGGCTGGTGGTGCGTGGGTCGGCGTGCCGGGCGGCTATCTGGGCATCACGCAGCGGCACGCCGGCGTCCAGGCAGGCCGTGACGAAGGAGTGCCTGAGGCTGTGGGGGCTGATGTGCTTCTCAATCCCCGCCTCCTTGCAGAGCCTGGCCACGGCCATGGCGGCGGCTTTCCGGTTCATGGGCTGGGCGCTGGTGCGCCGCTGCAGCAGGAACCCCGTGGTGCGGTCCCCGGCGGCCGCGTCCAGGGCACGCAGCGCCGGGACGGGCAGAGGGAGCGTTGCGGGCTTGCCACCCTTCCCCACCAGACGCAGCACCCGGTGGCCACGCTCGGTATCCTGGTAGTCCTCAATCCGCACGTTGCACGCCTCGGAGACACGCAGGCCCATCATGCCCATAAGCGTTACCAGGGCGCCGTCCATAACGTGGGAGGCCCGGGCCGTCTGAATGAGGCCTCCCAGTTCCATGCGGTCCAGGCCCAGCGTGCGGGACTCGTCCATGTACACCCGCGGCTTGCGCAGGTGGGCTGCCGGCGACTTCTCAATGTAGCCGTCGATCTCCGCGAACTTATAGAAGCCGTGGACAATGGTGATGTGGTGGGCGACCGTGGACGGGCGGTTGTGGCGCTCGTCCTCAAGGTAGCGAACGAACAGTTCCAGGATGGGCCGTCGCATGCCCTCCAGGACGTCAATGCTGTGGTCGGCGCACCACTGCCACAACAGCTTCAGCGACACCTCGTAGTTGTCGCGGGTGGCTCCCCGGTACCGGGCCAGGTAGCTGGCCGCGGCAAGGTCCGCCGTCGTGATTGCCCGGGTGCCGGGCAGGCCGATAAGGGTAGTGTTGTACATGTCGTCTCCATATGTGCTTAGACGGTTCTATGGTGGCGGCAAAGGCCCTGTCAGTGCTCCAACACTGGCGGGGCCGCCGTCATTTTCCCGAAGGAATCTTCTACCATACGCCGAAAAGGCCCCGCCCTCAATGGAGAGGGCGGGGCCTGTGTATAACTATTCGGGGTTGTCTTCGGGTGAAAGCCATCGGGCATGATCGCGCAGCCAGGCGTTGACGGCAGGGATGGCCAGGACCCGGGTCCCGATGCCCAAGATCACTGTCACGACCGCAACCCCGGCGTTGAGGGTGATGAACACCCAGTCCGGCAGGACACCGCCGTAGGGGGCGAGCTCATCCGCGATGATCCCCAGAATCGCGTTCATGGACGGGAAGAGCACGACGACCGCGACGACGACAGTGCGGACCACGGCCGAGCGCGGATTCTTCTCCTGCGTGGACACCGCCACATGCGCCCCGGTCACTGGACGCCCCTGATGGTCACGGTCGCGTCAAGGTCCACTCCAGCAGCGAGGGCCTCGGCAGCGCCAGCAGCAGCGGCCTCCTTGACCTGTGCATAGTCGATGGCCACACCCTGCCCCTTGGCGATCTGATCGACGACGTTGCGCAGTGCGGCGATGTCGCCTGAGTTCTTCACCGCATAGGTGCGTGTGGCCCGCAGCAATGCGTAGGCGTCGTCCTTCTCCAAGGAGGGGTTCTTGTAGCCCCACGAGCTCGTAGCCACTTCTTCCTTGATGATCTTGCGGAGGTCTGCGAGTGATGCCATGTCAAATCCATCCTTCTGTGTGATTGGCGTGATGGTGCCGCCCTGGGACGTGGCACCGAACCTGGCGGCGATGCCCCAGGGGCTGGTGGAGTCGTAGACGCTGGCCGGGACGTTGGTGGGGTCCCCCCAGTACAGGTCCACGATGGACAGGTGGATGTGGTTGGAGTGCGGGTCAGCACCCGTGTACGCCTGCCACGCCCAGTTGGTGTGGTTGCCCGCAATCATGGGCTGCTGAACCCCGGCCGGGCCCATGTCGTGGATGAGGTACTGGAGTTTTTCGTTGCAGTCCGTGCGCAGATAATCCGCCAGTGCACGCCCGTCAGGTTCGTTGATGGAACCGTTGACGTAGGTGCCAATGTCATAAGCCATGACAATGCCCAGGTTGTTCGGGTTGTGCCCGGAGAAGTTACCAGCCGACTTGTATCCGGTGACAAATCCGAGATCAGGCTGCCGTCCCGGCCATATCGCGTTCAGCTCCGCTTGGAGCGTGGTGAGGGAACGCGCCGGACGTACATAGCCGACATTCATGTTGACCATTGGCCCTCCTAAGGCTTGAAGATGAAGAATGCGGCAATGACGCCAGTGACGACGGCGCCAATGACGATTCGGGCCGCCCACGTCTGCCACGATTCAAGGGTCATGACGCGGTGTTCCACAGCCTTTATGACGGCCTCACGCTGCTCTACGGCGGCGGTGATGGTGTCTTTCAGGTTGCCTTCAATTCGCTTGATGTCGGACCACTTGGGGTAGTCGTCCAGCTTGTCTGTGAGCTTCTGGACAGAGCCCGCGAGCCCGTCCAGCTTCCGGTTTAGTTCGCCGAGAGTGACGTCTTCAGGAGGCGGCATGCGTCACCCCGCCGCCGTCGTCGGGGTCATCTGGATAGCGATCCAGTCAACAGGGATGGCGTAGGAGGCGGCCACACCGGTCCCATCGATCGTGCGCAGATCCATGGTGAATCCACCCACGGTTTTGTTGTAGGCATGGGCAAGCAGTTTGTACGAATTACTGCCAGTGGCAGCGGCGATGTTGACCGCAATGATCGGAATCTTGGTGAACCCCGGAGGAAAGGAAACCGCAAGTGTTCCGGCCGCGGTACCAACACCGACAGACACAGTAGCTGTTCCGGCATGGACCATGTACGGTGATGCGCCCGGGAATTGGGTGATGGATCCCCACGCCCCATTCCGGTACATCTCAATCACCCCGGTGTCCAGACGTTCCACCATCCACCCGTCCCCCGGCGTTATGACTGCCCGTTCCGCAGTCGACCGCACCGGGATGGGGGCACCACGGGCCACGGTATGCACCCATTCCTGGGTGATTACCACGGTCGCATCCGTGGTGGCCAAAGCCCCCGCACTGACGACGGCCGAGGCGATCACATACGCACCCGGCGGCAGTGACGCCGTCGGCCGGGACGGCGAGGGAGCCGCCATGCCCTGCGTCACCCCAAGGTCAGCGAAGTTGTCCGCATCACCAGCCTCGGCGTCGTTCTGCTTCACCCAGATCAAATCAATCCTGGAACCGGAGGCCGGTGCATCCGCCGTCAGAACATTCGTGATACCCGTGAACGACGGGGTATGAACACCATCCGCAATCGCCCTCGTGATGACCGGATTGATCGGTGCGACATCGTAAGACATCGTGCCCGTTCCAATGACCACATTGACAGCGGATTGGGCCAGGAGGCCCTGCCTGGGGACGCCCGGGGCGTTCTCCGCATACAAGCCGGCGAGCGCGAGGCGGGCTTCTACCGGGGTCGTGCCGACGGCGGTTGGTGCGGTGCCGGTCTGCCGGACGAATAGTCCGCGGTGAGCTGTCATGGTAACTCCTCATGGTTGGGAAACTGGAAGAAAGCTGGATATTTTGTGGGAGCTGGGTAGAATCACGGCATGGATAAAAAGTCAGCATCATTGGGGGCCGCGGCAACACTTCTTGTCGCTGGAGGGCTTTTCGCCGGGATTTCCCTGGCCAACGCGGACAACAACAAACCCGCCCCGACACCGGCCTCGACCGTGTCGGCAACACCGTCCGCCGCGCCGGAACCTGCCATCACTGCCACGCCTACCCCGGAGCCCGTTGTGACCATCACCCCCACTCCCGAACCTGCTCCCGTCGTCGAGGAAACCCCGGCGCCGGCCCCCGTCGTTGAACCTGCCCCGGTCATCGAACCCGTGCCAGCCCCCGTCGTTGAACAGCCCGTTATCGAGCAGCCCGTCCCGAACAACAATTTCGGGACCCCCGAACCAGGCGACATCAAGAACCAGGACAAGGGCAAGCAGCCCACCGACGGATCGACTTACATTCCGATTCCGACGCCTGAAGACCTGGTCGGATCGCCGAAGCGTTAACGCAGGAAGACCACGACTGCGTCGACGTTGGCCGTCGCATTGACATTGGCCGCCCATGCGGCGTTTCCCGAGCTGGCCTTTGCCGCTATGTAGAACGTCGACCCCAGCCCAGCGAACAGGCCCGATGCTGAGTTGGTGATGAACCCCGTCGCGTTGGGCGCGACCGTTACCTGCCCGGACCATCCCGGGCTCATCCCGTTGATGCTGCATGCAAGGTACATGTCATCCGCCACCGAAAGCGGGTTCCGGTTGCTCATGGTGACAGTGGCCATGACCAGCGCCTGGGTGTACCCGGCGGGGACCGTGATCGTGGCCCTCACCTTCTCAGCGTTCGCCCCGGTCGCCAAGGCAAAATTCGTGGCGTCCGCATGGATCGCGGCCGGTTTCAGCGGCGACGTCAGGGCGTCATTGCCGATGATCCCCGCCGGAAGCTCAAGGGTCCCGGTGATCTTCGCCGGCCCATTGATCGTCGCGGGCCCGTTAAAAGTCGCCTCCCCAGTGACATCTGTCTGGCCAGTGATAGTCGTTGGCCCGTTCAGGTTCGTCGCCCCGTTGACATTGACAGTGCCGTCGACGTCCAGGACACCGCCGTCCTTGATGGCCATCTTGCCGCCATCGTAGATCGTGAGCCCGGACCCGCCACTGATGGACGCATTCCGCAACCAGGCACCACGCTCCACCTTGTCCAAGCGGCTGCTTAGCCTCTGGAATTCGGCCATCAACGCCGCCAGCGGGTCAGGCTCCACCGTGCGGCGCGGCGTCCCCGCAGGAACAACACCAGGTACTTCGGTCATCTTGGCCCCTCTCTCGGGCATGAAAAAAGCCCCGGGGCGCGGGGCCTGGGGCGGGGAACACTACCGGAATTATGTGCCGGACTGGGATCGAACTGGTGGATTACCAGCGGAGCCCGTTCTTATCGGTGGGGCGTAGCCCTTGTCGTGATCGGGCGACGCAAGCAGTAGAGCCGCTCGATGTGGTGGCCTGATAAAGTTGCCTGCATGCTACAAACCCGCGACATTACGTTTGGTGCCATGGTAAAAGGCAAACAAACTTCCACCGTTCCACTGCGCCTTGTCGTAGCGGGGATAACTGCGTTCTTGATCGGAAGTATCTGGACAATCGTCACTGACGACATAGTGGCGTTGACCGTCGGCATTGGATCTGCTCTGGCGATGCTTGAGATCGCCGCGCTCTGGCGACGAGCGCACGGTTTCACCGCAACGATCTTCCCCGTTCTGATAGTGAACACAATCCTGATCTCGGGTCTCGTGCTTTGGCCCGTGGTCGCGCCGGACGCTATCGTCGCCGCACAGATCGAAGTCGACACACAGGACCTCATTAATGCCGCGCAGTACGGAATGACTTTTAGCGCCGCTTTCACGATCGGCGCTCTGATCGTCGGGATGAGGAAGAAGGGATCGCACGGCTGGTCCGCCTTCGCTGATGTGAAACTGCGAACCGGTTTGCTCGTATTCATCTCTTACGTGGGTATCGGCCTGGCTTTCATCGCGTACGGTAGTGCGCTGATCCGGGGCAGCTACCTTGGCGGCACAGGGCCTGAGATAGCAGTCATCGCCAGCAACAACCTGACTCCCGCATTTGCGCTCCTCGCATGCATTGCGGCCTTTCGCCCTGGGCACGCGAAGGTCTATGCGATTATCGCTGTCGCATTGTGGAGCCTCATTCTCTTCGGGAGGGCGAGCAGGACGCTCGCTGCGATGCCCAGTCTGCTCCTGATCGGATGGCTTCTCTCGACGAAGAAGCCGGTCCGCTGGTGGCACGTTGCGTGGGTCGCCGTCGCCACCGTCTTCCTGCTCCAGCTACCCCTCTTTCTGAGAGGCAATGCCGATGGCGTAGGCATCCTGACACTAGGCGAGACGTTCCTTGCCGACCCCGAAGGTGTGCTCTCGCGGTTCAGCCTGGGTGGCATTTTTGGAAATGTCCTCTTTAGCGCCCCACTCACTGGCGTCGTCGGCGGTATGGAGCTCCCACCGGAGGCACTTTGGATAAGTCTTTCCCCGGCCCTTGGTGACGCCGCAGGGTGGCCCGACGTATCGCCGTACCTTCGCATTAATCAAAACACTCCCTATGCTGCCATCGGTGAGCTTGCAGCGTACGGCGGGTTTGCACTCACACTCGTCCCTCTGGTAATCGGCGCGGTTTTCGCGTTCGCAGAGCGCGTGACATCGGCCCTTCCCGGTCTGCTTGCCAACGCCGGGCTTTTGATCGTGATGGGCTTATCCGCGCTCTACTCGGTAAGCGTCCTTCAGTACAACCTGCGCAGTTCGGCACGCCTCGTCTGGTATCTACTGGCGCTAGTCATCTTCCTATGGATTGTGGCAACCTTCTTCTACCATCGCAGGCCGCGGTCCACACGCTTCCCTAGGCGGGATGTCCCGGCGCGCTGGACTACTGCGCCGGGACGCCGCTAAGCATCGGCGGGAAACTGTGAACGGCCCCCACTGATGGCTGTCCCAAGTGAGCCTGACAGGTGGCATGAAAGCATGCGGTAAAGAATTTTGCCCCGGATGCTTTGACGTGATTCAGCATGCAGTTGACCTCAAAGCCGCCTAGGCATTTAGAGCAACGAACAACTTACGGGCGATGGCACGGTGCGCATCGAGAGTTGGGTGCACGTTGTCCGTCATTAGCAGGTAGTCCCGGTTTCCATCCCCCTTGGGAAGTCCAATATTCCCTGTCCCCGTGAGGAATGCGCCAAGGTCGATGAACGTCCGGCCTGCCGCCAATGTTCCGGCCTTGACGGCTGCCCGGTTGTCGGCGTATCCGCTGAGCAGGGTTCCAATGACGTAGACCTTGGGCACTGAAGCCGCCAGTGCGAGAGTGGCCTCAACTTCCGACTGGATAGTTCCAGCAGCGCTCCCGTCATTGACCGATGCAAGGAAGAATAGGACGTCCGGGGCCGTCGCCACAACGGCCGCCACGCGGGTTTTGTAGGAACTCGTATCGCCGCCGCTAACAAATCCCGTACCGCCAATCCCTGCGAGAACCATGTCACTGGCACCCATCATTCGCAGCAGACGTGGGGCGAACGTTTCCAGGTTCGATGTGCCCTGGTTTGGCCATGAGTTACTTGCCCCGGCGCCGTTGACAAATGAATCCGCGATGATGCCGGCGCGACGGCCAACGGTTGCTGTGGGCTTGGTGATTGTCTCGCCGGACGGAACGCGGATCTCGGCCAGCCCAAACGCACCGTCCGCCCAAATGCGAATCTGCCGAGGTGAGCCGTAAGCCTTGGATGGGAAGTTGATTTTGACACGGCACCAGACTGCTACCTGATCGCCGGGTTGACGGTACAGGGTGTCGCTGACCATGCGGCCATTCACTTCAACCATCATGGAGTGGGCGGCGCGGGCGCTGTAGATGTACAGCTCAATCGCGGCAGCGTAGGTGTTGAATGCAAAAACCAGCGGCCATGTGGCTGCTTGTGAGGTCCCGCCCGGCTTCGTAGACCCCACGAGCGTCATGTCAGCATTAGCGCCGTTGAACGTCTGGTAAACACCGGAGAAATACCTAATGTTTGGATCATCCCGACCGTCCCAATTGAGCACCTGAGATCCCTTGCCGCAGATCGACGGCTTGTAAACAACCGGGGACGTCAGCTCCGTGGCGGGCGCTTCGGACCATGCGATAACTGGGGTGTCATCAGCTGGCGGCTTGCTTGAAACATCAATGCCACGCGAGTCAATCCAGCTCGACGCGGACTTCTCAATCGCGGCGGAAAGTGCCCCATCGGAGAGCCTGTCGGGGATGTGCTTTTCATTGATTTTCCCTGCACCGTCAAGGGCGGGGACTTTACGTGTAGCCAAGGGTTATCTCCTAGATTGTGATCTGCAAGGCGTCGGCGTCGGCAGGGTCCACGATGATGGACCCGTCCGCCCTGGTGCTAATAATCAAAGCGTCCGGATCGTTAGGATCCACGGCGACCCCGCCACCGGTCGCGGCCATGACAGCGTCCTCCGCACGCTGGGCGGCCAGATCCGCATCGGCCTGCGCCCTCGCGGCCGCCAGCCTCGCCGCGGTGGCGGCGAGCGCCGAAGTGTCAGCCAGGCCCTTGGCCGTGGCGGCATCGCCGACGGCTGACCCGATGTCCGTCTCGATGCCGTTGAGCCGGTTGGCGGACAGCGGGGTGCCTCCAGCGGGGCCGTTGACCCAGATTCTTGCCATGGATGACTCTCCTAAAGTGGGTAGACGCTGCTGCCAGGAAACAGGTCGGTGGCAGGGTAGCGGCGCTTGAGTCCGTCGAGGATGCTGGTCTGTCCTGCCCCGTAGGCGCTGCCGGCATTGCGGATGGGGGCGACGGTGAGTTTCACCTCGAGGGTGTGGTCTCCGTCGATGGCCATGACCCGCACCCTGCGTTCACCGGCGTCCAAGATCGGGTGCCAGGGCGGGACGTTGATTCGGGCCCAATCGCCGGGCCGGTAGCTGCCCAGCATCGGTGCCTGGTCGGCACGCACCGTGAGCGACCACTGCTCCCAGGTTCCTGAGCCCGCGTCCAGGAGCTGGTCGGCGTTGGCCTGGAGGATCCCTTGATCCTCCACGTCCTTGGCGCCGACGTCGGCCTCCGTATAGGGGTAGCCGGCATCGAGGAGCACCCGGCTGGAGGCGGTCGCCAGCTTCATGTCCCGCTCCGTGCCGGATCCTGGCTGGTACACCCGGGAAGCCAGCCGGGATCCGTCCGTGTCCGCCCCGAACCCGGTCACGCCGGAGCGGGGAGTGGACGTGTCCCAGACCAGGTCGTCCCCGGACTGCTGCAGCAGTGGCTGGTCCGCTGATCCGGTTTCCATGACCCATTCCACGAACTGCCGGTCGCCGCCCTTGTAGCGGGGCCGGAACCGGATGTCCGGGCCGTTCTGCACGCCGGTGAGATTGCGCAGCATCTCACCCGTCCACGACAGCGAGAAGCCCTGGTAGTTGCGTTCATTGATACCGGCGACCTGGGCCGGCAGGACGATTGGCAGCTGTCCGTCCGGGTTGTCCTGGATGCTGATCCTCACGAGCTCCGCTGCGATGGACCCCAGAGTTTTACTCACGATGCTGATGTACGTCTCGGTGATCGGCGTCCCGGCCAGTATTTGGGTCCAGTTCAGGGCCTTGCGCTTGTCGAAGATCGACCATATACCGGAGGCGGGGACCTTGAAGGTCTCCGCCTTTGGGTCGTAGCTTCCCTTTCCGGCAGGGCCGGCCTCAAGAATCGTGTCTCCCACTGCGACGCCGATAAACTGCTTGAGCTCGGCTGTGGCCGCCTTGATGTCGATCCCGGCGAGTTCCTTTGCACTCGGCTTGAGCCCTACCTCGATCGTTCCGCCGTCGTTGAGGCGCATGCCCCACGTCAGGGAGGACACGGGCAGGTCCGTGGTGATCCGGCCCGTCAGCAGATCGCCGGCAAAGATCCTGAAGCCGGGGAACTGTTCGACACCGAAAACCCGTGCCGCGGCGGCCATTGGCGTCACCACCATGCGGGGATCACCTCCACCACCATCAATGCGCCCACCGAATCGGCAGCCGTCAGGACCCAGGACCCGGTCTCGCCGGGGTCCAGCATTTCCCATTCGCGGCGCACCAGCAGCACGCCACGGTCCACGCCATTGACCGTCACGTCCCCGGAACCGGAATCAAGCCGCACCACCTGGCCGGTGACCACGGCGCCAGCGAAAACCAGCCGGGCCCCGGTTGCCCGGTTCTCCACCGTAAACCCTGACGGCATGGTGCCAGTGACCGTGAAGACCGGCGCCGTGTCCGCCGTCCCCACGTTCGTCAGCTCCACCACACCCGTGCTGCCTGGTGCACCAAAGTCCAGCACACCCATGGTGCCCTGCGTGAACAGGTCAAAGGCAAGCGCGCCGCCGTCCACCGGCACACCACCGGCAGCCTCCACCGGCAGCCCGTACTTGCGCGGGTCAGCCGCCAGCAGCTCCAGTTCCCAATCAATGCGGGTCTGTTGCGTCCAGGCCGTCTTGGGTGCGCCTTCAAGCGTGCAATTGGCCCACCGGGTGCCCAAGTCCGGGTCCGTGAAGATGAACTGCCCTGGCGTTCCGTCAGCAAACACGGTAGCAAGACGGTCCACGAACCCGCCGGCCTCGGCCCTGGTGGTCGTACGGATATGCCCGGAGATCGTGATTAGCCGGGCCGTACGCCACCCGCGTTCGGAAAACTCACCATGGGCCCACAAGCGGTCCGCGCGGTTCTTCCGAACACCGGGGCCGTTGTGCCAGCCGTCGATGTCCTTCAGGCCACACAGGACGCCGCCCAGGCTGACGGCGTCCCCCGTCGTGGATATGTCCACCCGGTCTGAATCGAGCAGCACATGCGTCATCATTGTCACCCGAAACGCCCCTTCCAGATCAGTTGATTGACGACCTTGTTGGCCAAAAGCTCCTCCGACATTCCCTCCGACGGATACACGGCCACCAAAGGACCTCCATCGGCGGCCAGACGACCAACATTGCCTGCCCCCTGGCCCGCCCTCGCCAGCCCCCCAGCCGGGGCTGCGACGCCCACACGGACAGCCTCCGACACCTGCGACAGCGTCGACTTCAGATCCGGGATACCGCCCTTGAGCGCTTTGTTTAGGCCGCCCATGATCCAGCCACCGGCAGGGACCAGGAGGGCCTTGTCGTAGGCTTCCGGGCCCTTGTGGTCCTTGATCCACTGGCCGATGCCACCCACGAAGTTCTGCACTGCCTGGAATCCGGCCTTCAACCCATCCAGGAAGCCCTGGATGATATTGTTGCCGGCGTCCCACAGCAAGGAACCGACATTGCCCAGGGCACCGAGGACCCGGCCCGGCAACCCGGCCACCCAGGACACCAGCTCGAGGAACTTATTGACCGCGGCGTCCTTCACTGAGCCGATCCACTGACCCATCCGAATGTGCAGCTGTGCAATGGCGACGATCCCGGCAAGAATCCTGCCGGGAATCCCGGCAATCCAGGAGACAATCGCGTTCCATACGGACATGGCCGTGTCCCGCATCGCATTCCAGCCTCCGGAGAGGAGTGCCTTGACCGTGGCCACCGCGACGTTAAACAGCATCGTCAGCTTCGCCCACGCACCCGAGACAATCCCGGCGATCGCGGCAAACGCCCCGCTGAAGTAGCCTTTGATCTTCTCCCAGGCCGAGGCGATCAGCCCGCCAATGGCACCGAAATTCCCGGTGAACACGGCAATCAGGATCGCCAGGGCAGTTGCCACAATGGTCTGGATAATGTTCCAGGCCGTGGAGAAAACCACCTGGATGACCGCCCACACCGTCTGAATCACCGTCAGAACCATGGTGATGTAGGTCTGGACGACCGTCACAATCACCTGCCAGGCCACCTGGATAATTCGCTGGATGGCAGCCCACACCGGCGCGACAAAACCCAGGAAGCCCTGCCAGACACCGGACCACCAGCCCAGAAACCCGGCCATGACGGACTGAAACCAGGACACGAAACCCTGCCACACGGTCTTCAGGAACCCGGTGACCGCGCCCCAGTTCTTCACCAGCAGGATAATCCCGGCAATGAGCGCCACAATCGCAATGATGACCAGCCCAATAGGGTTGGCCGACATCGCCACATTCCACGCCCACTGCGCCGCCGTGGCCACACCCATGGCAACCTTGCCGGCCACCATCGCCACATTCTGGGCAACCAAGGCAACCTTCTGCCTGGCCATGGTCACCAGGTTCGCGTTCAACGCCACGTTCGTCTGCCCCAGGGCCCGCGAATGCTGATGCTCAAGGTTGACCGCCACGATCCGCAACACGTTGTTCAACGTCGTCACAGGGATCATCGCAACCTGCGCGGCCTGCAGCATCTTCTGCGAGCCGGCCAACGCACCGGAGGCAATCCGCCAGGCCACAAACCCGGCCACAATGGCCGGCATCCACTTGATGATCGTGTCCACATGCTTGGCCAGGAACGCCAGCGATGCCGTGAGGATGTTGAGGCTGACCCCGCCCAGCTTGGCCAGTGCCCCGCCAATGTTTGGCAGCTGCGCCCCGAACTCCTTGAACGCCGGTGCCAGCGTCTTGACGGACTCGCCAATGCTGCCCAGCGACTTGCCCGCGGTGCCGCCGGCCGTCGACAGGGACGCCGTGAACGCGCTGAAGCTGGAGAAATCCAGCTGCTTGAGCGCGTCAACCAGGGGACGGGTGGCGTTGGCCACCCGCTCCATGAACCCGGGGAACCCGGACGAGGTCACATCTCCGTCATTCGCGATCCACGCCGCACGGAATGCCAGGATGCCGCCGCGCATCTCGTCAAAGACGAACCTGGACGCCAGCCCCAAGCGCTCCAGCGCCCCGTTGAAGCCCGACGACGTGACATCACTGCCGCCAGCCTGATAGGCCAGCACAACGGCCCGCACCGAGCCAATGACGCGGTCAAAGGCTGCGAGCGCGTTCTTGGAGAAGTTCTCAATGGCGGGGCCGGCCTTGCCCTGGAACCAGGTCCCGAAAGCCTCGGCCGCGGGCTGGATCTTCGTGTTGATGCCGTCCAGGGTCTTGGTGACCTGGTTGAAAACCGACTTGAAGAGGGGGAAGAAGCCGGAGGAGAGGGTTACGCCGACGCGGGACAGCGCGGCGCCCATGTTCTTGAATGAACCCTGGGTGGTGTCGCCGGACTTCTGGGCGGCCCCTCCCACGTTCTCCGTGAGGACCTTCTCGAAGGTCGCGGCGTCGACCTTGCCCTTGGAGACCATCTTGGTCATTTCCTCGGCCGTCACACCGTAGTGCTTGGCAAGCATTTGCAGCACGCCGACGCCACGGTCACCAAACTGGTTCAGGACGTCATTGGTGACCTTGCCCGAGTTCGTGACCTTGCCCATGATCTGGCCCATTTCACCCATGCCGGTCCCGGCAATGGTGGCCGCGTCAGCGACAAGGGTCAGATACTTGGACATCTGCTGGCCCGGCTTGATGCCGGAGGCCAGGGCGGTGGACGCGACCGTGGCGGCCTCGCCCATACCGAACGCCGTCCCCTTCACAGCGGAAAGGGCATTGGCCATGGTGGTCTTGACGGTGGCCGTGGAGTTTCCCAGGCCCGTCATCTTCGCCGTCGCGTCCTCGATCTGCAGCTGGCGGCTGATGCCACCCTTGACGGCAATCGCAGCCACACCGGCAGCCAGGCCGCCAGCCACAGCAAGGGACTTGCCCACGAACGAGCCCAGACCCTTGATGCCGTTCCCGAATGCTGCCGCGAACCGGTTGGAGGACGCCTTTCCAGCCCCGTCCACCTCGGTGGTGACCTTGGCCCGGAAACCGCCCATCACCGGGACAATGTCAACTTCACCCTGACCGGCTTTAGCCATTGAGGACGCCTCACTTCCTTACTGGGGACGCACCTGACCAAAGGCCGAGCGAGCATTCAAGGTGGACTTCGCCGCGGCTACTTCGGCCGGGGTGGCCTGCGGGGCAGACTGTTCGGCATCCCACGGCCACGGCATCTCCACTGGATCCTCGCCCTCGGGCAGGAGCGCGTTCTGCACGGCCACATACAAGGCACCGGCGAACATCGTGTCCATCGACATGGGATATGCCCAGCCGTTGACGGCTGCATGCAGGTGGGAGCCCTGCTCATTCAGCAGGCCCGTGGCCAGGCTGATGGATCGGCGCCACGTGATCGTGGTGCCGATCCCGTCAGCGTCCAGCCCGAGCTTCTGAAAGTCGTAGGTTATGGCTGGCTTGTGCTCCTCTACGAGGCGGAGGAGCCACCCAATTCCCCCATTGAGGCATCAAACCTCGCCCCCACGGCCTCGATCCACTTCAGGATCAGCTCCATGGATTCCGCACCATCACGCAATCCCATGATCGGGTCGCGGACGTCGGCCGGCATGATCTCATTGCGGATGAACGGCAGGGACGCGCGCTCGTCCATTCCTTCAAGCTCGGTCATCTTCTCGAATCGATCCAGCGGGATGCGCAGATCCAGGGACACTTCGCCCTCACTGGTCTGGCACTTGAGCGCGTGCTCGACGACGGCGAACCGCGGCTTCGTCCCGGCCGCCCTGGGCTTCGCTGCGGAGCGCTTCGGCGTCGGGACACCCTTGGGTGCCGTTGCGGCCTTCTTGGCCGCTGCAGGGGCCTTGGCCGGGCGCACGGCAGGCGTGGTGGCTTCTTCGTTGGTGGTCATGATGATGCTCCTTCACTGATGGGTGTTGATGGGTTGGTGCTGGCCCCGGCGCCCACCCATCAAAGGGACGCCGGGACCAGGTCAGTAAGGCGGCTAGGCGCCGCGGCTATAAGTGAACCCGGCAGACGTGCCGCCGGGGGTGGTGACCTTGACCTGCACGGACCCGGCAGAACCGGCCGGCATGACCGCCGTGACGGACGTGGCCGAGACAGGAGTAACCGCCGTGGCCGCAGTGGCCCCGACCATGACCGCAGAGGCCCCAGTCAGGCCAGTACCGGTGATCGTGAACGTCGTCCCGGCAGCGGCGGTCGCCGGGGTGATGCCCGTGATCACCGGCACCGCCGCGCCACCGCCGGGGATCAGCCACTCACCAAAGTGCTTCCCGCCCACCAGGTCGGAGCGGTTGATCTTCACGGTGGTCTCGTAGCCCATCACGTCGCCGCGCTTGGACTTCACTTCCTTCACGGCCTGAATGTTCGCATCCGGGGCCCAGCGGCGGCGGATGGCACCGTTCTTGAAGACCTCCTCCGAGAACATCGAGTAATGGACGTCCGTGCCGCCGGCATCAATCTCCATGTACCCGTTCGCGTCAGCGGTCTGGCCGCGGACAATGGAGCGGACAATCTCATCCGTCTGGGCGAACGTCTGGACCACCTCAGCCTTGGCCAGGCCGGACGGGAGCGTGTAACCCTCCTGCCAGAACGGGATCGGGTCCCCGTCGGCCTCCAGGGTCCACTCCATGCCGCCGTCCTCCGTCAGCAGGCCGGGGATCTGGAAAGCAGGGTCCAGGGTGAAGGAGAGCGAACCGCCCTCCGCCGGGGTCGGGCCGGGTGTTCCGATGGGGGCGAAGCCGAGCCGCCCCGTGACCGGAATACCAACGGCAGAAACATCATTGCCTTTAGCATCTTTAGCCATGGTCTTTTCCTCCAAAATAGGAAAGCCACCCACACGGTGTGGATGGCTTGAATTGAACGGGTGGGGCGGTACTGCTACTCGTAAGGCTGGCCAACAACAACCAGCTCAAACGTCAAGAAATAGCTGGGCTGGCCGTTTTCCTCGGTGATCCGGTACGGTCCGGTGGAATTGAGGACGGCGGCCACCGGGTTGCCCGGGTCTGTCCGGGCAGAATCGTTGATGATCATCTTCACCAGGCGCGCCAGCTCCTTGGCCTCAGCGCCCTGGCTGGGGTCATCCCCGGCAGCCACGGTCACCCCGAGACGTGTCTGGGTGGTGATGATCGACGTCGACGGGCCGCCATTGTCCATCACCACCACAAACTTCGCCTTGGGCGTCAGTGGGAACGCGTTCGAGACGAACACGCCCTGGACGGCGGGGATGCCGATCAGGGCCAGCTCCGCGCGGATGAACCCCGTCAGAAACATCTCCAGGTCAGCGTCGAGGACACGGCTACCCACCGCCAGCCACCTGCCCCAGCGCCCGGGCAAGATTCCCAGTCCGGGACTCCACAAACATCGAATGCGGGCTGGAAGCCACGACGACGGCAACCGTCCGCTTGGCCCGCCGGCGCACCTCCACATGGATCCCGTCCCGGTACTCGCCCGTGTCCACCGGCGCCGCAGCCTTTGCCGTCGACTCCACCCGGTGCGCCACGGCCGTGACGATGCTGACCACCGGCGGGGAGTTGAGTATCTCCGGGAAGAAGTTCTCGTTCCACTTCATCAGCCAGACACCCTCTTCACCGGGAACTCGTCACCGGGCCGCCAGCCCGTGAACGGATTCATCCAGGCCGCATTCTCGCCAGTGACGTCCCACAGCCCGGAACCGGCCCGGATGCGGTCCGCCGGCAGCACATCCATGCCCGGCGGGCCGTAGACACTCATCGACGTGATGACGATCTGACGGTTCGGGGACGCCTGCTCCGTCGTCGAGGACGCCGCAACCGCGGCACCCACAATGGGAAGCTCTTCGGCGTCCTCCCACCGGCCCTGCGTCAACTCACCCGAATAGGGATCCGCCACCAGCTGGCGGCGCAAACGCACAATTGGTTCACCATGTGCGGTGGGAAACATTGCCCACATGGCTAATCACACCCTTCCGGCCAGATGAACGCGTGCTCATACCTGCCCGACGGCGGCATGTGAAACACCGGCCCCGGAGTGGACGAGCCCTCGAACACCTCGACCATCCAGTCCGCGAACTCGTATGAATCCCGGGCGCCAGCCTGCAGCGTCACCTGCTGGTTGTACGGGCCCGCCGCCTGCGACCAGGACCTTGCATTCCGGACTGGAGGGGCGTCCAGTTTCGGCAGCACCAGCTCAATGACAACATCCTTGACGTCGTCATCACCCAGCGTGCCGTCCGTAATGCGCTGGTCCACGTCCTTCCAACGCCGCCGGATGGCCCGGGAGACAGCGCCCAGGTAATACGCGGCATTGGTCCTCTGCTGGTCCGTCAGGGGACGCCAGGCGCCTTCCAGATCCGCAACCTCTGCGAGATTACCCACGGCGTCCCCTCCTTCCTACTTGGCCGGAGTCTTTGCGGCCGCCGCCTTGGCGTCGGCGTCTGCCTTGGCCTCCGCCGCCGCCTTCGCGTCGGCGTCGGCGTCTGCCCTGGCCTCATCCTTGACGAAGGCCACCACGCCGGCAGCGACCAGGCGCTTGCACTCCGCGGTGGAGACGCCGGCCGGGAGGACGGCACCCTTCTCGAAGTACCGTTCGGACTTGTCGACCTTGGCCACCATCAGGGTGGCCTTCACGATGTACGCCATGTCAGATCCCCGTATTCGTGATGGTGATGCCGGCGTTGGGCTCGAGCACCACAGGTACCGTGACGCGGCGGGCACGCAGCTTGTACGAGTCGCTGTCGTCATCACGGATGGCCTTGGTCTCCACGCCCACACCGCCCGAGCGGATGTAGCCGGGCCCGCCCAAGTTCTCGTCGGCCATGCCGCCGAGCTTGGTGTTGTCGACCAGCAGCGGGTTGGACGACGGGGTGTGGTTGGACTTGAGCCACGTCAGGCCCAGCGCCTCGGGCCACACACCCGTGTTGACCGGGTTTCCGGCCTCCCGCGGGAGCAGGCCCGACTTGATCAGGCGGCCTATGGCCTTGGCCCACTGCAAGTCATTGAGGGCAATGACGTTGGGGTCATACCCCTCATCCAGGCCGGTGACCTTGGCCTTGGCCTGCAGGACGCCCTCCACGATGGCATCGCCCGTGGTCCACGCCCCCGGGCCGCCGCCAGCGGTCACGTCGAAAGTCTGGGTGATCTTCGACGCGATCACGCCCAGGGCGGCCGAGTCGACGAAGCGCACCGACTGGTTCACCAGCTTCGTGAACGCACGGTCCACCGGGTTGATGCCCAGGCGGGCAATCGACTCGTCCGTGACCTTCGTATCCTGGCCCCACTTTTTCGTGGCCGCTGCAACCAGGTCGCCCTCCGACGTCTGGGTCAGCGGGTATCCCGCGCCGGGTGCGACAGCCTCCGGGTCGTCGTCGGTGAAGATCGGCTCGCCCGTCTCATACAGGATCGAACCGCCCTGGGCCGTGAAGCGGCCCGTCAGCAGCACGTCCGCGATGTAGCGCTGGGCCAGCAGGGTGCTCAGGCGCCGGGCAATCAAGGTGGGCGTCTTGAGGAGACGGTGAATCTCCAGGGTGTCGCCACCGACAACAGTTGCCGGCGGCGCAGGGTATGTGTATGCCATGGTGCTCTCCTTAGCGGCTCAGGGCGATCTCGACGGGCACGTCGGTGCCGCCGGTCAAAGCGATCCCGACCACGGCACGGGAATCCGTGACGTCGGCCGGGGTGGGCGTGGTGACAGCAGCCAAAGCGGCAACCTTGCCGGCCGCGGCGGCGACCACCAGGGCGCCGGCGGCAATGGCCCCCGATGCCTGGATGCGCTGCACGCCCCCGGGCAGGACGGTGACCTTCTCACCGGCCTTCGCGTCGAAACCGGCCGTACCCACCCAGGCGGGCGTCTTGGCCGCAGCAGGGGACACGGCACGGTCGCCGGTGACAGCAACCAGCTGGCCGCCAGCGACATCAACCGCCGCGGTAAACGTCACCGAGGCGCCGGGAGTGAACAGGTGAATGTGAGAAGCCATGATCAGGCTCCCTTCTCGGTCGGGAAGTACTTCGAGTACAAACCATCCTCATCGGATGCCTCGTCAATGCCGCCGGTGTAGCCGACAGCCGCGAGCGGCACCAGACCCTTCGCAAGCCCGGCCAAGGCTGTTGCCATGCCCGGGTCCGCCTCGAGGGTGGCCAGCCAGTGCTCACGCCGGGCAGGGGTGATGCGGCCGTCAGCGACAGCAGCATCGACCAGCGCGGCACGACCGGCGGTGAGCTGCTCCTGACGGGCCGTGCGGCCCATCTCGGCTGCCGCCTGGAGGTCCACGTATTGGGCCTCGTCCAGGACAACCGTGCCGGCGGCTGCTACTGCCGGTGCGTTGTCTGCCTGCTCTGCGAGCGCCTCGTCAACGGCGGCGAGAATGCCGTCGTCGTCCAGGGAAGCCTCGGCGGGGATGCCGAGCCGCTCACGAAGCCCCTTGATTACTGCATCTGACATGTCAGATCCTTTCCGTTGGGGTTTTGTTTCCGCCGGCTCAGCCGGAGGTTTGGTGGGGCCAGCCTGGGCGGGCTGGCCGAGGTTGACGGGACCTCGCACGGTGGCTGCATGCCGCCGCGGCAGGATCGTCATTGGGTCGGGTGCGTCGTCCCGGCCCTTATGGGCAAACATGGTGAGGTCGAAACTGTTTTTCGTGCCCGATGCCGTGGCGGCTGGTGTGCCGACACGGTCAGCCAGGCCCGCGGTGACGGTTTCCTCGGCGCTCATCCACGTTTCGGCGCGCATGGTGTTTCGCCATTCCTCGGTCGTGCCGCCGGCCTTCGCCGCATAGATCGAGGCGATGTTGTTGGAGAGCTTGTCGAGGACGTCGGCCGTCGCGTGCATGTTGCCGGCGTTGCCCATCGCGAATCCCCACGCATCGTGGACCATCTGGGTGGAGTTTTCGCCCATGACTGTCTCATCCAGCCCCGCAGCCAGGAAGGACGCTGCCGAGGCAGCCAGCCCGTCCACGTAGGCCACGACGCGGGCTTTGTGCTGGCGGAGCTGGTTGAGGATGGCCACCGCCTCAGTGACTTCCCCGCCAGGGGAGTTGATGTGCAGCCGGATCTCCGTGGTGTCCTGGGGCAGTTGGGCGAGTGCGTCACCGAACTCCTGGGCGGAGACGCCCCAGTACCCGCCGTAGGAATCGATCGGGTCATACAGGCGCATGGTGGCGACGGTGCCCTCGGTCACGGGCTCCAGGACTGAGGCCCGGATCCCTTCTTTGGGTTCCACGTTGCCGCGGAACCGGTATTTCGGCGCGTTGCCTGAAAACTGGCTCATGGTGCTCCCGGGGTTGGTGGTGGTTGCGGCGGCACTGCCCGTGCCGTGGACGGGTCTGCCTGGGGCAGGCCGTAGATGGTCCGCAGATGGGATTCGAGCGGCCCGTCAGCGGTGAGCGCCCCACAGGTGATGAGCGCCCGGATGGATTCGGCCGTGGCCGGGTGCCGGGACCCGATCTCGTCAAAGACCAGCCGCGGCGCCGGTTCCTCCGGACCCCAGTTCAGGTCGACCAGGTCTTCAATGACGTGCTGGGTTGTGGCGTCCGCGATCTGCATCGCCACCGTCTGCAGGGACAGGGTGAAGAAGTCCGCGAACGTGGATCCCAGCGCCCAGGAACCCGTCTCGGTTCCCAAGTTCAGGAAGTGGGCCAGGACGGCCCGGGCTATCTGCTCGTCGTAGTAGCGGATGGGCTTATCCGCGTCGGGCAGGACACCCTCAACACCTTTCAGGATGAGCTTCGCGCCGTGGGGAATCGCGGCGCCGGCGTTGTCGCCTGACCGGAAGCCGCGGGCCAGTTTCAGCCCCTCGGCAATCTCGTCCTTTTCGCGGCTGGCGCGGTCCGTCCCCGTGACCGAGTCATGGATCTCCGACGCCTCATAGACGGGGACGCCCAGGCCGTTGCGGTCCACGGTCTGCGCCTGAACCCGCAACAGCCGGTCCTTCAGCAGCCAGTACTTGTACGCCGGCCGGAGCAAGGACTGGCCCAGCCAGTTCCCGCCCTCACGGTCATTGACGTAAACCACCAGGCGGTCCACACCGATGCGGGGATTGCCACCGGTGCCCGACATGCCGCCATGCTGCTCAATAGCAACCAGACCGCCGTCGGACGCCACATCAATGCGTGAAATGGTCTTCGGCGGCCGCCACGCCAGCTTCCGCAGGCGCGCCAGCCCGGTGTCGTCGATGCGGTACACCTGTTCGAACATTGAATGCCCGAACGGGAGCATCAGCAGAGACAGCCTCAGGTGATCCGTCCAGGAGAACCGGTCCCGGGTCCGCAAGATTTTACGGTTCGGGTCATCGCCCACCAGGTCCAGGCCCAAATCGTCCGCCACCTGCTGGGCAACTTCCGGCCGTGCCCCGTTGGGGTCAATCCGCCAGGCGGTGCGCCGAATAGGCAGCGTCACCGCCCGCAACACTGAGATGACCTGGGCGTCCTGGCGGCGCATCCGGTCATACACATCCACGTTGCGGGGCCACTGCAGCTCAGGAGTTTCCTCCTCATCCGCATTGGTCCACCAATTCCCGGACTGGCTGGCGTAACCCTTCTCCGACATCGGAACAGCCATACGTTGCTCCTCTCATCAGAAACCCATTAGGGCCACATTGTCTGGACTCGAAACACGCTCATCAGAGACGTGCACCGCCTCCGGTTTTGGAGGCGGCGGCGGTGGAACCACCTCGCGGCGCCCCAGAAGCCACTTGGCTGCCGTAAACGCCATGAGCGGAGCAACCTCTGCGGGTGAAGCCCTGTGGTCGGGTATTGAGGCGCCGCCGCTGAAGACCTTCACCACGGCGGTAGCCGCAGCGACGTCCAGCACCGGTTGGGGGTTATGGCGAACGGTCACATCCCGGACAGAGTCAAAGACATCAGCCCACCCGGCCGTCAGGTCACCGCCGGACCACTCAATCACCGGGACGGTGAACTCCTCGTCCGCCGCCAAGGTCTCCATCAGCGGGGAAATCGGGGCACCGCGGGACTGGCCCGCCACTGAGCGGACACGATCCCGGCGCTTGTCGTCCATGAGGTAGCCCTTGACCCAGTCAGATCCATGACGTCCGGCAACGATCTCCACCTGGGCGACGCCGTCGGCCCTGTGGCCGGCGAACGCCACATAGGTCATGGACCGGTCATGGGACTGATCCACGCCGGCAACCACAGGACCAACGATCCGGTCAACCTCCGCGACACGCTGGGTGCCGTCCGGGAGCTCCTCGGGGATGTTCTTGCCCATGTCCCAGGACCCTGGCGGGAACGGCCCGGTGAGCGTGCCGGCAGACCACTGACACAAAACCTCGGTGCGGAACACCCACTCGGGGTCCGTCTTGCAGGCCGCGGCAATGGTCCGTTGCGTGAACCCTGGATTCCAGCCCACCGAGGGGTTGGCCTGCGCCCATCCTGGCCGGTCCCACTTGCTGCAACCGGGCGGCGCGGACCATTCAAACAGGCCCAGGGTGTCTTCGTCCTGCTCAAAGTCGGCCAAGTCGTCATCATCAAACTCCTCGTCCTCCTCTTCCAGTGCTTCGACATCCAGCAAAGTAGGTCCGGACGCTGCAATTTCCTCGCAGATCCCGTCCGGGTCTCCCAGGGCTTCGTGGGCCATCTTCCGCAAGTAGCTCAGGACCACGGACGTCAAGTCGCCGGCGTTGGAGAGCGCCAGCACCAGCGCCTCGAGCTGCGCCATGGTCGTCTTGGTGATCGCACCCCAGGCTTCCCAGTTCTGATGCTCACGCAACTCATCGAGCATGATCAGGTTTCCGGTGAACCCACGGCCGGCCCGCCGGTTGGCGGCCTTGACCTTGTAGCGGGCCTTGACCTTGTCGCTCGAGCCGTCCGTGAGCTCCAGGGCCTTCTTGCCGTTGACCTTGACCACCCGCTTGCGCAGTGCCGAGAGGTCCTCGTCCTCCTCCACGAGATCTACGGCGCCCTGCCACACTTCCTCCGCCGTTTCCAAGTCCTGGGCCGTGCCCATGACCAGGGGCCAGCCCCAGACGATCATGAACCACAACGCCAGCACCTGGGACAGCGTGCTCTTACCGTTCTGGCGGGCCACCAGGACAACCACCGTCCTGAACCGCAGCCCGCCATCCGGCAGCAACTCGAGCATGTGGACCAACAACCACTTTTGCCACGGATACAGGGACACGTGCAGCACGTTCTCGGCAAAATCAATCACGTCATAGCCGAGGGTCCGTGACTCCGTTACCGGTGAGCGCGGCTCCAACGGTTTCAACGGCGGGGTGAAGATGCGGGGCGTCTCGATGCCGTACAGGGTAGGGCGCTTCGCCCGCTTAGCCTGCACGGCGGGCCTGGGCGCGTGCCTGGAGGTCCGTCACCGAGGAAGTGGACTTCTTCTCCGTGACCACGCCTGCGAGCGCAGGAACGGACGCTGGAGTGATCTGAAGTTCAGTGCAGGCCTTGAGGTAATTCGGGACCGTCGTGGCCATGGCCTTTTGCAGGGCCTCCATGCTGTCCCGCTGGGCCTCGTCGATCATCCAGGCGAGTGTCTTCACGGCCGCGACCGGGCCCGCGAACTTTGCACTGGCCAGGTGGGGGGCGTTGGCGATCGATGCCGCCGTGGCATCGGCCATGTAGCCGCGCTTGCGGGTGGGCTTCACCAAGGGCGCGAAGCGGTCTCCCCAAGCGCGGACCTGCTCCGCCGTCTGACGCTCCACAGCAAGGGCCGGATGGGGGATCACGCGGCCGCGCGGGTCCTTGACCACCATGCCCTCGTCCTCGACCCGCTGCCGGGCTTCACGAAGCCGCGCCATGAGCGTGCAAAACGCTTCCAGAGCGGACCGGTCCACGGTGCCGGCAAGGTCGTTGCTGGCCATAATCTCGCGCCACACATCCGCCGCTGTGTCGGGCAGTCCCTCGGGTGGTTCGGTGTTCCTCGCGGAAGCGTTGTCTTGGCGTTTCGTCACCATTCCACCTCCCCGATGGTCAATGTGCCGCAGCGGATGTCCTGGACGGCCAGGGCGCCAGCCCGCAAGCCGACCAGTGGTCGCGCGTCCAGGCCGGGTGATGTGTCCCGGTACACGGGCCGGAGCCGCGCCACCAGGTCAGAGAGAGTGCGCCGGGAATGCCGCCAATCAATCAGCACGGCGACGTCGGCCACCACCATGTCCGGGTAATCGGCCAGGACATCCCGGACGGCCGGCTCAGCAGCATCCGCAACGGAAGGTCGGTAGTAGGAGTCACGAGCGCCCGGCCGCAGCGCACGACGAACCGCGTTCCTTGATGCGCCCAGGTCCCGGGCAATGCCCCTGATAGGCGAGCCGTCGCCATGGAGAGCCCGGATCGCTGGACGATCATGCATGACAGGCCTCCCATGGCTAAGAGCCGGGCTGGAGCCCCTGCCAACTCTCTGCGTGGGCGATGGTCACCAGGTGAGGCATCTCCTTGAGTCCTAGCAGCTCCATGAGGACCTGCACCGTCTCATCGATGCCATACTCGACCTCCCGGCGAGCGCCCAGGCCCTTGTTGATCAGGGTGCGATAGGAAATGATCCTGTGGTCGTTGGCCTTGAATCCGCACTCGGCCCGCATGTGCTTCGCCACGTCCTCTCGGCAGACAAGGAGCACGCGCTCAACGCCCTCTGGGCACTCCGTCAGCCACTTCAACGCCAGCGTGGTCTTTCCTTCCTGGCGGGCCTCGATGATGACGTGCTCCGGGCCGTCCCGCAGCGAGGGATTCTCCATGGCTGCCTGGCGGATCTTGGACTCCTTGAGCCGGGCCTCAAACGCCGGAGACGGTGCAATGTCCAACGCCCGCCCGATCATCTTCTTCCCATTCGCTACCGTCATGGCGAGAACCAGCTTTCTGCATGTCGTGGAGGGTCCGTTTTCCCCGCCAATTCAACGATCTTGGGGGATTTTCGGGGGGAAACCCCCGGGGGGAGAGGGAGGTTCAGGGCAGGACCTCCCCGCGTTTCCCGGAGCTGGATTTTATTCGACCATGCCCCGCAGTGGGGATGCTCACCAGTCCTGCGACGTCACTCCCATGCCTGCTGCCTCTTGACTGCCGGCAGCCTTATTGCAATCAAGATGAGCAGGAGCCCAGTTGCCCGGCTCCCACGTCAAGTGCGGGTAGACCTTGCGGGACTTCAGATGCTGCACGCTGCACGACTGCGGGTGAGGATACTCAAGCGAGTAGTCAATGCCCTGCTCACAGATGCAACACGGTGCGGCAACCTTCCGGCCCGATGCCTTCACCCTGGCCAGCGCATCCGATGCACGGCGCCCCGACCACGGCGGATTGTAAACACCCGATGCCACCATGCCTCCACCCTTCCGCCTTCGATCTGGCAGGAGTATGCGCGTGAGACTAGGCTCGCAAGCACAATAGCCATGACCAAGCAGCCACCGTGACAACCAGCGATGACCACCAATCCAAACGCCAGGCACTGCAAGATGCAGGCAACACATGGTTCGACCGTAGGAAAGCCAAACTCCAGGCGAATCAAGATGCCATTAAGGCAGCTCGCCAAGCATCCAAGGAACAGGCCGCTGTCGATAAGACAACTGGCACGGCGATCATTCCCGGACAGGCGTATCGCCCAGAGTTCGGACTATCCGCCCACCTTGTGCCAGGCGCTGCGGCGGCCCAGCTCCTCCGGGCGAAAGTCAGGCACCTCAATGCAATGGCCAAGATGACACCGGCCCAACAGATCGAACACCGACAAGCCAACCCCTGGATCAACACCGACATCGGCAGCGGGAGCTAACTCGCGGCGGCTCACCACCCCGGGCATGACAAAGGCCTCGACAGTGAACCGTCGAGGCCTTGAATTCGTAAGTGGGTAGCAAGAACCACCACACCACGAATTTAGCATGGCTAAGTCAAGTAGGCCAACACCTTCACAAATCCTTGCGTGTTGCCCTACGCCAGTCCGTCCGCATACTTCCTTGCCAGCGTGTTCACCGTCCTCGACGGACGGGGCAGGCGCGCCCTCATCATCTGCATCCATATGTCTGCCGGTATGGCATGCGCCGGGACCAGGTCACACACCACCGACTTAGCACCAGCTGGCGACTGCACAGCCACCACCATGCCCTCACACCGGACAGCCAACAAACGCGGCTTGCCTTCCACTTTGACCACCACGTTTTCCCGATGCCTGCACTGCTCGTGCATCGGTGCTTCCACCCTCCCGCCATCGTGGAGTTCAGTCCGGGCTATCCGCTGACTCAAGGACCATGCGGCTTCCAGGACCGACCGTGCATGGCCGGGGCGCGGATGCGTCGCGATGTAGTCCACGTGCCAGCGAGCCAGATTGTCCGCCAGCACGTCCGTTGTCGGGTCAGCCGGCCGCTTCCAGTCCGGCCGGTCCTCCACCAGATCTCTGACTACTGACGCCACCTCATCACGAATGTCCCGCAGCAGGTCGGAGACCGCCACATCGATCGGCAGCGGCGGATGCACCGGCCCGCCACCCACCCGGTCACCATTGCCAAAGGACCGGGACGGCGCCACCAAATCCTGCAACGGCACGTACGCCGCCGCCATCTCCGACCACGCCGACCTCAACGAGTCAGTGCACACCGGACACAGATTGGAATCCCTCCCGGCCGGCTGTGGCACCTTGTCCTCGGTATGCCAGGCAGACACGCACCACTCCGGATACCGCGTGAACTTCTTCGCCAGGGCGAAGGGCAGCAGCTGCCCGTCCACCAGATACTTCCGCTCCACATCCAAGCTACTCAACAGTCTTCCCCCTCAACTCGTCATCTATCCGCCGGTCCAAATCGGCCGGCCGCCACACACCCACATCCGCACCCGCCGCCCGAAGCGATGCCTCCACCGCCAGCTGGGCCGGTGACTGCCTGCCCGTCATCGTCTTCAACTCCCTGAACATCTGCCCATACCTGGGATGCCACAAGTGCAGGTCCGGGTAGCCGGGCTTGGACCGCCGCGAGTTGTAGACGTGGAAGAACTCCCAGCCCCTCAACCCGGCCATCCGCTCCACCCTCGCCTGGAACTCCGCCTCCGACATCTGCGCATACCAGCTCGCCCGGAACTGAGCCCCCGTCACCCTCACCTGATCACCCGACATAGCGCTTGTTCACCTCGCATCCGATCGCCTCGGCCAGCACATTCCAATTCCGGTCACCCTCAACCGGAGACACCACCTCAGCCGCCAGGCGGGCAGCTGCACGACGACGCATCAACACCATCTCGTGATGCATCCGCACCTCATCCCGCAGCCCCACATCCGGGGCCGGCGGCAGATCCTCCACATGGGCCTTCTCACACGGGATCAGCACCCTCACCCTGTACGGCACCCGCCGGACCTGGACGAACTGCTGACGCTGATGCCACGACATCGCCGCCCACTCCTGCACCGAGGGCACCCACATCGGATGGCCAGCCGGAACCAGGACAGGGGAATCTTTCACGGGAATCACTTTCTCCTCCTCGGTCTCTTACGTTTCCCAGACGGTTGGGGATGCGCTGCAGGGTTGGGAGATCGACGGAGTTTCGCGGCAGGTGAGGGTAAGAGATCTGGTCCCCTTCCCTTCCCTGCCCGTCCCGACCCGTCCCGTCCCGTCCCGGTAAATCCAGATCCTGAACACTCACGTTCTGCTGGATCTACCGGAATCCGCAGATTTCTGTCAGATCCCTCCGTGGGCGGCTCAGGCGGCGCTTGTGCCGCCGAGTCCTGCCCGGTGCTGCTCGACGGCATTCCGTCGCCGCTGGGAGCCCCCGAGGGGCTGCCACCAGTGGCCGGTGCCGGAACTGCAGGTGTTGCCGGGCCGGATGTGCTGCCGTTGCCCTGGATGGTTGCAGGCCGGGAATGGCCGTCGCCTGCATGCTTGCCTGGCTGGATGATGGACGCCGGAGGTGCAGGCACCTTGAAGCCGTTGCGGTCACGCCAGTCATTGTTCTCGAGCCACTCACGAGTATGTGGCGAGTAATACGGTTTGAGCGGCTCCGCAAGCAGCGGATACCGCTTGTCCGCTTCCGGGTCGTTGCCACGGCCCGAGTTGCAACCAACGCAGCTCACTACGTACGTGTCTACCGTCGCCTTCTGGCCGGGAACACGGTGATCGTAGGTGCCAGCGATGCGGCCCTTGCGGGCCTTCCAATTGACCACCATGCCGCAGTAGCGGCAGGCGTCGCCGTCACGGAGACGGACCGGGACTATCAGCGCCGGGTCGGAGTTGTCCGACTTGCGCTGACGCTCATACTCAATCTCCTCCTTGGTGCGGATGTGAATGAAATCCGGATCATCAATGACCTTGTACACCCGGCGAGGCAGACCATCTGCGCCGAGAATTTCCATCTCAACCAGGTACCCGGAATAGATCCCGAACGCCAGGAGCTCATTCGCCCTGGTCACCCCCGCCACCGATACGGCCGTTCCCCGATTGATCACGTAATCCGTCAAGTGGGCCGCCGACTGCGTAGCGCACCGCATCACGAAACCAAACAACTCATGCACTATCCGGTCATCAGCATCCTCATGCTCCAACACCGCCAACACCGTTGGATGATGGGCGGCGGTATCGCCTATTCGTCCCCATGGCACGAGGTGAACCTACTTTCATGATTGAGACCTGTACTTCGTCGTCCGTTCCCTACCCCGCCAACAGGAGGACGACGGCGGGCCCTTCCCCTTGGCAGCCTTGGCGGCGAGCGCAGCGGCACGCTTGTCGCGGCGGATGGCCCGGGCAGTCGGTTTCACGGGCTCCAAGGTGTTAGTAATCTTGGCCGGGGTCTCCGCTGCTCCCTCGAATGAGGTCCAGGGGAATGCTTCGACGAGCTTGCTAGCAGCCGTTGCAATGTCTTCGGCAACCTGGTCTACCGGCCCAAGGTGGCCCCGGTATCCCACGCGCTCTAGGATGCCCTCGACCAGGGCAATGCCCTCCGGGTCCTCATACTGGTCCGGGGCGCTCATAGGTCAGCCTCAGCCCGCGGCATCCCGAGCGGCAGGAGCAGACCAGCCTCGATGTACAGCGCAACCGCTTCGTCCTCGAACCCGTGCCAGCGGTCCAACTTGATACCACGATCCAATGCAACCGAATATTCGCAGTCTCGAAGATCGATCCCGGACTCCAGACACATCCGTGAGTGCAGGACGTACAGTGTCTCCTCCGAGCTGACAGCACGCCCATAATGAACGACCTTGTGCCTCGCCTGGCCAACTATCCGTTCGATGTCCTCGCTAGGAACCAGCTTGCTCACGCCAGCACCTCCGCGGCTTTCTGTGTGGGGCATGGCCACGCCTTGCCGTCCTCGTGGCAGGTACTGGGCTTATTCGTGTGGAACTCGCGCCAGTGCAGCCTTCTGGTGGTCTGGACGATGCCTGCGAGCAACGGCACGTCTTCCCTGGCGTGGGCAATGAACTCTGCGACCGGGTCGTGCTCATCTTGTCCGGTATGGTTTGAGCCGCTGCATTGGTTGCCATGCCAAGTCGCTTTCGGGCATCGCTTGTTCCCACACATGGCGCAGACTATGAACGGCCTACTGAACTGCTCAATAAATTCCAGCGTCTCGGCTATTCGCCCATCGCAGGTCCGACACCCGCCAGACTTTCCCGGCCAGTTCATGGGCTGCCCCTCGGTTCCACACAGCGGTCCGATTGCTGCGTCCGCCCGCTTCTGGATCTCATCAAGCTTGCTCACAGGTGGTCCTCCTCGTCGTCAATTTCACGCTGCAGGTCAGCCCGGTCACGCTCAGTCAGCAGCACCGGGAAGTTGTACCAATCCAGGGTCAGCCCGTAATCAAACGGCACCAGCACATCAATCGCCATGGCCAGCCTCCTTGGCGGCGTAATACTCCGAGAACTTCGCTTCCTCCCACAGGTTGTGGTCAATCTCTTCCATCTCCCTGGGCTTGTCGCCGCCTTCGTAGGGGTTGAAGCCAAGCCATGCGAACCATGCACCGTCGAAGTTCTCGATGCGGAACGCGCCGATGCGGTGGCCGCCCCACACGCCTTCCGGTAGCCCCGGGCGGGGCGCGGGTTCGTACTTGATCTGGGCGAGCTTCGCCTCCCAGTCCTTGCCTGCTTTGGTGCGCAGAGCGGGGACCATGTGACCGGACTTGGCATCACGGCGGAATCCCGGCAGCGGGTCGGCTTTACGGTCCGGCTCCACGTAGCCGGAGACAACCCACCCCTTTCCGAACATCCCGTAGGTGCGGCGGAGAACATCACGGCCGCCAAGATCGTCCTTGACAGCGTCTACGTCAGCACGCCACTTCTGGAACAGCGGTTCGTTCGCGTCGAACCAAGACTGCAAAACGGCTGGGTCCTTCGCTTTGAACAGGATCACAGGGCTGCTCATGATTCCTTCCCTTCGATCTGTGCGTCCTGGTCGTAGTCGAGGGCTTTGACGGTCTCGCACGGATACTGTGGCTCGTCCGTGTACCCGAAGCCGCGCGGCTTCTGGCAATGCCCACACACCATGCGGACGTGGCCCAGCCCCAGCTCGTGCTCCGAGGGGTAACAGACACGGCAGTCCGGACGGTCCATGCCCACATAGGCGCAATACACGCGCTCCTGCTCCACCGGGGCATGCAAGGCCCGCACCGCATCCACCTGGGCGGCCGCCTCCGCACCATCACTGATCAGCTGCGTCCGCACCGCCTCCCGCAACGTCATCTGGTCCCCCGTCATCACCCTGCCCGCGAGCGCGGCCCGCAGGGCCACGACTTCGCCGATGAGGTAGATGGTGTCCTGGGCGGCGTCGATGAAGGCTGTGGCGTGCTTCTCGAGCACGGAGGCGGGGAGTTGGCAGCGGGCGCTAATCGCGGCCCGGAGCCGGGCCCTGACCGTTTCGAGGTTCATCATGGCTTCTCCTTCTTGTTTGCTATCTCGAGCAGCACGTCCGCGTGGCATGGCTGGTCGGGCGGGCACCAACACATGAGGTCGCGGCCGGCGAGCGCGTCGATGTCTGCCTGAAATTCCGGGTGATTTCGGAGCTTGAGTTCGACGGCGTTGCGGAACATCTGGACCGAGTCTTTGGCGGTTATCTTCTGGCCGGCACGTTTGCCCGTCAGTAGCGTGAACTTGCCAGCAACCCACGGGTTGCCCCATTTGCTGCCGCGGCCGACATACACGGCCCCCGTCGGCGACCGCCAGCCCTTGGTGCTGCGGCGCTGGATCCGGGCCGGGGTCATGATCCGTCCTTTACGACTGCGAATTTCATGGGGAGACGCTCGCCCCACTCGCCACGGGACGCCGTGAATGTCTCCGGGGCTCCGGCCTGGGCTACCAGCAAGCCCACGAACCAGTGGCCGCAATGGACCACCAGGGAGCCATCCGGGCCGGCCGGTTCAATGCGGAGCTCCTCGCCGTACGCGAGCGACGACGCCCGGAACGCGGCCATGTTCTTTGGATGGAACAGCGTGACCGGGATGGAGGGCATGGACCGCCGGCGGAGCGCGGCCGCGATCGGGTGCCACAGCTTCGGGATGTCACGGTTGCCGTGGTCCGGCATGGTCAACTTCAACGACCGCCCGCCAAAGAGCGAGCCCAACTCGCGGATCTCCATCTGATGGATCACCTCCGGCTTGTCATCCGGTGACGCCGGCGCCACGGTCTGGGACCGCACCACCACCTCGAGCTGCTTCAACGGTTCGCAAAACAAGGAACGGATCGTGGTGATGTCCTGCTTGGACAACGCCACCCGGGACATCGTCCCGTCGAACTCCACCAAAGGCACCCGTGCCACCCCGGTTGTCATGCCGCCCGAGGCGGTGGCCACCAACTCCAGGTCCTCATTCGTCTGCAAGTCCACCGTCGCCAGGTAACCGGCATCCTTGCCCTGGAAGGTATGCGCAGCACACGCCGCCAGGGCAGCCGTGAACAAGTCTGCGGGAACAGTGACCTTCACGGCCGCACGCCCGTGCGGTGGAGCTCCTCGGCCGTGACCTGGCCATGGTCGTTGCCGCGGTACTTGTACCCGCCCGTCGCCGTGGCCTTGGCAGGTGTGAGCACGGGGACAGGCATGCCGTTGACATCCGTGTGGACCTTCGGCTTGCCCGGGACGACGGCGGCCGCACCAGCTGGCGCCTCCGGCACGTCGGGCACCAGCTTCCTCGGGTCGCCGCCCACCGGCCAGCGAGCGTAGATGTCGTACCTCTTCGGGTCCGACTCCGCCGGGTGGGCCACGGCCTCGAAGCCGTCATTGCGCCACGCGGTCCTGGACGTCGGGGACGCCATGGACTTCTTGATCCTGGCCCACCTCCCCGGCTGACGCTTCAAGGCCTCCTTCAGACGCTCCTCAATGCTCAGCGGCGGCTCAAGCCACTCAATTTCCAATGCCATTGCTCTCTCCTCACTACTCGGGTAGTTACTGCTGGGTTGATTAGTTGCTGCAGCGGCAATCACCGTTGTGCGGGTCCATCAGCGCATTGCACGACGGGCACCGCTCTGGCGGCTTCGGTGTCTCGCGCTTGAGCATGCTGATGTCCGGGTTATCCATGCTCATGACCCGATTCCTTCAGCCAGGGCTGCCCCGCCGGATGCCGGCGGGACCGCAACGCATGGACCTCGCGCTGCGCATGGCCGATGGCCGACCTCAGGAGACTGAACGTGCGGACCATCCCGGCTTTGTCCGTCGCCAGCTCGCTGCTGGCCTCCGAGTGCCAGATCTGGATGTGGTAGTCATCATCGGCTTGGCGGACGACGACGGCACGCGGGTAAGTGGCGGTCCCGGCTAGTGTGTCGGCCTTCAATTGAGCACCTCGACGTCCTCAGACACGTCACGATTGACGCCCTCGGGAAGCTCCTTGTGGTTCCCGTACTGGCCGCCCTTTTCCTGGTAGAACTCCAGGGTGTCCCGCTCCGCCTGGTCCAGCCGGTAACCGAACAAGCGCTGGACCTTATCCAGCCAAGACTTGTGGCTGGACCAGTTGTACTCGTTACGGGCGAACGCGGGCGCCTTTCGGAGCCGCTTGTCCGTGTCCTGCGACTCACCCCACGCCGCCGCCCGGGCCATCTGCTTCCACGACATCCGCGAGAACGCGGCCCGGACTTTGCCCTCGAACTTCTGGCGTTCCCTGTAACTCTCGCGGTCCTCTGGCGGGTCGATGCCGGTAATCGCTGCCAGCACCACATCGTCCAGCTTCCCGATCTTGTGCCACACCACCTCGAGCAACAGCTCCAGGTCAGCATCCACACTCACCCCGGACCCGGCGTCCTGGACCGTGCGGACCAGGAACTGGCGGCGAAGCTTGAACGCCGTCAACAACCCCGCGCTCAGCTCCTGGATCTTCGCCTGCTCCGCTTTCACCCCAGCCGAGACCTCGGCGTCCTTCGCGGACGTCCGTGGCTCATACCAGTTCGGTTCATCCGACCAGTGGGACATTGAAAACACGTGGCCCGCCGCGACGTGCTCCTCCTCTGACAGGGCCGGCTCATCCGGGACAGCCTCCAGTTTGTACCCCTGCTCGGCCGGGACCTGTTTCACCCCCAGGGCCAGCAACCGCTCCGTGGTCTCCGCCACCTGCTGCGCCGTCTCCGCCTGGGCAATCAGACGGTCCGCGTTGATCTTGTACCCGCCATCCGTGTCAAAATCATTGGCAGCCAGTGCACGCTCCAGCACCTCGGCCTGGCCGGAGGCCTGCAAGTCCGTCAGCCTCTTCAGCTGCAACAAATCAATCCGGCCGCGCCCGTAAGCGTCCTGGACCTTCTCCGGAGCCTTCATGACCCGCGCCTTCGTGATGACCTCAGACTTGGGCTGCTTGAACCTCTTCCCAATCGTCGACTCATTCAGCCCCAGATCCAGGAGCATCTGGAAACCCTTCGCCTCCTCCAACTTGTTCAGTCCACGGTGGTTGCGGCCCGTGGTCAGCATCGTCTCAATGTCATCCAGCACGCCCCGGGCAGACTCCTCCTCCAACGACACGGCCACCACCGACAAGCCAGCCCGGACCGCCGCCGCATGGCGGCGGTGACCGTCCTTGATGATGAAGTCACCCTCCAACGACGGGTGCGGGTACACCAGCAACGGCTGCAGCACACCCATCGTCTT
>Ga0157370_10000735_pt1 | contig 41132 bp, 34 predicted proteins | sample C35metaG_FD_113463 | JGI IMG/M metagenome (GOLD analysis project Ga0157370, IMG submission 113463) | Corn rhizosphere microbial communities from Kellogg Biological Station, Michigan, USA - C3-5 metaG | ecosystem: Host-associated > Plants > Roots > Rhizosphere > Soil | place: USA: Michigan... | reverse complement strand
TTGCACGTAGAGACCGCGGGCTCCAGCACCCGTCGTGGTGATGGACCCTTGGTTGATGCCGGTGGCATTGCCACCCGTGCCGCCTGTGGAACCACCGCCGCCAAGACCGACGAGAGCATTGCCCCCGCCGCCGGAACCGCCACCGCCGCCCACGCTCTGGGCGAAGACACCGTGGGACCGCTCACCGGTGGTGAAAATCTGACCGGTAGAGGAATTGGTGGCGGATACCGTGCCACCACTGCCTGCGCTGGCACCATTGCCGCCGGACGCATAGAAAATACTCGTGCCATCACCTCCTGCACCGCCGAAGCCGCCGATGCTCTCTGCGTAAATGGCGTAGGCATCATCGCCCGTGGTGCGGATCGTGCCGCCGCTGGAAACCGTTACATTTCCGCCGGGCGTACCGGTCCCGCCGCTGCCTGCATCCGTGCCGGTCCAGCCGCCATTGCCACCGCCGCCTGCCACACCACCCGTGCTCTTCGCCCAGATGCCGTGTGCCTGATCGCCCGTGGTCGTGATGTTCCAGGTGCCATTGACATTGACGTTCCCGCCCTGGCCACCATTGCCGCCATCATCCGCGCTGTTGAAAGTGCTGCCTGCGCCACCGCCACCGCCGGAGCCGCCCTGGCTGATGGCCAGAATACCGCTCGATTGCTTGCCGGTAGTGGAAATGGTGCCGTTGCCATCCACATCCACATTGCCGCCTTGGGCACCCGCGCCACCTCTTTTGGAATTCCGCGTCCAGCCGCTATCGCCGCCCTGGCCACCATTGCCGCCCACGCTCCATGCCAGCACACCCACAGTGTTGTCCGCTCCGGTGGTGATGTTGCCATTGGCAGTGACATTCACCGCACCGCCGATGCTGCCATCGCCCCCCTGTGTGGAGCTTTTCGTGATGCTGGCGTCACGGCCATCACCACCACGTCCGCCCTGGCTCGTCGCCAGAATGCCGTGCGAACCCGTACCACTGGTATCGATCACGCCGTCATTGGTTACGTTCACACTATTGCCCGCCCCGCCCACGGAGGTCTGGCTCAGGAGGTCCGCGACATAGCCGCGGATGTCTGGGAAAAGAGTCGCGCTCGAGCCGAATTGGGCAAAGTCCGCACCCAGCGGCGTTGTGCTGAAAGTGCTGGCTCCGGTCTTCGTCACAGTGACGACGAAGAATCCGGTCTCGGTTTGTGTTCCGCCGCCTGCCTTGGTGACCAGCACGGAGTAATCCACGCGGGTATTCACCGATTGCCCGACGGAGAGGGAATTGAAATCCGCACCCGGATTGAACGTATAGGTTCCGTTCGCTTGTAAAACGAAGGTGCCGCCTGCCGGAGATCCGCTGAGCTTGTTGCCCTCGGCATCCGCCAGGGAGCCTGTCACCGCGGCATTCAAGGCGCCTGCTGTGCCATTCCCGTTTTTCACGGCACTAACGGCGAAGGTGTAATCGTTCTGTTTGTTGTTATCGAGGAAGCTTTTCAGGCTGTCCGCCACTTGTGGGGGGAAGCCTGCCGTGGCGCTCCTCGCCACGATGCCCTGGGCCTGGTTTCCCTGGGTGGTGATGTTCATCGCGTTTTCCACCGTCACCACGCCACCAGCCACGCTGGTGCCGGTAGGGATGGGGATGCCGAGGAAAGGATCATTCGCAGGTACGCCACCCACGCCCACGCTTTCCGCCACGATGCCCGCCGCGTTGTTCGTCTGGATATTGTGGCTCGCGTCCGCCGCGGTCTTCACGGTCACATTGCCCGCACTGCCATTCGTGATCCGGATGCCTGGCGTACCATTGGCTGGAGTGATGCTGTTTGTTAGATCGTGCACATCCACCGTCAGTACCGGAGGGGTGGCGGAAATACCGCCGGAGCGGTTGCCTGTATAATCATCCGCATAGGCTGTAGAGCCCATGGTGAAACAGATCACGCTGGCTCCCACCCACATATATCCACCACGGCGGGAATAATGTTTGCGAAATTGGCGGGGGGATGGAAGATAACGACGCTTCATGATGGGTGGGGTGAGAAACATCCCGGCACCAAATGGGGACCAAATAGGACATCCCAAATGCCGTGATAAACTGGATCTGTTATCGGGTAAACCCTGCGGAGACAAGCAAGATCACTGTTTACAACTTATTATAATCGATCGTTTGAATTAATATCATTTCGTTTTACCCGGATAGTGCAAAAAGACCTGCAAGGGGCTTACTTGTTATTCTTCCCCGCGACTTCTCGCTTTTTTTATTTGAGCAGATTCCACTACATTACCGCTCATGCCCATTCCCATCGAGACTCTGGAATTACCTTCGAATTTTGAGTTGGAGCCGGAAATTCTGGAGCAACTGGGTTCCCGTCCGGGACACCAGCGATGTGTGGAAGGAAATGGCGAACTCCTGCTGGTGGTGCATGATGTTCCCAAGGCAGGCATACCTGAGCGGGATGGCATCTTTTTCTGGAAACGCCACACCGGCGTCTGGGAGCAGAATGGGGGCAGGGGACTCACGCAGTTATCCGATCTGCTCGACCGCTATGCCAAGGCCATCGATTGTCACGAAGAAGTGATCGATGAGGCGGATACTGCGGTGGAGGTGTTTGCCATCCTGCGCCACGCCGGCCCACTCATGCGCAGCAGCCGCAATCTGGTGCTCGCTCTCGAACAGGTGCTAACCATAGATCCTGATGACAAGCAGATCCGGAATCTCCGGGACCGGGGACGTGAAATCGAACGCGCCGCGGAGCTCCTCTATAGCGATGCCCGCCTCACCCTCGAATTCTGGCAGGCGGAAAATGCAGAGATGCAAAACTGCGCGGCAGCCCGTCTGAACCGTATTGCTTATCGCCTGAATTTGCTGGCGGGATTTTTCCTCCCGCTCGTCGCGCTGGGCGGGCTTTTCGGCATGAACGTGAAGCTGCCGGACTTTGTGCAATCCATGTTCTGGGCCATCTTTTTCACGGGCCTAACCATCGGTGGAGTATTGCTTTTCCTCGTAGGTCGCAAAACCGGGAAACACTCCAACTACGATAGCGAGAATCAATAGCTAGCAATCCTCAAGGGACTGCTCCTGATATAATCCACGTTTCACGATCCACTCTGAAACGGCAGGCTTCAGCCAGGGATGCGATTCCGCACCGTGCGAAAAACTCTGGCGGATGGCGGTAGAGGATGCGGGGTGATCTCCCTTTACCAAATGCATCCGGTAGCCCGCGCGCGACTGCGGATCGTCACCACGTGCAATGACGATGAATTCCACACAGGCGGCCAGGCGTTCCGGCTCCTTCCAGCGGGGCAGGGCCGCCCATTGATCGCCGCCCATGATCCAGAAAAGCGGGTCATCCGGGTAGCGGGCCACCATGGCCTCCACAGTCTCATAGGAAAATGACGGGCCCTCCTTGGTGAGTTCGTAATCGTCCACCACCGCCCACGTCTCATCCGCCAGTGCCAGCCGGAGCATTTCCATGCGGTCCATCCCGGAGGCAGGTGGCAGCCCTGCCTTGTGCGGAGAAATCCGACAGGGAAGAAATCGCACCTCATCCAGGCCCAGCGCCTCTTTGGCCAACCGCGCCAAATGCACGTGACCAAGGTGGATGGGATCGAACGTTCCTCCGAAGAGCGCGATTTTCATTCAGCGAAAGATAAGGATGTGAGTGGCGGTGTCACAAAGACACGGAGAAAGAGAAGGACACCGCGAATCAAACGAATCTAGCGAATAAGAAGAAGAGAAATTAACCACGGATTTCACAAATTACACGGATTGGAAGAATTTTTAAATCCATTCTTTAATCCGTAAATCCGTGGTAAAAAATTCGCGTCCATTCGCGTCCATTCGCGTCCATTCGCGTCCATTCGCGTCCATTCGCGTCCATTCGCGTCCATTCGCGTCCATTCGCGTCCATTCGCGTCCATTCGGGTTTAAATTAAAAATCTTATTCGCCTGATTCGTAAGATTCGCGGTGCCCTTCTCTTCTTTTGCGTCTTCGCGGTGAATGAATCAAACCCCATCCTTCGGCACCGTGATCAAAAACTTCGTCTCTCGGCCCGGTACGGAGGTGACCACGATGGTGCCATGGTGGGCCTCAATGGCGCGCTTCACAATGGAAAGACCAAGTCCCGTGCCTTTGATTTCCTGTTGGGAATGATGTTTTTCCACCCGGTAAAAGCGTCGGAAAATATGGGGCAGGTCCGCGCTGGGAATGCCCACGCCGTTGTCCGCCACCCAGATGCGGAGGTTTTTCTCGCTGGCAGGCTCACAGCCTACCGTGAGACGCAGGCCCTTGTAGGGATTCTGCTTCAGGGCGTTTTCCACCAGATTGAAAAGTACCTGCGTCCAGTAAAAGCGGTCTCCATGGAGCACCACCTCCGGATCCGGCATGAGGATGTTCACCTCCGCCTCCTGATTCTGGATCATGGATTCCAGGCGTTCCATCACGTCCTTGATGCAGGACCGGAACTTGAAAGGCTCGATCTTCACCGCGCTGGCTTCTCCGGATTCCAAGCGGGAAATGACCAGCATATCCTCCACGATGCGGGAGATGCGGTCCGTGTGTTTACGCATGACGGATAGAAACCGGCGGGCCATGTCCGGTTCATCGATCATATCATCATCTAGCAGATTCTCCAGATAGCCATTGATGATGGCCAGGGGCGTCCGCAATTCATGGGACGCATTTGCCACAAAGTCCTTTCGTATCTGTTCCAATTGATGTTCTGCCGTGACATCCCGGATCACCACACGTGTGGTGAGTTCACTATCAGGAGTATGGGAAAGCTGTGCGGCATCGATGATCCAGGCATTCACTCCACGGTTCTCCTGATCACCGAGAGGGGAGGTCTGTTGGGAGAGTACCACGCGGGAGCGCACCGGCTCACCCGTGGCCAGACAGCGCAGCAGAGCATCTGCGAGGCGGGGATCCAGAAACGCCTCCCGGACGGGGCGACCTATCAATTCCCGGCCACCGAACAAAGCGCGTGCCGCTTCATTGACGAAGAGAATCTTCGCTTCATGATCCACCAGCAGGAAGGCATCCCCCAGTGCATCCAGTAGCCGATTGCGTTCTTCCCGCGCGTGCTGAAGGTCCATGTCCAGGCGGATTTTCCACGCTTTCACTTCTGTTTTGAAATTTTCCCGTGCCTTGCGCAACCGATAGACGGAGATCAGGAGAACGAGACAGGTCGCAACAAAAGCGAAAATCGCGTAATGGGTAGTGGTCATGCCGTGGCGATACTCACGCAATAGCCAACACCACGGATGGTTTCAACCAAACTGCCGTGGAGGCCCAACTTTTGGCGCAGGCGTTTCATATGGGTGTCCAGAGTGCGGCTGTGCACTTCATCACTGTAACCCCAGACGGTGCGCAGCAGATCATTCCGGTCCTGCGCCTTTCCGGAGCGCTCGCACAAATAAAGCAGCAGCTTGAATTCTGTGGCTGTGAGGTCTGTAGGCTCGCCATCCAGATAGAATTTCAGCGCATTCTTATCAAAGCGGAAGGGGCCGTAACTGAATTCCACACTCCCTGGAGGGGCATCCGCGCGTTTCAGGATGGCTTGCACGCGGAGCATCAGTTCCTTCGGGCTGAAGGGCTTTGTTAGGTAATCATCGGCCCCTGCTTCGAGGCCTTGGATACGGTCCTCGGTCTGGGCGCGGGCCGTGAGCATGATCACCGGGATATTCACGCTGCGGACATCGCGGCGCAATTCCCGGAAAACGGCATAACCGTCACGGCCAGGCAGCATCAGATCCAGAATAATCAAATCCGGTCTCTCCCGCAAGGCGACTTCCGTGGCAGTAATGCCATCATGCGCCTTCAATACTTCATAGCCTGCGCGCTGAAGGTTGAAGCCGATGAGATCGGCGATGTCGCGTTCGTCCTCTACAATCAGGATTTTGTGCATCTGCGTGAGGGTGTAACTGCGGATGTCCGTTTTCGTGAACGAATCCCGTGTGACGTTTTAGTCACATTAAGTAAAAGTTCAAGACCGGAAGATTCGAAGGGAGGGACCTCTTTCCAAGAGGTCCGGTGGTGGCGGGGCGGGAAAGCCAAATTCCGTGAACCATTGATCCTGACACTTACGAAATCTAACGATAGAATCCGGCATGAGATGGTGGCTGCGACATTGTCCCCGCCGGACGCCTCGGAGAGGCGTCCCTGCCTGAAAAATCTCACACCGCGTGCTTCTTATGCCATTCGGCATACACCAGCGGAGAAATTTCCGACGGCTTGATCTCCGAGCGGCCACCCCAGAACACATTCGTGTAGGAAACAGGGATGCCGATGGATTCGAGGTGACGGTCAATGGCTGCCTTATGCTCCAGCACACGGGCTTTCTCGGTGCCGTGGACCACGCCCATGACATTGACATCGCCGAACTGTGGGCCACCTTCACGCCAGTAGCAGTGGGTCATGCAGTAGTGGCGGCCCACTTCGGCTCCGCCTTCGATCTCGCGGCCCTTTGGCACGGCCCAGTGGAACAGTCCGTTGAAGCGTGTGACGCGCTCACCGGTGGCGGATGGCTTTACGTGCTCGAGGAAGGTGGAGAAACGGCCGATCACTTTCTTGGCATTCAGAGTTTCCGCCACTTCGCAGAATCGTTCCAAGGTCACACCTGCCAGAGCGGCGCGGCTTTCCCATGGATTGGCGACGATTTCCTCCAGAGTCAGCTCCTCCTTGAGGGCCAGCAGGACATTCCATTCCTCCTGGGTGAGTTCTACCATGGCGGTGGTCATCATCACGGCTGGCTCATCGGCTTTGTCACCCGGTTCCAGCGTGCGGCGGCGGATGTGGCCCACGCCGAGGGCGAAGACGCCATTGGCAGGCATGAGCAGATATTCCGTGGCACCGGTAAGGCGCATCAGCACTTTGGCATGCTCGTCCAGCGATTCACCTACAGGCACTTTCAGGGTAGTCCACAGGCGGTAGCCGGAGCCGGAAACTTCCGTATCCGTAGAGCGGATGACGACATGGCCGGAGAACGGATCTTCCTTGGCCATGAAATCAAAGGCGGCATTCAGCTTTTCTTCCGGCACTTTCCAAGCGACCAATGCACCATGGGCCAGCTTGGTGGAAAGCAACGTCTGCCGTACGCGGCGGACTACTCCTGCCTCCAGCATGGCTTTGATCCGCTCCAGCACGGTCGGTAACGGAACACCGGATTTTTCGGCGATGACATGAAATGGATGCCGATGGAATCCAGCGATGAGATCTTCGGAAATAGCCAGGATGGCCGCGTTTACCGAATCGGTATGCTCGACGGGAATGGTGTGACTCATGATGAAAAAACGGATGGATGGTCGTGTCAGGCGGAAACTTCAGCGGCCAGGGCCTTTAGGTAAGCGAGAGCGGGCTCCCGATCAAGGATTCGTCCTTCAAGTTGCTCCGTTTGTACCGCTTCGAGAAGCTGCTTGAAGTGGGGACCGGGCTGAAAACCCAGTCCGATCAGATCCCGCCCGGTGACCAGAGGTTCAGGAATGAGTGGCTGGGCGGCGAATTCAGCCTGCTTTTGCTGCAGGAATACATAGTTGTCCGTAAAGCCGTTTGACGATGCGCAATCCACCCGGTGCAGTTCCATTTCCTCCTGGAAACGGGGTGCTGCCATGAAGCGCTTCAGCTTGGCCGTGCGCATTTTCTGCACGTTCATGAACTGCATGTGGCGGGATACCAGGAAGGCCACTGCATGGATCGTCTCATTCGGGTAGCGCAGGCGGCGCAGGATATCCTCCGTCATCACCGCGCCCACCGCATCGTGACCATTGAAACGGATCCGCCCTCCTGCTTCCGCATCGAAGGTCTGGGTGGGTGGTTTGGCGATGTCATGGAGCAGGACCGCCAGACAAAGCTCCAGAGAGGCATCCGCGGGCAGCATTTCCAGCATGATGCAGGTGTGGATGTAAACATCCCCCTCCGGGTGCCATTCCGGTGGTTGTTCGCAACCGATGAGTGCCAGGACTTCCGGCACGATGTGCTCGATCAGGCCCAGCTCCACCAGCATTTCCAAGCCCGCCCGACGGCTGGGGGAGGTAATGATCTGGGAAAACTCATCGCGGATGCGCTCCGGTGAAATCTTCTGGAGCAGGGGAGCGCACTCCCGGATCGCGGCGCGGGTGTTTTTCTCCAGCTTGAAGCCCAGCCGATTGCTGAAACGGACTGCCCGGAGCAGGCGCAGACCGTCTTCCGAGAAGCGTTTCATCGGATTACCAATGGCGCGGAGAACATGGGCTTTCAGATCGTCCACCCCGCCCACGTGATCGATGATTTCCTCGGTTTCCGGATGCTCAAAAAGCCCGTTGATCGTAAAATCCCGGCGTTGGGCGTCTTCCTCTGCGGTGGAAAACACCACTACCTCGGGGCGCCTGCCATCCTTGTAGCTGCCATCCGTACGGAAGGTGGCCACCTCCACCGCCTGTCCCGGCTGGTGGACGATCACGACGCCAAAGTGTGCCCCTACTTCATTGGAACCCGGGAAAATCTTCAACACCTGCTGCGGTGTGGCGGAGGTGGCGATGTCATAGTCCTTCGGCTCTTTGCCAAGCAGCTTGTCCCGCACACACCCCCCGGCGAACAAAGCCTCATACCCGGCCTCGATCAGGCGGCGGGCGATGGTAAGTGCATAGGCGCGGGAAGTCATGGGTGGAGACTATCGGCGCTAAGCGGAAGTTCAGCAAGGCGATACAAGGAGAGACGGACTCCGGTCCGTCTTATTCTATCAAATTGCGAATGCACAGCATTCGGTGGCTTTCAGATTAAGAAGGATCGGAGTCCGTCTCTCCTTGTCATTCCCAGACTAGTTCACCTTATAGCCTGTGAGGTCGGGTTGGAAGAAGCTGTCCGGGAGCTTGGTGTTGAACTTGGGGTTCTGGAAGATGGTGCGGACGCGGGATTTGTCCTGCAGCTCCATTTCCATGGCGCGGAGTTCGTTTTTATCGGGATCGATATCGAGGAAGATCCATGGCACCTGGCCACGCATGCGGCGGTCCTTTGGCTTGAGCGTGTATTGGTGGATGCCATTGGCAACGCGGATCTCGATGATCTCGAAGGCTTGGGTAAAGGCTTCCGTGGACTCGAACGCCTTGCCTGTGAGCATGGAAAAGCGTGCGGCTTGCGGGGAATCCGCGGAAATCTGGCGGGCTTCCTTTTTCTCCACTTCCACCAGCGAGAGCGTCTTGCCATCGGAAACGGCCAACGTCTGAACCGGCTCACCGAGTTGCCAGCGCAGTTTGTCAGGCTTCTGGAAAGTCACGCGGCCGGAGGCGATGGTGGGCTCCTTCAGTGCAGGGAGTTTCCGCTCCTGCGTGAAGCTGGCATCCAGTGAAGTGATTTGTGCCTGACGCTTGAGCCAGGCATCCAGTGTGGCATCCTGGGCGTGAAGCACAGCGGAAAGGGCGATGAAAAGAGCGAGGATGCGCATGGGAGAAAGTTGAAAGTTTGGAGATGAGAGTTGAGAGATGGAAGAATCGGTGGCCGGAAGTCTTTTCTGACTCTCAACCCTCAACCCAAAACTCTCAACCATCTTCTCAATCCGGCTTCACCGCCTGAGCCTTGCGGTTTTTCAGTTTGGCGCGGGCGATCTCGATGACCATCGGCAGGATGGAGATGAAAATGATGCCCAGCACCACCAACTCGAAGTTTTTCTTCACGACGGGAATGCCGCCGAAGAACCATCCTGCGGGCAGGATGAGGCCCACCCAGAGGATGGCACCGATGACATTGAAGGACATGAAACGCTTGTAGTCCATTTGGCCGGAGCCAGCTACAAAAGGAGCGAAGGTGCGGACGATCGGGACGAAGCGGGCGATGATGATGGTCTTCCCCCCATAGCGAATGAAGAACTCGTTCGTTTTCTCGATGTGGCTGGGTTTGACAATTTTTGGAAACTTGCGCTGCATCCAGCCGCCGAATTTACGGCCGATCCAGTAGTTGGCGGTGTCACCCAGAATGGCGGCTACCAGCAGAACGATAACGGAAATCCAGATATTGATACCGGAGGAAGGATCCGCAGCCAGCGCACCGATGGCGAAGAGCAGGGAGTCTCCCGGCAGGAACGGCGTGACCACCAGGCCGGTCTCACAGAAGATGATCAGGAACAACAATGCATAGATGAAGGCCCCATAAGTGCGTGTGAAGTCGTGAAGGTGGTCCTGCAGATGGAGCAGTAGATCGAGAATTTCTTTCATGGGTGACGGATGGAACTGAAAAGCTGAAAAATTCTATCAAGAAATCATTCCGCCTCGGGCCGTGGATCGCGGCTGAGGAGCTCCTGCATGGCGAGGGGTGCGGGCTTGTTCTGATAGAGAATGCTGTAAACGGCATCAATGATCGGAGTGCGGACGCCCAAGCGGCGGGCAGCTTCGTAAATGGACTGGGTATTCGGCACGCCTTCCGCGACCATCCCCAGCGAGGTGACGGCTTCCTGCAGTGTTTTGCCTTGGCCGAGTGCCAGACCCACGCGGTGATTCCGGGAGTGCACGGAGAAACAGGTAACGATGAGGTCACCCATACCTGATAGGCCGGCGAAGGTTTCCATGCGGCCACCCAGCGCGGTGCCGAGACGGGTCATTTCCGCGAGCGCACGGGTGACGAGAGCGGCTACAGCATTGTCTCCCAGGCCCAGCCCGTGGGCGATGCCTGCTGCGATGGCGTAAACGTTTTTCACCGCGCCACCCAACTCCATGCCGGCCATGTCATCACTCGTGTAGGAGCGGAAATGGGGCAGGGTGAAGAGCTCCTGGAGTTTTTTTGATAGGTCCGCATCCCTGCTGCCGATGACGGCGCAGGTGGCGAGACCCGTGGCCATCTCCTCGGCATGGTTCGGGCCGGAAAGAGCAGCGATGGGATTCTCCGGAAAAACCTCACGCAGGATTTCACTCATGCGTTCTCCGGTGGCTTTCTCGATGCCCTTTGCGCAGGAAAGCAGGACAGTCTGTCTGGAGATACCTGCCCTGGAGAGCTTGATCGCAGTTTCCCGGGTGGCGGATGTGGGCACGGCGAAGATCAGCAAGGAATGGGCCAGGGCATCTTCCAACTGGATGGAAGCGTGGACATTTTCACCCAGTGAGATATCCTTGAGGTAATGGGGATTTTTATGCTCGCGGTTGATGGTCTCCGCTGTCTCCGCATCCCGCCCGATCAGGACGATGGAGGAGAGGCGCGGGGAGAGCAGCTTTGCGATGGAGGTGCCGAAGGAGCCGGCGCCGATGATGGCCGCGGAGGAAAAATGAGAGTCAGACATTGGCTGGCTTTTTCTTACGTTCAAAACGGTGCTCCGTCCCGGCACGCAGGCGCTGGATGTTCGTGCGGTGTTTCCAGATGGCGAGGATGGCAATGACGACTGAAAAGACGAACAACGGTTTGTTCCATGCTCCGGCTTCCCAAAGAGTGGGCAGGTTTTTGTCGTTGCTGACGTGGTGAACGCGCGCGCCGATGTGGGTGATGATCGGAAGGGCGAAAGCCGCTCCCACACTGGCCAGCGAAACGTAGCGGGTGGTGAGGAAAAGGACGACCCATACGATCACCAACAAACCCACTCCCGCAGGCATGAGGCCGATCAACACTCCTGCCGAGGTGGCAATACCCTTGCCGCCCTTGAAGCCCACCCACGGTGAGTAATTGTGGCCCAGAATGGCTGCAAGCGCGGTGAGAACATGGATGAGCTGGCCCTTGAATTGCTCCGCAACCGGCAGGTGCAGGGCGAATTGATCCAGAAAATGTGAGGAAAGCAGCGGTGATTTCCCTTCGATGTGGATGAGATTGATCGCGATCACCACGGGGATGAAACCCTTCAGTGCATCCAGAATCAGGCAGGTAATGCCATATTTTTTTCCCACCACCCGCAGAACATTGGTCGCGCCGATGTTTCCGGAACCATGTTCACGGATATTGATACCCTTGAGTTTGGCGATGATGAGTCCGAATGGAATGGAGCCGAGGAGAAATGCGAAGAGAGGGCAGAGCCAGAGTTGCAGTTGCATGGGCTGGGGTGATGGGAAGCGGGGAGAACTAGAGGTCCGCAGATGGATTATTCAACAACCGTAGCGGACTCGATCACGACCTTCTCCACCGGCACGTCCTGGGCTGGCATTTCCAGCTTCTGGCCGGTCACTGGATGGATCATGGCTAGGGTGGAGGTAGTGGTGGAGACGGACTTGATTTTATCGACCACTTCCTTGCCGGAGATCACCTTGCCGAAAACGGCGTAACCCCCATTGCTCGGGTAGTTAAGCATCGAGTTGTTGGAAACATTGATGAAAAACTGGGCCGTGGCACTGTTGGGATCGGAGGTGCGGGCCATGGCGATGGTGTAGGCGTCATTTTTGAGGCCATTCTGGCTTTCATTGACGATGCCCTTGCCGGATGGCTTTTCAGTCAGCTTGCCCCCTGTGTTGGCGAAGCCGCCGCCCTGAATCATGAAGCCATCGATCACGCGGTGGAAAACGGTGCCGTCGTAGTGCTTCTTCTTCACGTAGCCGAGGAAGTTTTCGACCGTCACGGGGGCCGCTTTTGGATTCAGTTCCAATACGATTTCGCCCAGATTGGTCTTCAGCTTCACCTTTGGCGCCGTGGCTGGGGATTCAGCGAAGGACATGGCAGGAAGCAAACAGAGGGCAAGGAGTACGAGACGGCGTTTCATCAGGCACATCACTAGGGGAGGCAGCCCTCCAGTGCAAGACTCCGGGCGCGGGAAAAACGGGTGGTTTTCCAACAAGTGGAAGAGACGGTTCCGGGCTTTTGTTCGTCCAGATACCCCGTCCCTTCCTTATATTTTCGATCATCCAATGGATGGCACGCCTACGGAAACATCCGTATCGGCGGCATAATCCACACCTTCCAGGCCGAAGCCGAAGAGGCGGAGGAAGCTTTGCTGATAGCCTGCGAGGTCTCCCAGATCGTCCAGATTTTCGGTGCAGACATCATTCCAGCGTTTTCCTACGAGTTCCTGCACTTCAGGTGTCATTTCCCAGTCATCCACGCGGAGGCGGCCGGCTGCATCCGGTTGTGGGTTGCCACTGTAAAGGCGATCCCGGAAAAGGCGGTCCATCTGCTCAATGGTATCCTCATGAGTGCCATTGGCCTTCATGACCTTGTAGAGCAGGGAAATGTAAAGTGGAACGACAGGAATGGCGGAGCTGGCCTGGGTGACCAGAGCTTTGTTCACCGATACCCAGGCCTTGCCCTTGAGGGGAGCGAGCTTGGCATCCAGGGAGCGCTGGACTTTTTCCAGATCTTCCTTCGCCTTGCCGATGGTGCCGTCCTTGTAAATCGGCCACGTGACTTCAGGTCCGATGTAGGAGTAGGAAACCGTTTGCACTCCTTCTGCTAGGACGCCTGCAGCGAGGAGGTCATCCAGCCACATTTCCCAATCCTCACCGCCCATGACGGCCACGGTTTGCTCGATATCGTCACCTTCAGCAGGCTCGATGGTAATGGAGTTCACCACGCCGGTGGTGGTGTTGACGTTCTTGTTGGTGTAGGATTGGCCCACAGGCTTGAGAACGGACTTCAGGGTCTCGCCGGTTTTCGGATGAGTGCGGCGCGGGGAAGCCAGGGAGTAAATGACCAGATCCACCTGGCCGAGGTCGGCCTTGATGGCGGCGATCACCTCAGCCTTGATGGCATCCGAGAAAGCATCTCCGTTGAAGGAACGGGCGTAGAGGCTGGCAGCCTTTGCTTCTTTTTCAAAAGCGGCGGAATTGTACCAGCCGGCGGTGCCGCAGCGATCCGCTTCACCGGGTTTTTCAAAGAACACACCGATGGTGGCGGCACCACTGCCGAAAGCGGCGGCGATGCGGGAGGAAAGGCCATAACCGGTGGAGGAGCCGATCACGAGCACCTTCTTCGGGCCGTTTTCAATCGGGCCGTTGTTTTTTACGACGGCGATTTGCTCGGCCACGTGCTTGGCACAGCCTTCCGGGTGAGCGGTGGTGCAGATGAATCCGCGGATCTTAGGTGCTACGATCATAATGGGACGCCGAGACTATCCGCGAGGGCAGGGGTGGCAATCCTTTTTGGAGGCGTTGAGAGTGGATGGTGGAGCGTTGGTGGTGGATGGAAAGATGCGGGAATTACGGACTCTTTCTTTGTTCCATCAACCATCAACTCTCCACCATCAACCTCTTCCACTGGACAAAACCCACGGCCTTTGGCATCCATCCGCCCCCATGCCAGAGTTGCCGAAAGCCTATGAACCCCAAGCCGTGGAAGCCAAATGGTATTCCGCGTGGATCGACGGAAAATGTTTTGAAGCCGATCCTTCGTCCGCGAAGGAGGGGTATTCCATCGTCATTCCGCCGCCAAATGTCACTGGCATCCTGCATCTCGGCCATGTTCTGAACAATACCTTGCAGGACATCCTCGCCCGTCGTGCCCGCCAGAAAGGTAAGGAAGTGCTGTGGCTTCCCGGTACGGACCACGCAGGTATCGCCACCCAAGCGAAGGTGGAGCGCGAGTTGCGCGAAAAGGAGGGCAAGACCCGCCGTGAACTGGGGCGCGAGCCATTCCTTGAGCGGGTATGGGATTTCAAAAACAAGCATGGCGATATCATCATCAACCAGTTGAAGCGCCTCGGCTGCTCCTGCGATTGGAGCCGTGAGCGGTTCACCATGGATGAGTCCTACACGAAGTGGGTGAGCCATGTGTTCGTAGAACTTTTCAAGGAAGGTCTGATCTATCGCGGAAAGCGGATGGTGAACTGGTGCCCTGTCTCCCTCACCGCGCTTTCCGATGAGGAAGTGATCATGACCCCGCAGCGCTCGAAGCTGTATTTTATGAAATACGAACTCACGGATGCTCCCGGTGAGTTCCTGGAAATTTCCACCACCCGACCGGAAACCCTGATGGGTGACGTGGCCGTGGCCGTGAATCCAAAGGACCCGCGCTTTGTCAAATACGTGGGCCGTACCGTATCCCGGCCATTCCCGCATGCTGCCATCCCGATCATCGCGGATGAGCATGTGGATATCGAGTTCGGCACCGGTGCACTGAAAATCACTCCTGCCCATGACAAGGCGGACTTTGAGATCGGCGTGCGCCATTCCCTTGAAATCATCGATGTCCTCACCCCGGACGGCCATATCAACTGCCCGGAAGTGCCGGAGCTTCACGGCCTTGATCGCTTCGTGGCCCGTAAGAAAGCAGCAGCCCTGCTGGAAGAGCGCGGCCTGCTGAGCAAGGTGGAGGAATACGACAACAACGTCGGCTACTCCGAGCGCGGCGGCGTCCCTATCGAGCCACGCATCTCCATGCAGTGGTTCCTGAAATACCCATGTGTGCAGGAGGCGGCGGATGCCGTGGCCAATGGCGAGATCAAATTCCGCCCCGAGCGCTGGGCCAAGACGTATGCCCACTGGATGGAAAACCTGCAGGACTGGTGCATCAGCCGCCAGCTCTGGTGGGGCCACCAGATTCCGGTATGGTATCGCAAGGACAAGCTGGAGGTTCTGAAAAATGCGGAATCCCTCGGCATGACGGATTTTTCCTCCGGTGATATCCACGTGGGTCTGGAAGCACCAGCCGATGCGGAAAACTGGACCCGTGATGAGGACGTGATGGACACTTGGTTCAGCTCCTGGCTGTGGCCCTTCGCCACCATGGGGGATGTGGGTGAACGCACGGAGACTCTCGCGAAATTCTATCCAACGGATGATCTCGTGACCGGCCCGGACATCATTTTCTTCTGGGTAGCCCGGATGATCATGGCGGGCTATCGCTTCGAGGGCCAACTGCCGTTCAAGAATGTGTACTTCACCTCCATCATCCGCGACCTTCAGGGCCGCAAGATGTCAAAGTCTCTGGGCAACTCGCCGGACCCGATTGACCTGATGGAAAAATACGGGGCGGATGGTGTGCGCTTCGGCCTCATGCGGATCGCCCCTGTAGGGAGTGATCTTCGTTTCGATGAATCCTCCGTTGAAGAGGGCCGGAATTTTGCCAACAAGCTCTATAATGCCTGCCGCCTCCGCCAGATGAGTGGCACTACTTTCCAGCCTTTGGAAAGCTTGGCCGGGCTGCGTCCTTACCATCTCAATATCATGGCGAAGCTGGATCAGCTCACCACGGATCTTGAGGAAATTTACAGCGAGTATCGCTTCGGCGAAATCACCTATCGCCTGTATGAGTTCCTGTGGAATGATTTCTGTGATCGCTTCCTGGAAGCCGTGAAGCTGGATCTGCGTGACTCCGCCACACCAGAGGCACGCGCCATCACGCTGGGCGTTTTCGATGCGATCATGGGCCGCTATTTGCAGCTCCTCAGTCCCTACATGCCCCACCTTACGGAAGAGCTTTCCGCCCGCATGGGATACCTCGCGGAAGGCGAGTTCCTCATGGAGAAGGAGCTGCCATCCACGCTGCTGCTGGCCTCGCTTTCCGCAGAGGAAATTTCAGCCGCGCAGACCATTTCCGCGTCCGTTTACGAAGCCGCAGGCCGCATGCGTAACCTGAAGGCGGAATACAAGCTGGGCTCCCGCAAGGACATCCGGTTCGTGCTCAAGCCCTCCCAGGAGATCGCTTCCGAACTCCCCGTGCTCGCCCTTCTGGTAGGTGCGGAGGAAATCGCTCTTGATCCCGGCTATGATGCGCCGAAGGGAACTCCCGCTGCCGTCACGGTAATCGGTGAGGTTTACATGCCGCTGGACGGCCTCATCGATGTGGAGGCAGAACGAGCCCGTCTGACCAAGGAGATCGCGAACATCCAGATCGAGGTGAAGAAATGCGAAGGCAAGCTGGGGAACGCCAGTTTCGTCGAGCGTGCTCCGGCCGAGGTGGTGGTGCAGGAAAAGGCCCGTCTGGAAGATTGGAAGGCGAAGCTGGTCCAACTCGGAGAAATGCTGGCCGCTCTGACTTGATTCATGACTGAGAAAGCTTGGTAGGCATCATTCACCGTATGGAATATCTCTCATTTTCCTATCCATTCAGAACCTGATAGGGAAATGAGAATCGCGGCATGCCCCGGCACTTGTAATGAAACCTATCGATCTTTTCCTTGAGTGCTTGCGTCCGGAAAATCCCCAGATAGCCTAAATAGCTCATGGCCCAACTGAGTAGCATTCCTGGCATCGGGAAAACTTCCCTGGAACTTCTCGAAGTTGCGGGATTCCTTGATGTGGAATCACTTGCTCACGCCGGAGTGGAAGAACTGACTCTGGAACTGGCGCGGGCCAATGAGATCCTCAAAATCGCCAAACGAACGCCCAAGGCGACGAATGTGGAAAAATGGATCCACTCCGCGAGGACACTTATCGGATTCCATGAGCAGCCTGAGGAAGAGGTGGTCATGCCGGTCAATTACGAAGGCAATCCTCAGGTGTTGGAGATGCTGGAAGAGGCTCCGCTGGCGGTGCCATTTCCTGCCCGGCAACTGGTGGAGCACGGAGTGGGGGTGGCGGATATTCCCACTGCCATTTTCCTGAACCGTTATTCCGGGGATCTGGAAGTGCGTATCAAGGGGATGGTCCCTGCCGTGGAAGAGAAGCCTCCCATTTCTCAAGAGGCAAAAAATTCCCTGCCGCGCTTAAAAAGCGATCTTTTAAGTCCTGCTGTTACTGGTTTCGTGGGCATTGATTTATCACGCGTGCGCTCCACGGCGGAAATGACATCCGAGGGTGTAAAAGTTCCTGTTACCTTTGATACCCAAGACCGCCTGTCAGTGCTGCGTGCCCCCTTGGAAAAGACCAATCGTGGGAAAAACCCGGATTCCCGAAATTACATCCGGGGAGTATTGCATACCCACCCGGTTTCCATGTGGTTTGCGGCAGTGATCACCCTGTTGCTGTTCACCGTTGCTCCAGCGGCGATCATTTCCGCCGGGCTCTTGCTGCTTTCCGATCAAATGCCAGAGCACTTTCAATGGGTGCCCAAATGGCTGCTGGCCTTTCCCATTGCGCTACCGGTGGTCGCCATTTTTTATGCGATCTGGGCCCAGGGTGGAAGCTGCCGTATCTGTAGGCAGAGGTTGTTCTGGCCTCGGCACTGCATTAAAAATTCGAAGGCACACCATGTTCCCGGTTTCGGTTACATCGTTCCGTTGTGCCTCCACATCCTTCTTTTCCGTTGGTTTCGTTGCAGCTATTGCGGCACGCCGGTGCGGCTGAAAAAATAATTTTGCAGTTTCGCGCCTGCTGTTTTCGTTCACCTTTCCCTCATGATCCGCACGCTAACCTGCGTCCTGCTGATGACTCCCTTGGTCATCACTTCTTGTTCTGCCCCGCAGAAACCGGCTCAAAAAGAACCCTCGCCCTTCGGCCCGAGTGGTGTCCCTCCACAATTGGCTGGGAAGAAATCGGCTGAGGGAACGCCGGTCATTCCAGGCGGCAATCAACCCACCGTCGCTGCTCCGAAAAACATCACTCCTGAGGAAGACATCCTTTTCACGGATCCTGATAATCCGGACGCAGGAGTGCCTGAGCTTTCCGCCATTCTGGAGGCACCTAAATCGAAATCCTGGGAGGAAAGCGAAGCGAAAGCGAAACAGCGCGCCATGCGGGAAGGGAAGCCGATCCTGATCTGGTTTACCGACTCCCTCCGCAATCCGATGAGCGGAGTTCTCAGCCAAGAGCTTTTTTCCACGCCTGATTTCGAAAAATGGGCAGATGAAAAACTGATCCGCCTGCGGGTGGATTCCAATATCAAGATCACCGATGGGTCCCTGGACATGGATAGTCGCACCCATCGTGAAACAGAGCTGAGGGATTATGTGGATGGCCTCAAAAAACGCTACAACATCATGGGTGCTCCTGTGGTGCTGGTATTGAACCCCAGCGGGGAAGTGATCGGCCGCTACCGTGGCTACAAGCGGGGCAACGCTGCCTTCCTCTGGGGGCAGATCAAGCACAGTCAGGACGTGGCCGCCCGTGCCTATCAATCGTGGCGCTCCAGCCTGGAGGCCAAGGGCTATCGTGAATGGCAGGATCGCAAAGGCCGCAAGGTTTTTGCCAAACTCAAGTCCTATGCCAAAAATGGCGACCTCGTTCTCATTGAGCCGGACGGTACCCGCTCCCGCACCAAGGAGTATCTGCTATCAGAAAAAGATTCCGATTGGCTGGACGAGCAGAAGAAGATGCGGGGGATGCAATGATTTCCCAGCTCTTTGAGGGATACACAGGCTTGCCGTAGTTCTCTCCATGCCTAAGCTCCGCGCGTGCTTCCTTGGTTTTCAGACAATCGTTTTCCTCTCTATCTCGCGCCCATGGCGGGCGTTACGGATGTGATTTTCCGCCAGATTTGCAAGGAATTGGGCGCGGATGTGATGGTCACGGAGTTCGTCTCCGCAGAGGGCATCATGCAGGCGGATGACCGCACTCGGAAATACACGGAATTCACTGATGAGCAGCGGCCGGTGGGTGTGCAGCTTTTCGGTGCGGATGGTGAGAGGATGGGGGAGGCGGCGCGGAAGATCATTGATTGGAAGCAGCCGGATTTCATCGATATCAACTTCGGCTGTCCGGTGAACAAAGTGGTCTCGAACAATGGCGGCTCCTCGCTTTTGAGGAGTTGCCCCATCCTGGCATCCGTCGCATCCGGAGTGGCGAAGGCGGTGGGTGATCGTGTGCCGGTAACGGCGAAGATGCGGATCGGCTGGGATGAAAGCAGCATCAATGCGGTGGAAGTGGCGAGGATTCTGGAGGACTGCGGCATGCAGGCCATCGCCGTTCATGGTCGCACCCGTGCCCAAGGCTACGGTGGCGAGGCGAACTGGGAGGTGATCGATGCCGTGGCCCAGGCGGTGAGTGTTCCTGTCATCGGGAATGGTGACATCACCTGTGGAGCGGATCTGCTGAAACGGAAGACGGAAACCGCGGTGTCCGGCGTGATGATCGGTCGTGCGGCGATGCAGAATCCGTGGATTTTCCGGGAGGCAAAGTATTTTCTGGAGACGGACAAGGTCTTGCCTGAGGTCGCCATTGAGGAGCGCTGGGAACTGGTGCTGCGCCATTGCCGCCTGGCTGTGGGCAGTAATCGCTATGGCAGCGAGGTGCAGACGCTCACGGCCATGCGTTCCCGCCTGATGGCCTATTGCAAAGGCTTCCCCGGTGCCAAGGAACTGCGTGGAAAGCTTTGCCATGTAGGATCCATCGCACAGGTGGAGGATCTGGCTGCCTTCTCGATCAGTAAGGCGGAAACGTTGGAGGTGGAAACGGTTAGCCACTGAGAAATGCCCCGGTTGTTAAACCGGAGTTATTTTCCATGAAGCGTGCAGGACCATAGTCCTTGCTTTTCATTCCGCTGGAAACCTGCCAGCGTTCCGCCCATGGAAAGTCATGAGGTGTTGAGACATGCGCTGCGGAAGACCACCCCCAAGGCGGTGGCCGCTGAATTGGGCGTGTCGCTCTCGCTCGTTTACAAATGGGCTGAGAAACCGACGGACCTCGGCTCCGGCAGTAAAAACCCGCTGGATCGTCTGCAGCAAATCATTGATCTGAGCGGAGATACCGGCATTGTGGATTGGCTCTGCCGCAAGCAGGGCGGGCACTTCGTAAGGGATCCGGATGTGAGCGGTCACAGGATCGATCACGTCATTCCCGCCACTCAGGAGATCATCAGTCATTTCTCCCTGTTGCTCAGTGAGATTTCCACGGCAGCTCTGGATCACTCAGTGACCAAGGAGGAAGCACAAGACATCCGCAAATGCTGGGATGCGTTGAAAAGCTATGCCGAGTGCTTTGTCCGCTGCTGTGAGAAGGGAGACTTCCACGAAATGCCACGCGTGCCAAAGATCGTGGCAGATGCCATGGAGCGCCACGTGGAGTAATGAACGGATGTGCGGCCTCTAACCGAACGTGTCATTTCTTCAGGCAAGATCAAACAGGGATCTTAATTCCGCACTGATCGCTGCTGAAGCTTCAGCGATACTGATAGGCCGGCCAGCTTCATTTTCCACGCTGCTCATGGTCACGCCATCGATCCCGCAAGGAGTGATGGCGAAAAAAGGGCCCAGGCTTTGGTTCGTGATGTTGATCGCGAACCCATGCATGGAAATCCATTTTCTAACGCCCACTCCTATCGAGGCCAGCTTGTGGTTCCCCACCCACACACCGGTAAGACCTTCCCGTCGCCCCGCTTTTACGCCGAGGTGGCTGCAGGCGCGGATGAGTGCTTCCTCCAGCAGGCGGAGGTGTTCGTGGAGATCGCGACCGCGTGGATTGAGATCGAGAATCGGATAGCCCACGATCTGGCCGGGACCATGGTAAGTAGCTTGCCCGCCGCGATTTGTCTCGTGAACTGGATAGGGCAGGGCAGCAGCATCCCGCAGGGAAGATTGATCGCGCAGACGGCCAATAGTATAAACAGGCTGGTGCTCCAGCAGATAGATCGTGTCGTTACCCTCACCTTTGAGAATGGCATCCACCTGCCGCTGCTGGAGATCTAGCCCCTCTTCGTAGCCGATGAGTTCCGGGAGATGGATGATTTCAAGCATGGGTGGATTCGTGCACAGGTCACACCAATCGGCGGTTCAGGAGTTTTGCCTTCAGTGGATCGGAAGCTTGGAGGTGGGCCATGCCGATGGCAAGTGCGTCCGCAGCATCCGAGGGAGGGGTTTCCGCAAGGCCGAGAAGGGCGCGGACCATGAAGGCCACTTGCTGCTTATCCGCAGTGCCTTTTCCCACGACGGAGAGTTTTACCTTTTTCGGGGAATACTCGTAAATTTTCAGCCCGTGATCTGCAGCAGCGATGAGTGTGGCAGCGCGGGCTGCGCCCATGGAGATGGCTGTTTGGTGAGACTGCACGTAGATGATGCCTTCCACCGCCACTTCATCCGGCTGGTATTTGGTGATCACGTTCACCAAGTGCGTACGAATGGCGGAGAGTGCAGCGGATTGTGGCATTTTCTGTGGGATGCTGATCACATCGAACGCCAGCACCGTAGGACGGCGCGGATCTCCCTCCAACACGGCGTACCCGGTGTTTCTAACGGCTGGATCAATGGAGAGAACCCGCATGTCAAAGTCCTTTCAGTCTTTTAAGGATCCAAGTGGAATCGCGTCTCAAATCAAGAATCGCTCTCACAAAAATGTCAGTTTCAATAACTTCATAGTAGATCGCGAATGGAAAACGTTTGGATAGAAGACGGTGAAATCGTTGAAAGCGAGTGCGATGAATACCCCCATAAAGCTGAAGCGAATCGATGTCCGAGTATAAGGTATCTATAAAATAGTTACCGAAACCTGACTCTTGCTGCTCGTAGAAATGATATCCTTCCTTCGGGTCCGAAAGGGCGGATGGCTGAATTGAAATCCTCACTACAGTTCCGCCCGCAATTGCTTTTTTGCTGCTTCCCAATCGATGTAGCTTTCTTCCCCGCTTGTGATCAAGCGATCGCGTTCCTTTAAAACTTCCCCATGCCAGGAGGGAGGAACCAACTCCGTTTCATTTTCCGAAAGGTTTTGCCAAAGATCTTCCATTAGACGCAGTTTGTCCAATGTGGTCATTTCAGCTAAATCCACAGTCACAGCCATGGGGACAGAGTAAGAAAGATTTTACTTAAATCAATCCACAAAGGAAATGTAGAAAAGATGGGACGAGGATGTCCCATGTTGTGGTTTGAGAGGGACACGAATGCCTCTCCTTTTTAGCGGCGCTTTTTGCCTCCACCGCCGACTTTCTTGCGTCGGACCGGCTTGATCGGAGAATCATCGAGCAGGGCGGTGTAAATGTAATCGAAGTTCTCCAGCTTGCGGCGCGGGATGGTCTTATCAATGAAAATTTCCACGGACTTGGCGTAGTCCAACTCGTCGGCAGTGAGGATGGTGAAGGCATCTCCCTCTGCCTTGGCACGGCCGGTACGACCGATGCGGTGCACGTAGTCTTCCGCGTTTTCCGGGACGCGGTAGTTGATGACGTGGGAGACGCCGGAAATGTCGATACCGCGCGCAGCGACGTCCGTTGCAACAAGGATTTCATAATCGCCAGCCTTGAAGCCAGCGAGAGCCTTCATGCGGTCCACCTGATTGATGTCCGAGTGCATGGCTGCCACCTTTGGCTGGCCATTGGCCTTGATGAGAGAGGTAAGTTGATCTGCTTCCTTGCGGGTGCGGGTGAAGATCATCACGGAGTGATATTCCGTCTGCTTGAGCAATTCCAAGAGAAGCTCATCGCGCTGGTCCATGGCCACCGGATAGAAAGCGTGGGTGACGCTGGTAGGGATGGAAGTGCGGGCGATTTCGATGCTTTGAGGATCGGTGAGGCACCATTGCGCAAAGGTCTGGATTGCCGGCGGCATGGTGGCGGAGAAGAACAGCGTCTGGCGGCCTTCCCATGGGCAGAGATTCACGATCTTGCGCACCTGCGGGAGGAATCCCATGTCCAGCATGCGGTCCACCTCGTCCAGAATGAGCACCTTCAAATCGCCGAAGCGCATGGTGGCACGGTAGAAATGGTCTACCAGGCGACCCGGTGTGGCCACCACGATGTCTGCACCGGCAGCCAGATCTTCCGATTGCTTGCCCAAGCCTACACCACCATAAAGCAGAGCCACTTTCATGCCGGTGTGCTTGCCGTATTTTTCAAATTGTTCCGCCACCTGATGGGCCAACTCGCGAGTAGGCTCCAGTACGAGGATCTGCGGCCTGCCCAGTTTTTCAATCTTGGAAAGCGATGGCAAAGCAAATGCGGCCGTCTTACCTGTGCCCGTCTGGGATGCGCCAATCACATCCTTTCCTGCAAGGATAATAGGAATCGCCTGCGCCTGAATCGGTGTAGGTGTCGTGTAACCGGATTCCTCAATGGCTTCCAGGACGGCTGCGGAGAGCCCAAGTGTGTCAAATCCCATGCGGGCGCTGTATTAATGGCGTGAGAAGGCGCGGTCAACCACCATTCAAGCGGCATGGGCAGGAGACTGGATCAAAAGGCAATCTTCCAGGAAAGGCTGGAGGGTCTGAAGAAGAGGCGTTCCCTCCATCTGCAGTTGTTCACGGAAGCGGTCTTCGATGCGCTGAATGGAAAAATCGAGGTCGGAGGTGATCAGCTCATTGGCAGGTCCCCGAACGATGGCGACCAGAATGATATGCTGGCCACTGCGGCTGACCACGGTGCGTTGATCGGGCAGGGTGAATTGGGGACGAAGCTCCCCTTTTTCTCCTCTGAGCTGGAGGGCCAGTCGTTGAAGCGTGCCCTGTATGCGGTGCGCAGAGGAATGGCGGGCCGGATCGCAACTGGCAAAGGAGATGAGCGCGAGCGTTTTTATATCGAGCAGAAAAACCTCTTCCACTTGGAAACGGTGGGTTTTTTCAAAAACGATTTCATTGTAGGAGCGGCTGCTGAAAAGCGCCTGCATCCGCCACAAGAGGCGATCAAAGGAGCCAGGTGCCCGGAAAGGGCGTTGTCCTGGAGAATACTCCGCCAGAGCACGGCGAATTGTCGCACGCAGCATCGGCTCCAATTGAGGGTCGATCCCGCTGCGGTGTCCATCCAGCGTATTCCGCAGGGCGCTTTCTATAATAGGGGCGAAGGCCTGGAAGAGATCTTCATCCGTATAATCCGCAGGCAAGGATGCCACCGTTTCCTGCATGGCGGCTACGGCGGCCTCTTCCTCCACATCGGGAATGAGGGATGCCACGGGAGTGAAGGGAGGTGGGGTGGCCTCATCCATGGCAGGCAGAAGCGAGAGCGGCTTGGGCCAGCATGAGGGGAAATCCGCCGCTTCCAACTCCGCATAGGCGGACCATGAGGGCAGCGCCGCCAGGCCGGGGACAGTGGCTTGGGCAGAGGAGCGGGACTCAGGCGAAACGAATTCTGAAAACAGCAGCGGAGTCAGCGGAGAAGGCATCGGCTTCTGCTGCACCGCACGGGGATCAGGACTTGGAAGAGGAGTCAGCATAGCAGACATCAGCGGGGGGAGGCTGGGATTTCCACGGCGGAGGAGGCGCATTCTGCCAGCGCACGGGCGGCTTCGGCGATTTTGTTGAAACGTTGTTCAATGGCCGCGTGATCCAGAGTGCGGCTCTGAAGTTTTGTCAGTTGGCCCTCAATATTTTCCCACAGTTGGCTCAACTCAGCGCGGAGCTTTTCCGTCATGTTTCGCTCTCTGGCGTCCAGGTGCAGGCTCAGGGATTTCTGCCAATCTCCCAGCCAGGCACCGAGTTTCCGCTCCAGCCCTGAAATATCCCGGGTGGAAGCAGCGGCAGCCATGCGGGTCGCAGCCACTTGCTGGATTTGGGCGACCAGACGCTGGGTTTCCTCGCGCTGGATCAATGTCCGGCGATCGTTTTCCTCACGGTGAGTTTCCGAGAGACGGGTCACGTGAGCATGCAAGGCTTCAAGGCGGGCCTCGCTGGCAAGGATGCGGTCCTCCAGAGGTGTCAGGTCCGTAACAGTATGCCTGGACGCAGGGGCTTCCAGTTTTGCGATACGCTGCTCCAGACGTTCGATCTGACGACCCACGATGATTTCGCGGATCCGCTCGACGGCTTGCGACGGATTGAGAGGGGGGGATGTAGAATGCATTTCAGCTCTCCGTGGGGGGGTCCTGACCTCGGGGGAAGGTCAAGACACGGTTGAGTGATGAGGACGTAATATAGAGCGATAAGGCGGCTATTGTAAATAACTTCGAGGGTTATTCGGTTTAGCATATTATTCAGATATCCTAATTAAATTTTTTAAAAACTCAGCCGATATCGATTTCAAAAATACTCAATGAAATGAAAGACACTGGCGCTCTAATCCTGTAAACGTGTCCAGATGCCAGAGGATGAAGAGCATAAACCCAATGAGAGTGATGAAGTCTTGGCACGCGCTTATGCGAAAACCCGCAAGAGTCTGATTGCACGTCTGGACAATTGGGAGGATCAGAAGACGTGGGATGAGTTCTATCAGATCTACTGGCGTTTGATTTATTCTGTGGCAGTGAAGGCTGGACTAAGGTCCGATGAGGCCTTCGATTGTGTGCAGGAAACCATCCTCTCCATTGCCAAGCAGAGTAAGAAAAATCTCTACAATCCCGAACAGGGTTCCTTTAAAACCTGGCTGATGAACATGACCCGGTGGCGGATCAATGATCAGTTCCGCAAGCGTAAGAAAGACACCGCCATGGTGGGTGGGGAATTCGATGATGATCGGAAAACAGCGATCATCGACCGTGTGGAAGATCCGAATGGGGATGTGCTCAGCCGCGTATGGGACTCCGAATGGAAAAAAAACCTCGCAGAGGCAGCCCTCGCCCGGGTGAAGGCACAGGTTTCTCCCAAGCAGTTTCAGATTTTCGATTGCTATGTGTTGAGGGAATGGGATGCGAAGAAAGTGCAGGACCATCTGGATGTCAGTATGGCGCAGGTTTACCTCGCGAAGCACCGGGTGGGCAGTGTGCTCAAGCGTGAACTCGCAAAACTCGAAGAAGATGCTGAATAAGAATCGGCCGCATCCTGCGATTCCGGATCACCAGGTTTTACGGAAAATCGGTGGAGGCTCCTATGGCGAAGTATGGTTGGCCAAAGGGGTCACTGGTGCCATGCGTGCCGTAAAGGTGGTGTGGCGGGAGGATTTCGAGGACGAACGCACGTTTGAGCGGGAGTTTGAAGGCATTTTGAAATTCGAGCCTATTTCCCGCGATCACCCGGCACTGGTGAATATCCTTCACGTGGGCCGCAGCCCGGACGGTGTCTCGTTCTATTACTACGTGATGGAATTGGGCGATGACATCCGGGCCGGGCAGGACATCAATCCCATCGAATACGAACCGCGGACCTTGCGTGCGGACAATCAGCAGGCGCTGGGCCACCGCTGGGAAACGGCAGAGTGCATCGATGCAGGTCTGCGGCTGGCGGAGGCTCTGGGCCACCTCCATGCCAAGGGCCTGGCCCACCGTGATGTTAAGCCTTCCAATGTGATTTTTGTGAATGGCCGGGCCAAGTTGGCGGACATTGGTCTGGTGGCGGCACGTGGTCAGCGCACGTTTGTGGGGACGGAGGGCTTCGTTCCTCCAGAAGGACCCGGCTCCGAGCAGGCGGATGTGTACAGCCTTGGGAAGGTGTTGTACGAAATCGCCACCGGGAAGGATCGTTTGGACTTTCCGGCTCTTCCGGATGATTTGCCCACCGGCTCCGAGCGCAAGCGGTGGCTGGAGCTGAACAAGATCATTTGTGATGTATGCGAGCCCCGCATTTCAAAGCGGACTCTTTCCACCGCTGCGGATCTGGCAGATGCGCTGCGCAGGTTGCAACATGGGCAGCGGCGGAGACTCCGTGGCCGGGCGGTCTGGATGACAGCAGCCGTTCTTTTCACCTTTGTGAGTGGGATTGCGTGGCTTTCCTTGAAAGATAGCGAGTGGTTTAAAAAAGCGGAACTCAAACCCCTGGCTCCCGAGCCACCCGTAATTGGAAAATACCGGGTGCAAAGCATTCCCGAGGGGGGAGATGTGTATGACATGCAGGGGAACTTCATCGGAACGACTCCTACGCCCGACTTTGATGCAAAAGTGGGGGATGAGCTTTCCTTCATCATTCGGAAAAGCCGTTTCCTACCCACAGAGGTGACCCGGAAAATCGATAGGAAAGCGGTGAACGAGCCCATGATTTTTCTGGCGGAATTGAAAAACTTCACGCCGCCGGAAATAGGATCTCCCTGGCAGGATCAGCTGGGAGTGGTTTATAATCCGCTGGGCGACAGTCACATCAGCAATGGATTTGTTGGCCGGGATTCCTGGCAGAAATTCGCGGATGCTACAAAGAAGCCTGCCGCATCCTATGAGTATCTCCGGTATCTCCAAAATCAGCGGCAGGTGGACATCGTGCTGGCGAAACCGCAGGACATGCAGGAATTCTGCACCTGGCTGCGGGACGAGGCGGTAAAGGAAGGCTATCTATCAAAGGATCACGAGTGTCTGGTGCAAATGGCGGCGGGATTTCAAGCTCCGGATGTGAGTGGAAATGCGCGGAAGCTCCAACTCCGGCCCTTCCAGATCGTAGTCCGGAAGATTCCCTACGGCAGTATTCTCATCACTACCAATCCGCCGGGAGCGGAGGTTTACCTGGATGGCGAGGCGAAAGGGGCTGCCACGGAGCCTCTGACCATCTCCAATGTAAAGCCGGGGAATGTGGAGCTGGTCGTGGTGAGTGAAGGCTACAAGCCACTGTCCCTGAATGTAACAGTGGAGGAATCCCGTGAAATGCCGCTGGAAGTAAATCTGGTGAAGAACAAGGGCGTGATTTTCGGCGCGCCATGGGAAAATGGCATCCAGATGAAATTTGTCCCATTGGGGGATGACCTGATGGTTTCCATCTGGGAAACGAGGCTGAAGGATTACCGTCTGTTTTTAAGGGAAGCCCGGCGTGCATACCGGGGCCCGGGTTTCAACCAGACTCCGGACCATCCGGTGGTGAATGTCACCCGGAAGGATGCGGAGGATTTCTGTGAATGGCTCACCAAGCGGGAACAGAAAGACGAAAACATCGCGCTTTCCCATATCTATCGATTGCCGACGGATAGCGAGTGGAGCCGGATGGTGGATCTGGTGGAAGAGGAGGGGACGGGTCCTGCATGGCGGGATGCGAGGAAGACAGCGGTTTTTCCCTGGGGCCGGGAGTGGCCGCCAAAGCAGAATACCGGCAACTTCGCGGATGCCACTGCGGCGGAACTACCTGGCATGATGCGCGACCGGACGATCCAGGATTACAATGATGGCTACAGCTATACGGCTCCCGTAGGTACGTATGCTGCCAATGTTCATGGGATTTATGACTTGAGTGGAAACGTCCAGGAATGGGTACAGGATGATTATGGGAAATTGGGGACCACGGTCCTCGGAGTCCTGCGGGGCGGGGGATGGAACACCTATCAGGAGCAAAACCTCTACAGCGGCACCCGAAATGCTGTTCCCGTCTCATTCCCGGATACAATTTATGGCTTTCGGGTTGTCCTTTCCAAAATCCTGCCGAAATAATCTCTCATGGTTGAAATCCTGCTCGCTTATGAAGGTGATCTGCACTGCAGCGCCGTTCATGTTCCATCCGGCACAAAACTCGTCACCGATGCGCCAAAGGACAACAATGGGCGGGGAGAATCCTTTTCACCCACGGATCTGGTGGCCACTGCCATGGCCTCCTGCATGGCCACGGTCATGGGAATCGTCGCCCGCCGGAAGGAAATTGCTCTTGAAGGAATGACGGTCAGCGCCCGCAAATATATGTCGGAGGATCAACCCCGGCGCATCAGCAGACTGGAGCTGGATCTGCGGATGCCACTGCCTGCCGATCATTCCGAGCGAAAAATCTTTGAAAGCGCCGCACGCGGCTGTCCCGTCCATCACAGCCTTCATCCAGACATTGAAGTCGTCCTGAACTGGTTCTGGCAGTAAGCAGAGGAAAAGCGGGTTTTTCTGGACTGAATCAGTAAGGTATCAGCCCTTTGGTGGAGAGTCTGGCGGGATTTCAGTTACGATTTCTCAATCTCATGTCGTCAGAGGTTGGGAAGTGAGGGGTGTTTTTTTGATTTCGATAGACTGGATTCATTGTTTATCAATGGATTGTGGGAATTGAATTGCAATGGAGCGGCACAAGGGGAGCGCGGAAAGTATTCCCAAATATTAGTTGCGCATTTCGCTATTTCCCTGCATTTTTTTGGCGAAACCTCATAATTTGAGGTATGTAACTAAGGATTTATGCTTCCAGAGCACGCCCCATTCAATGCCGACCAGCGTCGTTTGCTGGATTCACTTCTATCGTCCCTTGATCCTATCCAGCGCGGATGGCTAAGTGGGTTCCTTGCTGCCGGAGCTGTTTCTGCAGCGCCCGCCGTTGCGCCCGCAGCGAGCGCTAAGCTCACCGTGCTCTATGGTACGGAATCCGGCAATGCGGAAGGCCTGGCCGACCGCACGGTGAAGGAGGCCAAGAAGCGTGGCTTCCAGGCGGTGATGAAAAACATGTCGGATATTTCCCCGGCAGACATTGCCAAGATCCCGAACCTGCTGGTGATCGTCTCCACTTGGGGTGATGGCGAGCCACCCGAAACCGCTGCCGGATTCTACAAGGAATTCATGGGCACGAAGCTTTCCCTCTCCAGCGTGAAGTATTCCGTCCTCGCTTTGGGCGATACGGCCTATGAGAAGTTCTGCCAGACGGGCAAGGACTTCGATGAGCGCTTCCAAGCCTACGGTGCCTCCCGCGTTTTGGATCGCCAGGATTGCGATGTGGACTATGAGGAAAACTACCACGCCTGGCTGAATGCTGCCCTCAAGGCCTTCGCTCCTACTGCGGTGGAGCATCCCATTGCCTTCAGCGCGCCTGCTGCCCCCGTGGTGGAATACGGCAAGAAGAATCCTTTCCCGTCCGAGGTGCAGGAAAACATCGTCCTCAATGGCGAAGGCAGCTCCAAGGAGACCATTCACGTGGAGTTTTCCCTCGCAGGCTCCGGACTCACCTATGAGCCGGGTGATGCGCTGGCCGTCGTGCCGATCAATGCACCGGATGTGGTGAAGGCCGTTCTGGAAGCTGCCAAGCTCGTCGGAACCGAAGAGATCGAGGTGAAGAACGTCGGCAAAAAGCTGCTGGCGGACGCCCTTCGCGAGGATTTCGATATCACGGGACTCTCCCGCGCCGTGCTGACCAAGTTGGCCGAGGCTGCTGATTCCGAAAAACTCCGCGAGCTCCTGGCGGAAGATGCCAAGGACCAGCTCAAGGATTACAACTACGGGCGTGAAATCGTGGATGCGCTCCATGACTTCGCTCCCCATGGCCTGTCTGCCGCTGCGCTTGCGGGGATTTTCCGGAAGCTCCCCCCGCGTCTGTATTCCATTGCCTCCAGCCCGCTGGCCCATCCGGATGAGGTTCACCTCACCGTGGCCGCCGTGCGTTATGAAAGCCATGGCCGCAAGCGCAAGGGAGTGTGCTCCACTTACCTGGCCGATGTGGCGAAACAGGGTGAAACAGTGCAGCTTTTCGTTCAGCCGAACAAAAACTTCCGTCTGCCAGCGGATGGAAACACGCCCGTCATCATGGTAGGCCCCGGCACCGGTGTGGCACCGTTCCGCTCGTTCATCGAGCATCGCGGCGCCCTTGGCAGCCAAGGGAAGAACTGGCTCTTCTTCGGAGACCAGCACTACACCTATGACTTCCTCTACCAGATCGAATGGCAGGACCATATCAAGAATGGCACGCTCACCCATCTGGACGTCGCTTTCTCCCGGGATCAACCGGAAAAGGTGTATGTGCAGGACCGCATGATCGCACGCTCCCAGGAACTCTATGCATGGCTGGAGCAAGGTGCCCACTTCTACGTGTGCGGAGATGCCAGCCGCATGGCCCACGATGTGAATGAGGCGCTCATCACCATCGTTCAAAACGAAGCCGCCATCACTCGCGAAGCCGCAGAGGCCTACGTCGAGAACCTTAAGAAAACCAAGCGCTATCAGCGTGACGTTTATTGATCCGCCCGCCCCCGGTTCCTCACTCCATCCCTTTTGTTTCCAATGAGCGAAAAGAAGCTTTCAGCCAACGAATACATCAAGATCGACAGCAATTACCTGCGCGGCACCATTGCCGAAGGTCTGGCCGATCAATCCACTGGTGCCATCTCGGAAGATGATCAGCAGATGATCAAATTCCACGGAGCCTACCTGCAGGACGACCGCGACCTCCGCGCAAACCGCCGCAAGCACCGCCTGGACAAGGCGTATTCCTTCCTCATCCGCATCCGCGTGCCGGGTGGCGTGGTGAATTCCCACCAGTGGCTTGAGACGGATCGTCTGGCCACCCAGTTCGCCAATGGCACGATCAAGCTGACCACCCGCCAGGCGTTCCAGTTCCACGGTGTGATCAAGGCGAACCTGAAACGCACGATGAAGGAAATCAACGCCATCGCCCTGGACACCATCGCCGCCTGCGGTGACGTGAACCGTAACGTGATGAGCAACCCGAATCCTTATCAGTCGAAGATTCACGCCCTGGCCCTCCAGGCTGCAAAGGACATCTCCGCGCACCTCACTCCACAGACGCGTGCCTATCACGAGATCTGGCTGGATGAGGAAAAAGTGGTTTCCACGGAAGAAGTGGTGGAGCCGATCTACGGCAAGACCTACCTCCCACGGAAGTTCAAGATCGCTGTCGCAGTGCCACCCTCCAATGATGTGGATATCTATGCGAACTGCCTTTCCTTCATCGCCATCGTCGAGAACGGTGAGCTGGTGGGCTACAACGTCGCGGTAGGCGGCGGCATGGGCTCCACTCACGGAAATGAAGCCACTTTCCCACGCGTGGCGGATGTCATCGGTTTCTGCACACCTGAGCAGGTGGTGGATGTGGCGGAGAAGGTCGTGCTGGTGCAGCGCGATTTCGGCGACCGGACGGACCGCAAGCACTCTCGCTTCAAATACACCGTGGACGACAAGGGTCCGGATTGGATTTTGGCGAAGCTGAACGAATACCTTGGTTATGATCTGGGGCCTGTCCGTGACTTCGTTTTCGAAGACAATGGCGACCGCTACGGCTGGGTGGAGGATGAGAATGGCAAGTCCCACCTCACGCTCTACATCTCCGGTGGTCGTGTGCTCGACACTCCTTCCTATCCGCTGCGCACGGGACTCCGCGAAATCGCAAAGATCCATGACGGTGACTTCCGCCTCACGGCCAATCAGAACCTCATCATTGCGAACGTTTCCAAGGAAAAGCGTCCACAGATCGAAAAGCTGCTGGAGGAATACGGCATCAAGGACAGCCATCTCCAAAGCGCCCTGCGCCTGAACTCCCTGGCCTGCGTTTCCCTTCCTACCTGCGGCCTTGCCCTCGCAGAAGCGGAACGCTACCTGCCGGATGTCGTGGGTGAACTGGAAGAAGTGCTGGAGGCCCATGGCCTGCGCCATGATGCCATCACCATCCGCATGACAGGCTGTCCTAACGGATGCGCCCGTCCATTCATCGCAGAGATTGGCTTCGTCGGCCGTTCCCCAGGTGCCTACAATGTCTATCTGGGCGGCGGCTTCCATGGCCAGCGCCTGTCGAAGCTCTATCGTGAAAATATTCCAGGGACCCAACTGAAGGACCTGCTCGCACCGATCATCGCGGATTATGCGAAACGCCGGACAGAAGGAGAACGTTTCGGTGATTTCTGTATTCGCGCCGGTTACGTCGCTAAAACCGTCCAAGGCGGTGATTTCCACCAGAACATCAGGCCAGAGGCCCATCCGGCCAAGGGTTGATACCACAGAAAAACTTTTCCTTATATGGAAGCCCTCAAATTTGAACTACCTGCGGTAGTGACTCCGGACATCGATCCTGGGGTTCTATCAGATTCCCTTGCTCCTTTGCGGGCAGGGGAACGTCTCCGCCTGCTTTATGAACAGTTGGGAGATCGTCTCGTGGCTACCACCAGCTTCGGCCTTCAGGCTGCGGTGATGCTCCATCTCATCCACGAACATGCGCCGAAAATCCCGGTCGTTTTCATTGATACCGGCTTCCTGTTTCCGGAAACCTATCAGTATGCGGAGGATCTGCTCTCGCGCTTCAATCTGGATCTCCGTGTCTATCAGCCCAAGATTTCCGCCGCCCGCCTGCAGGCGCTCTACGGGAATCTCTGGGAAAAGGGCCAGGAGGGCGCGGATCAATATGGGCTGATCACCAAGGTGGAGCCCATGAACCGTGCGCTGAAGGAAACAGGTGCGGATGTCTGGCTGAGCGGTCTCCGCCGTTCCCAATCGAAGACCCGTGCGGATCGTCCTTTCGTGGAGCAGCAGAAGAAAACCGTGAAAGCCTATCCGATCCTGGATTGGGCTGATGCACAGGTGGACATCTATTACCACCAGAACGATCTGCCCCGTCACCCCTTGGAAGCACAAGGCTACGTGACCATGGGCGACTGGCACAGCACGCGCCCTGCATCCAAGGATGATGCGGAGAGCAGCCGCTTCGGCGGTAACAAATATGAGTGCGGGCTGCACTTGGATTCCGGCTCCTCCGATTTCCAGATCTGATTTACTCCTGCTAGTTTTTTACCTGACAGATTCATTCCCAAACCCCATATCCATCACCATGGCTATTGCAGAAAACATGGTTGCCACCGTTGGCAACACTCCGCTCATTCGCCTCAACCACGTAACGGAAGGTCTCGAAGCCGAGATCTACGTGAAGGCTGAGTTTTTCAATCCGCTTTTCAGCGTGAAGGACCGCATCGGAAAAGCCATGATCGAGGCTGCCGAGCGTGACGGCCTGCTCCAGCCAGGTGGCCTGATCATCGAGCCTACTTCCGGTAACACCGGCATCGCTCTGGCATTCGTTGCCCGTGCGAAGGGCTACCGCGTGATCCTCACCATGCCGGAGAGCATGTCTGTGGAGCGCCGTGTGCTGCTCCGCCTGCTGGGTGCCGAACTCGTTCTCACTCCCCGTGCCAAGGGCATGGGTGGTGCAATTGCCAAGGCCAAGCAGCTCCTCGAAGAAAATCCAGGCTCCTTCGGCCCGGGTCAGTTCGACAATCCTGCCAATCCGCAAGTCCATCGTGAAACGACCGCTGAAGAAATCTGGCGTGACACCGAAGGTAATGTGGATGCCTTCGTCGCTGGCGTGGGCACCGGTGGCACCATCACGGGCGTGGGTGAAGTATTGAAATCCCGCAGTGCTGTGAAGATTTTCGCAGTTGAGCCTACTGCCAGCCCGGTCATCTCCGGCGGCGCTCCAGGACCTCACATGATCCAAGGCATCGGCGCGGGCTTCATACCGAAGAACCTCAACGTCGATATCATTGACGAAGTGCTTCTCGTTAGCAACGAAGATGCCCTTGCCACTGCACAGGCCCTTGCCCAACTGGAAGGCTTCCCAGCCGGGATCTCCACTGGTGCAAACGTTTATGCTGCCATCCAACTGGCGAAACGTCCGGAATATAAAGGCAAGCGCATCGTCACCGTCGGCTGCTCCTCCACCGAGCGCTATCTCTCCACGCCTCTGGCAGAGAAGGTCCGCGAAGAAGTGGCGAATCTGCCGGTTTCCGATGTCTGATTTCCAGTGTTAGGCTGCGGTGGGCATAAACCACCTTGCTGTCATCTTTTGCGCCGCAATTTCCATAAAGGGATTGCGGCGCTTTTTTGACACACAGGGACTTGCACGTGTTGTTCTACCATCGCAGTGTTCGCCCGTGTCGGAAGAGAAGGATCACAAACGCCGTTGGACTGGTTACGTGTGTCCGGATTGTCGGATGGTATTCCGGATTCCGCGCGATCACGATGGGAAAGGCGTCGTGTGCCCGAGTTGCCGGCGGATGCTGAGACTTCCTTCGGAACAGGATGCCCCATCCCAGGTGCTGCCCGAGTCGAGACATCGGATTGAGGACTCTTCCGCAGAAGGAACTTCCCCGGAAAGGAAATCCACTCACACTGGATTATCCCGCACTCATAAGCTTATCATCGGCAGCGCATTGGGACTTTCTCTTTTGGGAACGGTAGCGATCCTGGCATGGTTCCGTTCCGCTAGTCCGAAATTCATTGGGATTACCCATGGCATGCCCCCGGCGGTGGCCCCCATGGTGGAGCTGCCGGCTCCTGAACTGCAAAAACCTCCGGTGACTCATGAGGTGCTGGTTTCGAACAATCCCGCATTGTTGAAGGAAACGGTCCAAGTGGTAGAAAAATTCCTGAATGCCGATAGTGTCGAGGCATTGCTGCCGCTGGTCTATCATCCGGAAATATCGGAATCACGAATACGGGCCTATTATAACGAGGGTGGTAAATTTACGAAGGGCTTCACCGTCATCGGTCTTCCCACGACTCCAGATCCCTTGAAACCTCTCCTTCTCTGTGAGGTGAGGGATCAAAATCTGGACACTAGAAATCTATCAGTTCATCTCACTCCAGCAGGACCACGGGTCGATTGGGAAAGCTGGACCGCTTGGTCTGAAAGCTCGTGGAACGATTTCAAGAACCGCCGGCCCACCACGCCAAAACTCTTCCGCGTGAAGGTTTCTCCGGTAAACTACTATAACTTTGATTTCAAGGAGGAAACGGAATGGCAGTCCTACACCATAAGCTCCGCTGATGATAGCGAGACCGTTTATGGCTATGTTCCAAGAAATTCCCCGCTGGACTTACTGCTGGGAGCCAGTGTCAGAGGAGCGGACACCCCCTTGACGCTACTGCTGAGATACCCGGCCAATGGCCAATCATCATCCCAAGTCATAATTGACTCTCTGGTCCAAGATAATTGGACCGAAAAGAACTAAGTTTCACCAATGAAGCAATCTACCTACGACAAAGCCTTGGAGCTGAATTTGGATCCGTACATTTACGGAACCTTTGCAGAAATCGGGGCGGGGCAGGAGACAGCCAACTGGTTCTTCCGCGCCGGTGGCGCCGCAGGCATGGTTGCAAAAACGATTTCCGCTTATGACATGACCATGAGCGATGCGATCTATGGGCATGCAGACCGCTACGTTTCAGCCGGAAGGCTGGAAGCCATGCTTCATCATGAATACGCCATTCTTCTTGAGCGGCTGAGCCCGAAGCGAGGGAAAAACACCACCTTCTTCTCTTTCTGCAACACCGTTCGTGCCCGGGGCTGGAAGGATAATGGAGAGTGTCATGGCTGGCTGGGTGTCCGTTTTCAAATGAAGCCGGGTGATCCACCATCCGACGTTACCATCCATGTTAGATTGTTGGATTCCCGCACCATCGACCAAATGGAAGTTCTTGGAACCATCGGCGTGAACCTGGTCCATTCCGCATTCCACTACCGCGGGCATTTGAAAAAGTTTGTGGAATCTTTGGTGGATAACATTCCTCCCGGCCGTGTGGAAGTGGATCTGCTGAAGTTCACCGGCCATGGGTTCAGCTTCTTCGATAATCGTCTATGCGCACTCCAACTGGTGGAAAGCGGGCTGACAGATGCCACCATGTTTCTTCCCAGCGGAGAAGTGGTGCAGCCAACTGAGGCTCTTTATAAAAAGCCCATCCTTTTGCTGCGCGGAAGTTTCGATCCGGTGATGAATGTTCATCTCACCATGCTGGAGCAGGCGATGCCAGGCTTCTCCGCGCTGTTGGAAGAAAAAGATAGAAGCAATGCCATGGAACTTTGCGAAATCTCCATGGATAACCTCCTCCGGGATAAGGCAATCGACCATGTGGATTTCCTTGATCGTTCGGATGCCTTGCAGTCTTTGGGGAAAGCCGTGCTGCTTTCCCGTTGTGCGGAGTTCCATCGCATCGCCGCTTTTCTCCGCCGCTGCACAGGAAAACCGATCGGCATCATTCTCAGCATTGGTCTGTTGAATGAACTTTTCAAACCAAAGTGGTCTGAGAATCTGGCAGGAGGATTATTGGAATCCTTCGGTCGTCTGTTCAAAGGAGGCATCACCCTCCACGTCTTTCCCTGGAAAAACCGCAGAACCGGCGAACTCGTTACGACGGAAACGTTTCGTGCGCCTGAAAACAGCTATCACCTTTATCGTCATTTTCTGGAAAATCAAAGAGTGCTCGGCATTCCCTGCACGGATGACATGCTCCTTGCCTTCACAGGCCGCCATGTTTGCCGGATGATCGCGGCAGGAGAGGAATCATGGCGTGATCTGGTCCCGGAAGTTGCGTGGACCATGGCAGAGCGCCATGCAAAATTGCGACTGGCGGAAAATTCCCATCATTGATTCCTTCAGGAACGACTACTCAGGATCGTTTCCCTCTGGCCCGGGGAGAACATACGAGGGCTTCTTCAACATGTCATATCGGGAGCCGCAGTACATGCAGCGGAAACGCTGCGTGAAAATGATGGAAAAGATGGCCGTGACGCCATGATTGAAAGGAAACAGGCGGAATGCTTTATTGTGGGTGAAAGCTCCTGTATTGAACAAAGGAGTGCCCTTGCAAAGGGGACAGTGAGCCTTTCTCCGTTTTAAAAAGGCAATCAGCCAAGTGGCCGAACTTCCCAGAAGTGAAACCACAAAGACCTGCGTGGCTGCTTGGGTAGGCGCCATGCAAAAAATGACCAGCGCCGTGATCGCTGCAATGATGCAGAAATAATGCATGGCAGCCCATGCCACGGCTACGGCAAAGGGCTTCACATGAGGCATCGATCGGGAACGGAGTTCTCCTTCCTTATATTTGATCGATGATGATTTTTCCCACATGGATGCGATTGCGTATATCAGAAGATTACTCCTGTTATTGCAAGGTATTAGAAAGCAGGGCCATCAATCCATGACCTATAAATGCCGTCCTCCACAAGGGCGGTACAAAACAAAAGAATCGTTCTCTAACTAAAAACCCCGGGAGGTGCTTACATCCATCTCACCATGGAAACCTGTCTCGTTGTTGGGCGTGGTGTAAATCCTTCCCGTTTGATCCAATGGATCAGAGCCGCCTATCGGCTGGCACCCGCTGATGAGCAGGGGAACCAGCACGATGGCGATGATCTGACAGAAACGGCGCATCAGGCTTCGCGGCCGCAGCACTGTTTGTATTTCTTACCGGAGCCACATGGGCATGGTGCATTCCGGCCGGATGTCTCGATGTCGAAACTTGGCTTGCGCTTTGGCAGGTTCAGAACCACTGGAGTCGGATTTTCTTCTGGGAAACCCGCAGGGTCCATGTTGCCAGAGGTGGCTACATTTGCGTGAGTAAGGGATTCCTCCCCGCCGTGCAATTGCTGTGGAGCGCTGTGGAGTTGACGGAGGAATGCTTCCAGGTTGGCGGCAGAGCGGAAGAGATTCTGCAGTGCCTCCATCTTGATGCTGTCCATCAGGGTGACGAAGAGATTGAACGCTTCGTTTTTATATTCCACGAGTGGGTCCTTCTGGCCTTGGGCACGGAGGCCTACGCCTTCACGCAGGGCATCCATGTTGTAAAGGTGGGCCTGCCATTGCTTGTCGATGGCGACGAGCACCATGCGGCGCTCTTCCTGATCCAGCACCTCCATCGGCAGGGAACCGACGCGGGTTTCATAAACATCCTTCACCTGAGCGACGATGAACGCAGTAACGTCCTCCTCGCTACGGGTGCCTGCCGGGATTTGTTCGGCAGAGATTCGGATGGGAAGGGTGCTGTTTACCCAATGAAGGAGTTCGGTGAAATCCGGTTGCTCACCGTTATAATCCGCCAGGGCTTCAGCCACCTTGGCAGCGATGGTTTCCTCGATGATTTCATTTACAAGATCACGCGGCGTCTCGGTGGTGAGCACTTCATTACGATAGCCGTAAACGACCTCGCGCTGCTTGTTCATCACATCGTCAAAGTCCAGCACGCGCTTGCGGCCCGTGTAGTTCCGCTGTTCCACCCGCTTCTGGGCGGTTTCCACGGATTTGTTGAGCCAGGAGTGCTCCAGAGCCTCTCCATCCTTCATGCCGAAGCGTTCCATCATCGCTGTCATGCGGTCGGCCGCAGCGAAGTTGCGCATCAGATCATCTTCGAAAGAAATGAAGAATTGGGAACGTCCCGGATCGCCCTGACGTGCGCAACGGCCGCGCAACTGGCGATCGGTACGGCGGGATTCGTGACGCTCCGTGCCGATCACGAAGAGACCACCGAGTTCATCCACGCCGGCAGGCAGCTTGATGTCGGTTCCGCGTCCGGCCATGTTGGTGGAAACGGTGACGGCACCTCTGTAACCCGCGCGTGAAACGATTTCCGCTTCCTGCTCGTGGAACTTGGCGTTCAGGACCGAGTGGACGATCTTTGCCCGCTTGAGCATGCGGGAGAGGGTTTCGGAGGCTTCCACGGAGGCCGTACCTACCAGCACCGGCTGGCCCTTGGCGTGGGCTTCCTCGATTTTCGCGATCACCGCATTGAACTTTTCACGGCGGGTTTTGAAAACCTGGTCGTTTTCATCGATCCGTCTGTTGTTCTGGTTGGTGGGGATCGGGAGCACATCCAGACGATAGATGTCATGAAACTCGGCGGCTTCTGTTTCGGCAGTGCCGGTCATGCCTGCCAGCTTTTCGTAAAGGCGGAAGTAGTTCTGAATCGTGATGGTGGCGAAAGTCTGGGTTTCGCGTTCGATTTCCACACCCTCCTTGGCTTCCACCGCTTGGTGGAGACCATCGGACCAGCGGCGGCCAGCCATTTCACGGCCGGTATTTTCGTCCACGATAACGACTTTGCCTTCCTTCACCACGTACTGAATGTCCTTTTCAAACACGCAATAGGCCTTCAAAAGCTGGGAAATATTGTGAATCTTCTCCGCTTGGGTATCCATGCGGATCTGGGCCTCATCCTTCGCAGCGATCTTTTGCTCTTCGGTCAGCTCGGAATTGGTATCGATGTCGGCAAACAGCGTGCCAAGGTCCGGCAGGGTGAAGGATTCCGGATCCCCTGGGGAAAGGAATTCACGGCCCATCTCCATCAGATCGGAGTCGTGGCCCTTTTCATCGATCACGAAGTAAAGCTCTTCCTTGAGTTCGAAGAGTTCCTTCTTCTGAGCATCTTGGTGGAAGGAAAGCTCCGTCTTGTCAATCAGACGGCGCATGTCCGGATCCTGCATGAAGCGCATGAGCTGGCGATTGCGGGGCTGGCCCAGCTTCACCTTGTAGAGGGCGCGGCCTGCTCCCACGAGATCGCCTTGTTCGAACAACTGCTTGGCTTCGTTGGCGAGATCGTTGCAAAGTTGTGTCTGGCGGCGGACGAGTTGCTCGACCAGCGGCTTGTAGCGATCAAACTGGTGGCTCGACTGGGCAGTCGGGCCGGAAATGATGAGCGGGGTGCGCGCTTCATCGATAAGGATGGAGTCCACTTCGTCAATGATGGCGAAGTAGTGGCCACGCTGGACTTGCTCATCCTTGGTGGAGGCCATGCCATTGTCGCGCAGGTAGTCGAAACCGAACTCGGCGTTCGTGCCGTAAGTGATGTCGCAATTGTATTCCGCGCGGCGCTCCCATGGAGGCATCTGGTTCTGGATACAGCCGACGGTAAGACCGAGGAAACGGAAGAGCGACCCCATCCAGTCCGAGTCACGGCGGGCGAGGTAATCATTCACGGTCACCACGTGGACACCCAAGCCGGTAAGGGCATTGAGATACACAGGCAGGGTGGCGACGAGGGTTTTACCTTCACCGGTCTGCATCTCCGCGATCATGCCACGGTGAAGGGCAGTGCCGCCGATGAGCTGAACATCGAAGTGGACCATCTGCCATGTGAGCGGATGGTCATTCACCATGATTTCCCTGCCGCTCAGGCGGCGGGCACCGTTTTTAACGACGGCGTAGGCTTCCGGAAGAATCTGCTCCAGGTATTTGGCGCGGGATTTGATGAAATCCAGTTCGATGGAATGGAAGGCA
>Ga0157370_10000732_pt1 | contig 41177 bp, 36 predicted proteins | sample C35metaG_FD_113463 | JGI IMG/M metagenome (GOLD analysis project Ga0157370, IMG submission 113463) | Corn rhizosphere microbial communities from Kellogg Biological Station, Michigan, USA - C3-5 metaG | ecosystem: Host-associated > Plants > Roots > Rhizosphere > Soil | place: USA: Michigan... | reverse complement strand
TTTTTTTGGTACTTTACAACTTATTACTACTTTTACGGAAATTTAAAAATAATTCTAAAATCAGGAAATGAAAAAATCACTTTTGATATTCGGTTTTGCCCTTGCGGTAATTTCATGCAACAAAGAAGCAGGTAGTACAACTGCAGCAGGTCTTAAAACAGCTTATGTAGACACTAACAAAATTGTTCAGGACTTAGACGAGTATAAAGAACTTGAAACGCAAAATAAAACAAGAACAGAAGTGATGTCTCAGGAACTTGAAACTAAAGTTCATCAGTTTAGGCTTGATGCCGCTAGTTTTCAGGAAGAGGCTCAGGCAAAAGGCCAGCAGTGGGCACAGTTAAGAGGTCAGGAACTTCAAAAAAGAGAGCAGGAGTTACAAATTTTACAGGAGCAAATGCGTAGTGAACTTGCTAAAGAATTCCAGCCAAAGCAAGATACTCTTGTAAGCAAAATCAAAAAATTTGTTACTGCTTATGGTAAGAAAAACGGTTATGATTATATCTACGGATCGGGTGATGTAGTAAGCATTATGTATGCTAAAGAAGGATTTGATATTACTGAAAAAATAACTAAAGAACTGAATGACAGTTATAAGGGTTCTGGTAAAAAAGAAGAAACTACTAAAGTAGAGACTACAAAAACTGAAGAAAAGAAATAATTTTTTTCGATATAAATAAGGAAAAGCTCCCAATTTGGGAGCTTTTTTTTTACATTTTAATCTCCTAAAAATCCGTAATTTTCGCCTCTTCAATTTATACGCCTCATGGAAAATATCTCTACAGCCGCTTCATTTGCCTTACGCTTTATAAATCAGACAAATAGGTCTGTTTTCCTTACCGGAAAAGCGGGTACAGGTAAAACAACTTTGCTTAGGGAAATTATTCGTACTACACATAAAAACGTAGTTGTAGTAGCGCCAACGGGAATTGCTGCGCTTAATGCGGGGGGCGTAACGATACATTCCATGTTTCAGTTACCTTTTGCAGGATTCATTCCGGTTCATAATGAGGCCCCGCAATTCTCTGATTATGTGAAGTTTGAGACTAAAGACACACTACGCCGCCACTTTCGTATGCGTGCTGATAAACAGTCAGTTATAAACAATCTGGAGCTATTGGTAATAGATGAAGTAAGTATGCTACGCGCTGATCTTCTGGATGCGATGGATTTTATGTTACGCTCGGTTCGTAAGAAAAATCAACCATTTGGAGGAGTTCAGGTTTTGTATATTGGCGATCTCTTGCAGCTGCCTCCGGTAGTAAAAAATGAAGAATGGGAGGTGCTGCGCAATTATTACAAAGGCAAATTCTTTTTTCATTCGCATGTAGTGCAGCAAAGTCCACCATTATATATTGAGCTTGATAAAATATACAGGCAAACCGATTCTGTGTTTATAGATGTTCTTAATAATTTGAGAAACAATGTAATAACAGAAAAAGACCTTAAAGTTTTAAACACTTTTGTTCAGCCCGATTTTGATTCTACAAAACATACAGGCTATATTACACTTACTACGCATAATGCCAAGGCAGATGCAATGAATGCTACGTCGCTGGAAGAGCTTGATGAAAAGCAATTTGTCTACCACCCTGAAATAGTGGGCGATTTTCCGGATAAGATCTACCCTGTAGAAAGTGAATTAAAACTTAAAGTAGGGGCACAGGTCATGTTCATTAAAAATGACCTTTCACCGGAAAAGAAATATTTTAACGGGAAAATTGGTGTAATCAAATCATTATCAGATGAAGAGATACTCGTGCACTTTCCTCAAGAAGATGAAACGATTGAAGCTACAAAATACGAATGGCAAAATGTACGCTACTTTGTAGACGAGGTTACAAAAGAAATAAAAGAAGATGTTTTAGGCACATTTGTGCATTTTCCTTTAAAGCTGGCATGGGCCATTACTGTTCATAAGAGCCAGGGATTGACATTTGACAAAGCTGTGCTTGATGTATCGCAGGTTTTTATGCCTGGCCAGGCCTATGTTGCTCTTTCGCGTTTGCGTTCGTTAGAAGGGCTTATTTTGCTTTCTGCAATACGTATGAATGGTATCTCGAGCGATGCCGATGTTATTGGTTATGCATCAGGCAGGGCAGAAGAAGGCGAACTTGAAAATTCGCTAAAACAGGAAACAGAGCGCTTTATAGCTAATTTCCTGATAAACAGTTTTGATTGGGCAGATTTGGCAACTGACTGGCAACGACACAAAATGAGCTATCTGCAGGAAGGACCAAAATCGCTTAAAGCAGGGTACAGGGAATGGGCAAATCGTCAGGAAAATAATATTCATGGGCTATTGGATGCATCACGAAAATTTATGTTGCAGCTTGATAAGCTTTTCAGGCAAAAAGATATTGATCTTGCCTTTGTATCAGAACGTGTTACAGCTGCCTACAATTACTTTTTTCCGATAATGGACAGTCTTGCGACCGGGCTGTTTGAAAGAATGGAAGAAGTAAAACGCATCAGGAAAGCCAAAGGTTTTTATGAAGAACTGGCCGAAATGGAAGAGAGCCAGACGGCCGCAGTAATCAGGATAATGAAATCTAAACTGCTGATGGAAATTGTAAATGAGGGTAAATCCATAAGCCGAGAGCATTTGGTTTCACCTGAAATACAATCGTATAAGTCGAAAAAAATCGAGGCACTGCGTGCCGCTCAAAGCAAGAACCCGACTACGCTCCTGGAGGAACCGGAGGAGGATTACGAAAATGAGCGTTATGCACCGAAAAAGAAAAAATCGGCTGAGCCAAAGAAAACTACACTTGAAGAAACACATGAGCTGTGGCTTCAAAAACTATCGATAGAAGATATTGCGCGAACCAGGAAACTTACCGAAACAACTATTATGAGCCATTTTGCAGGACTTATACAAGCAGGAAAGGCACGTATTGAAGATGTATTGCCTCAGGACAGGATAATTGCCCTTACAGCGGTGTTTAAAGACTTTGAAGGTGAAGCCCTTGGTGGATTAAAAGAAAAGCTTGGCGACGAATTCAGTTGGGGAGAGTTAAGGCTTTTCAGGGCAAGTCTGCAAAATGATTAATATAAAAAATGCGAACTGAAACAGTTCGCATTTTTTATAGGAGTTATAATGATGGCATAGTAATATTACAGCCATGTAAGTAGTAAAACTGCCGGGATAAAATAGATAACAATGGTTCTTGCACCATCATAATCTTTAGCCATACGCTGACCTAAAAGTAAGAATAACAAAGTGATGCATGAAAGCACTCCAGCCCAGAATGCAAATTCTGTTCCCTGGTTAACTACAATTTCTATAGCGCCGATAACCGAAAAAGCTCCGGCAAAAATTTCAAGGACAAGTATTAAAAAAAGGGAGTGTGGCACAATGTTTTTAATAGGTGCCTGGGCAAAATGACTTTTTAGCCAGCCCACATTTCCTTTCCAGTCTGAAATTTTATCATAGCCTGACTGTATGAAAGTTATGGCAAGAAATGCTAACGTAATAATAATTGCGGTATGCGTGTACATAAATCTTATTTTTTGTGGATTAAACGTGTAAGTTTTATTGATAGATCGGTTAAAATAATTTTGGCATTTCCGTTGCGCTCTATATGATACAACGCATCACTTAATTCTTTAAAAATATCGTTGATGTTATTGCCATTTACAAATGGCGCGAAATTTTCAAGTTTGAATTTGTCAACTGTCGGTTCCATGAAAACCAGTTCTTTCGCATTGTAATTCAGCAATAATGCCTGGCGGAACATATCAATACAAAAATTCAGGAATTGCTTTTGCGCTTCACGGCCAATACCGGCAATGGCTTCGCTCCATGCAATAAGATCCTGAATGGCAGCGGCATTTCCTTTAGCGCGAAAAGCTGCTCGTACCCACATAACAAACCATTCTTCAAAAGGTTTGTTATCATCGGTATTGTGCAGAAGATGCAGCGCTTTGTTGTAATTGCCCTGAGCCTGGTGTGCTATTTTTTGCGCAGCACGGGTTTCCATATTTTCACGTGAAACAAGAGCTTCTATAATTGGTTTTTCGCCTACAGGGCCAAAGTTAAGTACCTGGCAGCGTGAAAGTATAGTTTGCAGGATATCGTCCAGACTTTCGGCAATAAGAATGAAAACCGTTTTTTCGGGTGGTTCTTCTAAAAGCTTAAGCAGTTTGTTGGCTGTGGCGGTATTCATTTTATCGGCCATCCAGATGATCATCACTTTATGGCCGCCTTCATAGGCTTTCAGCGAAAGTGATTTTACAATTTCAAGTGCTTCATCAACACCTATCTGGCCTTGTTTGTTTTGAATATCAATCTTTTTATACCAGTCAAAGAGACTGCCGTATGGCGTTTCTTCTACAAACTCGCGCCACGATTTTAAAAAATTCGCGCTGACAGGATGACTTTTTACTTCGCTGTTTGCTGCTACCGGGAATACAAAATGTAAATCGGGGTGCGACAGGTTACGGAATTTTAGGTTGCAGGCTTCGTTGCCGTTAGTGTTTTCTGCACCTGAATTTGAGCAAAGAATATACTGGGCGTAGGCAATAGCCATAGGTAAAGTACCTGAACCTTCGGGGCCAATAAACAACTGCGCATGAGGTATGCGTGCCGAAGATGCACTCGTAGTAAGGTGGTTTTTAATGTGTTCCTGTCCTAAGATTTCTGTAAAAAGCATGGGGCAAATATAGGAGAAATAGTTACAGAGTTGCAAAGAGCAATTTTTGGAATTAAAATTTAGGAATAGCTTGCTTTGCTTCTTCAAAACTTATCTTGTGCATTATTCTGCCACCAGAATACTGCATAAAGTAGTTATAGTTTTCATGATAAGCAGATTATATTTCACAATGTAGGATAAATTTTAGCATTTTAAATCAACGAATACGTTTTCGTTACAAAAATTAGTCATGTTTTCATTACACGTTACTACCGTTTTACAACGTATTTTGAATTTTAACACTGTAATAACTTACAGTAAACCAGTGTATTATGTCTAAATTAAAAATCTTTTTGAACAATTTATTGGCAACTTATTAACATAATGGTCTATATTTGCCTTTCTACTATTCTAATAAAAAACTAAAAACGCATTAATGAAAACCTTTTCCGATATTAATTTTGCCGATAAAAAAGCTATAATCCGTGTAGATTTTAACGTACCTCTTGATGAAAATTTTAAAGTTACCGATACTACCCGAATCGAAGCTGCTAAACCGACTATCGATAAAATTTTAAAATACGGCGGAAGCGTAATTTTAATGTCGCACTTAGGCAGGCCTAAAGGCGTTGAAGAAAAATATTCACTAAAACATATTGTTGACACTACATCTAAAATATTGGGTGTTACTGTAAAATTTGTTACTGATAGCGTAGGCCCTGAAGTAGAACAGGCTGCAAAAGACCTGAAACCGGGTGAAGTATTGCTTCTGGAAAATCTTCGTTTTTATAAAGAAGAAGAAGCGGGTGATGAAGGTTTTGCTAAAAAACTGGCTTCCCTGGGCGATGTTTATGTAAACGATGCCTTTGGTACAGCACACCGTGCACATGCTTCTACCACTATAATTGCTAATTATTTCCCTGAAGATAAAGTTTTTGGCGAGCTTCTTGCTAAAGAGATCGACAGTTTAAATAAAGTACTTAGAAACAGCGAAAAACCGGTAACGGCAGTTTTGGGCGGATCTAAAGTTTCGTCTAAGATCACTGTTATTGAAAATATACTTGATAAAGTTGACCACCTGATAATAGGCGGAGGTATGACCTTTACCTTTGTTAAGGCACAGGGCGGAAAAATTGGCGACTCAATTTGTGAGGACGACAAACAGGAACTTGCCCTTGAAATTTTGGCAAAAGCCAAAGAAAAGAACGTACAGATACACCTTCCGGTAGATGTTATTGCTGCTGACAGCTTTAGCAACGATGCCAAAACACAGGTTGTAGATGTAACTGCTATTCCTGACGGATGGCAGGGGCTTGACGCAGGGCCAAAATCGTTAGAAAACTTTAAAAAAGTTATTCTGGAGTCTAAAACCATTCTTTGGAATGGCCCGCTTGGCGTATTTGAAATGGAAAACTTTGCCAAAGGTACTATTGCCCTTGGTAATTTTATTGCCGAAGCTACAGAAAAAGGTGCTTTCTCACTTGTAGGAGGAGGAGACTCTGTAGCAGCAGTTAAGCAATTTGGCCTTGAGCCAAAAATGAGCTACGTTTCTACCGGAGGCGGCGCTATGCTTGAAATGCTTGAAGGCAAAACACTTCCCGGTATCGCTGCGATCCAGGGCGAGTAGTTGTTAAAGTTTGCAATAGAAATTAAAATTTAAAGTTATCATACTTTGTTACTTTGTAATGCATTGTAATTTAACTGATTAAAAAAGTGAATTAGATGAGTAAAAAGAAAACATTGTCATTAGTTTTCGCACTTGTATCCTTTGCAGCGTTTGCTCAGGAAAGTGCCCAAACCGACATTTCTCCGGTTGCCCCAATTGTAAAAGTTTCGTTCTTAGATTCTATTAAATCAACCTTTGTTCGCCATAGCGATATGGCATGTGTAGACAGTCTTTGGGTAAAAGAACTTACCAATCAGGATCTGTTTAACGACATGCAGGAAGATCTTAAAAGGATAAATCCTGATGTAGAGGTAGATTACAACCTTTCTACAGATGTTTTAAAAGAAAGGCTTGCTAAGCTTGATGCCAAATCACCATTCAACATTGAATACAGTAAAGGGCTTGAAAATATCATCAAATCCTACTTAAAAAACAGGCCAAGGTCGTACGAGCGCCTTATGGCTATTTCAGAATATTATTTCCCAATGTTCGAAGAGCACCTTGCAAAATACAATGTGCCAATAGAAATAAAATATCTTGCTGTAATTGAGTCGGCACTTAACCCAAGAGCAAAATCGAGGGTTGGCGCTACAGGACTATGGCAGTTTATGTATCCTACAGGAAAGCAGTATAACCTTGAGGTTAACAGCTATGTTGACGAAAGAAGTGACCCTATTAAAGCTACCGAAGCTGCATGCCAGTACCTGTCCAGCCTTTATAATATTTTTGGCGACTGGGATCTTGTATTAGCATCTTATAATGCTGGACCGGGTAACGTTACTAAAGCTATCCGTCGCTCAGGTTCTTACAGCAACTACTGGAATATCCGTAAAAATCTTCCGCAGGAAACGCAGGCGTATGTGCCTACGTTCCTTGCTACAATGTATATCTACGAATATGCTAAAGATCACGGAATTAAAGCAAGAAAAGCGCCAATTACTTATTTTGAAACCGATACGGTGATGGTAAAACGCCAGATGTCGTTTAAACAGATAGCAAACCTGCTTGATGTACCGGTATCTCAATTAGAATTGCTAAACCCTATTTATAAACTGGATATCATTCCGTTTACTGTAGATAAGGCTCACTTTTTAAGACTTCCTAAAGATAAGATCGCGCTTTTTGCATCTAACGAAAAAGCAGTATATGCTTATCTTGACTATGAAGACAGCAAAAGAGAGAAACCATATTTCTTAGATAAAAGTGAAACGGCTATTGCTTCTGCAAGAAGAGACAGCTCATCATCAAGAACTGTAGCATCAAGAACATCTGTTAAAAAAGAGAGATCGGTATCTACCAAACTTCACACAGTGAAAAGAGGGGATAACCTTGGCGAAATTGCTTCAAAATATGATGTTAGTATTGCCGACCTACGAAAATGGAATAAGATAAGAGGTAACAATATTCAGGCTGGGCAAAGACTTAAGATTCAGAAAACAACGATTATAAGTTCTCCGGTTAAAGAAGAAGCTATTGCTGCTAAAGACACTAAAGATACCGTAATCACTAAAACTGCAACTGTCACGGCAAATGCTAAGACGGCTGTTGCAAGTACAGATGCAGATACTCAGACGGAAGGCGATGCAACTGCTGCACCAACGGTTGAAACTAAAACCGCTGTAGCTGTGAAAGAGCCTACAAGAAGATCTAAAGAAGTAAATTATGAGCAGGAACGAATGTACATTGTACAAAAAGGAGATTCGCTTTTCAGCATTGCAAGAAAGCATCCCGGCGTAACTGTTGAAAATCTTAAAAACTGGAATAAGATTCAGGGCGAGAGCATTCAGCCCGGCATGAAACTTAAAGTGGTTGAGATAAACTAATTTCAAGATACTATTACTACAATGAAAAGGCTGAAACAAACCCTTGTATTTGTTTTTGTTCTTTGCTGTATGGCCTGCAACAAGGAGAAGCATCATGATGGTGATTCCTCTAAAGGCAATATAAACGAAATATCTATTGTAATAAGCGATGTTCTATGGAACGGCGAAGTGGGCGACAGCCTGCGTAAAAAATTCGCCGCTCCGGTAGACGGGCTTACACAGGAAGAGCCTATTTTTACCCTTAACCAGCTACACGATAAATCATTTGACGGTAGCCTGAAAAAGGGCCGTAACATTATCGTTATAGATAAAGATGGAAAAAAAGGCTACGATTTTAAGTTAAACAACTATTGCGCACCCCAAAATGTTTTTACAATTAGTGGACGCTCGATAGATGAGATCCTGGATGTTATTAATATCCATTCAGATGAGATCATTACTAAAATCAAACAAACCGAAATTACCGAAAATCAACAGCGTAACAGTAAGCTTGGACTTATTGATGAAAAGCTTTTAAGAAAGCAGTACGGAATTTCTATAAAAATACCTTCTACATATAGCTATGCCATTCAAAACAAAAGTTTTTTGTGGCTCAAAAAAGATATTCCCAGCGGAAACACTAATTTACTTCTTTACAAAGTACCCTATAGCAGTATTGAGCATGATAAAACTATCGTGACCAATATTATAAAAATGCGCGATTCTATTGGTAGTGAATATGTTCACGGGCAAGATCCGGGAACATTTATGGCTACGGAAGAAGCTTATTCGCCTTACCTTTTCATGACCAGTTTTAACGATAAGCGTGCTTTTGAAACACGTGGGAACTGGGAAATGAAAAACGATTTTATGAACGGTCCTTTTCTTAATTATGCCATTCGCGACGATAAGCACAATTGTTATATGGTTGTTGAAGGATTTATTTACAGCCCCTCGTCGCCTAAAAGAGATTTGGTCATAGAACTCGAGTCTATCATCAAATCGATACAATTTTTATGAAACCGGAATTCAAAATAAAGCGATTTAACGAACTTTCTGTATCTGAACTATACGAAACCCTGCAATTGCGTAGTGAAGTGTTTGTAGTGGAGCAAAACTGCGTTTATCAGGACATTGATGGTAAAGATGAGAAGGCTTTGCATGTGTTAGGGATGTATAATGGAAAAATTGCCGCTTACAGCCGCCTTTTTGCTCCGGGTTATTATTTTGCCAATGCCTCGATAGGCAGGGTAGTAATAGGGCAGGAGTATCGTGATAACAAATGGGGCCATGACCTTATTGCTGCCGGAATAGCCGGAATTCAGCAATATTACAATACATCTGTAATTACAATATCAGCACAACTGTATCTCAAAAAATTTTACGAAACCCACGGTTTTGTTCAGGATGGTGAAGAATATCTTGAAGACGGAATTCCGCATATCAGGATGCATCGCGAATAGTATTCAGTTTGCAGGCGCAGTAGGCAGTGCCAACCTGTGCTTAAAATTATAGCAACAAAAAGCAGTACTGTTTAGGTACTGCTTTTTTATTTAAAAGGTCGTTACAACTGCTTACTGTGACTGATCACTGCAAACTATTTTCCGCCTGTGTAGGTGTTATTTTCCCTGTTTACATCGGCCATAAGCTCGGCAGGGTCTATCATAAGCACTTTAATGGCTTTTTTAGGCTTGTTTATGATAAAATCATACGTTTGGTATGCCCAGTCCCAATCCGGCAACACAGTGCGCTCAAGTGTCGGGTATGGATTGTCTTTTACATAGCGCATCATTCGAAGTGGTACATAAAAGGTTTCCTGTGTTCCATCTTCATAAACCGCAATAATATCCATAGGCATTGGCATACGCCCGATACGCTCCAGCGTTACTTTAGTATTTGTACCGTCTTCAGCGACATTAAGGCTGTAATCTATAGTGTTTGTGGTTTCTGTCCAGTCTGTTAAGTACCAGCCAAGCTGTGCACCCGTAACTTTTTCCGCTTCGCGTTTAATGTCATTTGGTGTAGGGTGTGTAAATTTATAATCGGCATAATAGCGTTTAATAGTTTTTGCCAGTTTATCTTCGCCAATTACATACCCCAATTGCGAAAGAAAAATAGATCCTTTGCTGTAAGACGATATGCTATATAGCATGTTCAGGTCAAATCGATCAGCCTGAGTACTTAATGGTTGCTCTTTACCGCTTTTTACCATGTAAAAGTAATTAGCGTAAGAACCTGCAAAAGGATTTGCTTCTTCCTCTGCTTTATCCTTTGGAGGCATAAGCGTATGCATGGCAAGGTCTTCTATGTAAGTTGTAAAACCTTCATCCATCCATCCGTGTTCTGTTTCGTTAGAAGCCAATACATGCTGAAACCATGAATGTCCAAATTCATGAGCCGTTACACCTACCAGTCCTTCATAGCTATGGCCTGTAATTAGTGTACACATAGCATATTCCATACCGCCGTCGCCACCCTGTATTACAGAGTATTGTTTGTATGGGTAAGGGCCTACGATCTTGTTATAGTATGCCAGTATCTCGGCAGTTTTTGGCTGTAGCCTTTTCCATCCGTCCTGATTTTCAGGAGTGTTTTTGTAGAAAAAGTGAAGTTCGGTATTATTGTCGCCCATTATCTTATCATGAGCAAAATTGCTGTCGGCAGCCCATGCAAAGTCATGAACATTAGGCGCAACAAAATGCCATGTAAGGGTTTTGGCTTTTTTAGGATATGTAATCTGAACGCCTGCATCCTGATAACCTTTTCCTATCTCGTTTTTGTTTTGAAGATATCCTGTACCGCCAATAGTATAGTCTTTATCAATTGTAATGTTCACATCAAAATTTCCCCAAACGCCATGAAACTCACGGGCGATGTATGGGTTAGCATGCCATCCTTCAAAATCATATTCTGCCATTTTAGGATACCACTGCGTCATAGACAGTGCTACGCCCTCGGCATTATTTCTTCCGCTTCGGCGAATTTGCACAGGTACCTGGCCATCAAAATCAAGGGTAAATGTTGTTGATTTGCCCGGAAGAATAGGCTGCGCCAATGTAACTTCAAGAATAGTTCCTGCTACTTTACTTGTAGTAGCGGCGCCGTCCTGTTTAAGATTTGTTATTTTAAGATAGCCAATTTCATCCGGCTTAAGGTTGCCGATGCGGCTTTCGTATGTGGTTTTTGTAGGTGTCTTAAAGGTTTTTACCATCCTTTTATCAGGATCGGAAATAGTTTTAAGACGGGCATCCATATCGCTTCCCGGCTGAAATGCATTGTTGTACAAATGATAAAAAACACGGTTTAGAGTGTCTTTAGAATTGTTGGTATACACCAGTTCCTGTTTCCCAGTGTAGCGAAAGGTTTTAACATCCATAGATACATCCATTTTGTAATCTACGTGCTGCTGCCAGTAGCCGGGATTAGGATTGTTTTGCGCATATAGGCCTGTTGCCGTGAATAATGCCAGTAATACTAATTTTTTCATGGGTTAAAAATAAAAAAAAATGGAAGGGATTGCGCCCTTCCATCTGTTATAAATTTAAATTGCCTTATTTTTTCTCATTAGAGATCTTATCTGCAAGGATAAGGGCATTGTAAGCATTTACGATCTTACCTGATCTTGAAAGCTCGCTGAATGATCTCTGATCTGCAGGATCGCCACCAAGATTTACTTTAATGTCTACAGGAATACCTGAATCCATAAGGATATGTTTTACCTGGCTTGCCGTTAATTTAGGGTAGTAAGCACGTACAAGTGCTGCTACACCCGCTGCATTAGGAGAAGCCATAGATGTTCCCTGAAGGAATTCGTAACCATTGTTTGGTGTAGTAGCATAGATTCTGACACCAGGGCTAAATACATCTACTTCGGTTTTACCATAGTTAGAGAAATCTGCAAGAAGCTCCGGGCCATAGTTATAGCTAATAGCACCAATAGTAAGGAAGTTATCTGAAATTTCAGGACCGCCTACTCGGCTGTCGTTAGGATAACGCTCTTCTGTTTTTCCGCCTTTGTTAAGGTCCATACCTTCGTTACCTGCTGCACATACAATAAGTACATCTTTATCGGCAGCATATTTTATAGCGTCATATACCCAGTCACTGTGTGTAGAGTAGTATTTACCAAAACTTCCGTTAATAACTTTTGCACCATTATCTACTGCATAACGAATGCCAAGGGCTACATCTTTGTCGTACTCATCGCCATCCGGCACAGCACGTACAGCCATAATTTCTACATTATTGCTTGCAACACCGTCTCCGCCAAGATTATTACCTCTTGTTTGAGCGATAATACCTGCAACGTGAGTACCATGTTTAGCACCATCAGCCACAGGGCCAATTACGTTATTGTTACCGTAGCTTTTATCGTTAATGTCGTTAGGGTTATCACCTACAATTTTACGGCCATCAAACTTATCGTTAAGGTTGTATGCAAGCTGATTGTCGTAATGTTCTTTACCGCTTAAAATTTCCTTGTCTAAATCTTCTTTAGACATTGTGCTTAACAGGTGAATAAACTGAGGTTTAACCATATTAACCAACTGGTCGTTAGATTTAAGGTTTTTAAGATCGTCGGCAGTATAAGTGCTTTTCTTAAGTTCGTCTTTTATCTTTTGATCCGCTTTCAGGATAAAATCCATTTGTTGTTTTCCTGCCTGAGCTTCCCTTATTTCTTTATCATACTCAGCTTTAGCTCTCTTGTATGTTGCAGAACCGTCGTCTCCTTTTTTCAGGATACGCACATACTCAAGGTTCTCATGCTCTGCATTACCAAGAAAGTTCCATCCGTGTACATCGTCTATGTAGCCATTCTTATCGTCATCTATTCCGTTTCCGGCAATCTCTTTAGCGTTTGTCCAGATAACCGGTTTAAGATCCGGGTGGTTAATATCAACACCTGAATCTACAATACCTACAATAACTTTTTGTCCTTTTTTACCTTTAAGCAGTTCATAAGCGCGGTCTACGCTCATTCCCGGAATGCTGTCTCTAACAAGATCAAGGTCGCTCCAGCGTTTTTCCTGTTCTTCTTTAAGGGGTGCTTTTTTAGCAGTTATAGGAGTTTTAATCACTATAGGGTCTGCCGTGATTCTTGAAGTCCCGCAGCTTGCAACGGCCAAAGCCAACGCTAACGACAGGTAAATTGATCTGAATTTCATATTCTGTAAAATTACATTTTTTAAAATTGGTCTAAAGTAGCCGCATTTTGTTACACAAATTTAACTATTAACATTAAATTAGTACTGCAAACTGTCGATAATTTATTTTTTGACCTGGATTTTGCTAAGGTTGGATAGCGAAAGTATGAGGAGGCGAAGATGTAATGATCATTAAAATTTAGGAATCCGCAGTTTTTATTGCTGTGGATTGTATACTAACTCAATCTATTTCAATTGCCCCCTGCGGAGATTCCTAAGCCTTAAGTGCAGATGGGTGTCTGCTTGTGTTTTTGTACTGCTGATTAAACAGCAAGTTAAAAGCCCAGTTATAATAGACGCAATCAGAATGAAAATGTTACAGCGATCTTTAACTTTTTTTGAAAAAATATGTCACTTCAACGATAAATTAAATCCGTACATCGACAAAACCTCTGTATTTGCAGGAGTTTTCTGTTATTAATAAAGCAAAAAAAATCCGCCAAATTTTTGACGGATTGTATGTTTTTTGATTAAAAAATATCGTTTGTAGTAAAAAGTTCCTTGAGACGAACTCCTTTTTCGGTTTGTTCTACGGTTATTATCTGGTTATGTGCATCGTGTTCAAGAAACAGGTAATACCCTTTTTCGGCGGCTGTATTTAGAAAACGCGCTTTTTCATCAATGGTAAGTAGCGGTCGGGTATCATAACCCATTACATAAGGCAACGGAATATGCCCAACAGTTGGCAGAAGATCGGCCATAAAAACAATCGTTTTTCCGTTATAATTAATGTGCGGAATCATTTGCTTTTCGGTATGACCATCGGCAAAAAAAATCCCGAAGCCAAGTTCGCTCTGTTCTATAAAGCCTGCATCAGGTCTTCCAATAAATTTTAACTGGCCGCTTTCCTGCATAGGCAATATATTTTCGCTAAGAAAAGAAGCTTTTTCGCGGGCATTAGGTTTAGTTGCCCATTCCCAATGATTTTTATTGGTCCAGAAATGTGCATTTTTAAAGGCAGGTTCATAGCCGGTATGGTCTTTATTCCACTGAACGCTTCCTCCGCAATGATCAAAATGCAAGTGGGTCATAAACACATCGGTAATGTCGTCGCGGGTAAAGCCATATTGTGCTAACGACTTATCTAAGCTGTGGTCGCCCCACATAGAATAAAAACCAAAGAATTTTTCACTTTGTTTGTTACCCATTCCGGTGTCGATAAGAATAAGACGGTTGCCATCTTCAATAAGCAGGCAGCGTGCCGCGAGGTCTATAAGATTGTTGTTGTCGGCAGGATTGGTTTTGTTCCAAATGGTTTTTGGTACAACACCAAACATAGCGCCACCATCAAGTTTAAAATTTCCGCTTTCTATAGGGTATAATTTCATTACAGTAAATTTATTGGTGCCAAATTAACAATTTTACAATTAAGTATTGGTATAACTATTGTTTATACCGCTATTAGTATAAAAACAGTACCTATTATTGCATTATGCAAAAATGTGGTATCTTTGCACTAAATTTAGACTAATTATACGTTTATAAATCATGATAAAAGTATCTGACACAGCGAAAAAAAGGGTTGTTACCCTTATGGAAGATGATGGCTTTGACGCTACTACCGATTTTGTAAGAGTAGGTGTTAAAAGCGGAGGATGTTCAGGTTTGTCATATGAACTTAAGTTTGACAAAGCCCTGGGCGAAAATGATAAAGTATTTGAAGACAACAATATAAAGATTGCCGTAGATAAAAAAAGCTTCCTGTATTTAGCAGGAACTATCCTTGAATATTCAGGGGGATTAAACGGTAAAGGTTTTGTCTTTAATAACCCAAATGCGCAAAGAACATGCGGATGCGGGGAGAGCTTCTCTCTTTAATATTTAAAGATTGAAGGATTAAAAAATTAAAAGATTTTAAAAGGCATGACAAAGACCTTTGCTGAATTTGAAGTATATCAGAAATCTATAGTACTTGCAAAAGAGATTTTCAGATTAATGAATACGGAAAGTTTTGAAAAGGAATATGGCTTTAAAGATCAGATTAAAAGAGCGGTAGTTTCTATAAGTAATAATATTGCCGAAGGCTCTGAATATAACAACAACAAGCAATTCATACGTTTTTTAAAGCACTCTAAAGGAAGTTGTGCTGAGGTAAGAAGCATGTTGATCTTGTCTAAAGAGCTAAATTTTTGTAACGAAGATGAAACTAAAACGGCAATTGAATTAAGTATTGAAATTTCTAAGAATCTATCAAAATTTATAGAGTATTTAAAATCTAGGGTTTAAAGAGCAATCTTTAAATTATTAAATTTTAAATCTTTTAATAAAAAAGTAATGAGCAAGTATACTGAAGAGGAATTAAAAATTGAACTCGAAAACAAAGAGTACGAGTACGGTTTTTATACTGATATTGAATCTGAAACATTTCCCATCGGGCTTAATGAAGACATCGTAAGGGCACTTTCTAAAAAGAAAGAAGAGCCTGAATGGATGACGGACTGGAGGCTGGAGGCTTTTCGTGCCTGGCAGCAAATGATTGAACCGGAGTGGGCTAACGTACATTATGAAAAACCTGATTTTCAGGCTATATCATACTATTCGGCACCTAAAGCAATCGACCCTAATAAGAGCCTTGATGATGTAGATCCGGAGCTTTTGGCAATGTACAAAAAGCTTGGAATTTCTATCGACGAGCAGAAGAAGATGAATAATGTTGCTATGGATATTGTGGTTGACTCCGTTTCTGTAGCTACAACATTCAAGAAAACGCTTGCCGAAAAAGGAATCATCTTTTGCCCGATTTCTGAGGCCATAAAAGAACACCCTGAACTGGTTAAAAAATACATAGGATCTGTAGTGCCGCAAAAAGATAACTTTTATGCAGCGCTAAACTCGGCTGTGTTCTCTGACGGTTCATTTTGCTATATCCCTAAAGGAGTTCGCTGCCCAATGGAATTATCTACATACTTCCGTATCAACCAGGCAGGAACAGGACAGTTTGAACGTACGCTTGTAATAGCCGATGAAGGCAGTTATGTAAGCTACCTTGAAGGCTGTACAGCGCCATCTCGTGATGAAAATCAATTGCATGCTGCTGTAGTAGAACTTATTGCAATGGATGATGCCGAAATAAAATACAGTACAGTACAAAACTGGTTCCCGGGTAATAAAGAGGGCAAAGGCGGAGTATTTAACTTTGTAACAAAACGTGGTCTTTGCGAAAAGAACGCTAAAATATCATGGACTCAGGTAGAAACCGGTTCTGCTGTTACATGGAAATACCCAAGTTGTGTACTGAAAGGTGATAACTCGGTAGGTGAATTTTACTCTATCGCTGTTACTAATAACTACCAGCAGGCAGATACAGGAACTAAAATGATACACCTTGGTAAAAACACTAAGAGTACTATTATTTCTAAAGGTATTTCGGCGGGTAAATCGCAAAACAGCTACCGCGGACTTGTACAAATAGGGGCAAGGGCAGACAACGCCCGTAACTTCTCCCAGTGTGACTCACTACTTATGGGTAACAATTGCGGAGCGCATACTTTCCCATATATTGAGTCTAAAAACACTACGGCTAAGATAGAGCATGAGGCTACAACAAGTAAAATTGGAGAAGATCAGGTATTCTATTGTAACCAAAGGGGTATACCTACAGAAAAAGCTATTGCACTTATCGTAAATGGATTTAGTAAAGACGTGCTTAACAAACTTCCTATGGAGTTTGCTGTTGAGGCACAGAAACTGTTAGAAATAAGTTTAGAAGGATCGGTTGGATAATCATTTGAATATCCGTAAGAAATTAATTTGAAATAAATACAATAAGGTTTGAGTAAGCGGTTCTAACAAGAACCCGGAACTCGAAACTCCAAACCCGAAATAAAAAACAATGCTAAGTATCAAGAATCTACACGCTCGTGTTGAAGATAAAGAGATTTTAAGAGGTATAAACCTTGAGGTTAAAGCCGGAGAAGTACATGCTATAATGGGGCCTAACGGTTCTGGTAAAAGTACGCTTTCATCGGTTATTGCCGGTAAAGAAGACTACGAAGTTACTGATGGTGAGATATTCCTTGAAGGTGAAGACATTGGCGAACTTGCTCCTGAAGAAAGAGCGCACAAAGGTGTTTTTCTTTCTTTCCAGTATCCTGTGGAGATACCGGGTGTATCGGTTACTAATTTCATTAAAACCGCTATCAACGAAAGCCGTAAAGCTAAGGGTCAGGATGAAATGCCTGCTAACGAAATGCTTAAACTTATTCGTGAGAAGAGCGAAATGCTTGAGATTGACCGTAAATTTCTTTCACGTTCGTTAAACGAAGGTTTTTCAGGTGGTGAGAAAAAGCGTAATGAGATCTTCCAGATGGCTATGCTTGAACCAAAAGTTGCAATTCTTGATGAAACCGATTCTGGTCTTGATATTGATGCACTTAGAATCGTTGCAAATGGTGTAAACAAACTACGTAGTGAAGACAACGCTGTTATCGTTATCACCCACTACCAAAGGCTTCTTGACTATATTATACCAGACTTTGTTCATGTACTTTACAATGGTAAAATAGTTAAATCAGGCGGTAAAGAACTTGCTTACGAATTGGAAGAAAAAGGTTACGACTGGATTAAATCGGAAAACGAAAATTAAATAATTGTTTCAGGTTTAAGGTTTAAAGTTTAGGGTTAGTAAGCGTAATCAACGTGTATCTGTTAACCTGAACTTTAAACCTTAAACTTTAAACCTGGAAATATGGATTTAAAAGAAAAATTATTGTCTTCTTTCATGGCTTTTGAAGAACGAATTGATGTAGATACAGATTTACATGATGTTCGTACAGAAGCTATTAAGAATTTTGAAACAAAAGGCTTTCCTACCAAAAAAGAGGAAGCATGGAAATATACATCGCTTAATGCGGTACTTAAAAATGACTTCAGCGTTTTTCCTAAACAGGATAACGTTGTTCGATATGAGGATGTTAAGAAGTATTTTCTTCATGAAATAGACACCTATAAGGTTGTACTTATAGATGGCGTTTTCAGCTCATTCCTATCATCTACAACGCATGAAGGGGTTGATATCTGCCTTATGTCTTCGGCATTAACGAAACCGAAATACAAAGAGATAATTGATACTTATTTTAATAAGATTGCCAATACAGATGATAGCCTTACGTCACTAAATACTGCGTTTGCCAGTGAAGGTGCTTACATCAATGTCCCTAAAGGAAAGATTGTAGATAAGCCTATCGAAATTATGTGCTTTAGTACAGGAAGCGAAGCAGCGCTTATGGTGCAGCCGCGTAACCTTATTATTGTGGGTGAAAATGCTCAGGTACAAATTATTGAAAGGCATCAAAGCCTTAACGGGAATCCGGTTCTTACCAATTCAGTTACAGAGATATTTGTTCAGGAAAGGGCCATTGCCGATTATTATAAAATTCAGAATGACCTGCTTACAGCTAACCTTGTAGATAATACTTATATTGCTCAAAAAGGTAATAGTAATGCTTCAGTGCATACTTTCTCTTTTGGAGGTAATATTACAAGGAACAATCTTAATTTTTACCATCAGGGAGAGCATATTGAGAGTACACTTAAAGGTATTACCATTATTGGCGACAAACAGCTTGTAGACCACTATACTCTTGTACAGCATGCTACACCAAACTGCGAGAGCCACCAAAACTACAAAGGTATTTATGATGACAACTCTACCGGTGTGTTTAATGGTAAAATATATGTTGAAAGAGAAGCCCAGAAAACAGATGCTTTCCAACAAAATAACAATATACTTTTAAGCGAAAAAGCGACTATTAATGCTAAACCACAGCTTGAAATATTTGCAGATGATGTAAAATGTTCTCACGGCTGTACAATAGGTCAGCTTGATGATAGTGCCATGTTCTATATGCAGAGCCGTGGTATACCTCAAAAAGAAGCTAAAGCGCTACTTATGTATGCATTTAGTAACGAGGTTATAGAAAGCATAAGGATACCTGAACTTAAAAGCAGAATTACTAAGCTTATTGCATCAAAACTAAACGTTAACATGGGTTTTGATCTTTAATCTGTAAAGATAGTTATAACTGAAAGCCTCCCAATGGGAGGCTTTTTTGTATTTATTATGCTACTAATGCATAATCTTTTGATATTCAATTATATTATAATGCGGATTGTTACGCTAAGTTTATTTAGAATTAGTAAAAATAATTTGGATATCTAAAATGTGACTGTTAGATTTGCAAACAATTTAGAATTAATCTAACTTAAGTTAGTAATGCATAAGCAAGCACACGTATTTTTATCTATAATATCCCTCATCGGTTTCAGTTCTTTGGCGCAGGAAACCATTCCTGATACCTTAAAAAAACAAAAGCCTACGCATCTTGAAGAGGTTGTAGTAACCGGACAAATAGAACCGCAATCGCTTAAAAGATCGGTACAAAATGTAAGGGTAATTTCTAAAGTAGATATTCAGCGTCTTGCGGCAAACAGTCTTGCAGATGTATTAAATCAATATTTAAATATTAATGTTAGGACAAACGATCAGACGGGCCGTTCTACGGTATCAATGTTTGGACTGGACGGACAATATTTTAAAATATTAATAGACAATATACCGGTAGTAAGTGATGAAGGCCTTGGTAATAATGTAGACCTTACCCAGATAAATCTGAATGATGTAGAGCGCATAGAGATTATTGAAGGGTCTATGGGCGTAACACATGGGGCAAACGCTGTAAGTGGGATTCTAAATATTATAACCAAAAAATCTACTGAAAATAAATTTGAGGTTAATGCTGCAGTGCAGGAGGAGACGATAGGTAAAGAATATGCCCTTTTTGATAAAGGGAAGCACATACAATCGTTAAAAGTTTCAGATAATGTATCTAAGAACTGGTTTGTATCAGTAGGGGCAAATAGAAGCGATTTTGCAGGGTTTTATAATGACAAGGAAGGCAAGGATTATGCCGTAAACGACAATCGAAGAGGTTTTAGCACGTGGTTACCTAAAGAACAGATCATTACTAATGCCCTGATTAACTATAACAGGGAGAAATTCAGGATATTCTATAAGTTTGATTATATGAATGAGGTAATAGATTATGCTAATCCTATAGTTAATAGTAAACCTAACTATCCGTTTGATCCTACATATTATGGAAAGGACAAAAGATATTATGTAAACCGCTATTATCATCACTTAAATTCTTATGGGCATTTGCTGCCGCATCTTAATTATAATATTTCCCTTTCTTACCAAAAACAACAACGTGATCTTGAAATTTATGATTATTTCATGGCTACACAAGACGAGGTAAATAAATCAAAAATCACATATCAGTCTAAGGAGGTTTTATATTCCACCGGACAGTTTACAAATTTTTTAAACAGTAAGAGCGTTGACTTGCAAGTAGGGTACGAACTGGTTAATGACAAAGGATATGCCGATGGTACTTCGGGTGTTTTTTTAGATGAAAACAAAGACACTACACCAATAAGGGCAAGGCTTGAAAATTATGATGGATATGTGAGCGCTGAGGTAAAAGTAAATGATAAGTTTTCTATGCGCCCCGGATACCGATACTCTTTCCAGTCAGCATTTAAAAATCAGCAGGCGGCATCTGTAGGGTTTAGGTATTTATTTGAAAAAGATATTGAAATGAGGGCTTCGTTAGGTAAATCCTACAGGACTCCCACATTTGATGAAATGTACACCTACATGGTAGATAACAATCATAACATACAGGGAAACAGTAACCTTATACCTGAAAAAAGTACATCTTATGAAGGGAGCATAAAAAAAACGACCAATTTTAATTCGGGGTTAATGCTTTCAAACAGCCTTATCATTACTCATTTAGATGTAGATGACAGAATAAGCCAGGTACTTATCACGCTAAAGCCACAGGAATATAAATATTTAAATATTGACAGTTACAAAAGCTGGAATTTTTCTACGCTTCATCAAATGAGCTATAAAAATCTTGATGTAAAAGTAGGAGGATCTTTGGTTGGTGTGTCTCAAAGGCTTGATACAGCAGCGGAAGGAGTAGTGTCAAGCAATAATTATTTATACTCCCTTCAGCTAAATACAAGTCTTGGGTATACAGTGCCAAAATGGAATACTGTTTTTGCACTTTACTATAAATTCAATGGTCGCTTTCAGCAATATTCTCAAAGTTTTGATGCTGAACAAAATCCAATATTTGTTATATCTACCGTGCCATCGTACAGCATGATGGATGCCTCTGTAACTAAAACATTTCTTGACACTAAGCTTGGTGTGACACTAGGTGCAAGGAATATCCTGAATGTGAAGAGTGTTCTTCAAACAGGGCAGGGAGGCGGAATAGGCGGGGGTGCACATGGTGGAGCTTCAGGCAACCTTCCTATAGGATACGGAACATCATTTTTTTTAAAACTATCGTACAATCTCAATTTTAATTAATACCAATATATCATGAAAAAAAGTATTCTTTTTTTAATATCGGCGTTTGTGTTAGCCTTTGCCGTTTCTTGTGGTGATGACGACAGTAAACAGGGCACAGCCATTTCGGTGTCGTTTGCAAATCAATCTGCAAACCTTACAGATGGTGGAATACCGGTACAAATTGTTTTTTCTGAAGCAGCGCCTTCAGCAGGACAGGTAACCGTACAGCTTGCAGGAACTAATGTAGCTTACGGCACAGATTTTACAACTACACCTGCAGCTACGGGTAATACTGTCGTAGTTCCTTTTCAGGCCGGCGCTAAACAAGTAAGTTTTACAATAAAAAATGTTGCTCCACTTACAGAAGAGCAAATAGGCAGTGTAACATTTACAATAGCAAGTGTTTCTGTTAATGCTAACATTACAGGAATAACAAGTACTGTAGTTAATTTTTGTGAAGCGCCATCTTCAGGAAATTCATTGGCTGCCGAAACAGGTGGACCTACACAAATGAACCAGGTATATGTAGATCTTAGTAGTGGCGGATTAATTTCTGTGCCAAGAGTATCATGGGACCTTGCGTTTTATTCAGGTTCAGATCATTTCAGGTTAGAGCTTAACGGGTCGCTTAAAATGACTGCAAAGGCACTTGCAACTACTAATATTGATGAGGTTGCACAGCAGGATGATTCTATGTTGTTTGGACAGGGCAGCGGAACTGCTGCTTATGTAGATGATCCGTCAGGAGATATTACTAAAACAGCAATTCAGGAAGTTTCTTCAATAGATAGCGAAAACCCGGTATACCTTATCAATCTTGGTAATGGTCCTGCTGAAACTGCACCTGCTGTAGGTTCAGAAGGTTCTGCAGGCGGAGCGCAAAGAGGCTGGAAAAAAGTAAGAATACTAAGAAACGGAAACGATTATGTGTTTCAGTATGCAGATTTAAATGCTACAACACACCAGGAGGTAACTATTTCTAAAAATGCGGCATATAACTTTACGTTCTTCAGCTTTACATCTAATGCTGTAGTTCAGGCAGAGCCGCAAAAAAACCTTTGGGATCTTAACTTTACAACATTTACAAACTTTGTTGCTACAGGAACAGGTAATGTGCCGTATTATTTTGCAGACTTTATCGTAACAAACCTAAAAGGAGGGGCAAGATCGTATGAAATTTTAACTGAAGAATTTACATATGCAGGTTTTACAAAATCAAACGTGGCTGAAGGTAAATTTACCGAAGACCAGCGTAATATAGGATCAAACTGGAGAAGTACCAGTGTTGTGGGGCCAGACGGATTCCCGGTATCGCAATTTGTATTAAAAACAGATCGTTTTTATGTAATTAAAGATCCGGCAGGAAACTACTACAAGCTAAAAATGACGCAGGGTGCAAACCAGGCAGGCGAGAGAGGTTTTCCTAAATTCGAGTACGCGCTTCTTAATTAAGATTGTAAGTTAGTTTTTGTTTTATTGTCCCGGCAGTTGTGTGTATACTGTCGGGATTTTTTGTTTTAAGACGTTTTAAGGCATAAAATCTAAATTAGCCCACAAAGTATTGTTTAGGTAGTTTATTTTGCTCCTGAGGAACTAAATGGGTTTATTTAAAAAAACAAAAGCAGCGCATAATTGCGCTGCAAATGGCAGAGACCTTAAAAGGGGTTAAAAAGCCTCAAAAAAACCCCGATAGTTCAAGTCAGGGGTTTTTCTTTGCAGGTAAACCTGCATTTTATATATAATGGCGCTAAAAAATTAGTTAGTTTTTTTAGCTGGGTCAGCCTTCTTCTCTACAGTTTTTTCTTGTTTTACTGTAGTTTCAGCTTTTTTAACTTGTTTCGACTGATCAGCAGGTTGTGCTACTTTAGCATCTGTAGCAGGCTTAACCTCTTTAGTTGTAGTTGTAGATGTCGTTACCTGAGCTGGCTGTGCAGGTTGTGCTGGTTTAACCGGTTCTTGTGCAAATGCCATAACTCCCGTTAGCATTAAAGCGCTTAAAAATACTTTTTTCATAGTGTGGATATTTATTTTTTGATTATTCCTTGCTAACAGTAGACAAGATTAATGCCGTAACAATCGTGTCAAAGGATTGTGAGGAAATTATAATTGGTAACTATCTGATTTTCATTTGTAATAAAATTGTTTTTTCCTATTATGCTATTGTGATTATAATGCTTTAAAGTGTGGAAATTGTAGAAAATTGTAGATAGGTTTGTGTATTTTGTGTGGTTTTAATATAGCTGGTTGACAGAAGGATAGGGAAATATAGCATTACATCTTTCAGTTTTAAATGTAAGCACTACCTTTGCACCATGGAAAACAGGCCGTTTACATATCCTAAAAAGGAAAAGCTTAAAAGCCGTAACACGATAGACCGTATGTTTACCGAGGGTAAATCGGTTTCTAAATATCCATTGCGACTGGTATATGTACAGGCTGATGCCAGGGATGTAGCGGATGCGCCTTTGCAAATGGGTGTTTCTGTATCTAAAAAGCATTTTAAGAGAGCACACGACCGCAATTACTTTAAGCGTGTACTGCGCGAAACCTACCGCCATCACAAACATATTATTATAGACAGGCTGGACAAGCCCTATGCTTTTATGTTTTTTTATCAGACAAAAGATCGCCTGAGCTTTGAAGAGATAAACACAAAAACGATTCAGCTTTTCGAAAAATTTGCTGCACAGGAGCAACTTTAAGATTTACTTTTAAGTTACTTACACTAAGCAGGATGCCTTTTGCGTTACAAGGGTAAATCACCACCCTATGAAAACCACCATGTATACCATTATGCTTTTGCTGGCCCTGACAGGCTGCAAAGAATCTGTAAAAGAAGAAGCAATGGCAGCCAGGGAAATGACAGAAGCTGCACCTGCACTTGAAAATGCAGTTAAAGCCGCGCCTGCCGGAGATATTGCTTATCCATCACAAAAAATAATTAAGAACGCTAACCTGCGTTTTGAGACTGAAGACCTTTCGGCAACTGCCGCAACAATCAGTAAAGCTGTAAAGAAATATCAGGCACAGACACAAAGTGATTCTGAAGGGAAGAGCGATTATTCGCTAACGCGAAATATGGTAGTGCGTATCCCTGCACAATATTTTGAGGGTTTCATTGCAGACATTAGTAAAGGCGTAAAGTATTTTGACACCAAAGAAATATCATCTGAAGATGTTACCGAACAATATGTTGATACCGAAGCCCGTATAAAAGCCAAGAAAGTACTGGAACAGCGTTACCTTGAGCTTATTGGCAAAGCCAAAAAAGTATCGGAAGTATTAGAGATCGAGAAGGAACTTTCTGCCATTCGTGAAGAGATCGAGGCAAAAGAAGGGCAGCTGCGATTTATGAAAAGCCGTATTGCACTTAGCACGATAAACATTGAATTTTATAAAACTACCGCAGAACAAACCGATGCTACTGTGTCTTATGGCGCTAAAATGTGGAATGCCATAGCATCGGGTTTTAATGGTATATCAAGTTTCTTTATCGGTTTGCTTTACATATGGCCTTTTATACTTATTTTCGTGATTACGTTTTTCATTGTCAGGAAAAAATTAAAGAAAAAGAAATATGCTGAAAATGCTTAAGAAAAGATATGTGCTGCCGGCTGCGGCATCGGCGTTTTTGTTTGTGGGCGTAAGCTTTAAAGACGACTTTTTTGAAATTGCCAAACAGATAGAAATATTTACCACACTGTTTAAAACGGTAAACAATAACTATGTTGATGAGGTAAACCCGGGGCAGCTTATGGATAAAGCTATTAAAAGCATGCTTGCCGACCTTGACCCTTACACTGTTTACTTTAACGAGCAGGATGTAGCTAAGTTTAAAATAAACAATACCGGAGAGTATACAGGTATTGGTGCACTTATTACCCGAAAAGAAGGGAAGCTTATTGTAAAGGAGCCTTATAAAGATTATCCTGCCGATAAAGCCGGACTTAAAGCCGGAGACGAAATAATACAGATAGGCGATGTAAACCTGGCGGAGTTTAAAGAAGATGCAGGTGAGCTGCTTAAGGGGACTAAAAATACCAAGGTAGATATTAAATATGTTCGCCAGGGTAAGACCTACAGTACTCAGATCGTTCTTAATGAAGTAGATATTAAGGCTGTACCTTTCTTTGGAATGGTAGGTAAAGACACGGGTTATATAGTGCTTTCGCAGTTTAACGGTAAGGCATCATCTGAAACTAAGGCGGCACTTTTACAGCTTAAAGCTGATGGCGCCAAAAGCATTATCCTTGACCTTAGAGGTAATCCGGGAGGATTGCTGAATGAGGCTGTAAATGTGTGTAACCTTTTTGTACCGCAGGGCGAAACTATTGTTACTACCAAATCTAAAAACGCTAACTATAACAATAGCTACAAAACGCAAAAGCCACCTGTAGATCTTGAAATTCCGCTTGTTGTGCTTGTAAACGGCAGCAGTGCTTCGGCATCAGAGATTGTATCTGGAGCCCTTCAGGATCTTGATCGTGCTGTTATTGTGGGTAGCAGGAGCTTTGGTAAAGGACTGGTTCAGCGCCCGCTTGATCTTACGTATGGTACGCAGGTAAAAGTTACCATTTCGCGTTACTACACGCCATCGGGTCGAGGTATCCAGGCACTTGATTATACCCATAAAGATGCTGATGGTAAAGCTATCCGTATAGACAAAAAGAATTACAATGCCTTTAAAACCAAAAGCGGAAGAACAGTTTATGACGGAGGGGGTATACTACCCGATGTTGAACTTGATGAGGCCAAGCAAAGCACAATTGCCGATGCATTGGTTAAAAACGACGGTATATTTAATTACGCAACAACCTATTACTATAAAAACCCTAGTCAAACAGGTATACCTACAGTTACAGATGCCGATTTTGAAGCGCTGAAGCTATCGCTTAAAAAAGACAATTTCCAGTTTGATACCGAGACAGAAAAGTCGCTAAAAGCGGTTATGGAATCGGCTAAGAAAGAAAAGATAGATGCCGGTATAGCTGCCCAATATCAGCAGTTGCTTACTGCCCTTCAAAAAAGTGAAGAAAACGAAATTAATACGAACAAGCAGGAAATTAAAAAATTACTTCTTGATGAGCTTATAAAGCGTTATCAGTATAAAGAGGGTTTGTACAAGTATTATACAACCAGTAATACCGAAATACAAAAATCTGTAGCATTACTGGCTAACACTGCCGAGTACAAGAAGATACTTTCTAAATAAATTGTTCCCCCTGCTCATTATGGCCGGGGGATTTTTAATTATATGCGATTATGAAACCTATAGTACAACCCGAAGAGCTTGTTGAGCTAATGAAACTGGCTGACATTGTTATTGTAGATGCCGGTGAAAGTATAGATTATACTATGCGCCACATAATAGGTGCCGTGCGTGCAGATCTTAATACAGATATGGCCAGCGTGCCTGATGACGCTGCCAAAGGTGGCAGGCATCCGTTGCCTGAGCCGGCTGATTTTGGACAGGTGCTTGGCCGTATGGGAATTACGCCCGAAAGCCATGTAATAGTTTATGATAATAAAGGTGGCGCCTTAGCCGCTGCCCGTTTTTGGTGGATGCTAAAGGCTACGGGCCACGAAAAGGTTCAGGTACTTAACGGCGGACTGAATGCAGCTGTAAAAGCAGGCATTACCCTGAGCGACCTTATAGAAATGCCTATTCCGGCACCGGTTTATAATTTTACCAATTGGTATTTGCCCACAACTACAATAGATGAGGTGGAAACAGCTGCCCAAAACAGCACAAATGTTGTTATTGATGTAAGGGAGAATATCCGTTATCTGGGCGAAAATGAACCAATAGATCTTGTAGCCGGGCATATTCCCGGAGCGATAAACATACCTTTTGCTTCTAATCTTGATGCTGACGGGTTATTTTTATCTCCCGAAATACTTAAAGAAAAATATACAACATTGCTTGCGGAGGTATCTTCCGCAGATGCAATTGTACATTGCGGGTCGGGTGTTACGGCATGCCATACGCTTTTAGCTATTGATTATGCAGGCTTACCGATGCCAAAATTGTATGTAGGATCATGGAGTGAGTGGTCAAGAAACAATAAAAATATAGCGACAGGTGCAGCCTAATGGCTTGTAAGCCCTTATTTTGCTAATATACACAGGCAGAGGTTTTTTTTAATATTAAATATTACAGCTTTAACTGTCAGATTTTCTAAAAAGGCATACCTTTGTTCTTTAATTCAAAATTATCGTGAGCACCAATCACATACAACTCAACAAGGTAACGCTTGGCGGATTGCTGGTTACCTTGGGAATTATTTATGGAGATATAGGAACTTCCCCTCTCTATGTAATGAAAGCAATAGTAGGCGAACAGCCTATAGAAGAACAAGTGATCCTTGGGGCACTCTCCTGTATCTTCTGGACGCTTACGTTACAAACAACCATCAAATATGTTTACCTTACCCTCAAGGCCGATAACAAAGGCGAAGGTGGTATTTTTTCTCTTTATACACTTGTAAAGCGTCTTAAGAAAAAAGGGCTTATCGTTCCGGCGATAATAGGAGGTAGTGCACTTTTGGCAGACGGTATTATTACGCCGCCTATCTCGGTATCTTCTGCTGTTGAAGGTCTTAGGAAATATCAGCCGGAGCTTGATACTGTGCCAATTGTAATAAGCATATTATTTGTCTTGTTCTTTATCCAGCGCTTTGGCAGTAAATTTATTGGTAAATTTTTTGGGCCAATGATGTTGCTATGGTTTGGTATGCTTGGAGTACTTGGAACTGTTCCTTTATTGAGTAACATAGGTATTCTTAAAGCGCTTAATCCATACTATGCATTTCATTTATTAACCATACACCACGAAGGTTTTTATGTGCTTGGTTTCGTATTCCTGTGTACAACAGGAGCAGAGGCTTTATATAGCGACATGGGGCATTGCGGCAGGGCTAACATACGTGTAAGCTGGGGTTTTGTAAAGGCCATGCTTGTACTAAACTATTTTGGGCAGGGTGCTTATCTTATTGCGCACTCAGGGCAAACACTTGCAACGCTTAGCGGTAATCCTGCAAATCCGGGCAACCCGTTCTATTTGCTAATGCCCGACTGGTTTCTGCCATTTGGTATTGCCATTGCAACATCGGCAGCAGTAATTGCATCGCAGGCATTAATAAGTGGTTCGTTTACCCTTATATCCGAGGCTATGCGACTTAACTTCTGGCCTAAGGTATCGGTAAAATTCCCGACAGAATTGCGAGGGCAGTTATATATACCATCTATCAACTGGCTTTTATTCCTTGGTTGTGTGTTCATTGTACTTCACTTTAGGGAATCGGGCAATATGGAGGCGGCCTATGGTCTTGCCATTGTATTGTGTATGTTAATGACAACAACACTTCTTGGCTATTATATGGTCATGAAGCGCTATAACAAACTGTTGGTTCTGGGTGTAATAAGTGTATATTTTACGATAGAGATATCATTTCTTATTGCTAACATCAGCAAATTCCACCACGGTGGTTATGTATCTTTGGGTATAGCCGGTTTACTGGCCCTGATTATGGCGGTTTGGTTTTCGGCTAAAAGGATCAGAAGCGAATATACCGAGTTCACCAAGATTGCCAATTATAAAACGGTGCTTTCAGAGCTTAGTAATGATATGACCATCCCTAAATATGCTACACACTTAGTGTACATGACAAATGCACAGTTAGGAGATGAGATCGAATCGAAGATTATCTATTCTATACTTCAAAAAAGGCCGAAACGTGCCGATATATACTGGTTTGTTCACGTAAATGTGGTAGATGAACCTTATAAAATGGACTACCGTGTACGCGAAATCATGAAAGATGACGTTATACGTGTAGACTTCTATCTTGGTTTCCGTGTTGCGCCAAGGATAAACCTTATGTTTAAACAGGTAGTGCGCGATATGGTAAAACGCAGCGAGGTAGATATTACCAGCCGTTACCAGTCACTTAACCGTAACAATGTAATAGGCGATTTTAAATTTGTGATTATAGAGAAATTCCTTTCTTATGATAATGAGTTGCCGTGGTATGAAAGGATAATATTAGATATTTATTTTGTTCTTAAAAAGATAAGCCTTTCAGAAGGGCGTGCTTTTGGTCTTGACAGCAGTTCTGTTAAAGTTGAGAAGTTCCCTATAGTTATCCATCCTCCCGAAGATTTTACGCTTAACAGGATTGATGATTGCCCGGGTAAAGACCACCACCAGCAATAGATGAAAAAGTCACTTTACATACTACTCGCATTTTTAGTTACCACCATTACTCTCGCCCAGGAGGAGACTGTTTATTCGGTTTATTTTGACCTGAATAAATACAATCTTGACAGCAAGCAGGGTAATAATGTTGTAGCCTTTATTAAGGCAATAGATACGGCACGTATAGAAACCATACAGATTTATGGGTATTGTGACGACCGTGGTAAAGATGCCTATAACTTTAAGCTTTCTACTAACAGGGCAAATACCATCAAGGATACTCTTTTAGGCAGAGGCATAAAAAACAAAATTATTGTAACCATAGAAGGCAAAGGAAGAATATTGCTTGAAGAAGATATAGACAATGTATCCGAAGCACGCTCTAAAAACCGCCGTGTAGACGTTACAGTTAACTTTAAACCGCTTCCGCCGCCTAAGTTAGCACCTGGTACTTATAGTGCGCTTAAAAAGGATGTAATCATTGGAGATCACATCTACCTTGATAACATATTGTTTGAAAGGGGCAGCAGCAAGCTTACCACAAAATCTAAGCAGGAGCTGGACAAGATGGTAAAGTTTTTAATGAGATACAAAACTATTAAGTTCGAGATACAGGGGCATATTTGTTGTACGCCTACCTTCCAAAAGGAGGCAATAGATAAAGATACCCGAAAGCGTGAGCTATCTAAAAACAGGGCATTTGCAGTATACAAATACCTTGTTTCAAAAAAAATAAGTCCTAACCGTATGAGCCATGCAGGATACGGAAATACAGTTCCACTTGGTAAAGGAACAGAATATGACAGAAGGGTAGAACTTGTTATTACAGGTATATAATCCTATTATGATAAAACAAAAGCCGCTCACTGAGCGGCTTTTGTTTTATATGGCTATAAAAAACCGCCCTCTTGCAAAGGCGGCTCTCTTATTTGAATCTATATAACCTGAATAAATTTATAGCGAAGCTACAAGTTCTCTCCACTCAGTAAGTTCAGGAATACCCGGTTTTCTTTTGCCAAAGAACTGAACGATTATCTCGCCCATTTCGTTGTATACTTCAAGGGCAGTTACTTCACCATCGGTAGTAGGTTTGCGCACAATCCATACCTGAGCGATCTTATCTGTATCAAGGTGAAGGTTAAAATCAGGATCCATTACATTAAACCACTGGTTGTGCCACATTGTTTTGCGCACAAGACCTGTATGTATCTGGATGTTACCCCTGTTGCCTACAAAAACCATGATAGGCAGTTTTTGAGCTGCTGCTCCTTCAAGCATTTTAGCCACAACATCTTTGTCTACTTTTTTAGCAAGGTGCTCGTTTGGAGCAAGGCGAAGTGCCTGTGTTCTTGTAACACCAAATTTTTTAAGCATACCAAAGAAAGCGTGTGTATCAGGTAATGTTAACCATGCTTCCTGAAATTCTTTAAGATTGATATCAGCATCAGGTTTCTCATCAATTACAAGAGGTACTTCAACAGTAGTTTCCTCCGTGCTTTGATTGTCCGATTTAAATTGCTCAACAAGCGCATCAAAGGCAGCTTCGTTGCTGTCTTTTGTTAAATATATTTTATGGATGGCAAGACCGTCTTTTCCAAAGAATTGAAGACTTTTCCTGTCGCCATGCTCACTTTTTTCTGCTACTGCAAAAGCTTTGTCCCAATGTGTAAGAAAGATACGAAGATCGATATCCTCACCTACAAAAAGGCTTGCAAACGGAGAGCTGAAATCGCCATTAAGGTAAACACCTTTGCGCTCATGCACACACTCTTCGTTTCTTGTAAGCGCCATTACTTTGTCCAGTTTTACAACTTCGCTTAGTATGGCTGCAAATTCAGGGCGAAGGCGTGTTACTGTATCGCCAACGCTTACCGCCACCAGTTCTGCTTCGCTAACGCCAAGCTGTTCTGCAGCATTTCTTATTCTTAAATGCGGGTTTTCTGCTTTAAGGGCTTCCCACTGAGTTTTCAAAGAATTGGTTATTGTACTCATATGTATTGTGTATTAAGTTCCAAAAATTATTAACGGATTATTATTAACGGGATTAGCGCATATTGTACAAGGAAAATTGTATACGGCGCTTATGGTTTCTTTTGTAAATACCTTTTCGGGTATATCGTGGCTTACTACTTTACCACGTTTAAGCAGCATTACCCTGTCTGCAAATTGTGCTGCCAGGTTAAGGTCGTGCAATACCATTACTGCGGTATGCCCTTTTTGGGTAAACCTTTTTATGGTTTGCAATATACGGTGCTGGTGCAGTATATCAAGATTGTTAAGAGGTTCGTCTAAAAAGACAAGTGTGTTCTCTATGTTGTTGTCAAGCTGGGTTAACACTCTTGCAAGATGCACACGCTGCTTTTCCCCGCCCGAAAGCGAATTGTAATCCCTTTGTGCAAGATGGACCACATCGGTCTCTTCCATAGCCTTTAAAACAGCATCTTCGTCTGTTTTGCGTGGTGTTGCGCTAAAGTATGGATAGCGCCCCATCATTACAACATTGGTTACTGTAAGAGGGATATCGTTGCTGTTATTTTGCGAAAATTTTGCTTTGCTTTGCGCCAGTTCGTTATTGTCCCATTCTTTAAATGTTTTCTTTTTAAAGAAAACAGGTTTGTTTGTAGTGCCTAATTCGTTGGCAAGCAGGCTTAAAAGTGTAGATTTTCCTGCGCCGTTTGGCCCTACTATAACAAGCAATTCTCCTTTGTTTACCGAGACATCTATATCTTCGAGTATGGAAAACTTGCGGTGGGCGTATGATATTTTTTCAGCTGCTAACATAATCCTTTACATTGTTTTCCTGCTTCTTATCAGTATGATTATAAAAATAGGTGCCCCCATAAATGCTGTAAGTATCCCTAACGGCACTTCAGAAGGCGGGGCTATTGTTCTGCTTATGGTATCGCCTGTAACTAAGAGTATGCTGCCAAAAATTGCCGATAAAGGCAATATGATATGGTAGTTTGACTTAAAAATAAGGCGGAGTATGTAAGGCACAATTAAACCTACAAAGCTTATTGTTCCGGCAAATGCAACGCAGGTACCTATCATAAGAGCTGTAAGTAATACTATTTGTTTTTTAATGCGCTCTACAGGTATACCTAAATGTTGCGCATCTTTTTCACCAAGCATCATAGCATTAAGTGCCTTTCCTTTATTAATAAGGATACTGAAACTGCCTGCTATAACAACAGCAAGAATGGCATTTTTTGTCCATGTTGCACCGCTAAGGCTACCCAGGTTCCAAAAAGTAAGATCGCGAAGTTCTTCCTCTTTAGAGATGTATATTAATAGCCCCATAAAAGCAAAACCAAGTGCCGTAACAGCTACTCCTGTAAGTAGCATGATGACTACATTTGTTTTACCGTCTATGGTACTCATACGGTATACCAGTATCATGGTAAGCAATGCGCCAATAAAAGCCATAATGCTTAACAATGAAAAATGAAATACTTCAGGGATATAAGGTTTTATATGACTGCCAAGTACAATACTTATAGCAGCAAAAAGTGAAGCTCCGGCTGTTATCCCAAGTAAATCGGGTGTAGCCAGCGGATTTCGGAACATTCCCTGAAGGCAGGTGCCGGATACCGATAATGCACTGCCTATAAGGATTCCCATGATAATGCGCGGGAGGCGCAGCTCCATTAATACAAAACGGTCGCTGTCTGATACAGATCCGTCATTGTTTATAACTCCGGCAAGAACTTCCAGTACCGATTGTTTTTCAAAAACATAGACACCTATAAATAGCGAAACTACTGCAAGCAATGCCAGCAGTAGTAAGCCAAAGAATAGATATATCGGAAGTTTATTTTGCATTTTCAGATAAAAGGGCATTCAGTTTTGCAGCACCTTCGCCTACACGTGGACCAAAACCTGAGAGTAATGCACCATCCATAGCGATGATTTTTTTGTTTTTGCCCGCGTTTGTTTTGTCAACACCAGGTATTTTAAGTACTCCCTGAGGTCCGCCAAGGCTTCCAAGACCTGAATCAAACAATAAGATTACATCAGGATTACCTTTTATAAGTGCTTCCGGAGTAAGAGGTTTAAAGTCGGCAAAGTCTGTAACTGCGTTTTTACCACCTGCAAGTTCAATTGTTTTTTCTACCGGAGTTCCTGTACCGCTTACCATCATCATGTTAGCGCCACGTGCATATATAAATAATACTTTAGGAGCGTTAGCGATTGGTTTTACGTTTTTAAGATCAGCATCAATTTTATCTTCAAGTGCTTTGTAGTCACCATGGTTAAGTGCTTTAGCTACATCAGCAATAAGTTTTTTAGTGCCGGCAGGTGTAAATTCCTGTGTAAATACTTCTGCCTTAACACCAGATTTTTTTATTTTCTCTAAAAGCTCAGGGCTTATGTCTTTATCCGTTGCAAGAATTACTGTTGGTTGTAATGCCATGATAGATTCTATTGAAACCGAACGAACATGACCAAGATCTTTAGCTGTTGCTTTTAGAGTTTCAGGATATGTACTGGTAACATCTGTACCTACAATTTCTTTTTCGTGACCAAGTGCAGCAATAATTTCGGTAACGGCACCATTAAGTGAAACGATTTTTTCTGTCTTAGCTACCGGAGCAACAGAATCTGTTTTTACTGTAGTTTCTTCAGTTGTTTTTTCTTCTTTTTTACAAGAAACTGCTGCCGAAAGTACAAAGGCAAGCATAACTATGTGTTTAATTTTTCTCATCAGAAAAGCATTGGTTGTTTTTAATTAATCTAAATTAGCGCAAACTTACTTCATAAAATCGTACCCTCAAAAACAAAAGAGGTTAAATTTAGGTTTAGACTGAACTATTTAAAAAGTAGGGAATTTTAATATTGAGGAAGTAAATTATGGGACATTAACATTATAATTAGCTTATTGTGTGATTATAAGCGTTGTTAATACACACATTCTTAAATGTTATAGCAAAAAACCGTTATTACAAAAACATGCCGTAAATTTGCATGGAACTTTGTTCTGCTGTTGCACGCGTTTAATGCAGAACAATCATTAATACAGGAGACACAACAATGTTAGATATACAGTCAGTAAGGAACGATTTTCCTATACTTACCCAAATCGTAAACGGCAAACCGCTTGTTTACTTTGATAATGGCGCTACTTCGCAAAAGCCGCAGGTGGTTATAGATGCTATAAGCAATTATTACAGCACTATAAATGCCAATATTCACCGTGGCGTACATACGTTGAGCCAACTGGCAACAGATGCCTACGAAGTTTCACGACAAACATTACAAAGGCACCTTAACGCCAAACATGCTTATGAAGTTTTGTTTACAGCAGGTACAACGCATGGAATTAATTTAGTTGCCAGTGGTTTTTCTGCTTTTGTAAAGGCGGGTGACGAGATTATGGTTTCGGCTATAGAGCACCATAGTAATATAGTGCCTTGGCAAATGCTTTGCGAGCGCACGGGTGCAAAACTTGTGGTTATACCAATGGACCATAATGGCGATCTTATTCTTGAAGAATATGAAAGGCTGTTAAGTGAAAAAACAAAAATGATTGCGGTTAACCATATATCCAATTCATTGGGTACTATTAACCCAATTGAGTATATCATTAAAAAAGCGCATGAGGTTGGTGCTGCAGTTCTTATAGATGGGGCACAGGCTGCACCTCACTTAAAAGTAGATGTTCAGGCACTGGATTGCGATTTTTATGCTTTCTCAGGACACAAAACCTGCGGGCCCACTGGCTCTGGTGTTTTGTACGGAAAAGAAGAATGGCTTCGTAAACTGCCACCTTATCAGGGTGGGGGAGAAATGATAAAAGAGGTTACCTTTGAAAAAACAACCTATGCAGATCTTCCGCACAAGTTTGAAGCGGGAACGCCAAATATAGCTGGGGGAATAGTGCTTGGCACAGCAATTGATTATTTAAACGCTATAGGGTTTGATAACATTGCGGCCTACGAAAATGAACTGTTGCATTATGGTGCCGAAAAACTTTTAGAGATACAGGATCTTAAGATAATAGGAACAGCAAAGAAAAAAACATCAGTAATCTCATTCAATGTAGGTACCATTCACCCGTATGATATTGGCGCCATTGTAGATAAAATGGGTATTGCGGTAAGAACAGGCCATCATTGCTGCCAGCCGGTTATGAACTTTTTTGATATTCCGGGAACCGTTAGGGCATCATTTGCTTTTTACAATACAAAAGAAGAAATAGACGCATTGGTACAGGCTGTACTAAAAGCACAGCGCATGCTGGGATAAAACATAAACAAACAAAAAAATCCAAATGAAAAAAATTGCAGTAGTACTATTAACCATCATTTTTGCAGCAGGATGTTCTTCAACAAAGAAAACTGCTACAGGCAACGATAAAGCGGGATCAACAATCTCTTTTGAATATGAAGCAATGACACGCGGTTCGTACAAAAAAGTAGTTGTGACCAAAGATAGCATCGTTACAATTAAAGACCACACCATGAAAGATGTGGTTTCTAAACCGACAAAAAAGGGAGATTGGGATTATCTTGTTGCTACTACAGAAAAAACAAATCTTGAAGGATTGCAAAATCTTAAAGCGCCATCTACTAAAAATCATGCAGATGCAGCTTTGGCGGCAAACTTAAAGGTTATTAAAGATGGTAAAACATATTCAACGCCAACATTTGATCACGGTAATCCACCTGCTGAAATATCAGGAGTAGTGAGCAGGATCGTTTTAATATCAGACTTACAGAAGAAGTAATATAGAATGAGCATAAAAGAAATACAGGACGAGATTATAGACGAATTTTCTATGTTTGACGACTGGGAAGAACGTTACCAGTATGTAATAGACCTGGGTAACTCGCTTCCGTTAGTAGAAGATCAGTATAAGACCGAAGACAATATAATTAAAGGGTGCCAGAGTAAAGTGTGGCTTCATGGCGAGCAGCAGGATGGTAATATCGTGTTTACCGCCGATAGCGATGCAATACTTACTAAAGGCATTATAGCCATACTAATCCGTGTTTTCTCTAACCAGAAACCGGCGGCTATACTTGAAGCAGATACCGCTTTTATAGACGAAATAGGTTTAAAGGAACACCTTTCGCCTACACGTGCTAACGGGTTGGTATCTATGATTAAACAAATTAAAATGTATGCACTGGCTTTCAGTGCTAAAAGTTAAGAATACCGTTATGGAACAAGAAATAGACACAGCACAACTGGGCGAAGACATTGTAAAAATGCTTAAAACCATATATGACCCTGAAATCCCTGTAGACATCTACGAGCTTGGGCTTATTTATGATGTTATGGTGAATACAGACCAGGAAGTTAAGATACTTATGACACTTACATCGCCTAACTGCCCTGTTGCAGAAAGCTTACCGATGGAAGTAGAGGAAAAGATAAGAAAAATTGAAGGTGTTACTGCTGCTGAGGTTGAAATCACTTTCGACCCGCCATGGAGCCGTGACCTTATGAGCGAAGAGGCAAAACTGGAACTTGGAATGCTTTAACAGCTGTGAGTTAACTGTTCACAGTAATTTTACGCTCTGTCATTCTGAGCGTAGCGTAGCGAAGTCGAAGAATCTCTACTAAGATTTGGAAATGGCAAAGCTTCAAAAGAAATAACCAATGGAAAAAGAAGAAGAAATAATAAATCGCGTTGCCAATAGTGTTCTTCAGGTATTTGACCTTGAAGATTATTACCCGGAAGGGGAGCGTGTGGGCTTAGATATATCCGGCTGGTTGTGGGAAGGTTTTGTATTGCGTGAAAAAGAATTTCGCGATACACTTAAAAGCCATGACTGGGAACAATATAATGGCAAATTTATCAGCCTGTATTGCAGTACTGATGCTATTGTACCTGCCTGGGCTTATATGCTTATAACTACCTATTTGCAGCCATTTGCAAAAAAGACAGTACAGGGAAGAGCAGAAAATATTAATATTCAGTTATATCAGGAAATACTAAATAATCTTGACTATAGCGAATACGAAGGCAAACCTGTCATAATTAAGGGTTGTTCACGCAAACCCGTACCACAGGAAGCTTATGTAATGGCTACCCAAAAACTTATGCCGGTGGCAAAAAGCCTTATGTTCGGCGAAGCCTGTTCATCGGTGCCTCTGTACAAAAAGAAGTAAGGCTATTTTAGCAAAAAAGTAAGAGTATCTTTTTCTTTATTAATTATATTTGTGTAAACAGCAATTAATTATGAAGAAAAAGATACTCTTTTTGTTGTGCCTTGCAGCTACGCTTGGTGCTAACGCGCAGGATGGCGGTGAAAAAGCAACCGAAAAAGACACCATAGGGCCTTGGTTCACAAATGGTAATGCTTCGCTGTTATTTAATCAGTCTACTTTTAATAACTGGGTTGCAGGGGGTGAAAATAATATATCCGGTACCCTTGGCCTTAATTATGATTTTAATTATAAAAAGGGCGACTGGAGCTGGGACAACAAGATTATCGCTTCTTATGGTATTGTAAAAACAAGGACATCATCGTTTGCTAAAAAGACCGATGACCGCCTTGAGATAAATTCAATATTAGGTAAAAAAGCCACCGAGAGATGGTATTATTCTGCGTTTTTAAACTTCAGGACACAATTTACAAAAGGTTATAATTATTCAAGGGATGAGTTTGGTGCTGAACAAAGAGTAGAGTATACCAACTTTCTTTCTCCGGGATATTTATTAGTAGGTCCCGGTATGCTGTATAAAAAAGACGAGAATTTTTACTTTAACCTTTCTCCCGCTACTTCTAAATTTACCTTTGTGGATGCTAACTCTACATTGCCGGATGCCGCTTATTTTGGGGTAGACTATGGAAAAGCTGTACGCTATGAACTTGGTTTTAATGCTTCGGCATATTATAAAGTTGTAGTATTGGCTAATGTAACTTTTGAAAATATACTTGGATTGTACTCTAACTATCTGGAAGATCCGCAAAATGTGGACGTTAACTATCAGCTTAATGTTGTTATGCGCATTAACCGATACCTTACTACAAACTTATCTTTCCAGATGATTTATGACGATAATGCTTATCAGGGTTTACAGGTTAGACAGGTATTTGGTGTTGCTGCTAATTACGGATTCTGATTTATTTATCATATAACAAACAAATTATTTAAAAAGCCTTTAAAAGACCATGTGTTTTTTGAAGGCTTTTTAGGTTTTATATAATTACGTTAAAAGATACATTGTGCATGTTTATAATCTGTAATTTAACGAGAACTTAAATACTACAGAGATGGCAAAAAAAGTAGCCGACCAGATTGTAGAAATGCTGGTAGAAAATGGCGTTAAACGAATATATGCAGTAACAGGCGACAGCCTTAACGAACTAAATGATGCCGTAAGGCGTAGTGGAAAAATAAAATGGATACATGTGCGCCATGAAGAAGCAGGCGCTTATGCCGCAGCCGCGGAAGCAGAACTTGACGGACTTGCCTGTTGCGCAGGAAGCTGCGGACCGGGACATGTGCATTTAATTAACGGGTTATATGATGCCCATCGCACAGGTGTTCCGTTAATTGCTATCGCATCTACCATTAACACTCCCGAATATGGTATCGACTATTTTCAGTCTACAAATACAATACGACTGTTTGACGACTGCAGCTGCTATAACGAAGTCGCAAGCACAGCAGTTCAGGCGCCAAGAATGCTGCAAACGGCTATTCAGCATGCTATTCATAATAAAGGGGTGGCTGTTTTTGGCCTGCCGGGCGATGTATCTGCTCTTCCTGCCGTAGAAAGCGTTACAGCTATGCACAACTACAGGAATAATCCTGTTATTCACCCTTCGACAGATGAACTTTCTCAACTTGCCGATGTACTTAATAAGAGTGGAAAAATAACTATTTTTTGTGGTGTAGGTGCAGCCGAAGCCCACGATGAGGTTATACATCTTGCCGGACTTTTAAATGCGCCTATCGGTTACTCTTTCAGAGGTAAGATGGGTATGCAGTATGATAATCCGTATGAAGTAGGCATGACGGGCTTATTAGGGCTTCCATCGGCATATCATAGCATGCATGAAGCGGATGTTGTATTGCTTCTCGGAACCGATTTTCCGTATGATGCTTTTATGCCTGTAAAAAATAAGATCATTCAGATTGATACCAAACCCGAAAAACTGGGCAGGCGTGCCAAACTTGAAATGGGACTTTGCGGTAAAATAGATGATACAGTGCGGGCATTGCTTCCGTTAATTCAGCAAAAACAGGATAATAGCTTCTTGAAGGCACAGCTTAAATTATATGACCATGTAAAAGAGCACCTTAATATATATGTAGAGGATTCAGGTACTGTAGACAAGATTTCTCCCGAATTTGTAGCCCACACTATTAACCAGCTTGCTGCCGAAGATGCCATTTTTACAGTAGATACAGGTATGTGCTGTGTTTGGGGTGCTCGCTATCTGCATGCTACCGGTAAAAGAAAATTACTGGGCTCTTTTAACCACGGCTCTATGGCAAATGCTATGCCTATGGCTATTGGGGCAGCACTATGCAGCCCCGGCAAACAGGTTATTGCTCTTTGCGGCGATGGTGGCCTCTCAATGCTGCTTGGTGATCTGGCAACAATAAAACAGTATAATCTGCCTATTAAACTAGTTGTATTTAACAACAGGGCACTAGGTATGGTTAAACTGGAAATGGAGGTACAGGGATTACCCGATAATGAAACCGATATGGTGAATCCTGATTTTGCACTTGTGGCGCAGGCTATGGGCTTTACAGGAATGACAGTTCATAATCCGGGGGCGCTTCCTGAAATACTACGTAAAGCTTTTGCTGAAGATGGCCCTGTATTGGTAAATGTAATGACCAATCCTGCATCTTTAGCTATGCCGCCAAAAATTGAATGGGAGCAGGTTAAGGGAATGGCTTTAAGCATGGGCAAACTTATTCTCGGTGGGCGAATGGACGACGTGCTCGATACCGTAAAGGCAAATTATAAGCACATTAACGATTTACTATAAAACAAAAAATCCCCCGTTTAAGCGGGGGATTTTTTTATTCGTCGTCTTTTTCTTCGGCGTGATTCTCTTTATAATCAGGATATAAGAATTGGTTGTACGGAAAACGTGAAATATGAATTTCCCTTACGGCTTCATATACTTTTTCCCTGAACTCTTCAAAATTCTCTTTACTGGTTGCAGAGATAAACAGCGCATTCTTTTCGCCTACGTTGCTCATCCATGTTGCTTTCCACTCGTCTAAAGAATAGTGGCGCGATGTTCTTTCGGTCATAAGATCATCAGCATCTATAGTAAGCGGTTTATAAGCATCAATTTTATTGAATACCATTATGATAGGCT